>Ga0068858_100001359_pt1 | contig 25178 bp, 19 predicted proteins | sample KBSSwiS12_FD_66589 | JGI IMG/M metagenome (GOLD analysis project Ga0068858, IMG submission 66589) | Switchgrass rhizosphere microbial communities from Kellogg Biological Station, Michigan, USA - KBS Switchgrass S1-2 | ecosystem: Host-associated > Plants > Roots > Rhizosphere > Soil ... | reverse complement strand
GCGCCGCGCCACTCCAGCCGGATTTTCAGCACGCGCCGCATCAGCGTCGTGTTGAATGTCGCCAGGGCCAAGCCGCCCAGCACTTCGGCGACCGCCACCTTCACGATATCCGAAGGGCGCCGCACCAGCAGCAGCGTCATCGCGGCGAACACCGTATAGCGCAGCAGGCTGCCACCGGCGACCCACTGCATCTGGCGGAGCCCCTGAAAGACCCACTGGGTGAAGAACGGGGTCAGCAGCACCATCAGCCCGTAGATCGCCAGGATGCCCAGGTTCGCGACGCCGTAGCGTGCCGAGATGCCGAGGATGATGATGTAGGCCGGGAGGCCGAGCATGGCGCGAAGCACCATCACGCGCGGGACCAGCGCCGGCGCCTGCTCGGGAGACGCCTCGATGATTCTGGCGCCATAGGAACCGACGCCGGACTCGGCGCCGAGCACGAAGAAGACGGTGATCGACAGCGCCAGCTCGATCATCCCGAACTGGTGGGGCCCGAGCACGCGCGCGAGGTAGGCAAACGTGCCCATCACGCACAGTTTGCTGAAGGTCTCTCCGCCCAGGAGCGTGAGGTACCGGACAACAAAACTGCGGCGACGGAGCCCGTCAATAATCATCGGTGAACGAACGCGGCTCGCAGACTAGCACGTCCGCGCGCGGACCGACGCGCGGTCAGGCGATCCATCCCTGGTGCCGATACCACCAGATGGCGAGATATTCGTACAGTGATTCGTTCGTGTAGAGGAGGGCGTCGCGCCGCGGAATGATGCTCCAGAGGCCTCTCGGAAGATCCGCATGAGGGAGCGCGGTGACCGACGGCACCGCCCGGACGCCAAGCGCCTCGCACGCCGCGAGCGCTCGCGGCATATGAATCGGCGACGCGACGAGGACAACACGATCGATCCCGCGTGCCTTGAGCAGTGCCGCTATCGCGATCGCCTGATCCCGCGTCGTCAGCGACGAAGTCTCCGACACGATCCGGTCGGAAGGAATTCCCGCCTGGCGCACGTCGTTTCGGAACCAGTACCTTCTGCTCGACACGATCACCCACCGCGGGTTGAGCAGGGCGTACAAACGAGTGGTCTCTTTCAGGCGCAATCCCGCGTGGTCGCCGTCGAAAACGACGAGGGTGGTGGCGCCCCGTGCCTGCTCCACCCGGGTCACCGACGGCTGCCGATACAGACCTGCGGCGACGGCTCGAGCCGTGACCGGGACGCTGAGCACAAGGTAGCTGCCCACCAGACAGGAAAGCCACACCGATTGCCACCGCGCGAGGCGTCGCCGAACGAGAAGCGGCGCCAGGCCGAAGACGAGACCCGCGAGAAAAAATGCCGGGGATCCTGGAACGAAATTCTTCAGGATCCGGGCCATAATGTTCGCCATTCAGCTCTCTAATGTCTGCCTGCCGGTGGGGTGGACGCTGTTCTTCAATACAGGCGGAACATTCGCCGGCGGCGTACGGCGTTATTATTGCTCGTGTTTCCGCACACAGTGTCAGGACCATGCTCGTGACGACCGCCGAAATTGAAAGCGTCGTGCTGGACGCCGTCCGCAATCTGAACCTCGCGAGGCCTGCTGACGCGCAGATGGACGCGTCGCCCGAAGCGCCGCTCTTCGGGCCGGACAGCCCGCTCGATTCCCTGGGCCTCGTCTCGCTGCTCATCGACATCGAAGAAGCGCTGAGCGACCGCGGATTCGACGTGACGCTCGGTGACGCCAAAGCCATGTCGCGGAGCGCCAGCCCGTTTCGCAGCGTGCCGGTGCTGGTGGCGTACATTCACAACAGCCTGTCGACGACGTGACAGACGTCAGACACATCCTCATCACCGGCGCCAGCCGCGGCATCGGCGCACATCTCGTGCGCCACTACCTGGCGCAGGACGCGGCGGTGATCGGATGCGCGCGAGGGGCGCCGCCGCTCGAGCACGAGCGCTACGCGCACGTGCAGGTGGATATCACCGACGAAGCAGCCATCCAGGCGATGTTCGCGGATATCCGCCGCCGCGTCGGCAGGCTCGACGTGCTGATCAACAACGCGGGCATTGCGGCGATGAATCCGGTGGCGCTGACGCCGGGAGCGTCGGCGCGCGATGTCATGTCGACGAACTTCCTCGGCACGTTCTTCATGACGCGGGCCGCCGTGCGTCTGCTGCGCCATTCCAAGGCCGGCCGCATCGTCAACTTCACCAGCGTCGCGGCGCCGTTCAGGCTCGAAGGCGAGGCTGTGTACGCGGCATCAAAGAGCGCCGTCGAAACGTTTACCCGGATCGTCGCGCGCGAGGTGTCGCCGTTCGGGATCACGTGCAACGCGGTCGGCCCGAGCCCGATCAAGACGCGGCTGACGGCCGGCGTGCCGCCCGCCACGATCGAGCGGCTCATCGCCCGGCAGGCGATTCCGCGATGGGCCGATCTGGACGATGTGACCAACGTGGTCGACTTCTTCCTGCAGCCCGCCAGCGCCATGATCACCGGACAGATCGTGTACCTCGGAGGCGCGGGATGACGAGCGACTTTCCGCTCGATCGGATGGAAACGTTCGGCGACGCGCTGGCCGTGGCGATGCCGGCGGGATCATGCACTTACGCGGAACTGCTGGTCCTGGTTCGCGCCAGGCGGAACGACCTGGCCGCGCTGCCGTCCGGAAGCGTTGTCGGCATCGAAGGGGACTACGGCCCCCAGGCGATCGCGGTGTTCCTCGCGCTCACGGTTGCCGGCCACATCGTCATACCGCTCTCGCCGGACTCGGGCCCGCAGCACGCCTCGTTCAGCGAGATCGCGGCGATCGAGTATCTGGTGAAGGTGGATCCCGCCGCCGGGGTCGCGCCGGCCGTCGAGAAGACAGGTCGCACGGCGGATCACCCGCTCTATGCCGCTCTGCGAAATGAGCGGCATCCAGGGCTGGTGCTGTTCTCGTCCGGATCGACCGGAAAGCCCAAAGCGGCGCTGCACGATCTGTCGCGCCTGCTCGCGAAATACGAGATGCCTCGCACCAGCTATCGCACAATCGTGTTCCTCCTTCTGGATCACATCGGCGGCGTCAACACCCTGTTCTACACGTTGTCGAACGGCGGCGCGGTGATCGTGCCGTCGGATCGATCGCCGGTCGCGATCTGCGATGCGATCGAACGGCATCGGGTCGAGCTGCTGCCGACGTCGCCGACGTTCCTCAACATGCTGGCCTTGTCGGGCGAGGCCGAGCGGCGCGACCTGTCGTCACTGCGGCTGATCACGTACGGCACGGAACCGATGCCCGCGAGCACGCTCGAGCGCGCCTGCGCGACGTTCCCGCAGGCACGGCTGCTCCAGACCTACGGCTTGACCGAGCTCGGCATCATGCGGTCGCAGTCGCGGGGCTCGAATTCGCTGTGGGTCCGGATCGGCGGCGAGGATTTCGAGTGGAAGGTCGTGGACGGCCGGTTGTGGATTCGCGCCAGGTCGGCGATGCTCGGCTACCTGAACGCCCCCAGCCCGTTTGACGCCGAGGGGTTCTTCGACACCGGTGACCTGGTGGAGACCGACGGCGAATGGGTCCGGTTTCTGGGCCGGAAGAGCGACATCATCAACGTCGGCGGCAACAAGGTGTTTCCCGCCGAAGTCGAAAGCGTACTGCTCGAGATGGACAACGTCGCCGACGTCGTCGTCCGCGGCGAGGCGCATGCGCTGACCGGACAGGTTGTCGCCGCGACCATCCGGCTCGCGCAGGACGAGCCGCCGCAGGAGTTCAAGGTGCGGATGCGGCGCTTCTGCGCGGACCGCCTCGCATCGTATAAAGTGCCGGTCAAAGTGCGCTTCACGACCGATCCGATTCACTCGGCCCGCTTCAAACGCGTACGTCACGGCGAGACGTCCGTTGCTTAAATCAGCCTTGAACGTCGTCGCCACCATCATGGTCCTCCCATGCGTGGTGACATGCTGGCTCGAGAACCGATTGCGGCCGGGCGCGGAAATCGTCTTCATGTTCTGGACGCAGGTACTCGCGCTGTCGCCGGGATTTCCGGGTATCTTCTTCCGGCGCGCCTTCTACCGGCTGACACTCGAGCACTGCGGCATCAACTGCACGGTCGGATTCGGCGCCTTCTTTTCGCACCGCACCGCACGCGTCGAAGACGACGTCTACGTCGGACCGTATGCGGTGGTCGGCTCCGCGAATCTCGGCGCCGGTTGTCTGATCGGCACGCGCGTGAGCCTGCTCAGCGGATTGGGCCACCATCAACTGGGCGACGATGGCAAATGGCATCTGGACCCGGTCATCAGCCGAATCACCATCGGCGCGAACGTCTGGGTTGGCGAGGCGGCGCTCGTGATGGCCGACGTGGGAGAGGGGACGCTGGTGGCGGCCGGTGCCGTCGTCTCGTCGCCGGTCGCCGCCGGCGTGGTCGTGGCCGGCAACCCCGCGAGGTTCGTGCGTCACGTCCGGCCGGCTCCGGCGGCCTCGGCGTGAAGCGACGTCGCCAGGAATCCGATCTCGCTGTGATGACGTGTGGCCGTTTCCGTGCCCTGACAGCTGAGGACACACGGCATCGTCGTTATTGTTTCGTCAGTACTTAAGCGCTCGGCTGGACGCACGAAAGAGCAGCGCGCGGAGGCGCTGCAGCGCCTCCGCCCCCCTCGGTGTGGCGGCGAGGTCGATCATCTCCCGCTGATCCGTGCGGTAGGCGTACAGCTGCTCACGCTTTCTGCCGCTGACGATGTAGTGGAACGAATCGTCGAACACTGCGCGGATTTCCGGTGTGTCCTGCTCGTTATCGACGCCGACATGCTCTTCTAGCTCCGCTACGACCGGACTTCCGAGTGTGCGCCCGGCTCCGGTAACGAGCGAAGCGAATGACGATCCTCCGATTCGCCCGGCTCCCGGCATACCGGCAAGCTCCAACAGCGTCGCCGGCAAGTCCTGCAGTGTCACTGTCTGGTGGATTCGAATGCCAGCGGGGATCTTTGCCGGAAAACGCATGATGAGCGGTACGTGTGTCGTCTGGGCGTAGAGGCTGTTCGTGTGCTGCCATTTTCCATGGCCGCCAAATTGCTCGCCATGATCCGACGCGATGATCACAATCGTTCGATCGAGAACGCCACGGCGTTCGAGCTCCTGAAAGAGCAACGACAGCTCGTAATCGATGTAAGCGATCCCGGCGTCGTACAGGTCCTCAGAGACCGGCGTTTTTGAAAACCTGTAGTAGAAGGGCGGCGGCGGCTCATACGGTGTGTGGGCATCGAAGTAGTTCAGAAAGGCAAAAAACGGCTTGTTCTTCAGCGCCGCCTGCCAACGCAGGAACTCGGCGTTCACATCACCGGCGGCCTTTCGGTCGACGTCCCGAAAGCGAACTCGCGAGCGGAAAGGGGGACCAAGCATCGCTTTGATCGCACCGCGAAGCGAGTGATCCCAACGGAGACTTTCAATGGCGTCACGAACACTGTCTGCCCGCAGCAGCATGGCGGTGAGGAGTAGCTGCTTAAGCGAGGCCTTGGAGTCCGCATAATGGATGAACCCTCGGTCCAGGCCCGACTCGTGCGCCGTGTAGAAGAAATTCGCGACGAACCCTCCCGTTGCGTAGCCGTTGTCGCGGAACACCTCGGCAATCGTCTGATGGGTCGCGTCGAGCGGGGAGAGCAGGCGAGCGGAAAGCTCATCGGGCCGCCGACCAGTGAACATGCTGCCATGCGACGGCAGCGTCCACGATGTCGTCGCGATCGCCCAGTCGAACACCGCGCCTTCGCGTCCGCGCCGGCTGATCTCTGGCGCAGTGGGGCGAACGTACCCGTAGGTGTCAAGGTTCAACGCCCGCACGGTGTCGAGAACGACCAACAAGACATTAGGCGCCCCGGATCGCGACATATCGAGCGATGCGAGGGCACGCCTTTCACCGGCGGTGCGCCATGACCAGTCGCCAAGCGCCAACGCTCCGAGAATCAGGCTCAGAGAAATCGCGATGCGGCCCATACGGGAAATCCATCGGTCAGGAGCAGAACCGACCGCACCGGCGAACCTGATCGCGATCCCGAGCGTGATCAGCATCATTGCGAACTGATGCAGGCCTGGAAAGAGGAGGACGATCGAGTAGACGGCATAGCACGCGCACGTTGCCGCCGATGCCAGTACTGCAACGCGATACGGCGTGAGCCATGCGAACGCCGACAGCGCCACAGCAACAGGGAGGACCAGGATCAAATTCGCCAGCGGCGCCATCCAGATCACATGGCTGCTGGTAAACGTGAACTGATGCAGCATATTCTGCCGCACAAGCACGTCCAGCACCTGCGACGCGCCAGCAACCAGTGCCGCCGATGTCGCGAGCAGGGCCACATGCCGCCAAGGCAGCTTCGATGCCGCCATCCGTTTCAACCTGTTCTGCTCGGCCATGACCTCCTATTAGACCTGAAACGGTCGACGATCCGGTAAACGCGCCGTTTCAACCGAGGAGCGTCAACGAATCGGAGGGAAACGCCGGTCTTCTTGGCGCTCTGCGGCCCAAGCGTATCAAGTCAGCATCAAAATCGTCCGGCGACCATCTTCGTCGCGATTTCCGTGACATCATCGGAGGAACGGGCGTGAGTCGTACGTACATTCCTCATATTGATTGGCTGAAGGCGCTCGGCATGGTGCTCATCCTGTATGGGCATCTCGCCGGATGGGCGCCGCTCGCCGTGTTCCCGCCGATTTACTCAAAACAGCTCGGCGTGGCGTTCTTCCTGTTCGCCGCCGGATATTCGCTCAGTCTCGAAACACGCGATCGCGCGCGCGTCGTCTTCAACCGCTTGTTCGAGCTGTTCTTGTTCGGGATCGCGGTCGCCGTCGTGGTCAGCGTCGTTTCGGTCGCGGCCGGCGGACGGCCGGGCCTCAGCAACTACGAGCCGTTTCTTGGCGGCGTGAACGTCGTCTTCAACAATTTCCCCGCCAACCCGACGTCGTGGTACCTGGGCACGTACATCCACGTCATCCTGCTCTGGGCGGTCTTCTCGCGACGGCTGAACGTGTCGGCGACCGTCCTGCTGCTTTCGTTGATCGTCGAGATCGCGGTGCGCGCGCTGCTGATGCAGACGGCGGGCAGGTTCGTCGCCTACATGCTGGTGCCGAACTGGATCACCGTGCTCCTGCTGGGCTACTTCTTCGGCCGGCGCGAAGGACTGCCGGCAAAGCGGCCGGCGGGAACACGCGACGGCTGGTCTGCGATCAACACCGCGGCGCTGGTGGCCCTGCTGGCTGCGGTGACGGGCTGGACACTTCTCGCTCCGCATCTGCCGTTCGAGCCGGCGTTTCCGTTCATGCGGCTGCGGGTGGATCCCGCCGCGCTCGGGGAGCTGCTGGTGTCGATTCTGGTGTCGGTCATCTATCTCGGCGTGACGTGGCTCGTGTTCCTCGTCGTCAAGCCTCTGCAGTCGCCCGCGGCCGTCCAGTTCATCGCGCGCAATTCGCTGATCATCTTTCTGGCGCACATGCCCGTGTACTTTGCGATCGCTCCGTGGGTCGAAGCCCATGCGAGCAGCGGCTTCATGCGAAGCGCCATCTTCCTGATGGTGTGCCTGCCGGGACTGGCTCTGTTCTCGGAGGGAGTACGCCGGATCGTCCGGCCCGTGGCTTTGCGCGACCGCGTCTTTCAGAGCTTCGGCGAGTACAGCTCCAGCCACATCATGTAGTTCAGCAGGCCCCACAGTGCGCGGCCGTGATCGGCGCGGGCGGCCTGATGTTCGTTCACCAGCCGTTCGATGGCACGAGGCTCGAACAGACCCGACGCCGACACGCGCTCGCGTCCGAGATAGGTGTCGACCAGATCCTTCAGCTCCGTTCTCAGCCACCGTGAGTACGGCATCTCGAGACCGACTTTTTTCTTGTCGAGAATCTCGCGCGGCAGCACGCCCGACAGGGCCTGGCGCATCACGTTCTTCTTCTTGAGCCCCGGCAGCTTCAACGCCGAGGGCACCGTGGACATGAACTCCGTCAGCTCGGGATCCGTGAACGGCACGCGCGCTTCGAGCGAATGCGCCATGCTCATGCGGTCGTTCTTGATCATGAGATCGTCGGGCAGAAAGACTCTGGAATCGATCCGCATGAGTCGCGACAGCGTGTCGCGCGGGCCCGGCTCGGCGAACACCTCGGCAAAGAACCGTCCCGGCGGTTCGGCCGCGGCGAGCCGCTCGCGCACTTCCGGCGAATACAGCTCGATCTTCCTCGCCTCGGACAAGACGAGCCGCCACCAGATGTGCGCCTGCTCGGGAGGGAGATCCTGACCGCCGAGAAACCGTTTCAGCTTGAATTCCAGGCTCAGTTTCTTGTGCGACACCGGCAGCGCGTTGACGACCGGCGCGATCAGACCCTGGCGAATCCACCGCGGGACGTGACGGAACCACACGGACGCCTTGAACGCCGCGTAGGTGTCGTACCCGGCGAATATCTCGTCCCCTCCCTCGCCCGATAACACGACAACGACATCGTCTTTCGCGAGTTGGCAGACGTAGTAGGTGGGAATGGCCGAGCCGTCAGCGTATGGCTCGTCGATGAACCGCAGGTACGCCGGCAGCATCTCCCGCACGCGATCGGAGGAGATGATGATCTCGTGCTGCTCCGTCTTGAACTGCGCGGCCACCCTTCGTGCGTACGGCAGCTCGTTGAAGCTGCCATCCTCGAAGCCGACCGAATAGGTTTTGATCGGTCCCGCCGCGTGCCGGGCCATCAACGCGACGATGGCGCTCGAGTCGAGGCCGCCAGACAGCATCACGCCGATGGGCACGTCCGCAATCAGCTGGCGATCCACCGCACGATCCATCAGCTCGAGCGCCCGGGCTCCGGCGCGGCCGAGATCCATCGAGTCGTCTACTTCGTACGACACGTCCCAGTAGCGGCGCGACTCGATGCGGCCGTGCCGATCGATGGTCATCCAGTGCCCCGGAGGCACCTCGTGGATGCCTTCGAACGCCGTCTGCGTGCCCGGCACGTAGTCGAACGTCAGGTAATCGTGCAGCGCCTGCAGCGAAACGCGCCGTTCGACGCGCGGGTCGGCGAGAATGGCTTTGATCTCGGATCCGAACCGCAGGTACTCCGCGTCGCGCTGGTAGAAGAGCGGCTTGACGCCGTACGGATCCCGCGCCAGGTGCAGTTCCTGCCGACCCTCATCCCAGATCGCGAACGCAAACATGCCGTTCAGGTGCGACGCCATCGCCGGCCCGAGCTCTTCGTACAGGTGGATGAGCACTTCCGTGTCGGTCCGCGAGCGGAACACGTGACCCTTGTCGTCGAGTGCGAACCGCTTTCTCAGATCGAGGAAGTTGTACATCTCGCCGTTGTAGACGATCTGCACGCGTCCGTCTTCGTTCCCCATCGGCTGATGGCCGGCGGCGCTGAGATCGATCACGGAGAGGCGCCGGTGACCGAGCGCCGCGCGCTCTCCGCACCAGAGCCCGTGGTCGTTCGGCCCACGATGGCCGATCGCCGTGGTCATACGGGTGAGCAGCTCGCGGTCCCACGGCGCCGCGGCGCCACTCAGTCTCAACATGCCCGCGATGCCGCACATGGTTAACGCGTCTCCATGATGGCGACGCCGTTCCGTGCGTTCGCGGTAGCCGTCCGGTCCGCCCGGAGCACGTAGATCGCGCCATCGCCGAGGCTGCCGTCGAACGTACGGATGACGTGAAAGTCCTTCCGCGCCGATTCGTAGATTTCGGGATAAGTGTTCGCCATCTCAATCGGCAGCGTATAGAGCAGCCAGGTCCGCGCGCTGGCGGCCCGGATCGCATCGAGCTCCGCGAGCGTGGAGACCGTGCGCCATTCCGGCGCGTAGTACGCTCGAAAGGCAAGCGCCGCGACGCCGGCCGACGCCACGGCGTCGCCCGGCTGACGATCCGCTTCCACGAACCGCTTCGCGCCTTCGTAGTCCTGCTTGGGACGATAGACGTACGGAATCGAGCGCGCCATCGCCGCGGCGATCAGCACCGTTCCTACTGTTGCCAACTTCGTCGAGCGCTCGCGCGGCAAGGCCAGCCAGCGGCCGAAGGCGGTGGCGACGACCGTCGCTCCACGGACGGCAATGAGGATGGCGAACCCGGCCGCGAACAGGAAAAACCGCGGCCACAGATGATGTCCGAGGGCGATCATCGTCGCACCGCCGGACACGACGGGCACGATGAACAGGATCGGCAGGACCGGCGACTCTCGCAGGTAGCTCACGCAACCCGATCCGACGCCGATCAGCCCGGCGACGACAGCCAGGCCGACCAGCGGCCCGGCGTTGACGCCGCGACCGAATTCGCGCAGCAACCATCCGAGGCTCCGCCACTCAGCCACGTTCGATAGATCCGCGGCGGCCGAGTCCGGCATTTGCGGGAGCACGATCGCGTAGCAGACGATGGTCAGCAGCCCGGCCAGGAGGAAGCCGCCGAAAAACGGCGCCAGCCGGTCGTCCCAGCTCTCGTGACGACGTCGCGCGGCGTCCCACACGTAGGCGGCGAATTGCCCCGCGACCACGAACGCCATTGTCAGGTGCGTGTACATCCCGAGGGCGACGGCGACGGCATACGCGGCCCAGAGCCGGCGCGACCGCTCGCGGAGGCCGCGCACGAGGTAATAGCTCGAGGCGATCGTCCAGAAGAGGAGCGCCGAGTAGCCGCGGGCGTTCTGGCTGAACCAGATGTGCGGGTACGAGAACGTCAACAGCGCCATGCTCAGGAGCGCTTCGCGCGGACTGGTCAATTCGAGCCCAAGGCGCCAGAGGGCCCACAGAGTGGCAATGCCGAACAGCGCCGCGGGCAGCCGCAGACTCCAGACGCTTTCGCCGAACGCCGTGATCGAAAGGTGCGCCAGCACGGAGAACAGAAAGTGCTGATTCTGCGATCCGTAGGTGGTGACGATGTCGCCAAGTGAAGGGCGGACGTACTCGACCAGCGTCGTCACTTCGTCCACCCAGAGGCCGCGATTCAATCCGTAGAGGCGCAGCGCCGCACCTGCCGCCAAAAGCACGAGCGCCAGCCGCGCGCCGTATCCGGACTCGTTGGTGACGCCGCGGGTGCCGCTGTCTGTCTCCCAGAAGCCTCGGTATCGACCGACGATCAGAAACGCGCCCAGAGCCGCGAGACTGACGCGAAACAGCGTCGCCCCGGCCATCAGCTTTGCGGACGCGGGATCGGATGACGATCGGAGCGCATCGAGCCAGCTGTTGGAAGGGACGAGCGACAGCAGCAGGACCGCCATGCCCGTGACGGACTCCGCGGACACAACCAACCCGGGCCCCCAATTCCGCTTCCGGGTCATCCGGGAAAAGCGGTCCCTCGCGACGCGCCGACGTCGTGCACCGATGTGGACGCGGCACTGGTGGTCACGGCGCGCGACGGAATCAGCGGGTGGTACTGCGCGATCCGCCGGAGCACGGCGTCGGCGACCAGCCCGACGACGAGCAGCTGAAACCCCGTGAACAGGAGCAGGACGGCGGTCGCTGACAGCACCGGCAGGTAGAAGATGCCCCACACCGACGCCGACGTGCGCGGGAACAGCGCGAAGATGTCGTAAACCGTTTTCAGCACGCCGAGTCCGCCGAACAGCATGGCGAGCGGCAGAAAGACCCTGAGCGGTTGGAAGAGCACGGCCATGCGAAGCACGAGCATCATGAAATCCATGAAGTGCCACGGTGTGATCTTCGATTTCCCGATGCGCGGATGGTAGTTGATGGGGTGGTACACGACCCGGTAATCGTCCGCGAGGAACGCGAGCGTGATGGTACTGGTGAACGAGAAGCGGTTCGACAGGATCGTCAGATACTGGCGGGCGCAGTCTCGCCGGAACGCACGCAGCCCCGAATTGAGGTCCGGAATCTTCCGGCCCGCGACACGTGCGGCGACCCAGTTCAGCACCCATTTGGCGGGGCGGCGAACCAGCGGAATGTGCACTTCCGCGCCGGTCCTCGCGCCGACGACCATGTCGGCGGATTCGAGCTGATCCAGCAGTACGGGGATCTGATCCGCCGGATAGGTGCCGTCCGCGTCCGTGATAAGGATGGTGTCGTGCTGCGCAGCCGCCATCCCGGTCTTGAGCGCGGCGCCGTAGCCGCGATTCTCGACGTGTCTGAGCATCACGGCGCCGGCCGACACCGCCCGCTCTCCGCTCCGATCGCTTGATCCGTCGTCGACGACGATTATTTCGTGGACGATCCCGTGCGACTGCAACACCGCCCGGATGTTCTGGATCTCCGTGGCGACCGCGGCTTCCTCGTTGAACACGGGGATGACGACGGAAACCGGCATCAGGCGGCTGGGGGAGAGCACGGTGTTTTCCATCCTCGTAAGTAGAAGGCCAAGTATAAGATACCTCGTGCGACCGTGGCCGTTTACCATCCGGGGCACCGCCCTCCGGCTGTTCGCGACGTGCTGGCTTGTCTATGTGATTCATTCCGCGACCAACGTCGTGCGCGAGCACTACCTGACGTTCGCCATCGCCGAGCACCTGACGTTTCGCGTCGACGAATATGCCGGCCTTCATCCCGATCTGTTCGACAAAGCGGGATACGGCTGGCACATCAATGCCAATCCTGGCGTGTCGATGATGGCGGCGCTGCCGTACGCGCTGGCGAGACCGTTGATCGAGCCGATCGTGGCGCGCGTGCAACACGCGCGTCAGGCGTCAGGACGGCAGGAGCCTCCTGTCTACGCCACGCCGTGGCCGAACTCTCAGGCGTTCTTCGCGGAGGCCTGGCGCCGTGGCCTTGACGTCAAGTTCGGCCTGGCGACGCTGGTGATTCAGGCGCTGTTCATGGCGCCGGTGTCGGGCGTGGCGGCCGTCGGGATGTTTTTCCTCCTTCGCGATCTGTTTCAGTCCGACAGGCGCGCGACGTGGATGGCGCTGCTCTTCGCGTTTGGCACGCCGGTGTTCTTTCGCACGGGATATCTCAACCATAATGTCGTCGTCGGATATTGCTCCGCGGCGGGATTCGTCGTCCTCTGGGATCCGGGAAAACGTCTGCGGTGGAGCGACAACACGCGCGCCATGGTTGCCGGCCTGGCCGGCGGCGCCGCGGTTCTCCTCGACTACACCGGCAGCGTCATGCTGGCGGGCCTGTTCCTGTACGGCGCGGCCCGGCGATGGTCCAGCGATCTGCCGCGCTTCGTCTCCGCGTTTGCGATCGGCGCCGCGGGTCCAATTGCCCTGCTGTGGCTCTATCAATGGGCCAGCTTCGGGAATCCGTTCTTTCCGCCGCAGCAGTGGATGCCCGGCGTCGCGTGGGTCGACGCCGGATATCGCGGCATGTCGATCCCCCGCGTCGATCTGCTGGTGTCGAACCTGTTCGATTACCGCTATGGCCTGTTTACGTCGTGTCCGCTCGTCCTGCTGGCGTTGGCGCAGCCGTGGGTCGATCGCGCCGGGGTGGTGCCGCGACGCGAAGCGCGATTCCTGCTCGGGATCTGCCTCGCGTTCTGGCTGTTCTGCGGCGGGGTGAACTATGGCCACCTGCAGTTCAACACCGGCATTCGATACATGACGGCGATTCTGCCGTTCCTCTTCATCCTGTCAGCCGTCGTGCTCGCGCGGCTGAACGGGGGCGTCGTCTACGGCATCGCCGCGGCCTCAGTCACGCTATCCTGGTGCCTGGCGATGCATCGCGACGTGGAGCGCGGGTACGGCGTGCTCGACCCGCTGCTGCACGTCTTCATCGGCGGGTTCGAACTGCCGCTGCTGACGACCGTCTCGCGAATGAAGGATTCCTTCGGCGAGATCCTCGCCCGGGGCGTGTCGCCGCTGCCGCTGTTCGTCGTCACGGCGGCTGTGATCCACGGAATCTGGACGACGCACCCAGGGAGATCGCAACGATAGCGTCGACGTCGTATCAGGATCGTGTACGGCCTCGAGATTCCGTTCGTACCACGTTCCCCGCAACTCGTCGAGGGCCAGCACGTGATAGTGCGTTCGCAGAAAATCGATCACGCCTGGTGAGCGTTTCGCAACGTAGGCGGCGTCGCTCCGGCCCATGTAGATGAACGTCGGCGGCGATCCGGCGAGGAGCGTGGGAAACGTATCCCACTGTCGTTGCAGAAGCGATCGCAGAGCGCCGCCCCGCAGCGGAATGGCCTGCGGCCGACCGGCGAATAGCAGTATCCGAAAATCGCCGAACACGAAGACGGTTCCCGGCCTCGGGTTCGTGCTGATCAGCCGTGCCGAGCGCTGAATCAGTGGATATGCCGGCAGGATGTCGGCGCGAAACGCCTCGCCGAACGACTCGTGGCCCACCGCTTTCAACGCCGCCGCAAGTACGGGCCGCATGGGAACAACCATTGACAGCACGAGAGGCAGCACCATCAGAGCTGCCATCCCGGGTTCGTTGGAGACACTGACCTTCACGATATCGAGCGCTTCATCGAGACCGGCAGCGGCGAGCAGGCCGAAGGGCCCAACGAGCAGCAGGAAATAGTAGCGCCACGCCGTGAAACTCTGCGCGGCGATCGCGACCGCGGCGGCTGCCGTCCATCCGCACAGAAGCCACATAAAGATGGATTGCGTGGCGCCGGATCGCCGTCTCAGCGCGAGCAGGAGGAAGGGAAGGCCGGCGAGACGGGGCGTGCCGAACCAGAGGCAGTCGCTCACCAGACGCCATCGCGGGGCGTGCTGAAGTTCGGCGAGCGCAAGACGCGGGAACGAAAACGTCGTCCAATACGCAATCTGGAGCGCATCGCGCCGCCAGAAATGGACGATCAGCGGCAGCACGCACAAGACGAACCCTGCGCCTCCCGGCAGCACCACTGATGAGAGCCATTGCCCGACACGCCGCCTTTCCTGCGTCCACAGGTTCGCGATCCGAATGGCGGCCAGCGTCAAAGGCACGACGAGGACAACCAGCTTGAACATCGCGACCACTGCGCTGGCGCAGCCGAACGCGAACCACGTCAGTGCCTGTCGCCTCGGTGAGCCGGCGTGCGGCATCACGCACCACAGGCACACCGCCAGCGGCAGCAACAACAGGGCTTCGGCCTGCGTGAGATCGAAATGGGACGCCTGCATGTAGTAGAAGCCGACCGTCAGCAGAGGCACGGTGGCCGCGAGCCATTTTCGGGAGACCATGTCGCGCGCGATGAACACGAGCACGACGGCGGCCGCGACCATCCACAGCAACTCGAGCGTGTGGACGCCGAACTCAGTGAAGCCGAAGAGCCGCCCGGCCAGCCAGTAGAAATACGCGGCTCCCGGCTGTCTGACGTCCCAGAGATCCTTGTAGAGTGTCTGCCCGCGATCGATGGCCTGGGCCCCGAACAGCGTGAATGCCTGATCGCCCCAGAACGGGAACGGCAGGTGGAGCACCGCGACTCCCGCAGTCATCATCAGCGGCAACAGCACCGCGGCTATCTTGCCCGGGCGATAAGCGACGGCCGGAGATTCAGACGCGCTCACAGCATCCATCATGCCCCGCGCTCGAGCTCGAGCGCGAGTATAAGATACCCAGAATGTGGTGGCGGGCGGCGCTTCGGCAGCGACGACTGGACGTGGCGTTCTTCGTTGTCGCCCTGGCGATTTACCTCCCCGGCATCGGCTGGGGCGTTCCGCACGAGGCCATTCGCGAGCGCGCCGCCGCCTGGGGAAGCGACGAGATCGCGCCGGCCGCGCTCTCTCAAATCAACACCACCCTGACGCGTGCCGGCCGCTACAACCCGCAGTATCCGCTGTTCGGCTACGTCATCCAGGCGGTGACGGTCACGCCGTACGCGATGGTTTTCGGGCGGCTGTGGGAACCACCGCCGGCTCGCGCTGCTCGCGTGCTGCGGATGTACGTGATCCTGTCCCGATTGGCGAGCGTGCTGATGTCCGCGGCGCTGGTCGTCATCGCCGCGCGAACCGCCGCCGTGTTGTGGGGTCCCGCGTCCGCCGCGATTGCCGGCAGTTTGACCCTGCTGCTGTACCCGATGTTCTACTATGCGCGGACGAGCAACGTCGATGCGTCGGCGCTCGCGTTGGGCGGCGTCGCGCTCTGGCAGTATGCGATCTGCCTGACGCGGGGACTCGACAAGCGAACGGCCATCCTGCTCGGACTCTCGGCGGCGCTGGCTGTCGCCACCAAAGACTTCATGATCGGCATCGTCGCGCCGATCGGGATGGTGGTCGCGCTCATCTACTGGCGGCAAGCGCCGCGGCTGGTCCTGCTCGCGGCGATCGTCGCACTGGTGGTGTATCCGATCGCGAGTGGGGCAGTGTTCAACCTCGATCGGTACCAGAGCCACATCCACTTCATTCGATACGGATCGACGCGCCACTACGGCTTTCAGTTCGGCAGCACCGACAGCTACGCGCACGTATTTGCCAAGGCGACGGGCTATCTAGTGATGGCGATGAGCGTTCCCGCTTCGCTGCTGGCCATCGCCGGCGTGGTCGTCTGTCTTCGATCGCGTCGCAGACTGCTGCTCTGGCTGTTGCCGCCGATCAGCATCATCGTCATCACCATTCTGCCGACCCGCTTCGTGCTCTACCGCTTCCTGTTTCCGACGGCCTATTGTCTGGTGTTCTTCGCGGCGCTGGCACTGTCGTCGCTGGTTGCCAGCAGGCCGCGTCTCGGCCGCCTCGCCGTCACGCTGACCTGCGCCTGGATGCTGCTGCGAGGCGCGGACCTCACCTGGCAGATGCTGCGCGATTCACGCTACGAGGCGGGGGAGTGGTTCGAGCGGAACGCCAGAGCGGGGGACCGAATTGGCTACTACGGGACCGAGCCGCACAAGCTGCCGTTCGTGTCGGGCGCTGTGTCGCTGATGCGTGGACCGGCGGAACTCCCCGTGCAGGATGGTCCGGAGTTTCTGGTGGTGATTCCGTGGCAGGACTACGAGCGCGTCCATGAATACAACCTGCCGGATGCGACCTACGCGGCGTTGCGGCGCGGCGACGCCGGCTACCGTCAGCTGCTCGGCTTGAAGACACCCGCGCTGTTTCAGCTGCAGCCCGGCACGTGGGTCAATCCGGAGGTCAAGGTGTTCGTCAGAAGTGATCGCGTCTTGACGCTCGTCGATGCCCAACCACGGATCCACGTCCTCGAGTGAACGGCTCGACCGTTCATTTTTACGGACTGTTTATCTGATCGGTGCGTACGGTTGAAAGCAGGTCATGGTAGGGTACGCGGCACGTCGTGCTAGGACCAACATCTGACGACGCCGCACCGGCGTCGCCACACCACATTGAATCTCTGGACGGGATGCGCGGGCTGGCCGTGCTGCTCGTCGTGTCGTACCACCTCGGTCACCTCAGATCGGGCTGGGTCGGCGTTCAGATGTTCTTCGTACTCTCCGGTTACCTGATCACGAACATTCTTGTCCGTGACCGGGACGAGTATCCGGCCGGCCCGTTCTTCGGGCGATTCTACTGGCGCCGCGCGCTGCGCATTTTTCCGCTCTACTACGGTTATCTCCTGGTGGTTACATGCGCCCATCTGATTACCAGTCAGGTTGCGCCGGACCTGCCGCAGCTGTGGCCGTATGTCTTCTTCTACGGCATGGACATCGCGCGGATGCAGCAGATCGACCAGGGCAGCTTCTGGTTCAGGCATCTGTGGTCGCTCGCTGTCGAAGAGCAGTTCTACCTGGTCTGGCCGTTCGTCGTGTTCTTCGCGTCGCCACGAACGGTTCGACGCATCATCGTGCTCGTGCTGCTGGCCGTTCCGGCGCTCGCGTTGGCGATCCAGCTGGCGTCGTCGGCCAATCCGGTCTACATCGGCCGCCTGATCTACGTGCTGCCTCTCGCGCAATTTGGCAGCTTTGCCGCCGGCGCGGCCGTTGCCGTTTTCCCGCTGACCTGGATTCACGACGCCCGCCGCTGGTTCGCTGGATCATTCGCGCTGGTCGTGGTCCTCGGCGCCGCGAATCTGTTCGTCAGTGGTCAGCCGATGCCGATTTCCACGCTCGGCTATCCGCCACACTTCCACTCGAATTTCCAGCCCGCGTGGGGCTACTCCGTCCTGAACCTCTCGGCCGCATTGCTGATTCTTTCCTGTGTGCGCGACTCGCAGGCGTTCCCATGGCTGCGGAACCGGGCCCTGAGAAGCATCGGTCGCGTGTCGTATGCGATGTACTTGATCCACATCCCCGTCATGGTGGCCTACAACCAGCTGCCGTTCGGCGTGAGTTGGTACTCGGGAACGGCGCTGCCTCTGCTTCGCCATTCCGGCTATCTGGCCGTGTTATGGATTCTGGCGAAGTGCAGCTACCACGGGTTCGAGAAGCATTTCCTGGCGCTGAAGGATCGGGTTCCGGTGCTGCGGCACACATCCCGGACGATCCCCACGCCGGCGAACTCCTAGGCGGCCGCACGATTGTGAAATCCGCGCTAGAATCCGGCCTGCATCGTGGCCACGGCGCCTGACAGCTCCCCTCGGTCTGAGTCCTGGCCCGCCCGGCTTGTCGCGTCGTTGCAGGAGCTCGGGTACGGAGCGCGCCCGGATCGCGACTCCTCGCGAGCCGTGGCGGCGGGGGCCTGGCTCGGTCTGGCGTTCGGATTCCTCGAAGCCGCGCAACACTGGTGGTTCCGTTTCAATCCCGACATTCAGACAATCCAGAAAGTCTCCAACGAGATCTTCTGGGTCGCGCCCACGCTCAACCTGCTGCTCGGTCTTGTTGTCGCGTTCGCCTGCATCGTGCTGACACGGGTGGCCCCCTTCTGGTCCGCCTCCTCGCTCGCCGTGATCTTGTGCGTGGCAGCGGGCGTCTTCGGCCAACTCACGCTGATCAAGAAAGTTCAGAACGCAGCGGCGATTATCGCGGCGGTGGGCGCTGCGGTGTTCGTCGTGCGCCTGCTGACGACGCGGCCGGCCCGCTGGATCTTCATCGAGCGGACGCTTCCCGCGCTGCTGGTGCTGCCGCCGCTGATCGCCGGGGGCGAGCTGATCGTCGACCGTCTTCGCGAGCGCGCCGCACTCAGCGCGTTATCCGCACCGCCACGCTCCCGCACACCGAACGTGCTGGTCGTCGTAGTCGATACGGCCCGGGCGGACCATTTTTCCTTCGACGGATACGCACGGACCACGACGCCGAAGATTGATCGGTGGGCACAGGGCGGGACGGTCTTCAGGAACGCGTGGTCCACGACCTCGTGGACGTTGCCCGCACATGCGTCGCTGCTCACGGGCAGAGACAACTACGAACATGGCGCCGATCGTGGCACGCGTCTCGACGGCCGCTTCCCGACGCTCGGCGAATTCTTCGCCGGACGGGGCTATCGCACCGCTGCCTTCGTCGCAAATAGCCTCTGGATCAATCCGGAATATGGCTTCGGGCGCGGCTTTCACCGCTTCCGGGTCTACAACACGTGGATTCTTGCGGCAAGGACGGTATACGGGCGAAAGATCAATGCGTCGCTGAACGATGGCCTTGGGCTTCGCCGCCTCCCGGTGCGGCGCGACGCCGCGACCATCAACGCAGAACTGCTGCAATGGCTGGATGAATCGCCGCCGCGCCCGTTTTTCGCGCTGCTCAATTATTTCGACCTGCACGACCCGTACGAGCCGTTGCCCGCCTACGAGGCGGCGTTCGCCGGCCACGATCCTCCCGGCCGCGTCGCAGGGCAGGAACATTTCAAGACCGCCATCAATCGATACGACGCCCTCCTCTCCTACCTTGACGACCAGCTCGACCTGCTGTTTTCTGAATTCGCGCGACGCGGACTGACGAACGACACCGTCGTCATTCTGACTGCCGACCACGGAGAATCGCTCGGCAACCACGCAGAGCCCCAGCACGGCAGGACGCTCTATCAGGAGGTCCTGCGAATTCCGCTGGTCGTCGTCGGACCGAAAGATCTGGTCGGCGCTCGCCGCGTGGACGAGGCCGTCGGCCTCCGCAGCATTCCGGCGACGATCGCTCAGCTCCTCGGCTCGGAGAACGAATCGCCCTTTCCCGGGCCGTCATTCGCACCCGCGCTGAGGCCAGCGGCATGGAACGATCCAACCGGAAGCGACATGGTTCTCGGCGAATTGAAGGCGATCGGCGGCGTCGACGCCGCGAAATCGCTGGTCAAAGGGGAGTGGCAGTATATCTGGACGGCGAAAGGCGCCAGGGAAGAACTGTTCCGCCTGCGCGACGACCCGAAGCAACTCACGAATCTCGCTGCCGCGCCGGAGCGATTGCGCCTGCTGTCGGAATTCAGAGAGAAGATGGCCGCCCTCTTCCCTCGGCTGCCGATTCCCAGATAATCGCCGTCGCCCGGCCGGCCCGCAGTTCGGCGTCCGACGGCGGCGCCTGCGCGAGCGGATTGAAGCATGGGGTCGCACCGGGCGCGTAGAAGCTGGTGTACGCCACCGGCCTCCCCTGCGCGCGTCGCGCCGAGAAGAAATTCGTCGAGAGCAGAAACTGCGTGAAGAAACGCGGCTGCGGGATTGAGAACCGGTCGAGACGGCCGAAGTGGCGCTGGTAATCCGCGACGTAGCTGGTGAAGGCCGCGGGCTCGATATCGAGCCATCGGTAGCGATAGCGCAGACGAGTGGCGGGCTGAAGGCCGAACCAGTCGAGCCGCGCCAATTGCCCGCCGAAATGCCCCATGCCGGCCGTGCGGATCACGGCGAGCGAGCCAACCGTCGCTGCCGCGAACGCGCCCGCGATCGCCAGAAACGAGCGGCGCTTCACGCGAAGAGCCTCCGCGCCGCGCGGGTCGAGAGCGCCGAGAGCGTCAGCGTCGGATTCGCCGGCGGGCAGGTCGGGAACACGCTCGCGCCGAGCACGAGAAGGTTTCGCACGCGATGATGCCGCAGATCGGCATCCACCACGCTGGTCGCAGGATCGAGGCCCATCGGCGTCGTGCACTGCACGTGATGCTCGGTCGCGGTGAACGACTCGTCGATGCGGAGCTTTTGGATGGGCAGCGCGCGCAGAGCTCGCGGCAGACTGTCCGGGAGCGCGGCAGCGGCGGCGTATGCGTACGCCGAGTGGCCGACGAAGGTGACGCTGGGGCGATCGGGGTTGTCGCGGGAAACGGTGACCCGGTTCCCTGGCTGGCGCAGATCCTCGAACACGACCTTGAGCCGAAGATACTGGCGCCACCTGCCGCGCAGGTCTCGTAGCGTAACCGGCGCATTGTGCGACTCGATCAGCGCGGCCGCCTGCTTCGCACGGTGGGGCCCGTCGTGCATCGGATAGCCCATCGCCGTAATCAGCGTGCTGCCGCCGAAGCCATCGACCCCATCCAGATCCACGTGCGCGTACACCGACAACTGCTCGACCAATCCCTGTCCCACCTCCGGGCCGTCCAGCCCTGATCGCAGCAGCAGGTGCGGATTGAAGATGGCATTGGCGCCGAGGACCACGAGCGTGCCGCGGGCGCTGCGCTCACGACCGCCCTCGGTCCAGCGGATGCCGGTGGCGACGGCGCCTGTGTGCTCGACTTCCAGCGCAAGAGCGCCCGTGCGCAGCTCGACGCCCGGAGCTTCGTAGAGGTGTTTGAGCTCGTTCAGGATCGTGAACTTGGAATCCACCGGGCATTGAGGGCAGACGCCGGTCGCGCAGCACGGAGCGCGGCCGCTGGCCGGCTGCCGGGTCGGGCGCGCGCACGGCTGTTCGCACCAGAGGTGAGGCGCGGCCGCCTTGAGCAGCCGATCGGGCTCGGACAACCGATGGGGCGGCTGCGGATAGGGACGGCTTCGCGGCCACGGTCCGCCCTCGATCGGGCCCGAGACGGTCATCACATCCTCGGCCTCGCAGTAATAACCCTCGAGCTCGTCGTACGTGATCGGCCAGTCGACGGCGACGCCGTATCGCGTCCGCAGCTCGAAGTCCTCGGGGGTCATTCGCGGCGTGCACGCCGCCCAGCAGTTGGAAGAGCCTCCGAACGCGAGCTTGAAATTCCAGATCTTCGACGGGGTCGTCGTGCTGTAGCTGTCGCGGGTCTGCTGACCGAGCTGGCCGGCCAGCCGTCCGTGGTCCGCGTGCGTCAGCATGTCGCCACGCTCGAGAACGAGGATGCGCGCCCCCGGAGCGTGCCGGGCGTACTCCAGCAGGAAGAACGACGACGCGAAGCTCGTTCCGACCAGGATCAGATCGTAGGCATTCGGCTCGGCAGGCACGGTTACATCATCTCGTCGCTCCTGCATTGTACGCGCGGTTTGTTCGATGCGTTCCCGGGCCGATGCGGTCGCGATCACCTCGGTGGAACCGACTTGCGTCGAACCGATGGGTCAGGCATCCTTCAGTTTGCCAGCCATGGGTGTCGCCGATGCGGAATCGCGCGAACGGGCGTTTGTCCTGTTTGCGTCGTTGTGGGCCGCCGCGACGCTCTTCCACGTCGGCTCGTTCAACCAATGGCGCGAGCACGTCGTGCTTGCGGTCGCTGCCGCGTGGGTCCTGTGCCGCCCCGGTTCGGTCGCGGCGGTCGCGACGCTCGCGCTTCTGCAGATCGAGAGAGCGGCCGCCTTCGCACCGTACATCTCCAATCACTGGCTCTTCACGAGCCTGATCAACGCGGGCTTCCTGCTTTCCGTCCTTTATCTAGTGTTCAAACACCGGCGCCTGACCGTGGACCGGGCCGAGCTCTTCGCGACGTTCGCCCCGGCCGCCCGGATGGCGCTGATCGCGTTGTACTTCTTCGTCGTCTTTCACAAACTCAACGCCGACTTCTTCGATCCGGTCGTCAGTTGCGGCGTGACCTTCTATGCCGCCCAGCTCTCCAGACTGCCCTGGCTGCCGGCCTCGCCGGTGTTTCACGTTGGATCGATCTACGCCACCATTGCGATCGAAGCGGCGATCCCGTTGATGCTTTGCGTCACCAGGACGCGCAACATCGGGATCCTCGTCGGCATGCTGTTCCATTACGTCGTCGCCATGAACCCGATAAGCGGGTTCTACAATTTCTCCGCGATGCTGTTTGCGATGTTCGCGCTGTTCGCGCCGCAGAGCCTGCTGTCACGGCCGATGATTGGATCGCGTGCGTTCAGGATCGGCGCGGTGGCGGTGGCCGTCGCATCCGGGGCCATTGCGGTGCTCGTCCGCGTGCTGCCGCGAACCGCGCTGCCCCAGCTCGATCTGTTTCTGGTCTTGTGGGACGCGTACGGCGCGGCGCTGATTGTCGCGTTTGCCGCGCACATCTGGCGTAGCGGGACGGCGATGAGCGACCAACGTACCCCGCGGCTGTTCGCAATGCCGGCACGCGCGCTGCTCGTCGTGCCGATCGCCGTCTTTCTGAACGGCATCATGCCGTATCTCGGCCTGAAGACCGAAACATCATGGGCGATGTTTTCCAATCTCAGAACGGAGGGAGATCGCTCGAATCACTGGGTGATCCCGGTATCGACCCAGGTTTTCGATTTCCAGCGGGATCTCGTGCAGGTCACCAGTTCGTCGGACGAGTCTCTGCAATGGGTGGCGAAGAGGCACCAGCTGATCCCGTACTTCGAGGTCCGTCGACACCCTGCGGCCTCCGTGTCGTACCTCCGTGACGGTGTCGAAGCACGCTTCGCACGGGTTTCGGACGATCCGCGATTCTCTCGAGAGATTCCGGCGACGATGAGGAAACTGCTCTGGTTCCGGCCCATCGATCCCGATGAACACGAGAGGTGTCGTCATTAGCGACGGAGCCAGCGATCCGACATTGACGCATCTTCGAGCGCTGGATGGCATGCGTGCCGTTGCCGTCCTCGCCGTCATGGGTTTTCATCTCCGCTATATCGGCGCCGGGTGGGCTGGCGTGCAGATGTTCTTCGTCCTCTCGGGTTTTCTGATTACCTCGATCCTGATCGCTGACAAACACTATCCGCTCGCCTCGTACCTCGAGCGCTTTTACTGGCGTCGGTCGCTGCGCATCTTCCCCCTCTATTTCGCCTTCATCGGTATTCTTGGGATCGTGGCGTTGTCGTATGGCCCGTCGGCGGCGTTCCGCCAGCAGTGGCCGTATCTCGTCACGTACACGTTCAACTACCGGCGGTTCCTGCCGGACTATATTGCCCAGCGTTATTGGGGACATTTGTGGTCGTTGTCCGTCGAGGAGCAGTTCTACCTGCTGTGGCCGGCGCTGATTTATTTTGTGCCTCGCCGGGCTCTTGGCCGGCTGTTCGTCACTCTGGTCGTTGCCACTCCGCTACTGCGGTTCGCGATTGAGGTGGCTTTTTCGGGCCGTACTGTTGGCGGCCATCCCGCCTATTGGCTCATTTATTACGTGACGGTATGCCATCTGGACGCATTCGCCTGTGGTGCGCTGGTGGCCTATACGCGCGGCTCCCGGCAGGTCCGCCACCCCGTGCGCCTGTGCCTCTTGATGACGGCGATCGTGCTCGGCGTCGGGCTTCTTCACCAGCTGACGATCGGCGATGCGATGTTTCTCACCGTGGGGTACCCGTGGGCATTGCCTTTCCATTACCAGGCCAGTTGGGGCTATACCATCTTGAACCTGTGGTCGGCGACGCTGGTCATCGCCTTGCTACAGGAAAACTGGATGACGAGGTTGTTCCGATGGAGACCGCTTGCGCACATCGGTAAAATCTCGTACGGCGTATATCTGTTCCACCTGCCAATCCTTGTGATTGCGCAGGATCAGTTGAATCTCCCCCTCGGTTCCCGATCCCTCGAAGGACTGTTCGCGGTCGCGCTGTATGTGGCTGTCACGCTGGCTGTCAGCCAGGTCAGCTACGTCGCGTTCGAGCGCCGCTTCCTCGCACTCAAGAACACCCGTTTCGTCAGACCCGCGAGGACAAATGTTGAGGGGCCGTCAGCCGTCGCGGCGGGGCCCTGACCAATCGCGAGTCTTTGGCAGCAACTCGGCGCCCGGTTGTTCGGACCGCCCATCCCCCAAGGTGCCTGTGTATCAACGGTCGGCGACGCCCGACGCATTCATCGTCCCCGATCCCGCAAAGACGCATGTCCGGGCGCTGGACGGCATGCGTGGCGCCGCCGTTCTCGCGGTCATCGCGTTTCATTACCTGGTGTTCGGGGCTGGTTGGGCGGGCGTGCAGATGTTCTTTGTCCTGTCCGGCTTTCTGATCACTTCGATTCTGCTCGAGGAACGGGACAGCCCCTTCGCGTTCTACCTGAAGCGGTTCTATTGGCGCCGTTCGCTGCGCATCTTTCCGCTCTACTTCGCCTGCATCGGTGTCATAGCGATTGCGACGGCAATGGCCCTCGGCCCTGCCGCGGCGTTCCTGGAGCAGTGGCCATATTTGTTGACCTACACGTTCAACCACGCCTGCCTCTGGCGAGAGTGCATCTATCCCTGGTACTGGGACCATCTGTGGTCGCTGTCTGTTGAAGAGCAGTTCTATCTGATCTGG
>Ga0068858_100001351_pt1 | contig 25297 bp, 22 predicted proteins | sample KBSSwiS12_FD_66589 | JGI IMG/M metagenome (GOLD analysis project Ga0068858, IMG submission 66589) | Switchgrass rhizosphere microbial communities from Kellogg Biological Station, Michigan, USA - KBS Switchgrass S1-2 | ecosystem: Host-associated > Plants > Roots > Rhizosphere > Soil ... | reverse complement strand
TCGAGATAGGCTGCCCCGCGGTTGACTCGTAATCCAAGGGAAGGACCGTCTTCACGCACGCGCCACTTCTGCTGACATGTCTCCGCGTCAATCGCAAGGATCTCCTTGTCCGTTGTGGCATACAGCGTGCGGCCGATCACGATCGGACCGGTCTGGAAGCTTGTTTCGACGTTGAGATCGTAGGTGCACACCGGCTTCAATCTGGAGACGTTCGTCCTGTTGATCTGATCGAACGGCGCGTAGCGTTCGGACGTGAGCGTCCGGTTATAGCTCGGCCAATCCTGCACAGGGGTGTCGGCCGCACGGGCCCGGGCCATGAACGCGCCGACGGCGACGGCCACGAACGCCGCCGAGATCATCGTGGTGTGACGCGATATCCGCGCCGGCACATAGTCGCTCATGTGTCCTCCTCGAGAACCAACTTGGACGTCGACGCGATGCAGGCTCGTCCGCGTTTTATATCACGCACTCTGTTCGCACGAATACTGCCGGGCTTCGCTGGCTTTGTTTGTCGGGCCAATCCTTCAGCGACGTATCGGGAGCAGAGATGAAAGGTGATCCGGGATCCAGCCGTACTGATATATTCGATTCATCCGGCCGCCTTCGGCAGCGCGACGAGATTCCGGGTCGCGACGGTCATCACGTCTCTGGGCGGGACGTATTCCGCGGGCCCGTGCTCGCACGGATGCTCTATATGCGCGTTCGCGCCTGTTATGGAATCTTGTCGCTGACCGCTGTGCTCGCGACGGTTGGGTGTACGAGTAGTCCCGCGGCCCCGGCGACCGTCACGATCGTCGCGCCGCTACTGGTGACGCCCGCCAACGGTGCGCAAATCAGCAACCAGGCGCAACCCATCACGCTGGTCGTGCAGAATGCTGTCGCCTCGAAACCGGGCACGACCTACACCTTCGAGGTGGCTTCCGATGCGGCATTCACAGACAAGGTGCAGACCAGGGATGGAGTCGCGGAAGGGACCACCGGGCAGACCAGCGTGAGGCTCGATGCGCTGCCGCCGGCGAAAGACTACTACTGGCATGCGCGCGCCCAAGCGCCTGGCGCCACCGGCGTGTTCAGCGACATGTTCAAGTTCACGATCGGAGTGGCGATCACCGTTGCCGCGCCGGCGCCCATCGGCCCGCTCACCAACGCGGAAACCACTCCGCGGCCGGCACTGCGGGTGACCAATGCCAGCCGATCGGGACCGGCGGGCGCGATCACCTACAAGTTCGAAATCGCCAGGGATTCGGCGTTCGCTTCGATCGTCGTCACCGGAACAAACACGGAAGGCATCAACGAGACGGGTTTCATTCCCACCAGCGACCTGCCGACGCGCGTTCCCCTGTTCTGGAGAGCGATGGCCATGGACGCCTTGAACGGCATCACGAGTTTGCCAAGCGCGGTCCAGAGTTTCACGGCGCTGCCGTTTTCACAGGCGGAAACCGTTGCCCAGCAGTTGGGTCTTGTCTTGTGGCCCGGCAGAGTGCCGCCGGGATCCGTCGGACACGCGACGATGGGCGACAACTGGCAAGTGCAGACGCTGTTCTACCGGCCGGGAGGTGTCTCCTTCCAGAGCCCTGACGCGGAGATGCTGCGAATCTTCGATTTGCTCGATCGGGGCTTCGCCCCCGACGCAGTCGCCGGTTGGATGAACTCGAACGGGTATCCTACGGAGGCGGTCTGGTACCCGGGGCCTGAAAAGGCGGTGATCGGGCTCCATTTCGTGTATCTGGCCTCCCGTAACAAGGTGATCGTGAACGGAACCTGGGAAGTGGTTCTGAGAGTCGAATAATGAGAGTGGAACAGGAAGTGAGCGCGAAGAATGTGACGTTCATCATGAGGACCGCAATCGTTATCACCGTCGCGAGCGGAGTATTCAGCGCCGCCGTGCTAGCGCAGGAATTGAAACCCGTGCCGAAAGACTCGGTGCGCGTGTCTATTACCGGCTGTACCAAGGGGTATATCTTCACGGCAGGTCCCCGAAGGGAAGATCAGCCGGGCAGCCTCGACATTCCAGAAGGCATGCATCTGCGGATGAATGGACCGAAGCCGACGATGACGGAGATCAAAGCGCACGAGGGTTCGATGATCGTGATTACCGGGCTCATGAAGAAAGGGCAGCTCAGACCGGATGGTGTGGGAGTCGGTGGCGGCGTACGGATTACGCCGGGTCCCGCGCCGGGCGCCAGCGTCGGCGTCAACGCCGTGCCTTCCCAGGCCCTCATCGACGTCGAGGGCTGGCATGAAGGCGCAGGCCGCTGCCCGGCGCGATAGGCGATGAGCTCCGGAGCCTCAGGGTGCGTCCTTCAGGCTCGCTTCAACATCCTGGTGAGCGCGACGAGAATGACCGCGCCCACGAAGGACACGAGGATCGAGCCGACGAGCCCGGCCCCCGGCCAGATGCCGAGCGCGCCGAAGACCCAGCCACCGATAATCCCTCCGAGTAATCCGAGAACGATGTCCATCAGCACGCCGTAGCCGCCACCTTTCATCACTTGACCGGCGAGCCAGCCGGCGATGAGCCCGACGAGAATTGAATAGATCATGGTTGTTCCTCCCTGAACCTCTCTGGTCGTGGAGAGAGTAATCCAATTGCCGCTTGCGATTGACTCGAAGATGTGGCGGGCGTATGGTTGGCGCAGTTTTGACCGGCTGGCGAGTCCGCCATGTCCCGATTGCTCGTGGAGCGCGACACGATCCAGGTCGACGCTCCCGGTTCGAAAGGTCGCGGAGGCACCGATATGAAAGTACGAACGCTCAAGATCGCCGCGGTGTGCCTGGCTCTATTTGCGGTCATCCTGGTGAGTAGCCGGCCGGGCATTGTCCAGGGACAGCAGAAGAAGACGCCCGGGGAGGGATTTGCAGCCATTCCCGGGCTCAAGGGCGGGCAGGACGTGTTTGGGCCGTACGATCCGGTGCAGAACTGGCCGAAGCCGCTGTCGGAGAGCCTGCCGAACCATGAGAAGTGGACCTGGTCGCAGTCCACCGACGTGTTCGCTGAAAGTCCCGACCGGGTGTTCGTCACGCAAAAAGGCGAACTGCCTGTGCTGCCCTCGGGACGTGGAGAACTGCGAACCACCTGGCTGCCTGAGATTGGGCCGAGCCTCAAGTTCCCCGTCGGCGGCGGCCTGCCGATCCGCGAAACTGCCAGCGCCACGCCCAGCGGAGGCAAGGCGTCCGCCGATGGACGAAACGGCCGGCCAGGCATCGACTGGCGATGGGAGCATGTCATCGTGGTGTTCGATCGCAACGGCAAGATGATCGAGGACTGGTCGCAATGGGACTCGATCTGGGGCCGACCGCATGACGTCGAAATCAGCCCGTACGATCCGGAAAAGAACATCTGGATCGTGGACGCCGACAATCACTTCGTCAGCAAGTTCAGCCATGACGGCAAGCGGCGGCTCCTGACGCTGGGCACGCCGGGCGTGCCAGGCACCGACGACACGCATTTCAGCCGGCCGACGTTCATGGCCTTCATGGACGCCAACACCTGGTATCTGGCCGACGGCTACGACGGCACCCGCGTCATCAAGTACGACATGAACGGCAAGAAACTGCTGCAGTGGGGAGAGAAGGGGACTCCGCCCAACGAGAAGCGCCCCGGCTATTTCAACAGCGTGCACGGCATCGCGGTCGACCCGACCACGCGGCGCGTGTACGTGAACGACCGCAACAACGGCCGGGTGCAGGTGTTCGACGAGAACGGCAAATTCCTCGACCAGTGGGATTTCGGTCCGCGCCCGCCGATGAACATTCACAGCATCTACATGGGCGCCAACCATATTCTCTGGGCCGCCGATCAGGGCTCGAACAAGCTGCTCGCCTACGACGCCAGCGGACACTTCCTCTATTCGTGGGGAACGTTTGGCACGTGCCAGGGCTGCCAATGGGGCGTGCACGGGTTCGCCACCGACAAAGAGGGCAATCTCTACACCGCCGAAGTCAGAACCGGCCGCGTCCAGAAGTACACGCCGCGCAAAGGCGCGAATCCCGACTTTCTCGTCGGCAAGCCCTGGCCGGGCGTCTGGTAGAAAGCGCGCGGAAACCAACACCGGATCGACGGGCAACGTCGTAGAGAGTCTCGTGGAAAGCAGGGTGTGGATGCGTCGCTAAGCAGGAGGTCATATGCGTCATGCGATCGGTCTGATGGCTTGCGGCCTGCTTCTCCTTCTGGTCCCGGCCACGGACGCGAGGGCCCAGGCCACGGCACAGATCAACGGGACGGTGGCCGATTCCAGCGGCGGCATCCTCCCGGGCGCGACTGTCACCGCGACACAGACCGACACCGGCTTCCGCCGGGAGGCCTTGACCGATCAGACCGGTTCGTACACGCTGACGAACCTGCCGGTCGGACCATATCGCCTCGAAGTAGTGCTCGCCGGCTTCCGAACCTACGTCCAGACCGGCATCGTGCTGCAGGTCAACAGCAATCCGGTGATCCCGATCACGCTGCAGCTTGGCGCGCTCGGGGAAACGATCACCGTCGTATCATCCACGCCGCTCGTCGAGACCCGCAACCCTGCCGTCGGCCAGGTGATCAACAACGAGCAGGTTCAAGCGCTGCCGCTCGAAGGCCGCAACGTGGCCTCTCTCGTCGTCCTGGCGGGCGGGGCGGTCGATACGGGCAACCCCTCGAGCCGCAGTCTCACGCAGAGCCGCGGCATCGCGGTCGCGGGCGGCCAGCAGTTCGGTGTGCAGTATCTGCTGGATGGTGCGCCCCACAACAACTGGTATGACGGCGTCAACCTGCCGCTGCCCTTCCCCGACGCGATGCAGGAGTTCAGCGTCGAGACCAGCGCGCAGAACGCGCAGAACGGCGTCAAGGCCGGCGGCACGGTCAGTGTCGCGACGAAGGCAGGCACGAACCTGTTCCACGGAGACCTGTTCGAGTTCGCGCGTCACCATCGCTTCAACGCGACCGCCCCGTTTGCGGCGATCAGTCCGACCACGGGCGAGCGTAGCAGCGACGGTCTGGTACGCAACCAGTTCGGCGGCGTGCTGGGCGGCCCGATCGTTCAGAACAAGATCTTCTTTTTCGCGGCGTATCAGGACACCCGCGCAACCCAGACGCCAGCCGACATCGTGACGTTCATCCCGACGGCAGCGATGCTCACCGGCGACTTCTCCACCATCGCCTCGGCGCAATGCCGGGCGCAGGGGAACCTCACGCTTCCGGCAGCGCTGGGATTCGTGAACAACCGGATCGATCCGGCGTTGCTCAGCCCGGCGGCAGTAAAGATCGCCAGGATGCTGCCCACGACCAGCGACCCCTGCGGCCAGATTTCGTATTCGCGTCCGACCAAGCCCACGGAGAACCAGCCGATCGCCCGCGTCGATTGGCGGCTCAACAACAGTCACACGTTATTCGCCCGCTACATGCTGTCGACAGTCTTCTGGGACCCGGCATTCGAGAACGCGAACGGGAACATCCTGGCGGCGACGCTTGGCGGTCGCGACAACACGCAGCACTCGCTGGCGATTGGCGACTCGATGGTGTTGAGCAACACGCTCGTCAACAACATCCGGTTCTCCGTCAATCGGACGAGCATCGTACGGACGCACTCGGAGACCTTCGGACCGGAAGACGTCGGCATCAAGATGTTCACCTACATTCCGAACTACATGAACATCACCACTACCGGGGCCTTCTCCATCAACACGGGCACCGAGACCTTCTCCTTTTACAAGCCGAACACGTACTCCGTTTCCGACGACCTGACGATGGTCCGTGGGAATCACCAGTACGGAGTCGGCGGCGCCGTGGCGATGTCCGATTGGAAGACGGAATCGAATGTCCGCTCGATGGGTCCGATCTCGTTCACCGGCGGTGCCAGCGGCCTGCCGCTCGCCGACTTCCTGCTCGGGCGCGTGTTCGAGTTCCGGGAAGCGACGCCGTTCCGGCAGGACATCAAGCAGCCGTATTTCGCGCTCTACGGGCAGGACACGTGGCGCGTGTCGTCGAACGTCACGCTCAACTACGGCGTGCGGTGGGAGCCCTGGTTCCCGCAGGATAGCGTGGACCGGGCTGTCTACAACTTCGATGTCGAGCGATTGCGCGCCGGAACCCGCAGCACAGTCTATCCGCAGGCCCCGGCCGGCCTCTACTATCCCGGCGATCCTGGATTCCCGGGCAATTCCGGCATGAAGATCGTGTGGTCGAATGTCGCGCCCCGGGCGGGCGTGTCGTGGGATCCGAAAGGCGACGGTCGCACGTCGCTGCGCGCGGGATACGGCTTGACCGGCGATTTCGTGACCGGCCAGTTCTTCTTCGATTCGCGCTCCGCGCCGCCGTTCGGACTGGAACAGCGTCTCACCAACACGCTGCTCGACGATCCGTGGGGTGCGGTCGGCAGGACCAATCCCTATCCGGTCGCGCTGGGCAGTGCCGACTATCCCTACAATGCCGCCTTGTACTCGCTCTTCATCTCGATGCCTTACGACATCAAGACGACCCGCAACCACAGCTGGAACATCGCATTTCAGCGGCAGGTCGGCGACGACATGGCGTTCTCGACGACCTATCTCGGCAACCACATGGTCAACATGTGGGGCGTGGTCGACGGGAACCCGGGCGTGATTCCGGCAGGCGCCACGGCCACAGGCCCGTGCACGCTCAGGCTGCCGACCGGCGGCACGCAATCATTCGCGAACTGCTCGACGGCGTCCCTGGATCTGCGCCGCGAGTTGAGCCAGGTGAACCCGGCAGTCGGGCAGTACTACGGGTACCTCGATTGGATCACCGATGCGGGCTGGCAGAATTACCACGGGCTGATGCTGCAGTTCCAGCGCCGCTCGACGCATGGCATCACCACGAGCGCCAACTACACCGTATCAACATGCGAAGGCTTGATCAGCCAGGGCCAGGCCCCCCTGAACGTCGCCACGGGGTACATGAAACCTGTGTCGCTCGTCAATCCGCCCTCGGACGCCGAAATGCAGGCGCTGTTCGACGAGGACAAGGGACGCTGCAGCACGTGGCGCAAGCACATCTTCAACCTGAGTGCGAGCGTCGAGACACCGCAATTCAGCAGCACGGCTGTGCGTGCGCTCGCATCCGGCTGGCGGCTCTCGGGGATCTTCCGCGCGAATTCCGGTGCGCCGCTGACGGTCACGACAGGCACCGACCGCGCCCTCTCGGGTATCCAGACGACCACGCAACGCGCGAATCAGGTGCTGGACAATCCGTACGGAGACGGCACGATCAACAACTGGCTCAATGCGGCGGCGTTCGCACAGCCGGCGCTGGGTACTTACGGAAACTCCGTGCGTAACGCCTACGATGGTCCGGGACGCAAGGTCGTCGACCTCTCGCTGGTGCGGTCGTTCCGGTTCGGCAACGGCCAGCGAGTGGAGGCGCGTGTCGAGGCCTTCAACGCGTTCAACTGGTTCCTGCTGGAAAACCCGAACACCACGCTGTCCAGCGCGACCTTCGGCCGCATCACGGCGTCGGGCGACCCGCGCATCATGCAGTTCGCGATCAAGTACGAATTCTAGGGAGACGCTCACTCTTCCCAGCGGCCGACAGTTTTTCCATCGGCGAACTTCGCGCCGACGAAGGCGCCGGCCGGCGCACCGTTGAGCATTGGACGCAGCCGCATCGTCGCCCTGGCGCCCGGGGGGAACGTCGACGGACGGATGCCCTGGCGTCCCAGCATGTTGGGGCTCCCCCATTCGAGGCTCCACTCGACCTTCTCGCCCTTGGCGTCCTCGACGACGATCTGAATCCACGAGTGGGGATTCGTGAATTGGAACTCCTTGATCGTGCCGGTGATTTCTATCACTTTGTCGCCGCTGAAACCGGCGCCCGAGTGATGAGCAAACACCGGCGGCATGCACACGAACAGTCCGGCGGTGAGCAACGCGCCAAAGGTCAACTGACGAGGCGTCTTCATGAAAACCTCCGCTGCTAATTCTTGTCGAGCGGCTTGCCATCCGGGCCCAACGTCAGCGTCTTGCCCGTGGCGACATCTACCGGATTGCGATTGTTTTCCGCGCACCCGTAATCGTAAATGCGAGTCCCCGCAGGCTGCTTCCGGAATTGTTTCGTGACGACCCACGGCTTGGTCAACGCCTTCGGGTCCTCGATGGTCATCTGGACTTCGATGGTGGTCGGGTTGATCTTTCGAATGCGCGTTGTCGCGTGCGACTTGTCACTCAACACCAGGCCGGTCCTGTCCAGGATGACATCCTTGTCGCGATAGCCCTTCAAGGCGACGGTGGTGAAGACGAGCGTATCACCCTCCCAGCGACCGACCGAGTCCCCCGTATACGTTTCCCACTGGTCGGCCAGATGCTTCCGCCCGTCTGTGTAAATCCGCAGGACGTTCGGACCATTCTCGGTCAGGACCCACACCTGCTCGGGCCGGACGACAAACTCGTAGAGATCGGGAAGATTGAAGTGTCTCGGGAATCCGGCGGGAACTCCGCAATTGGAAATCGTGTCAGGAAATAGATTCTTGTCTCGAAGACTGAGATGCGTCTTGTAAATGGCCTCCCACTCAGCGTTGTAGGGAGGATGCGATCGTACGCCCGCCGAGATCGCTCCGCCTTCGCCGGTCTGCGTCGCACGGTCGAAGACCGTCCCTCCCACCATCGACCAGGTGCCGCTCCAGTCCGGAAGCTTGTCAGATGTTCCCCCGGGAGCCTGCTCACCCTGTCCGAAGCCCGGGGCAGGCAGCAGCAGGACGCTGAAGATCCCGATCAGTACCGCCCGGACATTCGTCTGCAGTGGATTTGGTCTCTTCATGGCTCGACCCTTCGTGTTCTGCGCATCAGTCCACGTCACGATCGTGCGAATGGTCGCTTGACGGCGGCGACCTCACGGTCTTTCAGCATAGTCAATTTGCGGAGGATTATACGACTATCTGCCGGCCGAAATTGACACCCCGAAGGCGCGCGGTCGGCGTCCGAGGGCGGCGCAAAAGCCGTAACGCTGCCTGAACGCGATGATATGGCTGCTCGGGCTGGCGGCGCGTGTTGCCATCCTTTTTCATCACTGGATTGCTCATTGTGGCGGCGTTCTATTTCGCGTTGGTTAACTCGCCGGAAACGCGGTGGCTGCTCGTCGCCTTGTTTCCGACCGCCCTGGCAGGACGCAATTGGTGGCGCGTCGATCCCTAACCGCCGGTCCCAATCGACTCTTCGCGTCAAATTTTGGACTCACGCGGCCGAATGGTGCGGCGATAATCAGTGAATCCTCTGCGAATCTGGTAGCGCCTTCAGGCGCGCGGCACTGTGATTGTCTTCCGGCCCATCAACGAGGGGAGCCAAGAATGAAAACCAAGACCAGGCCGGCGGACGGAAACTCCAAAGGAGAGTTTATGCGTGGTGTGATGCTGTTCGTGGCGGGGCTGTCGGTCGGCCTGGCAGTGCAGGTGGCCGTAGCCCAGGGTGGGAACAAGGGCGTCGTGATGATGAACCACGTCGGCATCAACGTGGCGAGCATCCCGGAGGCCGTGACGTACTACACAGACAAGATGGGTTACAAGGAAGCGTTCCGGGTCACCGACGACAAAGGACAGCCGACCATCGTCTACATGCAGATCAGCAAGAACACGTTTCTCGAGCTGAATCAGGCATCGGCACAGCGTGCGCCGGGGTTCACGCACTATGGCCTGCACGTTGAAAACGCCGCCGCGGCCGTCGAGATGTTCAAACAGCGTGGGGTGACGGTGACCCAGACGAATGTGAGCGCGGGGACGAAATCGATCCTCGCAAACATCACCGATCCGTACATGGGCCGAATCGAGCTGGTCGAGATCACGCCAGAGTCGCTGCATCAGAAAGCGATTCAGAGTTGGAAGTAGTACTGAGAACCGCTTCATCCCCGGGAGCGCGGAGCACACCGAGAGATTCGGTTCAGATTCTCGGTGCGCTCGGTGCACTCGGTGGTGATTTGGCGGGCGCAATGGATTGCGCAGAAAGGAGCATCGAGATGTCCGTTTCAGGTTTCGCGAGATTCCGGCTCTTGACGCTGGCCGTCGTCGTCTGGGTTGCGCTGCAGGGAAGCAGCGTGCAGGGGCAGCAGCGTGGAGGCACTCCGCAGACCGACAAAGTTCAACCCGTCAACAGCGGTCCCAATCAATATCGCGTGATCCGGAATTGGGCGCAGGACCCGGAGGGAAGGCCGTGGGGCGGCTCCAACGGCGTGGCCATCGACCGCGACGGCAAGTCCGTGTGGGCCACCGACCGATGCTCGCCGGGAACTGCCCCCGGCTGTCTCGGCACCAAGGCCAACCCGGTCCACAAGTTCGATGAGTCGGGCAAGGAGGTCAGGAGCTTCGGCGGGGCGATGTTCGTGTGGCCGCACGGCATCCATGTCGATCGGGATGGAAATGTGTGGGTGGCGGACTCGCGAGCCGCGAGTCCTGAGGAGTTGAACAGGTTCCCGGGAGAAAAAGACAAGGGGAGCGTGGTGGTCAAGTTCAGCCCGGAGGGCAAGGTCCTCATGACGCTGGGGAAACCCGGAGTGAGAGGCAATCCTCCCGAAGCGCTGACCGACCCGACTGACGTCGTGACCGACCCGAAGAACGGTGACGTTTACGTGGCAGAGAGCCATACGGACGTGACAGCTCCCAATCTGATCGGACGCATCTCGGTGTTCGACAAGAACGGGAAGTTCCTCAGAACCATCGGCAAAACGGGAACGGGGCCCGGCGAGTTCCGGACGCCTCACGCGCTCGAGTTCGATTCGAAAGGCCGGCTGATCGTCGCCGACCGCCACAACCATCGCATCCAGATCCTGACCAAAGAGGGAAAGTTTCTCGGTGAATACGACGACTTCGGCCGCGTCAGCGGGCTGGCAATCGATGGGAAGGACGTCATCTACACGGCCGACTCAGAGTCGACCGAACGAGTGCATCCGGGCTGGCTCCGAGGGATCCGGATTGGGAGTCTGAAAGACGGCAAGGTGACGATGTTCATTCCGCCCCACAAGACGGATTCTCCCGACGGCGCCATGGGGGAAGGCATCGCAATCGACGCCGCCGGCAATCTGTACACAGCGGAAGCCAACCTGCGGGGCGTGACGAAATACGTCAAGAACTAGTGGCCTGTCCGCGCGTTTCGTTTGGAGCGTTCGCGACCCTGGCGTCGTCAAGTCGGCACAGTTTTGGCACGACGTCGATGCCACGGAAACCCGATCAACACCGCTGGAGGTTGCAGTTCAGGGGCCTCAGGCGTGTCCCAAGGGAGGTCGCAATGACGAAAACTCGCCGCGTTTCAACGACCTGCGCGCTGATTGTCTGTTTGCTTGGCGCTCAAATGAGCGGCACATTGTTCGCGGAGGAAACGCCAACGGAACCAACGCCGGCGTCCTCCCCGGTGGTCAACCTGTCACCATGGTTGTCAGCGCAAAGCTCAGCATTTAATGCGCCTTCTTCACTGTTCGCCCCTTCACGCTTCGTCCTCAGTGACGAGGGACTCGCATCGCTCGCTGTTCCTCCGCAGATGTGGCGCGTGTCACTCGACGCGATCCCCATGGAGGCGACCTCCCTCGCGCAGCGAGGCGGCTACCGTCGACGGTCAGGAGGCCGCAACGGCGGCGCGGCGGCGGCGATCATCCTTGGAGCAGCTGCGGCGATCGCTGGTACAGCTGTCCTCGTCTATGCCAACCGGCCTGACTGCGTGGGGAACCGGATCACGAATGGCTGCGGTTACGGCACAAAGGTGATTGGCGGAAGCGTCCTCGCCGGCGGTGTGGTCAGTGTCGTCGTTGGCGCGGCGACCTGGCGATAGCACGCGGGCAAGTCGCAAACCCAACCTGAGCGGCGTGACGAAATACACGAGACGCTCGCGAAGGTCCTCCGTACGCCACTTGCTCTTCCGGCCCACTGCGAACGCCTCCGATTGGACTGTGAAGACACTGGCCATCTCCAGAAGTGGAATGAAAGGACCTGAGCCGGTGAAAAAACGTTGAATCACATGCGCAATAGGAAACAGACAGTGGCGTATCAATTGCAACAGGATTTCGTCATGAGAAAATTTCTTCAGACGCTCGCCATCTCTGCATTGCTCCTGGGCTCTGCCTCGGTCGCCGATGCGCAGGTTTCCTTCGGCATTCGCATCGGCCCGCCGCCACCGCCGCGCGCGTACCGCGTGCCGCGCCAACCCGGCCCCGAATATCTGTGGGTCGAGGGCTATTGGTATCCGCAGGGATCGCACTACCGGTGGCACGACGGCTACTGGACGCGGCCGCCATTCGAGGGCGCGTACTGGGTCGATCCGTATTACGTCGGTGGACAGTATTTCCCCGGCCGGTGGGAAAACGGCCGCCGCTACATCGCCCACGACCATCGTTGGGATCGGGGCCGTCAGCGGGACGAACGTCGCGGTCGCTTCAACGAGCGCAACGACGACCGCCGCTGAGCGCGAGCAATGACGGGCGCATGCCTGGACGGGATGGGAATCTCGTCCGGCATGCCGCCAGGCTCAATGTTGAGTGCCTCATTCACACCACTGCTGAACGCTGCCTGCGAGTCCGCCGGGCGGAACACGATCTCCGACTGATCCTTGCACTCAGACGAGTGAGACGAATCCCTCAATCTTTCATCGCGCAACACCCTTCCTGCTGAAGTCGCTACACGCCCGACGGGAACGCCACCCAGTTGTACGCGCCGTCGAACCGTTCGCGGAAGCTGCAGTTCCTGGCGTGAGTCGCGGATCTGACAAACTCCACCTTCGAGGGTTTGCCTCGACGACCGGTGTACACTTTCCGCAATCCAAGGGTGACGCCTCTAGAACCCTTGAACTATAGCGGGCCGAGGCCCTTGCTGGGCCGGCGGCCCGCTGGAACCCGCACGCGAGGAGACATGATGTCAAAGCCACCGATGATCCCCCTGATGCTTCTGCTTTCGCTCGCGTGCGTATCCGCACAAGAGCGGGGCAATCCTGCTGCGTCGCAAGCGGTCGCCGGCCAGGCCGTGAGCTCCGGAAGGTTGAGGCAGATCATTCCGGGCCACTACGTGTACTCCACGACCAACGCGGGCAGAGTGTTCAGCAGCGGCGTCATCGTCACCAGCGAAGGAGTGCTGGTGGTGGACGCTCTCGATTCGGAAGCGACTGCTCGCGCGGAACGGGCGGCGATTTCCAGCACGATCGAAAAACCCGTTCGCTATCTTGTTTCCTCGTCGTTCCACGATCCTTTCAGCAAGGGCAACCTTGCCTATGCGGACGTGTTCAAGATCGGGCACGAAAACTATCGTACCGGCCTCCTCGATCAGATGGGACGAGGCGGCGCGTCCGCCGGAGAACAGCGGGCAAGGCTGCCGACCGAGACCTTTCGTGATCGCGTGACCTTGCACTTCGGCGGGAAGGAAATTCAGGTGCTCTATTTCGGCCGCGCCCACACGCAGGGAGACGCCATCATCTTCGTCCCGGAAGACCGGATTGCGTATCTGAGTGAGGTGTTCTTTCTGGATGAATTTCCGAACATGGCGCAGGGCTTCGGTGTCTCGTGGCTGCGAGTACTGGACGGCCTGGAGGCGCTCGGCGCCGATATCTTCGTGCCGGGGCATGGTCCGATTCCCGAAGACCCCAGGGCAACACGAGCGGGGCTGCACCGCCTGCGGCAGATACTTGTCGATGCTCGAGACGCCATCCAGAACGAGGTTGCGCGAGGAGCGAGCGAAGATCAAACTGTCGCCGCGGTGACCCTTCAGCAGTACGAGAAGCTGCCGACGTACGGGGCCCAGCGGGAAGTGTCGGTACGGCGAATGTACAAAGAACTGAAGGGTGCCCTTCCCTGATCAGGCCGAGTCCTGGCCGGGCCGCCGGATGGTCATGCGCAGCGAGCGGACGGCTGCGCTCAACAGCACGCCCACTTTCGGAACCGTGTAACTGGCCGATCCTCGGACCGCGGCACCATCGCAAAGCCGGCGTCCAGCTTCGGCGTGTCGAAGGGCGGTGAGGTCGTGGATGCGTTGAGGAGCAGCCAGACGATTCAGTGGGGTTCTTTGGGCTTCTCGGCCGAACTGCCGAAGATCGCCTCTTCGACCGTGAACGTCCAGTCGAGGTTTGCCGATTCGACCGACATGTAGAACACGCGCGGATCGTCGGCGGCGTACGCCGTGCCCTCTCCCGGGCCCTTTTCATCTACGGCGTCCTGTAGCACGCGGCCGCTGATGGCGCTGTGAAGGATCAGCCGGAAGGTTCCCGCCCCCTTGGGGGCCTCGTTTTTCGTCCGCCAGTGCATCCGAAGCGCGCCGGTCAAGCCGACGAACGATTCCGTCTGGGTATTCCCGCGGCCCGACCACTCGCCGAGGTTCTTCCAGACCACGACCTCTTTCTGGACCGGCCTGGCTGGCGGCGCGCCGCAAACGCTCGCCAGAAGCGCCGTCGCAACCGGCACGGCAATGGCGCGTTGCGCCATCCACGGCTTTCCGAACAGCCGACTCGCCACGTCAAGCATTGTAATCTGAAGCATTTAGCGTGCTTCCAGGCGCCGGCTGTTCGGCACGGTTCGCGTGTCGCTCAGGACGTCGTGACCGCCTGGGACTGTTCATAGACAACGCTTGCGCTCGCTGCGGGTTGGCGTTATCTTCTGCCATCGCTCTCGGTGACCCTGGCTGGACACTCACGGATAGGTGGGGCTGCTCATGGAAGACAAGACGATGACAGAAGAGGCTCCCAAAAACGTCTCACGCCGCAATTTCATCAAGGGGGTTGTCGCCTCAGGCGCGGTGGTGTCCTCGGCGGGCTACTTGTGGCGCTCGTCCTCGGTACTCGGCCAGCAACCTTCGGCGCCTGGAAGCGTTGAGCGTCTGATCAGGCTGAACGTCAACGGCCAGGATCGCAGCGTCGATGTGTTGAAGCAGGAAACTCTGGCGACGACGCTGCGGTACAAGCTGGGACTCACCGGCACCAAACTGGGATGCGACCGCGCGGAATGCGGCGCGTGTACCGTCCTCGTCGACGATGTGCCGCGTTACTCCTGCTCCGTCCTCACGCACACCGTGCGCGGGAAGAAGATCGTCACCATCGAGGGACTCGCGACCGCCGACGGCACGCTGCATCCGGTACAGCAAGGCGTGATCGACGAGCAGGGCTTTCAGTGTGCGTTCTGCATGTCGGGTTTCGTGATGGCCACGGTGGGCTTTCTCAAGACGAACCCGAATCCGACGCGCATGGAGCTGGCTCACGGGATTTCCGGCAACCTCTGCCGGTGTCAGGACTACGACAAGATTCTCACCGCGATGATGCGCGGTGCTGAGAACATGCGGAAGGCGTGATCATGGCTGAACAGAAGCTCGTGGGACAGAACTACACGGTTCCCGACCTGGTCGCGAAGGTCACAGGCAAGTCCAAGTACGCCGAGGACTTTCGCGCGGAGGGGATGCTCTTCGCCAAGCTGCTGCTGAGTCCGCTGCCGCACGCGCGTGTGGCGCGCCTCGATACGAGCGCCGCGCTGGCGATGCCCGGAGTCAAAGCGATTCTGACGGCCGACGATCTGCCGAAGCCGGCAGACTCCATCAACGACAATGGCCAGGTCATCTTCGCCAATCTCGACGGCGAGGTCGCGCTCACGAACGAGCCGGTCTACCAGGGCCAGCCGATCCTGGCGGTTGCCGCTGTCGACGAAGTCACCGCCGCCGACGCAATCGAAAAGATCCAGATCGAGTTCGAGCAGTTACCCTTCGCCGTCGATCCGCTCGTGAGCCTCCGTCCTGGCGGCCCGAACGCCAGAACCAAGGGCAACTACTGGAGTATTCCGGCACCGACTCCGACTCCGCCGGGCGGTGGCGGCCGCGGACAGAACCCGCCGCGTCCCGAGATCAAGGAGTTGAAGTACACCGACGCAGAGATCGCCGAAGCGGGCGCCAACCGCCTGCCGATCATGAACGACGCGCCGGAGAAATGGTCCTACGGCGACCTCGACGCCGGCTTCAAGAACGCAGCCCTCGTGCTCGACGAGACGTTCGTGACGCCCGACACCAGTCACCAGACGCTGGAGACGCGGACCGCGATGGCGTACTGGCAGAACGGCAAGGTGCACGTCTACACCGGGACGCAGAGCACCGCTCAGACCGTCATCGGCGTCGCCCGATGGGTGGGCGTGCCTCCCGAAAACGTCGTCGTCGTCAGCGAGTACACCGGTGGAGGGTTCGGCAGCAAGATCACCGGCGCGATTTCGCTGATCGTCCCGGTGCTCCTTGCGAAGAAGGCGAATGCCCCGGTCATGATGCGAATCAGCCGCGAGGAGGAGCACTACATCGGCCGCGGCCGTCCGGGCGTGCGCGGCCGGATGAAGGTCGGCTTCTCGAAGGAAGGCCGCATCACGGCCCTCGACATGTTCTCGGTCAGCGACAACGGCCCGTTCGAGCGACAGGGCGATTGCAACAACACCGGCGTGATCGCGTCGCTCGCGTATCAACCGGTGGCGATGCGCTTCCGCGGCATCTCGGTCCTGACCAACACACCGCCCCGCGGCCCGCAGAGTCAACCGGGTGGGACGCAATCGCACATGTTGATGGAGCCGGTGATCTCGAAAGCGGCGCGCAAGCTCGGGATCGATCAGGTGGCGATCCGCAAGATCAATGCGCCGGAAGGAAAAGCGCTGTTCGGCGCGCCGGCTGGTCCCAAGGCGGTGAGGCAATACGTCACCAGCGCGTTCGTCAAGGAGGCGCTGGACAAGGGCGCCGAGATCTTCAAGTGGGACGAGCGCAAGGCTCAAAGCGGCAAGCGGAACGGATCGAAGGTGCGCGGCGTCGGCGTCGCCGTGAGCACCTACAGCGCCGGCTCGGTGGGATTCGACGGCCTGTTCGTGATCAAACCCGATGGCCGCCTCTACATTCAATCGGGGATCGGTAATCACGGGACCGGGTCGGTCAGCGACTGCCACCGCGTGTCGGCCGAGATCCTCGGCGTGCCTTGGGAGAAGGCGGTGATCACCTCAGGCGACACGTCGAAGAATCTCCCCTGGACCTGCCCGAGCGGCGGCAGCCAGACGATCCACGCGATGACCCGCGCAGCGCACGCTGCGGGGATGGACGCGAAGAAGAAGCTGCAGGAGATCGCCGCGAAAGACCTCGGCGGGAAGCCCGAAGATTACGAGGTGGCCAACGAGCGCGTCTTCCGGAAAGGCGGCGGCTCCGGAATGACGCTGGCGAAAGCGGCTCAGCGCGCCATCGAGCTCGGCGGCGCCTACGACGGCCATGAACTGCCGGCTGATATCAACAGGTTCACGAAGACATCCGCGACAGCGCTCGCAGGCCAGGGGCTGATGGGTGTGGGGAAGGACAACTACCCGCACGACGGACAGTCGCGTTCCTTCGTCGCCGGGTTTGCCGAAGTCGAAATCGACGTCGAAACCGGCAAGTACCGCATCCTGGATTACCTGGCTGTTGCCGACGTCGGCACGGTGATTCACCCGCGCAATATCGGCGGCCAGATTCTCGGCCGCTCGATGCTGGGTATCGGCCATGCGATCGGACAGAAGTGGGTGTACGACCAGCACTACGGCGTGGCGCTGGCCAGGCGATTCCACCACAACCGGCCGCCGACGATTCTCGATGCGCCGCAGCAGATGCGTTGGGCCACCGTGGATCTGCCCGATCCGGAAACGCCGGTCGGCGCGCGCGGGATCGGCGAACCGCCGGTCGGCGCCGGGGCGTGCGCCGTGCTGAACGCAATCAGCGACGCGTTGGGCGACGAAATCTACCAGCGCGCCCCGGTGACGCTCGACATGATTCTGACTGCGCTTGAAGCGGGCCGGCCGACCACCGAGCCCCTCACGGCCCACATTTAGGAGAAGGAGACACATCATGGCCGTGATTCATGACGTGATGCCGGCCTTCGAGCTCTTCCAGCCGGCGAGCATCAGCGATGCGGTAGCCCTCCTGAACCGCCACGCGAATGCGTGGGTGATGGCGGGCGGAATGGATTCCTTCGATTGGCTGAAGGACAGAATAAAACGCCCGAGCGTTGTGGTCGATTTGAGCCAGATCCAGGAACTGCGTGGCATCAAGCCGCTGAACGGCGGCCTCGAGATCGGCGCCGGCACGACCCTCACCGAGGTCGCGCGCGATCCGCTGGTGCGGGACAAATTCGGATTGTTGATGGAGGCGGCCGAGCTCGTGGCCTCGCCGCAGATCCGCAATCAGGGGACGATCGGCGGCAACATTTCGCAGGACACGCGCTGCTGGTACTACCGCGCCGGGTGGACGTGTTACCGGGCCGGCGGCAACATCTGCTATGCCGACACGCCGACCGCGATCAATCGCGAGCACGCGATTCTCGGCGCCGACCGCTGCGTGGCGGTGAACCCCTCCGACACGGCGCCGGCACTCGTCGCGCTCGATGCCCAGATGGTCATCCAGAGCGCGCGCGGGCAGCGCGTGGTCAACGCCGAGGACTACTTCGTCGGCCCGGCGGTCGACATCACGCGGATGACGGCGCTGGCGCCCGACGAATTGCTGACGGCGATTCGGATTCCTTCGACATGGGCCGGCGCGCAGTTCTACTTCGAGAAAGTCCGCGACCGGAACGTCTGGGACTTTCCGCTGCTCAACGTGGCGTCGGCGGCCACCTACGCCGGCCAGAATATCGAGCGCATTCGCGTGGTGGTCAACGCGGCGGCGGCGCGGCCGCTGCGCCTTCGCGCAGTGGAAGCGGCCGTCGTCGGCAAGCCGCGGAATGAGCAGACGGCGGAGCTCGCGGGTCAGATCGCGGTGCAAGGGGCGCAGCCGCTTCGTTACAACGGCTACAAGGTCCCCCTGATGCGGAACCTGGTGAAGCGGGCCATCCGGGGCGGCGGGGGTGGCACATGGACTTCGTAAAGTGGGGGTTGAATCCCTGGGGACAGAACATCCTCACCCACGTCTCCTGGACGCTGTTCTGGGCTTCTCTCTTCGCCGGCGTCATGTTCTTCGTGGCTCACGCGAGTTACATGCTGCTGTCGGCGCATCGCAAGCGGTCCGCAACCGAGACCGACAGATTGGAAGCGGCACACGCGAACCTCCCGACCCGCATCGAACGGCATTCCCTGATGGCCAGGGCGTTTCATTGGGTGATGGCCGCCGCGATGTTCGTGCTGCTGTTGACCGCCTTCCTGCCGGTCGTCGGCGTGAAGTTCGCCTGGGTCACCTGGCATTGGATCGCCGGTCTGGTGCTGACGGGATCGATTGTCTTCCACATTCTCCACGCATCGTTCTGGCTCGACTTCTGGTCGATCTGGGTTGGTCCGAAAGACATCCCCGAGTTCAAGGCTGAAATCCTGCGCGAGCTGGGTCACGAGGTACCGGGGCCCAAATCAGGCAAGTATCCGCTCGGCAATCGTCTGTACCACACCGCGATCGTCGTGGCCGCGCTGGCGGCCGTCACGAGCGGCGTGTTGATGATGTCGCGCGTGCGGACGCCGTTCTTCACGCGAAACCCGTATCTGTTCAGCGACGGAACGTGGGGCGTGACCTACGTGACGCACGGCCTGGCGGGGGTGGGCCTTGTCGGCCTCGTCATCGCCCACGTCTACTTCGCCGTCCGGCCCGAAAAGTGGTGGATCACCAAGTCGATGCTCCTCGGCTGGATCACCCGCCGGCAGTACCTCGAGCATCACGAGCCGGACCGCTGGCCCGTCGCCGCGAACCCGCCGAGGGGCCGGATGTGACGAGCGACGTCACTCCATCGTCCGAGGAGGCCTTGCCGCCCGCGCCGGGCGACGAGGCCATGGCCGAGTTCTCCGCGCGCTGCAGTGCCATAGAAGAAGCGTACGAGTTCATGCTGGCGTACGCTGCGCAGGGCCTGGCGAACGAGGACGGGAGCGTGTCGGGCAGCCAGATCCGCGAATTTCTGCGCAAGTGCGACGCCGCGCTCACAGGTCTGGGTGAGGCCCTCACGCACTGTGTGCGACGCCTCGACATCCGGTCGCTGGCGCCTTACGACGCGTTCATCGGCGTGGTCGAACGCGACGTTCGCAGTGCGCAAGCGGCCGTCCAGCTCGTGCTGGCGCAGCGATCAATCAGCTCGCAGCTCGTCGATAACCTGAACGCCTCGATTCACCTGCGCGCGGTGCTTACGGACCTGTTTCTGCTCGACGACGTGCTGAAGTGCAACTCTACTGAGCCCCGGCCGTGGCCGGACGCGCCGCGGCTTTAGGCAGCTCGTCGCGGAACACCACGCCGCCCTTCATCACGAACCTGATGCGCAGCATCTCACTGATGTCCTGCAACGGGTTGCCGGCGACCGCGACGAGATCGGCGAACTTTCCTTTTTCCAGCGTGCCGACTTTCAAGTCCCAATCGTTGTTGAGATAGGCCGCCGCATTGACGGTGGCCGCCTGCAGCGCTTCAACCGGCGTCATGCCCCACTTGACGTAGAACACGAACTGCATCGACTGATCGCCCGGGGGCGTGCTCTCTGCGCCGGTGTGCATGCCGCTGCCGAACACCTGTTTGATGCCCGCTTGATGGAACGACTTGAATGCGAGCTCCGTGGCCTTCAAGCGAGAGATCTCTCCGCCGGTACGCCGGGTATCGCTGGTGTCCATCCCCTGACCGGCACACGTCTGCTCGTACTTCGTCCAGTCACAGCCCTGTTTCCGGTCTGCCAAATCCCAAATCGTGTGCATCACAGGTCGCGCCTTGCCGTCCGGCAGTGGCTGTTTCCAGAGTCGGAGTGTCTCGGCGTCGGGACCGATGGTGTCGTTGACGCTCGTGATCGGGTGCATCGGCAGGTCGACGCCTGTCTCGAGCGTGTAGCGGAGACCCTTTCCACCGTAGACGTGCGAGGCGACCTTCAAGCCACGGGCGTGGGCTTCGTCGACGACGGCCGCCAGCTCCTCTTTCGTCAGCGATGGCACATTGATCATCCGGCCGTCCTTAAACCAGGCGCCGCTGTTTCCTCCGGCGATGTCGCCACCGGCTTCGAAATCCTCCGTCATGTAGACCTTGATCCAGTCGGTGCCGTACCACGCGTGCTCCCGCACCATTTCACGAGCGGCCCACGGGCCAACGAGCAGGCCATTCTGAAAGGATCCTTTGCCGGCCGGCACGCCATTGGCCGGTCCCAGATTGAACGGGACGTAGTTACTGGGGGCGGTGTAGCCGCTGTTGGCTCTGGGATTCAAAGCCGGCCCCGCCATCTGAATGCGCGGCCCGGGAATCCAGCCCCTGTTGATCCCGTTCCGCATCTCGAGGAGCGCCCACGTGTCCTGACCCATGTCGACCACGGTGGTGTAGCCGCCCATCAGGTTCTGCATCGCCAGGCCCATACCCCTGACCACAAAGCCGGCGTCGTTCGGATCCGAGAGCCCGCCGACCGTATTCATCAGATGCAGATGGTGATCGATCAACCCCGGCAGAACGCTTGCGTTGCTCAAATCGATGACTTGAGCGCCGGCGGGAATCTGCATCCGGTCAGCCGGCCCGACGTCGGTGATGACCTCGCCCTTGATCAGGATCACCTGGTTCTGGAGCATCGTTCCGGCTTTGGCGTCGAACATGCGGCCGGCGCGAACGGCGATTCCGGCGGCTGGCGGCGCGGGCCTGCCGAACCGCAGGAAGTACGGGTCGAACGGCCGGCCTCCGTAGCCCAGGCCCTGGGTCCACACGACCGCAGTGCTCGCGGCGATAGCAGCCGTCACGGATACAACGCGGATCGTCCTCAACACGACTTTTCGCGGTATGGTCATTGATCCTCCTCGTCGGATTTGAGAGGTTCGTCCCGGGCCAGGAGCCCGGCCGAGTAATGCCCAACGGGCTCCCAGGTCAGAACGTGAATTCCAGGCCCAGACGGACGTAGCGCCCCGCGGTCGCCGCAGTCGGCTGCAACCAGGTACCGCCGTATGTCGTGGACTGGGCCAGAATCGTCGAGAAGTTCGGAGCGTTGACGAGATCCACAAAGGCCTTGGTCCGTGTGCGGCCACTGACGAACGTTCGGGTGATGCGCACGTCGATCGTCTTGACGTCCGGGAGGTACTCCCTGGCGGGATCCACCAGCTTGACGGTGAGCGCGCCGCCGCCGGTCAGCGCGACGCCTGCGAGCGCGCTGTTCACGGCGTAATTGGCCTGAATGGCGCCACCGGGAATCTGCTGGTAGGTGCCGTTGACGGCAAACTTGAAGGGCAACGGATAGTTCCAGCCGACTTTGTAGATTCCCTGATACGGCGGCACGGCGTCGCAAAAGCGCAAGTCGTTCGGGTTCGACACATCGCAGGCGTTGCTCTCGGTCCGACCCACCGTGATTCCGCCGAAGAAAAGCCCGCCGTTCTTCAGACGCGCGTTCAGGTTCACTTCGTACCCGTTGTAGCGGTTCTTGTTGATCGCGGAGTAGGTGACGAAGTTATCGACGGCGCCCAGTTTGGCCGGCTTCAGGTTGTAGAGCGTGATGACTTCCCCGCCGCCGCCCGGGAGCCGCGGATCGACGGGGCCAACCATCGTGAACGGTGTGTAATCGGCGACAGGATCGACCGCGCGGTTGATCGTCTGGGACAGATTGTAGAACTGGCGCCGATAGTAGCCACCGCTCACCGACAGACGCGGCAGAAGCTCGTGCTGCACCGCGATCGAGTACGACCAGTTGTTAGGACGTTCCAGGCCGGGATCGAGAGTCGGCACGCCCGCGGCCAATCCGAAGCTGCTGTTCCGCGACGCGCCCACTTCGTTCAGTTGAGGGATGAAGGTGCCCGTTTCGAATACGCTCCCGTTGCCGTCGCGATCCGTCCACGATCGGCTGTCGGTTTGTGCCGACAGCGGGTTGAAGGTATTGACGAGAGTCAGCGGTTCCTGACCGACAAACTTACCGACGCTGGCCTTCAGCGCCGTCTTGCCGTTGCCAAACACGTCGTAGGCCACGCCGACGCGAGTCATCCAGTCGGTCCATTTTGGGACATCCGTAATGGCATTGAACTGGCGGGCCGGAACCCACGTGCCGGCCGGCGCCGACTGCGCGGGAATCGACTCGTTCAAGTAGTTGTAGCGGAGCCCGACGCCAAGCGTCAGCCGCCTCATCGTCCAGGTATCCTGCGCGAACACGCCGAGATCCGACTCCATGTTCGTCTGGCTCGAAAACGGAGAATTCATCACCACGACCGCGTTCGCCACCGTGTTGATGAACGTCAACTGGCTGATGTCGCCGCGCTGCAGGTTGCGTTCCGTCAGCAAGTGGCCCTTGACCAGATCCATCCCAGCCTTGAACGTGTGCGAGCCGGTCACGTACGACATCGACGCGTTGGTCGCGTACAGGTAGGTCCAGCCGTGATTGAGCGTGGCCGCCGCCGGCGCGTCCCAGCGCTTGCCGGTGCCCGAATCGAATTTCGAGACAGCAAACGGTCCGACCTCGTCCCGCAGGATATTGCCGTTGTTGGCGTCGACGTAAGACTTGCCGAACAGTGCTTCCAGCAGCAGTCGGTTGGTCGGCGTTGATGTCCACTTCAGCGAGGTCTGGTAGGCATAAAGCGGATACAGCGTGCTGCACGCTGCGGTGGTCGTCAACGGGCTGGCCCCGGAGCAATTTCCATTCTTCCCCGTGCCGGGCCGTGCGCCGTTCGCCTCGTACGAGTAATTCACCTTGTTCGTCTTGTTTGCCTGGTACGTGAGGCGGCCGGTTACGTCCTGATACCAGCCATTCCGCGAATGGAGCGGCGTGCCGTCGTCGTTGAAGGTGTTGAAGATGGTCTGTTGCGTCCCCTTCTTGCGGTAGGCGGCGAAGTACCAGAGTTTGTTGCGCACGATGGGCCCCCCGATTGCCGGGCCCAGATCGAAGTCGAAATCGATTTTCGAGGTTCCAGCCACGCCGGCTGCCTGCAACTCAGGGCTCAGGTTCTCGCTTTGCCATCCCGGGCCCCAGTTGCCCCAGAACTGCCCGGAAACGCGATTCCCTCCCTCTTTCGGAATGACATTGAAACGCGCGCCGCTCAGTGCGCTCTCGGCGGATCCCGCCCCGTCGTCCACACTGACCTGTTCGAAACCCGCGTCGTTCAAGGCCTGCTGACTTCCACCGGCCGACGTGCCGAAGACGATGGGCATTCCGTTGATCAGCCATTTGGAATCGCCGGCCGCCGAGCCGCGAATCGTGGTTGTCGCAGTGCCCGAGCCGGTCAAGGCGGCGCCGGCGGGGATGACGTTGAGAACGCCCGGGAGCATGGCCGCCTGGCGGTCGATCACGCGCACCGCCGGGAGTTCGGTGATGATCTGCCGCGTCAGCACTTGCTGTTGCGCGGCGCTCTTGACGTCGACGACAGGCGTCTCGCCCGAGACCGTAATCGACTCGGCGAGCGCGCCGACCCGCATGTCCGCGTTCACCTGCGCCGTGAAATTCGCTTCGAGCAGGATGTCTTCCCGCCGGTACGTGGAGAACCCAGGGAGCGTGAAGGTGACAGTGTATGTGCCGGGCCGCAGATTGACGATGCTGTATTGACCCGCCGCGTCGGTAATGCCCTCGCGGCCGCCCTCGATGAGCGCGGGGCTGGTCGCTTGCACCGTTACTCCAGGGAGCACGGCGCCGGTCGTGTCCCTCGCAACCCCCGCGATCGAACCCTGCGCCAAAACGACGCCGGGCAAGCTCAGGAAACCTATCACCGCCGCGGCAAACCACGCGTTGCGTTTGAGCACGTCCCCTCCTGGAGCAAGGGTTTGTGTCAGTTCTCCGGCAACCGGCCTGATGTCGAAACTCCGCAGAACATAGTGACTCGTCCTGGCAAAGTCAAGAAATCCAACGAACGTTTGGACAGCTTTTCCCGCTGGTGGTAGAGTGCCGCCGATCGTGGCATCTCAGGTTTGCCCACGGGGTGTCTCGGAAAGGGAAGGCCGGAATGAAAGAGACTGGAGCCGCTCTCCTGGCGCTGTTGTTGTTGGGAGCGTTGGTGGCCGAGGCTCAAGATGCCTCCGCTCCTTCCATCTGGAGCGGCGTGTTTACTGCGGCGCAGGCGAAGCGAGGCAACGACGCGTATCAGGCCAGTTGCTCGGGCTGCCATGGCAGCGACCTTCGCGCAACCGACGCCGAGGCGGTGGATCTGACTGGTCCGCCCTTTCGAGCGAAGTGGAACGGAAAAACGCTGGAAGAACGTTTCGAGACGATACGAGACACGATGCCGCTGGGGAATGCGAATACTCTCGGCGACAAAACCTATATGGACATCCTCGCTTTCATTCTTCAGTTCAACGACTTTCCGGCAGGCAATCGCGAGTTGGTGCCCGAGACGGCGAAGGTGATCGTGTTCGGACCAAAGTCTTGAGAGCAACTGAGAAAATCGTCTGGCTTCGAACTGCGGACTACAGGCTCCGGGAAATGCCTGGCCTTGTTTCTTCCTGTAGCCTGTAGCCTGTAGCCCATAGCCCGTAGCCCGTAGCCCGTAGCCTGCAGCCCG
>Ga0068858_100001349_pt1 | contig 25309 bp, 24 predicted proteins | sample KBSSwiS12_FD_66589 | JGI IMG/M metagenome (GOLD analysis project Ga0068858, IMG submission 66589) | Switchgrass rhizosphere microbial communities from Kellogg Biological Station, Michigan, USA - KBS Switchgrass S1-2 | ecosystem: Host-associated > Plants > Roots > Rhizosphere > Soil ... | reverse complement strand
AAGTATTCCTCGAGCACGTCGCGCGAGGGATTGCCAAGGTCCATCAGCACGATGTCGGGATCGATCCCGGCGATTCGGGCGACCAGCCCGCGCCGCTCGGTCACCACGAACAGCTCGCAATCGTCGAGCGCCGCGAGCCCCTCGCCGATCACCGCGGCGCGGCTGGCACTTTCATCGACGATGGCGATCCGCATCGCGTCATTGTGCAGTGCGGCAAGGCTGAGCGCAACCGCTTCGCAATAGTTAGCCGGTCAGCGCGAGCGCCGCCGGCGCCGCAGCCACCACCAGCACCCTGCGCCCGAAACAGCGCAAACCGCGACCGAGGCGCCCGCCACCGTGCCCGCCGCGACGGCGATCCCGCCGACGAGGAAGATCATCAGGTCGAGCGCAGCTTTCATGTGCTGGGCGAAACGGCAGGTATGATGGACATGCCGGACTAACGCTCCGCCGCGCTGCCCGTGCCCCCGCCCGACCCGGAGCTGGCGGCGAGCCGCCGCGCAATCACCGCGCAGGCGATCAGCTGGATCTGGTGAAACAGCATCAGCGGCAGGATCAGCGCCCCGACCTGCGCCGCCGGGAACAGCACCCGGGCGATCGGAACGCCGCTGGCGAGGCTCTTCTTCGAGCCGCAGAACAGCAGCACAATCGCATCCGTCCGGTCGAACGCGCGACCCCAGAGCCACGTCAACGTCATCACCACGGCCAGGAGGAGGCAGCACAGCGCCAGGATCGCCAGCAGGCTCGTCAACGCCTGCTGGCGCCAGAGCCCACCGACCACCGCGGCGCCGAAGGCCGTGTAGACCACCAGCAGGATCGAGCCCCGATCGACCAATGTGACGAGTTGCCGGTGCCGCCCCACGAACCCGCCGATCCAAGGCCGCAGGAGGTGCCCGGCGACGAACGGCACCAGCAGCTGCAGCACGATCTTCTCGATCGCGGCCAGAGAAGCGCCGCCGTCCGAACCGGCTGCGCCGCCTATCAGCGCGGTCGCCAGCAGCGGGGTCAGGAAGATGCCGAGGACGTTGGAGAGCGAGGCGCTGCACACCGCCGCGGCGACATTGCCCCCTGCAATCGCGGTAAACGCGATCGAGGACTGCACGGTCGAGGGGAGCAGCGCGAGGAACAGCATGCCCCGCCCGACCAGCGGCGGCAGTCCGGGAATGGCGGCCATCGCGAGGCCTAGCAGCGGGAATACCACAAAGGTCGTCGCCAGCACCGCCAGGTGCAACCGCCAATTGCCCGCCCCGGCGACGATCGCCTCGCGCGACAGCTTGGCCCCATGGAGGAAGAACAGGAGCACGATCGCGGCATTCGTCACCAGATCCGCCAGCCGGGCGAACTCGCCCCGCGCCGGCAGCAGCGAGGCGACGACGACCGTCGCCAGCAATACGACGATATACGGGTCGAGCGCCCCGCGCAGGCGGGCCATCATGGCGTGGCGGCAAGGGCGGCGAAGGTCATCCCCGCTCGCTAGCGCGCTTCGCCCGGCGCGTCACGCGCGGTGGCGCGGCAAAGCCGTGCTTTGCCCGCCCTCACAACAAGTTCGGTGCGGGTTCAGGTCGGATTGGCTATGGGCGAGGGCCTGACCACGAGGGAAGAAGGTCCGGCCATGGCCAACCGTTCAGCGCTGATCATCCGCCATGTGCCCTATGAAGGTGTTGCAGGCTTTCGCGCGCCGATCGAGGCCGCCGGCTACGAGATCGACCGGATCGACGTCAGCGACGAGAACTTTCCCGACCGCGACCTGACCGAGCCCGACCTGGTGATCATGATGGGCGGGCCGATGGGGGTCTACGAGCAGCAGACCCACCCGTGGATCACCTGCCAGCTGCGCCGCCTCGCTCGCCGCCTCGAGGCCGACCGGCCGACGCTGGGCGTGTGCTTCGGCGCGCAGATGATCGCCGCCGCGCTGGGCGCCGAAGTCCGCCCCGGCCCGCGCGCGGAAGTCGGCTGGCATCCGCTGACGGTGCATGATCCCGCCGGACCCTTGCGCGATCTCGTCGGCGTTCCGGTGCTCCACTGGCACGGGGACACCTTCACCGCGCCCGACGGCTGCGAGTTCCTTGCCGCCTCGCCCGCCTATGCCCACCAGGCCTTCCGCCGCGGCCCGAACCTGCTCGCGCTGCAGTTCCACGCCGAGATGGGGCTCGACCCACGCTATCAGGCCTGGCTCGACGAGGGCAACGCGATGATGCAGGCCGCCGGCACCGATGCCGACACGATGCGCCGCGCCCATGACGAACACGGCGCCCGCGCCGTCGCCGCCGGACAGGCGATGATCACGCGCTGGCTCGAAAGGCTCGGCTGAACGCCGCGCCGCTCAGCGGGCGAAGCTGTCGGCGTAGGTCTCGCGCAGCGCCGTCTTTTGGACCTTGCCCATCGCGTTCTTGGGCAGGGCATCGACGAAGACCACCCGCCGCGGCTGCTTGAACCGCGCCAGCGCTCCTGCCACGCCGCCAAGCACGATTTCCGCATCGGCAAATCCCGCCTCGCGAGGCACGACGACCGCCACCACGCCCTCCCCGAGATCGGGGTGCGCGACGCCGATGACCGCGGATTCGTGAACGCACGGCAGTTCGTCGAGGACTGCCTCCACTTCGGCCGGGTAGATGTTGAGCCCGCCCGAGATGATCAAATCCTTGGACCGGCCGACGATCGCCACGTAGCCCCGCTCGTCGATGCGGGCGAGGTCGCCGGTGACGAACCAGCCCCCGCGAAATTCCTCCGCGGTCTTTTCCGGCATGTTCCAGTAGCCCTTGAACACGTTGGGCCCGGTCACTTCGATCACGCCCACCTCGCCCTGCGGCAGTGCGGCGCCGGTCTCCGGATCGGCGATCCGCACCGACACGCCGGACAGCGGGAAACCGACCGTGCCGGGGACCCGGTCTCCCTCGTAGGGGTTGGAGGTGATCATGCCGGTCTCGGTCATGCCGTAGCGTTCGAGGATCGCATGACCGGTGCGCTCGGAGAACTCGCGATGGATCTCGGCCGAGAGCGGCGCCGAGCCGGAGACGAACAGGCGCATGTGGGCACACGCCTCCCGCGTGAAGCCCGGCTCGCCCAGCAGGCGGATGTAGAACGTCGGCACGCCCATCATGGTCGTGGCCGCCGGAAGTGCCGCCAGCACCTCGGCAGCGTCGAACCGGTTGTGGAACAGCACCGAAGCGCCCGCCAGCAAGGTCACGTTGAGCGCCACGAACAGCCCGTGGGTGTGATAGATCGGCAGGGCGTGGAGCAACACGTCCTCGGCCGTGAAGCGCCACAGCGAGACCAGCGCGCGCGCGTTGGAGGCGAGATTGTCGTGGCTCATCATCGCGCCCTTGGAGCGCCCGGTGGTGCCTGACGTGTAGAGGATCGCGGCAAGGTCATCGTCGGCGCGGTCCACCGTGGCGAAGGCGGTGGGCGCGGCCTGCGCCAGCGCCGCGAGCGAGCCGCCCCCGGCCCCATCCAGATCCTCGACCCGGGGTACGCCGGCCGCCGCCGCCAGCTCATCCGCCGCGGCGCGCCTCGCGGTGGTGCAGACGAACAGCGCCGGCACGGCATCGGCCATGAAATAATCAAGCTCGCCGGCGGTGTAGGCCGTGTTGAGCGGAAGGAACACCGCCCCGGCGCGCAGGCAGCCGAGGTACAGCATGACGGCATCGATGCATTTCTCGACCTGCACTGCCACCCGGTCGCCGATGCCGACGCCGAGATCGCGAAGCACGTTGGCATAGGCGGCAGACCGCGCTTCCAGATCGGCATAGGTTACCAGGCCGCCGTCATCGAGCCGGGCGAACGGGCGCGCGCGGTCTGCGGGGAAGCCGCTGGTCAGTGTCGTATAGAGGTTGCTCATGATGCCCATCATCTCCCGCAAGGCCACTCAGCCCTCGCGCCCCACTCAGGCCCGGTCAAGCGCCCGCTGTCGAATTCAACCTGCGGGCCGCTTCGGCAGACGCGGCGTCACCGGGGCAATCCGCTACTGGTGCAGATGTGGCTGGGCGTGCGGCGAGCGCAACGTAGATGGGCCGGTTGCGAGGACAGGCTGTCCGCCCGCAAGGCACCGCCCGCCCGGCTGGCGATAACCCGCGCGCCGCGCATCACCCGAGCCGCACCACCGTGGCGGCGAGGCGGGACAGCTCGTCCGGATCGTGAGTCACGTAGAGGATCGGGAGGTTCAACTCGTCCCTGATCCGCTCGACGACCTTGAGGATTTCCTCACGCCGGGGCAGGTCGAGCGAGGATAGCGGTTCGTCCATCGCGAGAAACCGTGGGCCCGACAGCAGCGCCCGGCCGATCGCCACCCGCTGCGCCTCGCCGCCCGAGAGGCTGGCGGGCGCGCGGTCGAGCAAGTGGCCGATCCCGAGAAAGCCGCAGGCCGCCTCGAGCGACAGCCACCGCGCCTCGGGCGGGGCAAGTCGCCAGCCGAACAGCAGGTTGTCGCGCACCCGGCGATGGGGGAACAGGCGCAGGTCCTGGAAGACATAGCCGCAGCGACGGCGTTCGGGCGGCACGTCGTTGCCCGCGGCCGCATCGAACAGCACCTCGCCGCCGACCACTACCCGCCCGGAATCGGGCCGGACCAGCCCGGCCACCATGTCGAGCACGCTGGTCTTGCCCGCGCCCGAGGGGCCGAACAGGGCGGTGATACCCGAGCCGGTCGCGAAGCGGGCGGCGATGATCCGGTCGCCCCGGCGCACACTCACGTCGACCTCAAAGGACATGACGATCCCCTCCCGCGCCAAGGGGGCCGCGCCGCACCAGCCATTCCGAGGCGACCAACGCCGCGAGCGAGAGCAGCAACGAGAGGAAAGCCAGCCGGGCGACGGCACTGTCGCCGCCGGGGACCTGCAGCGCCGCATAGATCGCCAGCGGCAGGGTCTGGGTTTCGCCCGGGATATTGGACACGAAGGTGATCGTCGCACCGAACTCGCCAAGCGAACGGGCGAAGCCGAGCACGGCCGCGGCCAGCACGCCCGGCAGCGACAGCGGCAGGGTGATCGCGGCGAAGGTTCGCCACGGGCCAGCGCCCAGGGTCCGGGCGGCAACCTCGAGGCGTCGATCGACTGCTTCCAGCGAGAGGCGGATCGCGCGGACCATCAGCGGCAGGGCCATGACCGCGCTGGCCAGCGCCGCACCGGTCCAGCGGAACATGAAGGTCAGGCCGAGCGCTCGTTCGAGGAAGCGCCCCGCCGGCCCGTTGGCACCGAACGCCAGCAGCAGCAGCCAGCCGGTCACGACCGGAGGGACCACCAGCGGCAGGTGCACCAGGGCATCGAGCAGGATCCGGCCGCGGAACCGCCCGCGCGCCAGTGCCCACGCGAGGGCGAAGGCCACCGGCATCGTCAAGGCGATCGCCACGCCGCTCACCTTTAGCGAGAGCCACACGACGGCCCATTCCTCGGCGCTCAGCACCTTGCGCGTGTCTCCGATCACCGGCCTGCCGAGGATCGACGACCGCTATATTCGCTGCAACATAGACGCATGCGCGGGCCACGCCCAGCCCCCACGGCGCGCAGGAGGCCGACGCGGCGCTATTCGCCCTTCTGGCTCGCGCGCGGGACCTCGCGCAGCGCCGACGCCAAGGCCTTGAGCGGTTCACAATCGGCGGAGTGCTCGAGGCGCTGCTGAAGCTCGCGGTATCGGCCGAGGACACTGCGGCCGAGGTCACTGAGCCGTGCCCCCCCGCCGTGGTTGCCGCCGGGTGCCGTTTCAACCAGAGGCACGTCCCAGCAGCGGTTCATCGTATCGACCAGAAGCCAGGCACGGCGATAGCTCATGCCCAGCGCTCGCCCGGCCCCGGAGATCGACCCTTCGCGCGCGATCGCCTCGAGCAGATCCGCCTTCCCCGGCCCCATCGCGATCTCAGCCCCGCAATAGAGCTGCAGCTTGATCTTGAGATTGCCGGTCACGCTGTCCACGCCACACGTGTATGCTCGCACCCGGCATTCGCCAAGGCGACTCTGCCGCCGCGGGAACGGCGCCCCCGGGATCGAAGTTGTAGGTCAGTCGCCGTGCGCCAAGGCCGCGGCGGCCGGACACAGGAGCATGGGCAATGAAGGGGTTCGTCGACAACATCGAGGCGCTGACCGAGCAGAACCGCGACTTCCGCCGCGTGCTCTACACCGGGCACAACCTCCAGCTCGTGCTGATGGCGATCGAGCCAGGCGACGAGATCGGTGAGGAAGTGCACGACGACCGCGACCAGTTCTTCCGGATCGAGGCCGGCGAGGGCGAAGTGTGGATCGACGGCGTGTGCAACAAGGTGAAGGCCGATGACGGGGTGATCGTCCCGCAGGGCGCGCGGCACAATGTGGTCAGTACCGGGAAGGAACCCCTGCGGCTGTACACGATCTACGGCCCGCCCGAGCACATGGACGGAACCATTCACCGGACATCGGCCGAGGTAACCCACGAACACTTCGACGGCCGGACGACGGAATAGACGAAGGTAGCGCCGGGCTGAACTTCTTCGACGAGACCGGCGAGGCGTGGACGCTGATCGGCCAGACGATGCCATGGCCCGGCCGGACCGATTCCGCTTATTGTCTCTGGACGGAATGCCCCGCGCGGACAAGCTGCAACGCATCTGCACTGACCAGACACTGGGCGCCGTCAGCGCAGCCTTCCAGCCAGGCGCTGCCTTGGAACAGGTGGATCACCTCATAACGCCCCTGCCCCGCGATACTGACCTCATCGCCTGCCGAGAGCAGCTGCCATGTCCGATCGCCTCGCGAGCGCGCCGCGGGCGTGGAGGTGGCTGGGTGGGGTGAGAGGGTGATCATGGCGCATCAAACAGAATGCCGCCACGCCCCGTCTGGTTCCCCTTGGAGCGTGTCCCGTCGCAGCGGCTTACCGGCTCGCCTCAATGGCGCGCTTGCGGCTCCACCACCCTCAGCCGGTCAAGACGCACGAGCCCTTCCTGTCCGTTCGCGATCGGGCGGATCCACGCCATGTCGCCGTGGACGTGAACGATCTGGAAAACCGGCCCCATGTTGCTGCCGATCATGACGTGATCGCCAGCCGCCTTGGGCAGGTTACAACCGGTCTGGAGCGGGACTTCGGGGCAGAGCAGTTCGGAGAGCGTCTTCATGAGAGCAACTTCTAGCAGTGGGAAGCCGCGGCGGCCTACACGGATTATCTGTAAAGTGGAATCGCGATTCCTGTATTTTCAACACCTTGGGGAACCTTTTGCGGTCAGCCGAGTGCGGCTGCAAACCGTTCGATAGCATTGTCCAGAGCCGGCATCGGCGAGCCCCGCACACTTGCGAGCGCGACCCGCTCGGGCCGCACCGCCGACCAGCCCAGTTCGCGCTGGGTCACGCGCTCGACCAGAAGCGGATCAAGCCCGCAGGCGTGGGCGATGCGCTCGGCGAAGTCCGCCCAGCTGACCGCGCCGGTGTTGGCGAGGTGCCAGATGCCGGCTTCGCCGTCGATCAGCAGGTCCAGCACGCTGTGGCACAGGTCGGGCACGTAAGTCGGCGACACCACGCAGTTTGCAGCCCGCACCGGTTGGCCGCAGCGCAGCTGTTCGACCGCCTGGATGGCGAAGTTGTGCGCATCGTGAGCAGAGAAGAAGGCCGCAGTCCGCACCACCAGGTGCCGGCCGCCCAGTTCCATCACGCCGGCTTCCATGGCCGACTTGCTGTGCCCGTAAACGTTGAGCGGCGCCGGAGCATCGCCTTCCACGAACCACTCCGCGTTTCGGCCGCCGAATACGAGATCGCTGGAGAAGGAAATGCAGGCAATGCCCCGGTCTTCGCAGGCTTGCGCCAGGGCGATGGCGCCGACGGCGTTGGCCGCCATGCAGCCATCCGGGTCCCCTTCGGCGGCGTCGACGCGGACCCAGCCGGCAGCATTGACCACCGCCCACGGCTTCAGCTCGGCCAGCGCTGCCGCGATGGTCTCGGGCCGGTAGAGGTCAATCTCACTGCGGCCGACGAGGCGGTGCGGCAGGTTGCGCATGGCGCAGGCCCCGGCCAGGGCCTGCCCGAGAGTCCCGGTGGCACCAAGAATGATGATGGGCGGCGCGCTGCGGGTCACGGCCGCATGGGTCTGGTGCTCGCGCATCGGCGCGGCGCGGCGGGCCGGAGCATGGATCATGCGTGACCGGCGCTGCCACCAGCCCTCTCCCGCAAGCTGCGGTGGCAGGACGGCAGGTTCGCCCGGGACTATGGCTTGCAGCAGCTTGCCGATGCCGGTCTTGCGCGGAGCCTCGCCGCGCACGTCCCAGGCGCCCGCCTCGTAAATCCCGTCGCGGGTCAGCAGCGTATTCCACGAATGACTGCCGAACAGCGCCCAAGCAGTGACCGCACGCACATCGACGCCTTCGCGGCGCAGCGCCAGACTGGCGTTCCAGCCTTGCGCTATCCAGCGCAACTGCTCCTCGCGGGTGCAGCCATTGTGGATCTCGGTCACCGCCAGCGGGAGCCGATAGCGCTGCCACGCCTCCCGCAGCGCGCCGGCCAGCCCGCCGGGCGCCGGGTCGAGCACGCGGACCGCCTCGACATCGGCATAGGGCTGCGCGCCGTTGCCGCCGACGACATGCTCGGGATATTCGTCGATCCGATGATCGAGGAAGCGGTCGCTCGTGAGGTAGTGGTTCACGCCGATCACATCGGGCGGGCAAGGCGCATCGACGATCGCGCGCAGCCGGTCGCCAAAGCCGTGCTCGCACAGGCGCTCCCACAGCGGGTGATCGCGCCCCACCTTGCCGCACAGCAAGTCCCAGGTCATCCACCTGCGAGTGTTGTCGAAGGCGGCCTGGTCGGCAAGCCGGGCCGTTGCCCAAGTGCGGCCAAGGTCGTCCGTCTGGATGAGGCGCGCGGCCGGATTGACCTTGCGCACCTCGGACATGGCGAGGCGCACGGCGTCGATCTGGTTGAGCAGCGCCAGCCAGAACGCGCGTTCGTCCGCGAGGTGGGGATACCAGTGACCGTAGAGCGCGCTGAACCGGGCGGTGGTCAGCGGCTCGTTGACCGGGGTCCAGTCGGTGATCCAGGGATAGCGACGCGCCGCCGCAGCGGCATGGGTGGCCAGTCCGGGCGCGAAGCTGTCGTCGACCAGCGAGGTGTAGGCAGGACCGCTGCCGTGATGGACCAGTCCGGCGATCGGCCGGATTCCACGATCGCCAAGGCGTTCCAGACGTGCGTCGCTCCACGCCCAGTCGTGTTCGTCGGGAGCGGCCGGAGCGACCCGTTCCCATAACAAAGGGAAGCGCAGCGCGGAAATCCCGAGCTCGGCGAGGCGGGCAAGATCGTCGGCCCGGTCATGATGGCCGGTGAGGCGCGACTGGTCGCGGAACGCATTTCCCGTTCGGTTCACCGTACACTCGGCACCGCCCCACAGCTCCAGCACCGTATTTCCTGATCCCGGCAAGGCCTGCTCGGCCCGGATTGCCTCGTGAAACATGGGGGTTTCCCGTAAGTCATTGATAAGACAGACATATCGGAACCATGTGGAGCCGCGGGTAGTTCCCTGTGGGTATCTCGCACATGGAGGATTGAATGGAAGGCTCGGCCGCGATCCACGGCACGTCTGTCAGTGCGGCTGAGAAAGCCGACCAGATCGGCACTCTATTTTGCTTCAGTCATCTCCGGTGGGATTTCGTGTTCCAGCGACCCCAGCATCTGATGACCCGTTTGGCCCGCCGGATGCGGGTAGTGTTCTGGGAAGAACCGCGCGTGGTGGCCAACCTCGCCGAGCCGCAGCTTGCCCTGCGCACCTGCGCCCAGAGCGGCGTGACGGTCGCAGTGCCGGAACTGCCCGACGGCCTCGACGCCGCTGCGACAACCGAGGCTTGCCGCAAGCTGCTCGACTCCGCGGTTGCGCTCGAACCGCGCCCGCTGACCTTCTGGTACTACACGCCGATGATGCTCCCGTTCTCGGAGCACGTCGCGGCCGATTGCGTCGTCTATGACTGCATGGACGAGCTGGCGAACTTCCGCTTCGCCCCGCCCGAGCTTCTGCCCAACGAGGCCAGGCTGCTCGAACGCGCCGACCTCGTCTTCACCGGCGGCTACAGCCTCTACGAGGCCAAGCGCGACCGGCACGCGCGGGTCTATCCGTTTCCTTCGAGCGTCGATGCCAGACACTTCGGCGCTGCGCGGGCAGGCCAGGCGGACCCGGCCGATCAAGCCGAGCTGCCCCGCCCCCGGCTCGGTTTCTACGGCGTGCTCGACGAGCGTATTGATCTCGACCTGATCGGCCGGGTAGCGGATGCGCGTCCCGAATGGTCGCTGGTCATGGTCGGACCGGTGGTCAAGATCAGCGAGGCCGATCTGCCGCGCCGCGCCAACCTCCACTATCTGGGCGGCAAGGACTATGCCCAATTGCCGCAGTACCTCAGCGGCTGGGACGTGGCCCTGATGCCGTTCGCGATCAACGAAGCGACGCGGTTCATCAGCCCCACCAAGACCCCCGAGTATCTCGCGGCTGGTCGCCCCGTGGTCTCGACTCCGATCACCGATGTGGTGCGCCACTATGGCGCGATGGAGGGCGTGAAGATTGCCGGAACCCCGGAAGACTTCATCGCCGCCTGCGAGGACGCCCTCGCCCTGTCGCGCGGCAGCGAATGGCTGAGCGAGGTCGATGCCTGTCTGGCGCAGAGCGGGTGGGACGACACCGCCGACCGCATGCTTGCGTTGGTCGAGGCTGAACTCGAACGCAACTCGGGGGTCCACCCGATCTCCGCTCCGGCGATCTGGCCCGCGCCGCCGCGCGATGGTTATGACGTGATGGTGGTGGGGGCCGGGTTCGCCGGATCGGTAATGGCCGAACGCCTTGCCTCGCAGGCCGGCAAGCGTGTGCTGGTCGTCGATCGCCGTCCGCATGTGGCGGGTAACGCATACGACGTGCGCGATGCGGCAGGGTTGCTGATCCACCAATACGGCCCGCACATCTTCCACACGAACAGTGCCGACGTGTTCGAGTATCTGTCTCAGTTCACCCGCTGGCGCCCCTACGAACACCGCGTGCTGGCGAACGTCGACGGCATGCTGGTTCCGATGCCGATCAACCGCACGACGGTGAACGTGCTCTACGGGCTCAACCTCCAGACCGAGGCCGAGGCCGAAGGCTGGCTCGCCGCGCGGGCCGAGCCGGTGGATGTCATCAGGACCAGCAAGGATGTCGTGATCTCGGCGGTCGGGCGCGAGCTCTACGAGACGTTCTTCCAGGGCTACACCCGCAAGCAGTGGGGCCTCGATCCGAGCGAGCTCGACAAGTCGGTCACCTCGCGCGTGCCCACCCGCACCAATACCGACGACCGCTACTTCACCGACAAGTTCCAGGCGATGCCGGCCGAAGGCTACACCCGGATGTTCGAGAAGATGCTCGATCACCCCAACATCGACGTGCTCCTGGGGACCGATTATGCCGAGGCGCGCGCTGCTTATGCGCACGAGCGGCTGGTGTTCACCGGCCCGATCGACGAGTATTTCGGGTATCGCTTCGGCAAGCTGCCGTACCGCTCGCTGCGGTTCGAGCACGAAACGTTGGCACAGGAGTGGCTCCAGCCGGTGGCGGTGGTGAACTACCCGGACGAGAGCGTGCCCTACACCCGGATCACCGAATACAAGCACCTCACCGGGCAGCAGCATCCGCACACCAGCATCACTCGCGAATACCCGCAGGCCGAGGGCGATCCATATTACCCGGTCCCACGCGAGGAGAACCAGACGCTGTTCAAGCGCTACGAAGCGCTGGCGCGGGCGGAGGAGAACGTCACTTTCGTCGGGCGGCTGGCGACCTATCGGTACTACAACATGGATCAGATCGTGGGCCAGGCGCTCGCCACGTTCCGCAAGGAGTTCGGCCAGGACCGGCAGGCTCGCGTCCTGCTGCCGGCGCGCACCGTCGCTACCGCGGCGGCGGGCGCCAAGTCGGGCGCGGTCGCCTCGGCGGCCTGAGCCGGAGAGCGCCATGCCGGCGATCCGCGCGATCGAGACCTTCGCGGTGCCGCCGCGCTGGCTATTCGTCCGCGTTGAAACCGACGCGGGCGAGGTCGGCTGGGGCGAGGCGAGCCTTGAAGGTCATGCCGAAGCGGTGGCGGGGACCTTCGCGGCCTTGCGCGACCGCTTCATCGGGCATGACGCCGAGGCCATCGAGGACGCGTGGCAGATCGCCTATCGCCTGGGCTTCTACCGCGGCGGTCCGGTGCTGATGAGCGCGCTGTCCGGGCTCGACCAGGCGCTATGGGACCTCAAGGGCAAGCGGCTCGGGGTGCCGGTGTGGCAACTGCTCGGCGGGCAGGTCCGCACCCGCGTGCCTGTCTACGCGTGGATCGGTGGCGACCGGCCGCACGATGTTGCCGACGCGGCGCGGGCTCGCAAGGACCAGGGCTTCCACGCCGTGAAGATGAATGCGACGGAGGACCTCGGCTGGCTCGATACGCCGCGTTCGCTCGATGCCACGGTGGAGCGCGTGCAGGCGGTACAGGCCGAAGGAATGGACGTCGGCCTCGATTTCCACGGCCGCGTCCACCGCCCGATGGCCCGCCAGCTCGCCGCCGCGGTCGAGCCGCTCCGGCCGCTGTTCATCGAAGAGCCTGTGCTGTCAGAGCACCCCGAGGCCCTGCGCCAGATCGCCGCGCACACCACCGTGCCGATCGCCTTGGGCGAACGGCTCTACAGTCGGTGGGATTTCAAGCCGTTCTTTGAAGCCGGGGCCGTCGACATCATCCAGCCCGATCTCAGCCACGCCGGCGGGATCTCCGAGTGCCGCCGCATCGCTGCGATGGCGGAGGCCTACGATGTTGCCCTGGCGCCGCACTGTCCACTCGGTCCGATTGCGCTGGCGGCCTGCCTGCAGGTGGCGGTGAATTCGCCCAATTTCGTCATCCAGGAAATGTCTCTGGGCATCCACTACAACGACGCTGAACATGATCTGCTTACGTACTGCACCGACCCCGCAGTGTTCGCCGTCAGCGACGGGATGGTCGAGGCGCCGCAGGGTCCGGGTCTCGGAGTCGAGATCGACGAACGGAAGGTCCGCGACGCTGCCGCGGGAATGACCAAAGGATGGCGCAATCCGGTATGGCGCGGACCTGACGGCGCGGTGCGCGAATGGTAGGCGGCTGACGGACGTCGCTACCCCGCAAACGGGTTCGGCGGCATGTCCTCGGGACGGCGCGCATAGTAGCGGTGGATGATGTCCCGGCGGCGTTGGGCCATCGGCTCGTCATACTCGCTCGGCAGCACGATTGGCAGCAGCAGGCAGACGCTTTGCGCCGGCAGGAGGTGACGCCAGTCGCGGATAAGCTGCCGGTACGCATCGCCGACCGGCCGGCGGCGGCGGTGGATGTCATAGAGACCGACCGGGTTGATCCGGTCGCGCGGGTCGGCCGCATCGACGCGGCCGGATTCGCTCCACCCGACCTGGTCGATCAGCGGGAACCAGGTGAAGCCCACCAGCGGCACGCCGTTGTTGCGGACCCGCAGCGCGTTGGCCCACTCCTTCCACAGCCAGTTGACCGATGCCTCGCCGTCCAGGCCCTGCGGCGCGCTGGTCTCGGTATGCATGACCGGGAGCCGGTAGCGCTGGTGGTACTGGACCACGATGTCGTCGTAGCCGAGCGTCTCGCCAGCCGGCGTGCGGTTGCCCTGCGGATCGACGCGGCGCTCGTTGGCAGGATAGTAGTCGGTCCCGAGCACGCAGTGGCGGCCGAGGCGGGTTTCCATGAACCAGCAATATTCCTGGCGGGTCATGCCGTTGTCGAGCAGGAACTCGTACATGCCGGACTCGACGCGGTGCCCGTAGATCAGGTCGAGCGCGAGGAAGCGCATGGTGTTGAGCACTTCCGCCGGACCGATCGCGGCCGGGGAGTCGGCGTGGAAGTAGGATGCCCGTTCGCTCTGGATGAAGATTGCATCGGGCCGCACCTCGAGAATTTCCATCATCGCCATCACGCAGGCCGCGCACAGGTGCTTGATCGCGGTGACGAAGCTATGGTCGTCCGACTTGCTCTCGTTGAGCATGCCGGCCTTGGCCGAGGCGAAGGCGGTGACGAAGATCGTGCTGACCGGCGCGTAGACCTGGATCCACGGATAGCGCTCGGCGAAGGCGCGGGCATAGGCGGCGAACAGCCGCGGCATATGGGGGTTCTGGAAATCGCCGATCCAATCGGGCACGCCGAGCCGGCACAGGTCGGCGATCGGGACCATGTTGTAGTCGCGCATGCGCTGGTACACTGCGTCGGCATGCTCCCAGTCGTAGTGCCCGTGGCCAAGATAGGCCCGGTGCACCGGGGGACCGAACCGCAGGTAGCGCGTACCCAGTTCCTTGGCGAGATCGACGTCGCTGTCCCACCGCGCGTAATGGTCCGTCAGCTCCATCTGGTCGTGACGTACTCCTGCGATGCGCGGCGCGGCTGAATCGATGCCCGTGGCAAACATGAAGAACGGATTGAACGGAGGGGTCGAGTCCACGCGGCAACTCCCGGGTATGGCCGATCAGAGGGGGAAGAGCGGAGCTGGCAGCCCGGGCACCGCCACGCTGCAGACGAACAGGCTGCCGGCCTCGGGCTGGCTTGCCAGTGCGTCGGCCGGCAGGCCGACGCGGGCCGATGTGACGAAAAGCTGATCGAGCCCGGGGCCGCCGAAGGCACAGCTGGTTGGCCGCTGCACCGGCAGATCGACCTCGCCGACCTGCTCGCCGGTGGGCGCAAACCGGCGCAGGCACCAGCCGTCCCAGAACGCGACCCACAGGCAACCCTCGGCATCGATGGTCATGCCGTCGGGGTAGCCGTGGCTCCCCTCGAATTGGGCGAACACCTCGCGCCGGCCGAGCGCGCCGTGCGGCGTCAACGGGAAGCGGAAGATCGTCCGGTCGGAGGAATCGGTGTGATAAAGCCACTGGCCGTCGGGGCTGAAGGCGGGGCCGTTGGGCACCATGTAGCCGGTGGCGACCCGCTGCCACGAGAGGTCCGGATCGAGACGGTAAAGCGAGCCGGTCCGTTCCCATTCGGGATCGTGCATCGTGCCGAGCCAGAAATGGCCGAACGGATCGACCTTGCCGTCGTTGCCGCGGTTATCGGGCAGGTCGGGCTCGGGCTCGCCGAGCGGGATCACCTCGCCGCCGGGCTCTGCCAGCCGGACGAACCCGCGCTCGCTGCCCGCAACGAACCCACCGTCGCGGCAGGGGGCGAGCGCCGTCAGGCGCAGCGGTAGCGGCCACTCACGGGAGGTTCCGTCGGCGGGGAAGTAGGCCAGCAGGCGCCGCCCGTGGATATCGAGCCAGTAGAGTGCGGCATCGCGCGCCACCCATACCGGCCCCTCGCCGAGCAGCGCCCCGGCGCGGTGCACCGCCTGCACTTTCGGGGCGGTCGCAAGTCCCATCGCCTGTCGCACTCCCTGGCGGCCGAAGTCACCAAGGGAACCGGCCTGCGCAGCGCCGGTTCCATCCCCGCACGGCGACTACCCCTGCCGTGCGGCAGCGAGGGCGAGGTCCGGTCAATGCGCGGGTGGCACGACGGGTTCATTGCCGTGGACTGGGGCACGACCAACCGCCGCGCCTACCGCCTTGGCGCGGACGGCACCGTGGTCGACCAGATGGAAGACGACGCCGGGGTGACCGCGATCAAGCCCGGCCAGTTCCCTGCCGCGCTCGCCCGGATCACCGACCGGCTTGGCGAAGCGCCGCTGCTGATGGCCGGAATGATCGGCTCCAACCGCGGGTGGCAGGAGGCGCCCTATCTGCCGTGCCCCGTCAACGCGCCGGAGCTGGCGCGCCAGCTGTTGTGGGTGGAGCCCGAGCGGGTGGCCATCGTCCCCGGCGTCTCGTTCGTCGGCGCCGACCATGCCGACGTGATGCGCGGCGAGGAAGTGCAGGTGTTCGGTCACATGGCCGAGCACGATGCGCGCGAGACGCTGCTCTGCCATCCGGGTACGCACACCAAGTGGGTGCGGGTGACAGATGGCGCGATCGTCTCGTTCCGCACCTTCATGACAGGCGAACTCTTCGCGCTGCTGCGCGAGCACAGCATTCTTGCCCCGCTGCTTCACGGCGGCACCGAGCCCGATGCGGATTTCCTCGCCGGTGCCGAGGCGGGCCTCGCCGGGGCGAACCTTGCCGGCGAGCTGTTTTCCGTGCGCGCGGGCGTGCTCCTCGGCCGCCGCGACCCGGCGCAGGCGGCGGCCTGGGTGAGCGGGCTGCTGATCGGCGCCGACGTGGCGGGGGGTCTTGCCGGTTGCGACACGCAGGCCAGCCCACGCAACGTGATCGTGCTTGGCCGGCCCACGCTGAACCGGCTCTACGTCGCCGCGCTCGCCCATGCCGGCATTCCGGCGATCGGGGCCGACGGCGGACCCGCATTTATCGCCGGCATGCTAGCGCTGCGCAAGGAACTGACATGACCGATCCTGACACTGCGTTGGCCCGCTTCCAGGCGAACCTGGCGGCGTGCCCGCTCGTCGCGATCATCCGCGGCGTGACGCCCGACGAGATTCTCGACGTGGGCGACGCCCTGATCGACGCGGGCATCCGGATCATCGAGGTCCCGCTCAATTCGCCCGAACCGCTGCGCAGTATCGAACGGCTCGTCAAGCACGCGGGCAATCGCGCCACGATCGGGGCCGGGACCGTGCTCGATCCGGTGGACGTGGCGCGGATCGCGGATATCGGCGGCGAGCTGATCGTCTCACCCCACACCGATCCGGCGGTGATCACCGCCGCGGTTTCCGCCGGACTGGTTTCGGCACCCGGCTATTTCACCCCGTCGGAAGGCTTCACGGCTGTCCGGGCGGGTGCCCATGCGCTGAAGCTGTTCCCGGCCGAGGCGGCCTCGCCCAAGGTGCTGAAGGCACAGCTGGCGGTACTTCCCAGGGACCGACCGGTGCTGGTGGTCGGCGGAGTGACCCCGGACAACATGGGCGAATACCTGCAGGCGGGCGCCGCGGGCTTCGGGCTCGGTTCGGGGCTATACACGCCGGGGCTGGCGCCCGCCGAGGTTAGCCGGCGCGCCCGGGCCTATGTCGCCGGGCTCGGCTGATCCACCAGCCCGAACCGGGCATGAAGCACCCGCTCCTCGTCCGGTTGCAACACCGCCATTCCCAGGCCCGGCCACTCCGCCTCTGGCGCATTGAGCGCGCAATTCGCGTGCTGCACCGGCTCGGCGACGAACAGCCCGCCAGCGGGGGGTGAATAGACCTGGAAGAAGCGCGCATCGGGCGAGGTCAGCCGCAGCCCGGCCCGCGCCGATCCCCACGAGATCGTGGCACTGCCGTCCCAGCCGTCGAACCCGTTGTCGAGGTCCTGCCCGCAGATCGCCCGGTCGCGCAGATCGTAGCGGCCGGTGGCCGGCACATGTTCGACCGGCAGCACCGCCGCATCCACAGTCCACGCGCCGCCCACCCGGGCATCGAGGCGGGTCGCCCCATCGCAGGGGAAGTAGGGATGCAGCCCCAGTCCACAGGGCATGGGCGTGCGGGACAGGTTGCGGCAGGCCAGTTCGACGGAGAGCCCGTCCGGGCCGATCCTGATGCTCTGGCGGGCCGAATAGGTCCACGGCCACTCACCCGCGGCATGGTGGTAGCGCAGCGCCACCGCAGCGCCATCGTGGGCGGTGACCTCCCACGGCCCTAGCCAGCCCTGCCCGTGGAGCGGGGACGGATCGGGCGGCATGTTGGGGGCAAGCCGCACCGTCCGTCCGCCGAAGGAGAACGTGCCCCCGCGAATTCGGTTGCAGAACGGGACGAGCGGGAAGCAGCCGCAGGCAAGCGCATGCGCCTCGTCGTCGTCGGTCCCGCGCAGCAGGGCGGTCCGCTCGCCGCGGTGGACCAGGTCGAACCGGGCGACGCTCCCCCCCGCGCGAGGCAGGATCTGCGCCTCCAGCCGACCTGCCGCGATGACGATCCGGCCGCTCACAGCTTCGCTAGCCGCCCGCCATCTACTGCCAGCGCCGCCCCGGTGACGAACCGCGCATCGTCGCTGGCGAGGAAGGCGACCGCGGCCGCGATGTCCTCGGGCTTGCCGACGTCCTCGGGCGCGATCACTTCCGCGCCGGACTTGAGATTGGGGTTCTCCCAGAGCATCGGGGTATCGATCGCGCCCGGAAGCACCGCGTTGGCGCGGATCTTCCTGGCCCGGCCTTCGATCGAGGCGGTGCGGGTGAGCGAGAGCAGCCCGGCCTTGGCGGCCGAATAGGGCGCACAGGACGCGGTGGTCCGCTCGGCATGGACGCTGGCGACGTTGACGATCGCGCCCCCGTCTTCGCCCATGTGCCGGAAGGCCTCGCGCACGAACATCGCCGCGCCGACCAGATCGACCGCCAGCACCTTGTTCCAGTCGTCAGCGGTCCATTCGCCGAGGGGCTTGAAGGTCATCAGCCCGGCATTGTTGACCACCACGTCGAGGCGCCCGAACGCGGCGAGCGCCCGGCCGGCGCAGGCCGCGACATCGGCCTCCTCCGCGACGTTGCAGGCGACCGCCAGGGTCTTGACGCCGAGGGGCTCCGCCACGGATTTCGCGCGCGCTTCGTCGAGATCGGCGAGCACGACCGACGCTCCTTCGCCCGCCAGCCGGCGCGCGATCGCCGCGCCGATCCCGCTGCCTGCACCGGTGACGATCGCCACGCGTCCATGAAGCCGGGGCATGTGGGTAACCTCCTCGAATTGCCTAACCGCTGTCGCTCTGTCCGGGCACGGTCGGCTCGCTGACGAGTATGTCGCGCGCGCGGTCGGCCTGGGTGGTCTCGTGCGCGGTGCCGGCCTCGGCGATGGGCACGACCGGAACGGTGAGGCAGATGCTCTGTGTCGGCAGGACGTCGCGCCAGTCGGCGATCAGCTTGCGGTATTCCTCGCCGACCTTGCGGATGTTGCGATCGAGATCGAACAGGCCGAGCGGATTGACGTTGCCGTTCTTCACGCGCAGCGCGCTGTCCCAGTCGACCTGGTCAGTCAGCGAATACCAGGTGAAGCCGACGATCGGCACGCCATCGTTGCGCACGCGCAGCACGTTGGCCCACTGCTTCCACAGCCACTCCGCGCTTTCGGTGCCCAATGGCCCCTCGTTGAGGTTGGTCTCGGTGTGCATCACCGGCAGGCCGTAGCGGGCGTGGTACTGGCGCGTGATCTCGTCGTAGCCGAAGACCTCGCCCGAAGCGCAGGTCATCCCGTCCGCCGCAACCCGGTGCTCGTTGGTCTTGTAGTAGTCGTTCCCCATGATGCAGTGCTGCTTGAGACGGTTGTCGAGGAAGAAGTGGTATTCCTCGCGGGTCATCCCGCCAGCCATCAGGTACTCGTACATCTCGGAATCGACCCGGCGGCCGTAGTTGAGATCAAGGCTGAGGAAGCGCTTGGAATTGAGCAGCTCGGCCGGGCGGATCGCCGCAGGGCTCTCGGCGTGGAAGTATTCCGAGCTTTCCGATTGGATGAAGATCGCATCGGCCCGCACCTCGAGGATCGCGCGCATCGCCAGCACGTTGGCCTTGACGATGTGCTTGAGCGCGGTGACGAATGCCGTGTCGCTCGACAGCTGCTCGTTCCACCAGCCGTACTGCGCGGAAAACATCGCGCAGATGAACATCTCGTTGACCGGGGTGTAGAGCTGGACCCAAGGGAACCGCGCCGCAAAATCCCGCGCGTATGTTTCGAACAGCGCCGGGAAGTCGCCATTCTGGAAATTGCCCAGCCAGTCGGGCAGCCCGAAGTGGCACAGGTCGACGATCGGGACGATCCGCAGCCGCTTCAGCTCGGCGAACGTGATGTCGGCGAATTCCCAGTCGTACTTGCCGGGGGCGAGCCAGGTGGTGTGGATTGGCGGGCCGTAGCGCAGGTAGTTGATGCCCATCTCGACGCAGAGGCGGAAGTCGTCCCGCCACAGCCGGTAATGGCCGCAGGACTCCATCTCGTCGACGCGGGTGCGGCCGTTGTCGATGGTCGGGACGGAATTCTCGATCCCGGTCGAAAACATGAAGGTAGCGATGGTTCGCCTCCGCCGCGGGCATCGGAACTACCCGGAGCTAACCGGCGATCTACCGGGCGGTTCCCCAGGGTCCCGCGTGCCGCCCGGTGACTGTCTCGACCGCTCCGCGTCAGCGGCAGCGCACATCGCTGTTCTGGTCGACGGCCTTGCCGAGGAAGGCCCCGAGCGCGCCGCCGATCAGCGTGCCGGCCACCCGGTCGCGCCCGCCGTCAATCACGTTGCCCAGCGCAGCGCCGCCGACCGCGCCGATGACCAGGCCGGTCGTCCCGTCGCTGCGCTTGCAGTAGTAGCGCCCGTCCGAGCCGCGGTAGACTTCGTCGGTCGGCGCCAGCCGGCGTTCGGTATAACGCGCATCGTCGCGGTAATAGCGCGCCGCGTCGTAATCGGTGCTGTAAGGCGCGCGGTAGGCGCCGGAGCCGCTGTAGTCGCCATAGCGCGGTGCATCCTGGCGCGCCCAGCGAACCGAGCGGCTCAGCCCGTCGAGCCGCTGCTGGAGCGCGGTGGCATCGCGTCGCAGGGAATCCAGTTCCCACTGCGCCCGGCGCGCATCCTCGCGGTCGAGCGAGCCGTCGGCCACCCCGCGGTTGATCCGCTGCTGCACCCAGTCGATCCGCTGTTGCAAGCCGTCGGGCGCTCCTCGCCAGAAATCATCGTTGCTGTAGCCCCCGCGGTAGCTGCCGCCGTACCCATACGGCTGCGCGGCGAGTGGAGCGGCGCTGCCGGCCAGCGCCGCAGCACAGGCCAGTCCGGCGACAAGAGCGCGATAACCCATCGGATCCTCCTCGATTGCGTGCAAGGCATGCAAGCCCCGCAGGAGACCGCACGCCACATGTCGACGGAATGAACGGAGAGGGGGGATCGATCCCGACGCGCACGAACAGGCTGCGGCCCGGTCCGCAGCATGACATCGTTGAGGTCTGGAAAAACTGGAGCGGGCGAAGGGATTCGAACCCTCGACCCCAACCTTGGCAAGGTTGTGCTCTACCCCTGAGCTACGCCCGCTCTGGCTTCGCGGCCGGCTGCCTCGAAGGGCGGCTGGCCGGGGTGAGGCGCGCCATTAGCAACGGGTCCGGAAGGCTGCAAGGGGATTCTTGGGCGAAATCGCCTCCGCCATTCCGCGGGACCTTTTTTGCTTCACAAATGACCGCGCATGCCCACATTGGCGCCGAACGCGCTGCCCGGCTCCCGGGCACTGCGCGCCGGCATGGAGTTTCCGCGTGGCAAGTCTTGGTCTCAGCATCGACGAACAGAAGGCGGTCGACCGCTTCCGCAAGGACATCGCAGAACCCTCGATGACCCAGCTGGTCGTCCTCGACTTCTGGGCGGAATGGTGCGGGCCGTGCAAGGCGCTCGCGCCGGTGCTGGAGAAAGTCTGCGGCGAATACGCGGCCAAGGGCGTGATCCTCGCCAAGCTCAACGTCGACGAGGAGCCGTTCATCGCGAACCAGTTCCAGGTTCGCTCAATTCCTACGGTCTATGCGGTGTTCCAGGGCCAGCCGGTGGCCGACCTCACTAACGCCCGCACCGAAAGCCAGCTGCGGCAGGTGCTCGACCAGCTGCTCGCCAAGCTGCCGATCCAGCCGGGCGGCGAGCCTGCGGCGGATGTCGCGCCGCTGCTGGCGATGGGCGAAGACCTGCTGGCCGGCGGCGACGCCGAGCGCGCGGTCTCGATCTTCGCGCAGATCCTCGAGGTCGCGCCTGACAATGTGGCCGCGATGGCCGGACTGCTGCGGGCGCTCACCGCCGCAGGCCATCTCGAGGAGGCCGCCGCCGCGCTGGCCGAGCTCGACCCCAAGGTTGCCGCCGACCCCGCCATTGCCCAGGCGCGCGCCGCGCTCGAACTCGCGCAGAACCGACCGGATGACAGCGAGCTCGCCACCTTGCGCGCCGCCGCCGCGGAGCGCCCCGCCGACATGGACGCGCAGTTCGCCTTTGCCGGCGCGGCCTTCGCCGCCGGCGAGCGCGATGCCGCCGCGGAAGCCCTGCTGCGCATGATCGCCGCCGATCGCGCCTGGAACGAGGGCGCTGCCCGGACCAAGCTGCTGCAGATCTTTGAGGCGGTCGGGCTGGAAGACCCCTGGGTCGCCGCGCAGCGCCGCAAGCTCTCCACGATCCTGTTCGGCTGAGCGAGTTCCGCGACAACGGCCATGACCACCCAGCGCATCTCGATCTTCCCGCTGTGCGGCGCAGTGCTCTACCCCGGCCTCCAGTTGCCGCTGCGCATCTTCGAGCCGCGTTACCGGGCGATGATCTCCGATGCCCTGGCTCGCGACCGGCGGATCGGAATGATCCAGCCGCAGCAGCCGGTCGAGGGGGCGCCGCTCTATGCGGTGGGCTGCCTCGGCAAGATCGGCGAGATCGAGGCGCTGCCCGACGGGCGCTACAATCTGATCCTCGAGGGCGAGACGCGCTTCCGCATCCTGCGCGAGCGGGAGGTGACGACGCCGTTCCGGCAGGTCGATGGCGAGCTGTTCGACGATCCCGAGCTCGAGGCGCTCGCCCCGATCGAGCGCGCCTCGTTCGAGCGCGAGGCGCGCCGGTTCGCTGCAATCCAGGGCTATCGGGTCGACTGGGAATCGGTCGCGCGGCTCGACGACCAGAGCCTGATCAACGGGGTCGCGCAGGTCGCCCCGTTTGATCCGGCGTCGAAGCAGGCGCTGCTCGAGGCGCCCACGCTGGCCGAACGCTGCGAACTGATGGTCCAGCTGATGCAGTTCTTCGCCCGGCGCGATTCCGACGACGACCGCGCCACCCTCCAATAATCAGCGGGGGGCTCCGGCGGTGAGCGGCGGGAGCGCCTGCTCCGCCCCGTCCTTGCGCCACGTGACGCTTAGCCGCGGATTGCCGTCAGGCCCGATAGCCGCCTCCCACCTGACCGTCCCGTCGCGCGCCCCACCCGTGCGATGGAGCGGATCGAGCGGCGGCAGATCCCTGCGCTTGACGGACTTCTCCGGCTTCGGCGGCTTGCGGTCGGGCCCATCGCCTCCGCCGCGCCCGGTGCGCACCGGACAATCCGCCACGCTCGCCGCAATCATCTCAGGCTCCACGGGTACCTGCCCGGTCCGACCCTCCTGCCCGATCACCCATTTGTAGGCCCCGTCGGGCTGGCGCTGCCACAGCCGCACGAACCACCCCGCCGGCTGGCCCGGGACCAGCCACGCGCCGCGGGCGGCGACCAGCGATCCGTCGCAACTCGACCATACCGCGTAGGGCACCCAGCGTGCCGCCGGCACGGCAGTGGCGTGTGTCTTCAGCCAGTCATGCGCCCACGACAGCTGGGGCGCGAACACGACCGCATCGGGCGCGGCGGCCGCGAGCAGCGCAGCCGGGGACCCGCGCGCCGCGACATTACGCGTCAGCGCAAGTTCGGCCGCAATCACCGCGCTCGGATTGGCATAGCCGCGCCGCTCGGCCCGGCCCTCGCCCCGCTCCGGCGCGTCAGTCCGCTTCTCCGCGCGGACCGGCATGGCAACCGCCGCGAGGCACAACAGCGCAAGGCTGGTGGAGGCGAGGCGGGGCAGCAGGCGCTTCATCGCGCCGTTGTCACGCCGCGCAGGTGAACCGGGGCTGTCCAGCGACAACCGTCGCCGCTCAGATCGCGTCAGCCGCGAGCGCCAGTCCGGCATTGCGGTGAGCCGCCACCAGCGTGTTGCGCAGCAGGACGGCGATGGTCATCGGCCCTACCCCGCCCGGCACCGGGGTGATGGCGCCGGCGACCCCTTGGCACGAGGCGAAATCGACGTCGCCTACCAGCCGCGTCTTGCCGTCGGGGGAATCCGGCACCGGCACGCGGTTGATCCCCACGTCGATCACGGTTGCGCCGGGTTTTAGCCACTCGCCCTTGACCATCTCGGCCCGGCCAACGGCGGCGACGACGATGTCCGCGCGACGTACCACCTCAGGCAGGTCGCGCGTGCGGCTGTGCGCCACGGTCACCGTGCAGCTTTCCGCCAGCAGGAGCTGCGCCATCGGCTTGCCGACGATGTTGGAGCGGCCGATCACCACCGCGTCGAACCCGGAAAGGCTCCCGAGCCGGTCCTTGAGCAGCATCAGGCAGCCCAGCGGCGTGCACGGAACGAACCCCGGCAGCCCGACCGCGAGCCGTCCGGCATTGACGACGTGGAACCCGTCGACGTCCTTGTCGGGACTGATCGTGGCGATGACTTTCTGCTCGTCGATGTGTGCCGGCAGGGGCAGCTGGACGAGAATGCCATCGACCGCCGGGTCAGCATTGAGGTGCTCGACCAGCGCGAGCAGATCCGCCTCGGCCGTTTCCGCCGGCAGCTTGTGCTCGAAGCTTGCCATGCCGCAGGCCACGGTCTGCTTGCCTTTCGAGCGCACATAGACCTGGCTCGCCGGATCCTCGCCGACCAGTACCACCGCCAACCCCGCCTGCCGCCCGGCCCGCGCCGCGAAGTCTGCCGCTAGCTCGGCGACGCGGCCACGCAAGCCTTCGGCGAAAGCCTTGCCGTCGATGAGGTCGGTCACGCGGGCACTCCGTTCAGTAGATCGCCGAGTAGGCGAGGTTCTTGAGCACGATCTGGAGGATCGTCAGCCCGATGATCAGCACCATCGGCGAGAGGTCCAGCGCGCCGGTGTTGGGCATCATCCGGCGGATCGGGCGCAGCACCGGATCGAGGATCGCGTTGACCGCCTGCCACAGCGCGGCGACCACATTGTTGTGCATGTTGACGACATTGAAGCTGATCAGGAGGCTCATCACGAACTGGACGATGACCAGCGTGACGACGATCGAGATCAGATAGCCGACGATTTCGAACAGAGTCAGGAACAGCACCGCGGCGAACCTCGGGGTAATGGCAGGTGCGGGGCTCTTAGCGGCTCACCGCAGGCTCGTCCACGGGGCACGCACCGATGCATCGGCATGCCAGCGCAGCTGCGCCGGCGTGGCGCCGGGCACGTCGTTGGCGCGGCGGATGGTGATCGGGGCGCTGATCGTGCGCGGTCCGTCGGTGATCGTGACCGTCGCGGTATAGTAGAGCGATCCGGCTGCGCCTTCCTGCGTCCCCGCTCCGATGGCCACGACCGGGCGGCGCAGGACGTCCCACTGCGCGGCGAACGCGCGCGGCCTCAGGCCGCTGTCTGCCCCATTATCGCCCCACAGCGCACGGACCGCGGCCCAGTTGCGGCGCTCGATGGCACTGCCCCACTGCCGCAGCACGAGATCGGGATTGCGGTTGGCATAGCGCTCGATCGGCGCAGGCGCGGCGATGCTGGCAGCAGGCGCGACCGGCGCTGCACCGAGCGGGGCTGCGCTGCCGCTGGGCTGTGGCGCCGGGGCGGGAGGGGCGTTGCATCCGGCGAGAAGCAAGACCGGAACAAGCATCAGCCCGGGGAGGGCGGCGATGAGGAGCGCCTTCATCCCGCAGCGACGCTCCGGGTCCCCGTG
>Ga0068858_100001345_pt1 | contig 25360 bp, 19 predicted proteins | sample KBSSwiS12_FD_66589 | JGI IMG/M metagenome (GOLD analysis project Ga0068858, IMG submission 66589) | Switchgrass rhizosphere microbial communities from Kellogg Biological Station, Michigan, USA - KBS Switchgrass S1-2 | ecosystem: Host-associated > Plants > Roots > Rhizosphere > Soil ... | reverse complement strand
CGGAGCATCCATCGGCGAACCGCTCAACTGCGCGGTGCGCATCACGCGATCCAGCAACTGGTCGAAGTTGCGCGCCATCTCTTGCGCGCTCTCGCCCGGCCAGATGTGCAATGGCTTCGCCGCGCCCTGGGCCTGCTGCAACGAGGTGCGCTCGGGCAGCTGCGGGGCGAGCACGAGCGGGCCGAACATGTCGCGCAGCTCCTTGATGCGGAACTGGTGCTCCAGGGACTGCACGCGCGCGCGGTTCACGATGATCCCGAGCGGCTGCAGCCGCGGCGAGAGGCCGCGGCGGATCTCTTCGATGGCCCGCAGCGCGCGGTCGGCTGCCGCCACCGAGAACAGCCCAGGCTCGGTCACGACGGCGACCCGGTCGCTCGCCGCCCACGCGGTGCGGGTCAGCGCGTTCAGCGAGGGAGCGCAATCGATGAGCACCAGCTCGTAGTCCTTCTCGACGTGCGCCAGGGCCTCTTCGAGCTTCCAGATGTCACGGATGCTGGGGTGCGGCCCGTCGAAATTGATGGCCGATGGCGAGCCGATCAGCACGTCGACGGTGCCGGGGCGGCCGCGGGTCCAGCCGGACGGTGCGATCGCGGAGCGCACGATCTTGTCCTTCGGCGAGGCGAGCACGTCGGCGACGTTGAGGTGGCCGGCGACCGCGATGTCCATGCCGGTGGACACATCCGACTGCGGGTCGAGGTCGACGACGAGCGTCGACACTCCCTTCGCGTAGGCGGCGGATGCGAGCCCGAGCGTCACCGTGGTCTTTCCCACGCCTCCCTTGAGGGAGCTGACGCTGAGCACATGCACGAATAGGGAGCCTACCTTCACTAATCTGAAAGAACCCACTTCTTGACGCCCGCGCGCCACCGACGCCTCGCTGGCCTCACGCCCGGCCGCTCTAGGCTGGAATGACGCATCGAGAGGACCGATTTGTTCACGAAGATCCTGGTGGCGAACCGCGGCGAGATCGCCATCCGTGCCTTTCGCGCCGCCTTCGAACTCGGTGCCAAGACCGTCGCGGTGTACCCGTACGAGGACCGCAATTCGCTGCACCGGCTGAAGGCCGACGAGGCGTACCTGATCGGCGAGGAGGGGCACCCGGTCCGCGCCTACCTCGACGTGAAGGAGATCATCCGGGTCGCGCGCGAGAGTGGCGCCGACGCGATCTATCCGGGTTACGGATTCCTCTCCGAGAACCCCGACCTGGCGCAGGCGGCGGCCGAGGCCGGCATCACCTTCATCGGGCCCGGCAGCCACGTGCTCGAGATGGCGGGCAACAAGGTCACCGCCAAGGAGCACGCCAGAGCCGCCGGAGTCCCGGTGCTCGACTCCAGCCCGGCCACCACCGACATCGAGGTGCTGCTCGCCGAAGCCGACCGCATCGGCTTCCCGGTCTTCGCCAAGGCCGTCGCCGGCGGCGGCGGGCGCGGCATGCGCCGGGTGGAGAAGAAAGAAGACCTGCGTCCAGCCCTCGAAGAGGCCATGCGCGAGGCCGACAGCGCGTTCGGCGACCCGACGATGTTCCTCGAGCAGGCGGTGATCCGCCCGCGGCACATCGAGGTGCAGATCCTGGCCGACAGCACCGGTGAGACCGTCCACCTGTTCGAGCGCGACTGCTCGGTGCAGCGGCGCAACCAGAAGGTCATCGAGATCGCGCCCGCGCCCAATCTCGACCAGTCCATCTGCGATGCCCTCTACCGGGACGCGATCGCGTTCGCCAAGTCGATCGGCTACGTCAACGCGGGCACCGTGGAGTTCCTGCTCGACACCGAGGGCGAGCGCGCCGGGCAGCACGTGTTCATCGAGATGAATCCGCGCATCCAGGTCGAGCACACGGTGACCGAGGAGGTCACCGATGTGGACCTCGTCCAGTCGCAGATGCGGATCGCGGCGGGCGAGACGCTGGCCGATCTCGGTCTGCACCAGAGCGACATCCATCTGCACGGCGCCGCCATTCAGACCCGCATCACCACCGAGGACCCGGCGGCGGGCTTCCGGCCCGACACCGGGCGGATCACGACCTACCGCTCGCCGGGCGGCTCCGGCATCCGGCTCGACGGCGGAACGGTCGCCACCGGCTCGCAGATCAGCCCGCACTTCGACTCGATGCTGGTCAAGATGACGGTGCGCGGCCGCGACTTCCCGACGGCGGTCGCTCGGGCCCGACGCGGCCTCGCCGAGTTCCGCATTCGCGGGGTGACCACCAACATCTCGTTCGTGCAGGCGGTGCTGGCCGATCCAGCGTTCCAGGCGGGCGACCTGAGCACCAAGTTCATCGAGGAGCGCCCGCAGCTGTTCCAGGTGCGCGAGTCGCGCGACCGGGGCACCAAGATCCTGAACTGGCTGGCCGATGTGACGGTCAACCAGCCCTATGGCGATGGGGCCGGGCTGGTCGACCCTTCGCTGAAGCTGCCGGTCGTCGATGTGGATGCCGCACCTCCGACCGGATCGCGGCAGCGGCTGCTCGAACTGGGCCCGGCCGGATTCGCCGCGGCGCTGCGCGCGCAGATCCCGCTTGCCGTCACCGAGACGACCTTCCGCGACGCCCACCAGTCGCTGCTCGCGACCCGGGTGCGCACGCGCGACCTGGTCGCCATCATGCCCGCAGTGGCGCGCAAGACCCCCGAGCTGTTCTCAGTCGAAGCCTGGGGCGGCGCGACCTACGACGTCGCCCTGCGCTTCCTCGGCGAAGACCCGTGGGAGCGCCTGGCGGCGATGCGCGACGCCCTGCCGAACATCGCCATCCAGATGCTGCTGCGCGGCCGGAACACCGTGGGCTACACGCCGTATCCCACCGAGGTCACCGACGCCTTCGTGCACGAGGCCGCGTCGACCGGGGTCGATATCTTCCGCATCTTCGATGCCCTGAACGACGTCGATCAGATGCGACCCGCGATCGACGCGGTGCTGGGCACCGGGACCGCCGTCGCCGAGGTGGCGATGTGCTACACCGGCGACCTTCTCAACCCGGACGAGTCGCTCTACACGCTCGACTACTACCTGAAGCTCGCCGAGCAGATGGTCGACGCCGGCGCCCACATCCTGGCCATCAAGGACATGGCGGGCCTGTTGCGCGCCGAGGCCGCCGAGCGCCTGGTCTCGGCCCTGCGCGAGCGCTTCGACCAGCCGGTGCACGTGCACACGCACGACACCGCGGGTGGCCAGCTGGCGACCCTGCTCGCCGCGAGCCGGGCGGGCGCGGATGCCGTCGACGCCGCCAGCGCGCCGATGGCCGGCACGACCAGCCAGCCCTCGCTCTCTGCCCTGATCGCCGCGACCGCGCACACCGAGCGCGATACCGGGCTCTCTCTCGATGCGGTCTGCGACCTCGAGCCGTATTGGGAGGCCGTGCGCCAGGTGTACCGCCCCTTCGAGTCCGGACTGCCGGGGCCGACCGGGCGCGTCTACCGGCACGAGATCCCGGGCGGCCAGCTGTCCAACCTGCGCCAGCAGGCCATCGCGCTCGGACTGGGCGACCAGTTCGAGAAGGTCGAGGACTGGTACGCGGCGGCGAACCGCATCCTGGGCCGGCCGCCGAAGGTGACCCCGTCATCCAAGGTGGTGGGCGATCTCGCTCTGCAACTCGCGGCTGCGGATGCCGACCCCGACGACTTCGAGCAGCATCCCGAGAAGTACGACATCCCCGATTCGGTGATCGGATTCATGGCCGGCGAACTCGGGGACCTTCCTGGCGGCTGGCCCGAGCCGTTCCGCACCAAAGTGCTCGCGGGCCGCACGGTGAAGATCGGCGTCGAAGAGATCTCGGCCGAGGATCGAGCCGCCCTCGCCGGCACCTCGGCCGAGCGTCAGTCGGCGCTGAACCGGCTGCTCTTCCCGGCGCCCACGCGGCAGTTCGAGCAGGTGCGGGAGCTGTTCGGAGATCTGGCGCCGGTGGACACCATCGGCTACCTCTACGGTCTGCAGCCCGGGGTCGAGCACGCGGTCGAGATCAGCCGAGGCGTCGATCTGCTGCTCACGCTGGAGGCCATCGGCGAGGCCGACGATCGGGGCATGCGCACCGTCATGACGACCATCAACGGCCAGCTGCGCCCGGTCGCCGTGCGCGACCGGAGCATCACCGTCGACACCAAGGCCGCCGAGAAGGCCGATCCCAGCAAGGCCGGCCAAGTGGCGGCTCCGTTCTCGGGCGTCGTGACGCTCAAGATCTCGGAAGGGGACGTCGTCGTCGCGGGACAGCCGGTGGCGTCGATCGAGGCCATGAAGATGGAGGCCGCGATCACGACACCCGTCGCCGGCCGAGTCGTGCGGCTCGCGATCCCGGTGACGCAGCAGGTGGATGCCGGCGACCTGCTCGTTGTCGTGGAGTGAGCGAGCGGTCGCACGCGCTCGCCTAAACTGGGGAGTCCCCCTCGATCGAGCGGGGCGAGAGAGGGAGGCTCGTGGCGACGCGCAGGAACACCGGATCGATGGGCACCAACGCGATCCTTCCGGAGCACCCGGGCGCAGAGGGCGACCTCGCGGCACGCCTTCCCGAGAGCCTCACCGTCAACATCCAGCTGCCCGTGATGCCGCAGGCCGCCCCGGTCGACGAGGCTGACGTGGCCCTCAGCGATATCGCCATCACGCCGATCTTCGCCGACGGCGCGGGGCCGGCGACCCACTCGATCGACATCATCACCGACCCGGTCGAGTTGGCCGAACAGGACATCGTCGTCGACGATGCCCCCGTGATCGTGCCGCTGCCCGGCGATGAGCCGCAGGCAGAGGCCGCGCCGACCCGCCGGGAGCGGCTGCGCGGCGACACCCCGCGCACCGCCGAGACCGCCTCGATGCTGACCGCCGAGCGGATGCTCGACCCCAAGCGCAACCGCAAGGTCGCCCCCGAAGGCTTCTGGCAGCGGGGTCTGTACCGGGGCACCTTCCACCTGGTGAACCTGGGCGACTCGGCAAAGGTCAGGGAGCGCAAGGCGCTCGACGCTCGCATCGCCAAGCGCCTCGAAGGCCCCACCCGCTTCGTGCCGGTGCTGACTCGCAAGGGCGGCGTGGGCAAGACGACCATCACCACCCTGCTCGGCATGGCCCTGGCCGATGTCCGCGACGACCGGGTGATCGCGGTCGATGCCAACCCTGACCGAGGAACCCTCGCCGAGCGGGTCAACAAGCAGACCCGGTCCACGGTGCGCGACCTCGTGACCCACGCGCCGAGCATCCGAGACTTCAGCGAACTGTCGACACACGTCTCGCGCGACGTGACGCGGCTCGACGTGCTCGCGTCCGACACTGATCCGCTGCTGTCGGAGGCATTCGACGAGAACGACTACAACGTGGTCGCGGATGTCGCTGCGCGGTACTACTCCCTGGTCCTGACCGACTGCGGCACCGGCATCGTGCACTCGGTGATGCGCGCCACGCTGCAGCGTGCGGACTCGGTGGTGATCGTCTCGGGCGGGAGCGTCGACGAGGCTCGTCTGGCATCCGAGACCCTGACCTGGTTGGAGGCCAACAACTACGGCCACCTGGCCAGGAACGCGATCGTCGCGCTCAATACAGCCACGCAGGGCACCAACCTGGTCAAGCTGGACGAGATCGAGGCGCATTTCCGCTCGCGCGTGCGCGACATCGTTCGCATCCCGTACGACCCCGAGCTGGCGGCCGGGTCGGTGGTGCGCTATTCGGCGCTGAAGCCCTTCACCCGGGCATCGGCCCGCGAACTCGCCGCGCTCGTCATGGACGGGCTGCCGTCCCGCCGCGACGCGTGATGCCGACGGTTCGCCGGCGATGACCGAACGCCAGATCCGGCTGTTCGGCGATCCGGTGCTGCGCTCCAAGGCGGATCCGATCGTCGTGACGCCGGGCGACGCCCGCACGAGGGCGCTCGTCGACGACCTGCTCGACACCGTCACCCCTCCGGGACGCGCCGGCGTGGCGGCGCCGCAGATCGGCGTGGGGCTGCGCGCCTTCAGCTACAACATCGACGGCGACATCGGCTACGTGATCAACCCGCTGCTCGAGGTCTCGGGCGAGCCGGAGCTCGTCGACGAAGGGTGCCTCTCGGTCCCGGGGTTCTACTTTCCGCGCATGCGATACCCGTTCGCGCGGGTCACCGGACTGGATACCGCGGGTCGCGAGATCGTGGTCGAGGGCGACGGACTCATGGCACAGGCGCTTCAGCACGAGACGGATCACCTCGACGGAAAGCTCTACATCGAGGGCCTCGAGCCCGACATCAAGCGGGAAGCCATGCGCGAGGTGCGGCAAGCCCCCTGGTTCCGGGCCTAACCGACTCCCAGCGACTCCGTCACCGGCGCCGCCGTGTAGAGGCCGTCGATCACCTGCGCGTAGTCGTTCAGGATCGGGCCGCGCTTGATGCTCATCTTCGGCGTCAGGTGTCCGGAGTCCTCGGTGAAGTCGCCGGGCAGGATCACGAACTTGCGGATCGACTCGGCACGGGAGACCCGGGAGTTGGCCGCATCCACCGCCTTCTGCACCTCGGCGACCACCTTGGGATTCGTGCAGGCCTGCTCGAGCGGCATGTCGGCCGACTCGCCGTTGTTGTGCAGCCAGACCGGCAGCATCTCGGGGTCGAGCGTGATCAGCGCCGAGATGAACGGCCTCTGGTCACCCACGACGACTACCTGACTGATCAGCGGGTTCGACCGGATCGGGTCTTCGAGTGAAGCCGGGGCGACGTTCTTGCCGCCCGCCGTGACGATGATCTCCTTCTTGCGGCCGGTGACGGTGAGGTAACCGTCCTCATCGAGTGCGCCGAGATCGCCGGTGTGGAACCATTCGCCTTCCATCACCTCGCTCGTGGCCTTGGGGTTGTTCCAGTAGCCGCCGAAGACGTCGACTCCCTTGACCAGGATCTCGCCATCCTCAGCGATCTTCAGCCCGACGCCGGGAAGGGCCGGCCCGACCGTGCCGATCTTGAACTTCGACACCAGGTTGACCGTCGCGGGTGCGGTGGTCTCGGTGAGTCCGTAGCCCTCGAGGATCTTGACCCCGAGGCTGCGGAAGAAGTGACCCAGGTAGGTGCCGAGCGGCGCCGATCCCGAGACCGCGAACTGGATGTTTCCGCCCATCGCGGCGCGCAGCTTGCTGTACACCAGCCGGTCGTACAGGGCGAACTTGATCTTCATGCCCAGGGGAACCGATCCGGCATCCAGGGCCTTGGAGTGATCGACGGCGGTCTGCGCGGCGGCCCGGAAGATCTTGCCCCGGCCCCCGCTCTCGGCCTTCTGCTCGGCCGAGTTGTAGACCTTCTCGAACACGCGCGGCACCGCGAGCAGGAACGTCGGCTTGAAACTGCCCAGGGCGGGCAGCAGCTGCTTGGTGTCGGCCTGGTGGCCGACCTTGACGCCGGTGTGCACCGCGAGGATCGAGATGAACCGGGCGAAGACGTGGGCCGTGGTGATGAACAGCAGAGTGGATGACCCCGGGGCGACCACCTCGCCCATCGCGACCGCCGCGTTGCGGCTCAGTTCGACGAAGTTCGAGTGCGAGATGATGCAGCCCTTCGGCTGACCGGTGGAGCCAGAGGTGTAGATCAGCGTGGCCAGGTCGGACCCCTTGGCCGCACTGCGGCGCTTCTCGATCTCGGCGTCGGTGACCCCGGTGCCGCCGGCGACCAGCTTGTCGAGGTCGCCGAGCCCGAGCTGCCACACCTTGGTGACCTGCGGGAGCTCGCTGCGCACCTCGTCGAACCGGGCGAAGTGCTCGGCGGTCTCGACGATGAGGGCGGTTGCTCCCGAGTCGGTCAGGTTGAACTGGATCTGCGCAGGAGCCGACGTCTCGTAGATGGGGACAAGCACCGCGCCGGCGAACCACACCGCGAAGTCGACGAGCGTCCACTCGTAGCGCGTCTTGCAGATGAAGCCGATCTTCTCGCCGGGTGCGATGCCCGCGGCGACCAGCCCCTTGGCGAGCGCGACCACCTGGCGGTGGAACTCGGCGACAGTCACATCGCTCCAGCCGCCATCGGCGGTCGGGAGCGCGAACAGCGGCGCGTCGGGGGTGGCCGCGAGCCGGGCGAGCAGGAGGTCTGTGGTGTTCGCCTCCGGGTCGGCGGGGACGATGGCAGGGGTGAAGTATTCGTTCACGGCAGCTCCTTCGGTACCGATGGTGTTCGTAAGCCCCAGCCTAGATCGTTGGGACGAGCCTAGCCCGGGTGCTCGATGACGTCTGGGGGCTTCCCGCCAACGGTAAAGTCGAAACCCGTGCATGCCATCGGAATCGACATCGGCGGAACCAAGATCGCCGGCGCCCTCGTCAGCGAATCGGGGGCGATCCTGCGCACCGAGCGGCGGCCGACGCCCGCAGGCGATCCGGTCGCGATCGTCGACAACGTGGTCGAGCTGATCACGCTGCTCGGCGCCGGTGAGGACGTCGTCGCGGCCGGCGTGGCAGCGGCCGGTTTCGTGGATGCCGCGCAGTCCGTGGTCTACTACGCCCCCAACATCAACTGGCGCTCCGAGCCGTTCCGCGAGCACCTGTCTCACCTCCTGCCCGGCATCGACATCACGGTCGACAACGACGCGAACGCGGCAGGCTGGGCCGAATACCGGTTCGGGGGAGGCCGGGGTGCCACCGACATGACGATGCTCACAATCGGCACCGGCGTGGGCGGCGCGGTGATCGCCGACAGTCGCCTCCTGCGCGGCGGATTCGGCGCTGCGGGCGAGGTCGGGCATCTGCGAGTCGTGCCGGGCGGCTTGCCGTGCGGGTGCGGGCAGCGCGGCTGCATCGAGCAGTACGGCTCGGGCCGCGCCCTGCTGCGCTACGCCAACGAGATCGCGGATGCCGGCGGCATCGGTCTGACCCTCGCCGAGGCCCGCGCCACGCATGGCGAGCTCGACGGGACGATCGTCGGCGCCCTCATCGAGGATCACGATCCCGGCGCCCTCGCCGCGCTGCGCGAACTCGGGTCGTGGCTGGGTCAGGCCTGCGCATCCATCGGAGCCGTGCTCGACCCGCAGCGCTTCGTGTTCGGCGGGGGAGTCGCGGCGGCGGGCGAGTTGCTGCTCGAGCCGATCCGCGAGGCCTTCCTGGCGCACCTGCCCGCGCGCGGATTCCATCCCGAGCCGACCTTCTCGGTGGCGGAACTCGTCAACGACGCCGGTGTCGTCGGGGCTGCGGACCTTGCCCGCCTGCATGCCCGTGGCGAGTCGACCGCCCCGGCTCGCTAGACTTTCGCACGGCGTCGGGAGGTCGCGTGCTCTACTGGTTCTTGAAGACCTTCATCATCGGCCCGTTCGCCAATTCGGTGTTCCGGCCCTGGTCGCGAGGCGATGAGAACGTGCCCGACTCGGGTGGCGTCATCTTCGCGAGCAACCACCTGTCGTTCGTCGACTCGGTCTTCCTGCCGCTCGCGGTCAAGCGCCCGATCAGCTTCCTGGCCAAGAGCGAGTACTTCACCGGCAAGGGCCTCTTCGGTTGGGCGACCAAGCACTTCTTCCTCGGCATCAACCAGTTGCCGATCGACCGCTCCGGCGGCAAGGCCTCCGAGGAGTCCCTCAATTCGGGCCTTGAGCACCTCGCCAAAGGCGGGCAGCTGGGCATCTATCCGGAAGGCACGCGCAGCCCGGACGGGCGGCTCTACCGCGGGCGCACCGGGGTGGCCCGCATGATCCTCGAGTCGGGGGCCGTCGTCATCCCGGTGGCCATGATCGACACCGAGAAGGTGATGCCCACCGGCGCCAAGTTCCCGAAGGTGCGCCGGGTCGGCGTGGTCTTCGGCGAGCCGCTCGACTTCAGCCGCTTCGCCGGCATGGAGGGCGACCGATTCGTCCTGCGGTCGATCACCGACGAGATCATGTACGAGCTGTCGCGCATCAGCGGCCAGGAGTACGTGGATGTCTACGCCTCATCCGTCAAGAAGACGAGCAAGAGCGGCGTCGACCGCCGGGCGGCCGCCGCCCGCGCGAAGGCGATGGCCAAGGCGGGCACCGCGGCATCCTGACGCGTCAGCGCGGTGCTGACGGCTCCAATAGGCTCGATGCTGTGTCAGACCCGTCAGAGACCGTTGTGCAGGCCGATCCGAGTGTGATCGCCGGTCTCGACTATTGGCGGACGCTGCCGATCAAGCAGCAGCCGGAGTGGCCGGATGCCGCGGCCGTCGCCGCCGCGTCCGCCGAGCTCTCGACGCTGCCGCCGCTGATCTTCGCGGGCGAGGTCGACATCCTGCGCGAGCGCCTGGCGCGGGCCGCGCGCGGCGACTCGTTCCTCCTGCAGGGCGGCGACTGCGCCGAGACCTTCGCCGGCGCCACCGCCGAGCAGATCCGCAACCGCCTCAAGACGCTGCTGCAGATGGCAGTCGTGCTCACCTACGGCGCGTCGATGCCGATCGTCAAGATGGGCAGGATGGCGGGTCAGTTCGCCAAGCCGCGCTCCAGCGACGACGAGACCCGCGGCGACGTGACGCTGCCCGCCTACCGCGGCGACATTGTCAACGGCTACCCGTTCACGCCCGAATCGCGGCAGGCCGATCCGCGCCGGCTGATCCAGGGGTACCACACCAGCGCCTCGACGCTGAACCTGATCCGCGCCTTCACGCAGGGCGGCTTCGCCGACCTGCGCGAGGTGCACAGCTGGAACAAGGGCTTCGCCACGAACCCGGCCAACCAGCGCTACGCAAGCCTGGCCAGCGAGATCGATAGGGCCGTCAAATTCATGGAGGCGGCGGGAGCCGACTTCGACGAGCTCAAGCGGGTCGAGTTCTACACCAGCCACGAGGGCCTGCTCATGGATTACGAGCGGCCGATGACGCGCATCGACTCGCGCAACGGCACCCCGGTCAACACGAGCGCGCACTTCCTCTGGATCGGCGAGCGCACCCGCGATCTCGATGGCGCGCACGTCGATTACTTCTCGCGCATCCGCAATCCGATCGGCGTCAAGCTCGGTCCGACCACCACCGCTGACGACATGGAGCGGTTGATCGACAAACTCGATCCGAACCGCGAGCCGGGGCGCTTGACCTTCATCACGCGCATGGGCGCCGGCAAGGTGCGGGATGCCCTGCCGCCGCTGCTCGAGGCGATCAAGGGCTTCGACGCGACGCCGCTCTGGGTGACCGACCCGATGCACGGCAACGGACTCACGACGCCGACCGGCTACAAGACGCGCCGGTTCGACGACGTGGTGGATGAGGTGCGCGGCTTCTTCGAGTCGCACCGGGCCGCGGGCACGCACCCCGGCGGCATCCACGTGGAGCTCACCGGCGACGATGTCACCGAGTGCCTGGGCGGCTCGGAGCAGATCGACGAGGCCACCCTGGCGACCAAGTACGAGTCGCTGTGCGATCCGCGCTTGAATCACATGCAGTCGCTCGAGCTGGCGTTCCTGGTCGCCGAGGAGCTGACGATCGCGCGCTGATTCCGGTCAGCTCAACTTCAACGAGACGGTGACGGTCGAGCCCTTGTCGACCGTCCTGCCCACTCCAGGATCGATCGACTTCACGGTCGAGCCGCTCAGCGTCGCCAGGACCTCGCTGTTGTGATCCTTGAACTTGATCTGGAATCCGGCGTCGGTGAGCGTCTTCTTCGCCGTCGCCCAATCCATCCCGATGACGTTGGGCACCTGCACCTGCTCGGGACCCTTGGAGGTCTGCAGCTGCACCTTGTCCCCGACCCGGATGGCGATAGCGTTGCCCGCTGAATCGGTGGTCACCAGTCCGACCACGGCGCCCTTGGGCACGGACTGACTGAACACGTCGACGGTCCCGGTCACCGTCAGGCCGTATGGCGCCGCGGCGAGCTCGGCCTTCGCGTCGTCCACCGACTTGCCTGCCAGGTCGGAGGGCAGCGGTCCTGCCGAGACCACCAGGCTGATCTTCTGCTGATCGCCGTACTGGGCGACCCCCTTCAGTGACTTGCCTGCGCCGTCGAGGGCGTCGAGGACGATGCCCGTGGCGACCTTGGGGTCGAACTGCCTGAATACCGTTCCGAGCTTCCAGTGGGTGGAGACGAGATCGGTGGCATCCTTCTCCGACTGCCCGATGAGGGTGGGCAGCGGGAACGGCTGCGGTCCCTGGGAGATGAGCAGTTGCACCGCACCGCCGTGAGCCACCGGCGTGCCGATCTTGGGGTCGGTGTCCGCCACCTGACCGCTGGCGACCGTGGTCGAATAGGCCTGTCCCGGTGTCGGATTCACGGTCAGGCCGAGCTTCTTCAGGATGACCGTCGCGTCGGCCGGCGACATTCCGGCGATCGAGGACGGGATGGTCACCCGCGAGCCGGGGCCGAGGCCGAAGTACCACCCGGTGACGCCCGCGGCGGCCGCCAGCACCAGGATGACCAGGAAGATCGCCAGTCCGCGTCCACGCCGCTTCTGAGACACTCGCGCAAGAGCGGAGGTGGAGTCCGAGATCTCGGCCGGTCGAGGGCCACGGGGGGCGATGATCGCCGTCTCGGCGTCGGATCCGCCTGATGCGGTCGGGGGTGCGAAGGCGACTGTCTCGCCGGTCGCGCCGCCGGTAGTCCCGGGAGCCTTCGGCATCAGCAGGGTGCGCTGCGCCGACGTCGACCCGTGCGGCAGCGCGGTGCGCAGTTGGGACTCGGTCTCGTGCAGCTGATCGAGCATCGCGCGTGCGTCGCGGGGGCGCTGCTCGGGATCCTTCTCGGTCGCCCACTGCACCAGCTCATCGAGCTCGGCGGGAACCTTCGGATTCTTGACGCTGGGCACCGGAACGGTGTCGTTGGCGTGCTGATAGGCGATCTGCATCGGCTGCTCGCCCTTGAACGGCTGCTCGCCGGTCAGCATCTCGTACATCATGATGCCGACCGCGTAGATATCGCTCCGGGTGTCGGCGACGCCGCGGGTGACGAGCTCGGGGGAGAGGTACGCGATCGTGCCGAGCAGGGCGGCCCCGGTGGCAGTGTTCGCGGATGCCGCGCGCGCCAGCCCGAAGTCACCGATCTTGATGCGCCCATCGTCGGCCAGCAGCACATTCTCGGGCTTCAGATCGCGGTGGACGATGCCGGCCTTGTGCGCAGCGGCCAGCCCCGACAGCACGGCCTCGGTGATGTCGATGGTCTGCTGGCTGGTCAGCGAGCCGTACTCCTGCAGCAGATCGCGCAGCGTGATGCCGGGCAGGTACTCCATGACCAGGTAGGCGCTGTCGGCATCCTGGCCCTGATCGAAGACGTTGACCACGTTGGGGTGCGCCAAGCGGGCGGCCGAGCGGGCCTCCTGGATGAAGCGCTGCTTGAACTGGCTGTCGTCGGCCAGGTGCCCGTGCATCACCTTCACGGCGACGCGGCGCTCGAGACGAAGGTCGGTGGCGAGGTAGACCGTGGCCATGCCGCCGCGCGCGATGCGTGAGCGCACCTGATACCGGCCGTCGATGAGACGGCCAATCATCGGGTCGGTCGTGTTGACGCTCACCGTTCGAGTGTAGGCAGCAGCATCCTGAACGTTGGGCTGCCACACGGGTGCTACCGGTACTGAGCCAGCCAGGTCCAGGCGCTGGCCTCCCACTTGGCATAGGCATCCGGATACGCCGAGATCTGCACGGCCTGCGCCGCCTGGGCGACGGTCATCGACTGCCAGCCCCGGATGTCGAGCAGACCGCGCGTGCGTCCCGCGTTGGGATTGCTCGGGCCGCCGAAGAACAACCGGGTCGCGTATGCCGGATCCTGCAGGTGAGCAGCGGTGCCCCATCCCGTGCTCGGCCGCTGCTGGAACATCCCGACCGAGTCGCGATCGCCGTAGTTCAGGTTGCGCAGACCCGATTCCTGCATCGCGGCGACCAGGGCGACGACGATGCCGCGGTCGGGCACCCCCAGGTTCTGCCCGGTTCGGATGATCAGCCGCACATTGGCCGCCATCTCATCGCTCAGTCCGGAGGCGGTCGCGCCGCTCGCCGCGGAGCCACCGGCGACGGGGATGATCAGGGTGCGCCCCGAATAGATGATCGTCGACGACCCCATGCCATTGGCGGCCAGGATCGCGGCCGACGTGGTGCCGAAACGAGAGGCGATCGCCGAGATGGTGTCGCCGGCGACGATGGTGTAGCTGGTCGTCGCGGCCTGGGGAGCGTGGCTCGAGGCAGCGGGCGGCGCTGACGTAACCGGAGTGACCGATGACACGGTCTGGATCGCCAGAGGGGCTCCGCCCGACGGGATCGCAATGGTCTGGCCGGGGTAGATGATGCTCGACCACCCGAGCCCGTTCGCGGTCAGCACGGCCTGGGTCGTCACCCCGAAGCGCGCGGCGATGGCCGAGATCGTGTCGCCGTGAACGATGGTGTATCGGCCACCGGAGCCCGCGGCCACCGGGGCCGCCTTCCCCGCGGCCGATGCGGAGGTCGAGAGCTTGAGCACCTGACCCGGGAAGATCAGCGACTTCCAGCTCAGGCCGTTGAGCGCGAGGACGGATGCGGTCGAGACACCGTAACGACCGGCGATCGACGACACGCTGTCGCCGGGGACGACGGTGTAGCTGGTGGGTGCGACGGTCACGGCCGCGTTGCTCCGAGCGGAGCTGAGCAGGATCTCACGCAGGGTCTTGGCGAGCTCGCTCTTGGGCTTCATCGGCTTCTTGGGGGAGGCCGAGGCGGAGTCCACCGGTCCGGCCAGGTTCAGCGTCACCGTCATCGCACCGGCGAGCACCAGCGGAACCGTTGCCATCACACCCGACCGCCAACGCGCCGACCGCGGTGATGGCTCGACAGCCGAGTGTCGTGCCGGAGTTCGACCTGTCGAGGGCAGGAGCCCGCCGAAGACGGCACGAGCCAGCGATTCGCGCTCCGAGATGTCCGTCATCGCCGCCTGCCTTCCCCCGCCCCGGGATGCGCCGATCGACCCGGTGCCGGGCGATGTGCGCTCATCGGATCCACGCTGTCACAGAAGACATACAGAGTCAATCAAAGTGACGGGTGTGGCGTGAGTTTACTTGTTCGTAACATACGACAAACGGGCGACGGACATCACCGGCATGGCAGTCTTGATGCGTGAGCGACTCCGCCGACCCGCAGTGGTTGACCATTCCTGACCTCGTCACGGCGCTGGGACTCACTCAGAGCCAGGTGCGCCGGCTGATCGAAGACCGCGCGCTGCTCGCCACGCGCGTCAACGGCGTTCTGCAGGTGCCTGCCGATTTTGTGAAAGACGGCGAGCCGCTCGGCGAACTGCGCGGCACGATCGTCGTTCTGGGCGATGCCGGCTTCAGCGACGAGGAAGCCATTCACTGGCTGTTGAACGACGAGGACAGCCTGGGTGTGGCGCCGATCGCCGCGTTGCGCGCCGGGCGCAAGGCCGAAGTGCGCCGAGTCGCCCAGGCCCTGGGCTTCTGAGCGCTGCTAGCTCGCGCGCTGGGTGACCGTGCCGGCCAGGGAGCCGAGCTGCTCCCGGGCGGAGCGGGCCAGGGGTGCGTCGGCCAGTGCCGCCGTCGCCGTTTCCACGTTGTGGGCGATGATGCGCTCGACCTGCTCGACGGCGCCGCTGTCGCGGACGGCGGTCTGCAGCATCCCGATCTGCTGCTCGTCCAGCGCGTCATCGCCCAGCAATTCGTCGAACAGGCGGGCGGCGGATGCCGGCAGCTTCTGGCGCGCGAGCGTGATCAGCACCGTGCGCTTGCCTTCGCGCAGGTCGTCTCCGGCCGGCTTGCCGGTGACCGCGGGATCGCCGAACACGCCGAGCAGATCGTCCCGCAACTGGAACGCCACCCCGAGCGGCAACCCGAACGCGCGCAGGGCCGCGAGCTGGGGGAGCGACGCCTCGGCCAGGCTCGCGCCGATGACCAGCGGCGCCTCGACGCTGTACTTCGCGGACTTGTAGACGATGACGCGGTGCGCCCGGGGGAGCAACTCGGACTCCGGTCGAGCCCGCCACGACGCCTCCTCGAGCATGTCGAGGTACTGACCGACTGTCACCTCGGTGCGCATCAGGGCGAACTGCGCGCGCGCGGCGGCCGCGGCATCCGGATTCCGCGCACGGGCGGCACCCGCATCGAAGAGCTCGTCGCTCCAGGCCAGGAGAAGGTCGCCGATCAGCAGCGCCGACGCGTCTCCCCAGTCGCGGCCCGATCCTGACCAGCCTCGCTCGCGGTGCTCGGCTTCGAAGCGCCGATGCAGGCTCGGTTTGCCTCGGCGCAGATCCGAGTTGTCCATGATGTCGTCGTGCACGAGGGCCGCGGCGTGGAAGATCTCGAGCGCCGAGGCCACCGAGACGATCGGCTCGAGCGCTGCCGCCTCGGTCTCGCCGATGTCGTCGGACGCCCAGGACTCGTCGGTGAGGGCGGCGACGGAGCGCCAGCCCCAGTAGCAGAACAGGGCGCGGAACCGCTTGCCGCCGGCCAGCAATTCGCGCGCAGACCGGTCGACGATCTCAAGGTCGGGAGAGATCTGCGCGAGGGCGGCGCCTTGCTGGGCGAGGAAGCCATCGAGCCGGGATTGCACGAGATCGACTAAGCGCGTACTCCCAGCCACTGTTCTATGCTATCGGCGGTTCTCCGGCCTACACTTGGCGATGAATCAACGAGTCGGGGCGACCGGATGCCCCGGCCGTGAGGGAGCCGGAAAAATGCCGCTTTCTGAGCAGGAGCAGCGCCTCCTCGATGAGATGGAGCGCAGTCTCTATCACAACGACGCAGACGACGTGACGACGGTCGGCGCGCGCCGCGGCCGTCCGAACTACACCGCGGTCGCCCTGGGCGTTCTGGCCGGCGCGATCGGACTCGTGCTTCTGGTGGTCGGCGTCATCATCCGCCAGCCGATCGTCGGCATCCTCGGCTTCGCCCTGATGTTCATCGGCGCCTTGGTGGCGATCGCCCCGCCGCGCCGCCTCACCGTCCCGGGATCGGGACCCGCCGCCGGCGGCAAGCCGCGGTCCGGATTCATGGATTCGCTCAACGAGCGGTGGGAGCGCCGCAACGACGAGCACGAGAGCTGACGCTCACAACCTGAGTGCACGAAGGGCCGGCTGAGCCGGCCCTTTCTGCGTTAACGCTCGGCCTGATGCCCGGAACGCCTGACCCATCGCCGCGCCCGAGTTCTTCCTCCACTCCGCTCCCCGTCGCCTGGATGCCTGGATCTGGCGCCATTCGGCTGCATTCCGCAGGGTGCACGGTCCCTCGCCATTGTCGCGGGCACCGCCGTGTCCCCCCTTGTGGGGGCCGACTCAGCGTCATTCGTGGCCCCAAGTGGTGGACAGTGGTGCAAAGTGGAGTAAAGTGGCGATCGTCCTTCTGTCTGGCCGGAGAGTGAGGGGACCCGCGCATGCTGCTCGGTACGTTCGTCCCCAAACTCGACGAGAAGGGGCGCATCATCCTTCCCGCGAAGTTCGCGGATGACTTCTCCAACGGCGTCGTGATGGCTCGCGGCCAGGAGCACGCGATCTACGTCTACAGCCAGCGCGAGTTCGAGAGCCTGGTCGAGCGCATGCAGCAGCAAGCCCCCGCGCTCGGCAAGAAGGGGCGCGACTACCTGCGCCTGTTCCTCTCCGGTGCAACCCAGGAGATCCCGGATGCCCAGCGCCGCGTGACGATCCCGCCGATGCTGCGCGAGTACGCAGGTCTCGATCGCGACCTCACCGTGATCGGCGCCGGCACGCGAGCCGAGATCTGGGACACCGCCACCTGGACCGAGTACTACTCCAACGCCGAATCCGACTTCGCCGACGCCGACGAGGAGGTGATCTCGGGACTGTTCTAGCGCCTCGTGCCCGACCCTCAGCCGCGCACCCTGACTCCACTTCCCCGGAGCCAGGTCGCAGCGGATGGGGATCAGGCCCGAGGGGTTCGACCCCGATTCCTCATGGCCGACAACACGCTGCACACCCCCGTGATGCTCGAGCGGACGCTCGAGCTGCTGACCCCCGCTCTGGAGCGCCCCGGCGCTGTGCTCGTCGATGCCACCCTCGGGCTGGGCGGCCACGCCGAGGCGTTCCTCGAGCGGTTCCCGGAACTGGAATTCGTCGGGCTCGACCGCGATCCGCACGCTCTTGAGTTGACGGGGGAGCGGCTCGCGCGCTTCGGCTCCCGGGTGCATCTGATGCACACGGTCTACGACCGGATCGCCGAGGTGCTCGACGAACTCGGGATCGGGCCGGTCGCCGGCATCCTGTTCGACCTGGGCGTCTCGTCGATGCAGCTGGACCAGGTCGAGCGCGGCTTCTCGTACTCGAAGGATGCCCCGCTCGACATGCGCATGGACGACACGGCGGACCTCACTGCGGCCCGCATCCTCGCCGAATATGACGAGGCGAGCCTGCGCAGGATCTTCTACGAGTACGGCGACGAGAAGCTCGCACCGCGCTACGCCAGCCGCATCGTCCGCGAGCGGGCGGTCGCGCCGCTGCTCACGTCGGCGCAGCTGGTCGAGCTGCTGATCGCCGCGACTCCCGCCGCGGTGCAGCGGGCCGGGCATCCGGCCAAGCGCGTCTTCCAGGCGCTGCGCATCGAGGTCAATCAGGAGTTGTCGGTGCTGGAGCGCGCGATCCCGGCCGCCCTCGACGCCCTCGAGGTCGGCGGGCGGATCGTCGTGCTCGCGTATCAATCGCTCGAAGACCGCATCGTCAAGCGCGAACTGACTGCCCGATCCACCTCGACCTCGCCGCGGGGCCTGCCGGTCGAACTGCCCCAGCACCGGCCCGAGTTCACGCTGCTGGTGCGCGGCGCCGAGCTTGCCAGCGAAGCCGAGAAGGCCGCGAACTCGCGGGCGACACCGGTGCGCCTGCGCGCCGCCGAACGTCTGAGGGCAGCATGAGCGCCGTCGCGGTCGCGCGCCCCCTGCGGCAGCCGACCACCCATACGCAGCCGCGTCGGCACCTCGAGGTCGTCCCGACCCGCGCGCAGCGCCGGGCGCGACCGCGGATGCTTCCGGCGCTCGTCACGATCGGCGGGATCGGGGTCATCCTGCTCGCCCAGCTGCTGCTGAGCATCGTCATCGCCGACGGGGCGTACCAGGTCTCGAGCCTGCAGTCGGCGAAGCACGACGCCCAGCTGCAGCAGCACGCGCTCTCCGAGCAGCTCGACCTGCTCGCCTCGCCGCAGCACCTCGCCGCCAACGCCGAAGCGCTCGGCATGGTGGCCAGCGGCAGCGGGCTCTATCTGGATGCCAAGTCCGGTGCGGTGACCGGCAGCGGCGGCGCAGCGGGAGGCAGCATCCTCGGCGCGGGCGACCAGGTCAGCAACGTGCTGCTCGACGGCACGCCGCTCGTCACGCCGGCCGCGACCGGGTCGGGCACCACCGGCACCACCGGCACCGCGACCACCACAGACGCACGCGAGGGTTCCCAGACCTCGACCGACGCGGGGGCGGGGGGTGCCGGGCAGGACCCCCAGACCCCCGGCCTCCTCCCGTCCCCGAACACGCACTGAGCAGAACGCCCCACCCGATCGACGAGACGAAGGAGCCCCGGTGACCTCCCTGCGCATGCCGCGACGGCGGCTCTCGCTGACGGTCATCGCGGTGTTCGCGATCGTGTCGGTCTTCGTGGTCCGGTTGGTCGACATCCAACTGGTGCAAGCCGCCCAACTCACCAAGGACGCGGATTCGCGGCAGGTGCGCACCGTCACCACCTACGGCGTGCGCGGTGACATCGTCGACAGCAATGGCGCCGTGCTCGCCGACAGCGTCGATCGCTTCGACATCACCGCGTCGCCCAAGAACGTCTCGCCCGAGGGTTTCGTGAGGCTCAACAAGGACGGGACCAAGACCAAGGTCGCGCTGACGGACGCGATCGCCGAGATCGCGCAGCTCACCGGTGCCGACCAGCAGCAGCTGTACACCGCTCTCACGAAGGACCCGACTTCGGACTTCGTCTACTTGGTCAAGGCCGTGAAGCTCTCGGTCTTCGACAAGGTCAAGGCCCTGAAGATCCCGTGGGTGTACAGCGAGCCGCACCCGGCGCGGAACTATCCCAACGGAGCGGTCGCCGGCAATCTCGTCGGCTTCGTCGGGACCGACGGTCCGCAGGCGGGTACCGAGTTGACGCAGAACCCCTGCCTGAACGGGGTCAACGGCACATCCACCTACGAGACCAGCGCCGACGGCGTGCGTCTGCCCGGGAGCACCGTGGTCACCAAGCCGGCGGTTGACGGGGGCACGGTCACGCTCACCATCGACTCCAACCTGCAGTGGTTCGCCCAGCAGACCCTCGCCCAACAGGCGCAGGCGACCGGATCGGACTGGGGGACCGCCATGGTGGTCCGCGTCAGCGACGGTCACATCATGGTCGATGCCGACTATCCGAGTGTCGATCCCAACGACCGCAACACCGTCGGTGTCGACGCGCTGGGCGCCCGCAGCTTCAGCTCTCCGTACGAGCCCGGATCGATCATGAAGCCGGCAACGGTCGCCGGTCTGGTCGACAAGGGGCTGGTCACCGCGACGACCCACGTCGAAGTGCCCGCGCGATTCACCGATGGTCTGCCGCCCGGGACCGTCATCAAGGACGCCGAGTGGCATGGAGACGTGCACATGACGGTCGCAGGCGTGATCATGAACTCCTCCAACATCGGCATCGCCGAGCTCACCAAGCTGGAGAGCGAGAAGGACCGCTACGCGAACCTGCGCGCCTTCGGATTCGGCAGCAAGACGACCGTGAACTTCCTCGGCGAGAGCAAGGGCTACGTGGCGAACCCCGCAACCGTCGATGCGGTCACCACGGTCACCCAGCAATTCGGCCAGGGCATCAGCGCCACCTCCGCCCAGGTCGCCAGCATGTACCAGGCCATCGGCAACGACGGCCGGAAGGTGCCGCTCACCCTGGTTCAGAGCTGCACGGCGGCCGACGGGACCGTGAGCTATCCCAACGCCGGACCGACCACCCAGGTGGTCTCGCCGTTCGCGGCCCAGCAGGTGCGGGCGATGATGGAGACGGTGACGACGCAGGGCTACATCCACCGGTTGATCACCATCCCGGGCTACCGCATCGCGTCGAAGACCGGCACCGCGCAGGTCGCCGACGGAACCGGCAAGTACGGCAACGACTACATCGTGTCGGTTGCCGGCCTCATTCCCGCCGACAAGCCGCAGTACGCCGTCATTGTGACCCTGGCCAAGCCCGATACGATAAAGACTTCCGCCGCCGCGGCGCCGGGATATGCGACGATCATGAAGCAGGTCATCAAGACCTTCCGCATCCAGCCCTCGACGACACCGGCAGCCGATACCCCGGTCGCCTGGTAATCCGGCTGCCGGTCGTCGAGCGCCGGAGAGCGACAGCAAGGAGGCAGGGCCAGCGTGACATCCCGGATCCCCCCGGTGCTGCGTCCCGAGCATCCCGTTCCGCGGTCGCTGGCGATGCTCGTTCAGGAATTCGACCTCGAGCACCGCGGCTCGGTCGACGGCGTCGAGGTCTCGGGCGTCACTCTCGGGACGGGTGATCTGCGACCGGGTGATCTGTTCGTGGGCATCCAGGGCGTCAACAGTCACGGGGCGACGTACGCGGAAGCGGCGAAGCAGGGCGGTGCGGTCGCCATCTTGACGGATGCTGCAGGCGCCGACATCGCCGCCGCATCCGGGCTGCCCATTCTGATCGTCGACGACCCGCGACGAGCTCTCGGCGCGCTCTCGGCCTGGGTCTACCGCACCGCGGAATCGAACGCGCTGCTGTTCGGCACCACCGGCACGAACGGCAAGACCTCGACCTCGTACCTGCTCGAGGCGATCCTGCGGCAGCTCGGTCTGGTTTCCGGCCTGAGTTCCACGGCCGAGCGCCACATCGGCGACCTCACCGTGGTGAGCAGGCTGACGACGCCCGAGGCGAGCGAGATGCACGCCCTGCTGGCCCGAATGAGAGAAGCGGGAGTGCGTGCGGTCGCCGTCGAGGTGAGCGCTCAGGCGATGACGCGGCACCGCATCGACGGACTGGTCTTCGACGTGGTCGCGTTCACGAACCTCAGTCACGACCACCTCGACGATTACGCCGACATGGAGGAGTACTTCCAGGCGAAGCTCGAGCTGTTCGAGCCCGAGCACGGCAAGCGCGGAGTGGTCAGCCTCGACACCTCGTGGGGAGCGCGAGTGGTCGCCGAGTCGCGCATCCCGGTCACCACGATCGCGACGGTCGGGCACGCCAGCCCTGACGACGTGACGAGCGCCGCCTGGGTGGTCGAGGTGCTGGAGGAGTCGGCGGCCTACACCGAATTCCGGCTGACCGGGCCTGACGGCCGCTCGCTCGTGACGCGCGAACCGCTGATCGGATGGCACATGGCGGCCAACGCCGCACTCGCCATCGTGATGCTGGTCGAGGCCGGCTTCGAGCTGGAGGCGATCGGCGCGGCGCTGGCGGTCGACGAGAACGGCGACGGCGGCATCCGGGCGTATCTGCCGGGCCGCACCGAGCGGGTGTCTGGCGATCGCGGACCGAGTGTGTACGTCGACTTCGGCCACAGCCCGGATGCCTTCGAGAACACCCTCGCCGCGGTCCGCCAGTTCACCACCGGCCGCACGATCATGGTGTTCGGGGCCGACGGCGACCGGGATGCCACCAAGCGCCACGAGATGGCGCGCGTCGCGGCGCAGGGCAGCGACATCCTGGTGATCACCGACCACCATCCGCGGTTCGAGGATGCGGCGTCGATCCGCGCCACCCTGCTCGAGGGCGCGAAGCTGGCCGAGCACCAGCCGGAGACCTACGAGGTGAGCCCGCCCGAGGCGGCGATCCGCAAAGCGGTGTCGCTGGCGAAGGAGGGCGACTCGATCCTGTGGGCGGGGCCGGGCCATCAGGACTACCGCGACATCCGCGGAGAGCGCACGCCCTACTCGGCGCGCGAGGAGGCACGGGCGGCTCTGCGCGAGGCGGGCTGGGCGTGATCCCGCTCCGGTTGGCCGAGGTGAACGACGCCCTCGGCGGCGAGCTCCTGCTGCCACGGCGGGTCACCCCCGATGCATTCGTGAGCGGAAGCGTGCAGACCAACTCGATGCTGGTCGAGCACGGATCGGTGTTCTTCGCCCTTCCCGGCGAGACCACCGACGGGCACCTCTTCGTCGACGACGCCGTCGAACGCGGTGCTGCGCTCGTGATCGCCGAACGAGCGCTCGAGCTTTCCGTGCCGGTGATCGTGGTGCCCGACGGTGTGACGGCCCTCGCCGACCTCGCACGCCTCGTCGTCGCGCGGGTGCGTGCGGAAGGCCGGCTCCGGGTGATCGGAATCACCGGGTCCAATGGCAAGACCACCACCAAGAACCTGCTGCAGGCGGTTCTCGAGGCGCAGGGGCCGACCGTCGCGCCCGCCGCGTCCTTCAACAACCATGTCGGGGCGCCGATCACGATGCTGCGGGCCGACGCAGCCACCGAGTACCTGATCAGCGAGATGGGCGCCAGCCACGCGGGCGAGATCGCCCGGCTGGTGGGAATCGCCATGCCCGACATCTCGGTCGTGCTGAAGGTCGGGCTGGCTCACGCCGGGGAGTTCGGGGGCATCGAGGCGACGCAGCGCGCAAAGTCCGAGATCGTGCGCGAGTTGCCCGCGACGGCCGCTGCCGTCCTGAACGCCGACGACAGCCGGGTGGCCGCGATGGCCGGCATGACCGCGGCCCGGGCGGTGTGGTTCGGTCTGTCGCCGAATGCCGAGGTGCGCGCCCGCGACGTGCGGGCGACCGCATCGGGAACCCGGTTCACCCTCGAGGTCGACGGAGCGGTGCACGAGGTCGCGCTCCGCATTCTCGGCGAGCACCACGTCTCGAACGCGCTGGCCGCCCTGGCCGTCGCCCGCGAGCTGGGCATCCCGATGGAGCGCGCCATCCCGGCCATCGAGGCCGTCCCTCGTGCCGAGCGCTGGCGTATGGAGGTGCTGCAGCCGGGCGGCGGTATCACCGTGATCAACGACGCGTACAACGCGAGCCCCGACTCGACGGCTGCCGCGCTCAAGACGCTCGCGCAGATCCGCGAACCGGGGCAGAGAACCGTCGCCGTACTCGGAGAGATGGCCGAACTCGGCGACTACGCGCAGGACGAGCACGACCGGATCGGGCGCCTGGTGGTGCGCTTGAACATCGCCCAGCTGGTGGTGGTCGGCGAACGCGCCCGCCACATCCACGCCGCGGCCGGTCTCGAGGGCTCGTGGGACGGGGAGTCGGTGTTCGTTCCCGATCTGGAGGCGGCATACGATCTACTCCGTGAGCAACTGCGAGCGGGCGACGTCGTGCTCGTGAAGTCGTCGAAGTCGGCGGGACTGCGCTTCCTGGGCGACAAGCTCGGGGGAGTCGAGGGCGCCACGTGGTAGCCCTCCTGCTGTCCGCCGCGTTCTCGCTGGTGTTCACGCTGTTCTTGACCCCGCTCTTCATCCGCGTGTTCCGGCGCATCGGGTGGACGCAGTTCGTGCGGGATGACGGCCCCAATTGGCATCACACCAAGCGCGGCACGCCCACCATGGGCGGCATCGTGTTCATCCTCGGCGCGATCTTCGGGTACCTGATGGGCCATGTGGTCGCCGGGGTGCCGTGGACCATGGTCGGGGTCCTGGTGCTGGCGATGATGGGCGGCCTGGGCCTGGTCGGCTTCATCGACGACTTCATCAAGACCCGCAAGCAGCGCAGTCTGGGTCTCGGGGGCTGGGCCAAGATCGTCGGCCAGCTCATCATCGGGACGATCTTCGCGGTCCTCGCGATCGCGCCGGTGTTCCTCGACGAGCACGGCCTCACGCCGGGGTCGACCTACGTGTCGGCGGTGCGCGACATTCCCCAGCTGAATCTCTATGCCTTGGGACCCATCGTCGGAACCATCCTGTTCGTCATCTGGGTGAACGTGATGACGGTGAGCGCCTCCAACGGCGTCAACATCGCCGACGGGCTCGACGGGCTCGCCACGGGAGCCTCGATCTTCGCCATCTCGGCGTACATCTTCATCGGCTTCTGGCAGAACAACCAGAGCTGCTTCAGCCTGCGGGGTGTCGACCCCGAGGTCGCCTACAAGTGCTACGACGCTCGCGACCCCATCGACATCGCCGTGGTCGCCGCGGCGATCGTCGGCAGCCTGGTCGGATTCCTCTGGTGGAACACCACTCCCGCCCAAATCTTCATGGGCGACACCGGGTCGCTGGGCCTCGGCGGGGCACTCGCGGCCCTGGCGATCGTCAGCCGCACCGAATTGCTGCTGGTGCTGATCGGCGGCCTCTTCCTCATCGTCACCGGCTCGGTGATCGTGCAGCGGGGCTGGTTCAAGATCACCAAATGGCGATACGGCCAAGGCAGGCGGATCTTCTTGATGAGTCCGCTCCAGCATCATTTCGAGATGAAGGGCTGGGCCGAGATCACCATCGTGGTGCGATTCTGGATCATCGCGGTGCTGTTCGTGGCGGCTGGAGTCGGGTTGTTCTACCTCGAATGGGTCCTCCGCTAGATGCCTGAGCTCTCGGAGCTGACCAGTTGGCGGTCCGACTGGCGGGGTCTTCGAGTCGCCGTGCTGGGGCTCGGTGTCACCGGTTTCTCGGTGGCAGACACCCTCGTGGAGAA
>Ga0068858_100001341_pt1 | contig 25378 bp, 14 predicted proteins | sample KBSSwiS12_FD_66589 | JGI IMG/M metagenome (GOLD analysis project Ga0068858, IMG submission 66589) | Switchgrass rhizosphere microbial communities from Kellogg Biological Station, Michigan, USA - KBS Switchgrass S1-2 | ecosystem: Host-associated > Plants > Roots > Rhizosphere > Soil ... | reverse complement strand
CAGCTTGTAGTCGCGGGTGGCGATGGCGGTCAGCGGCGCCCAGGTCCGCGTCAGGTTCGCGTCCATCGCCTCGAGGTAGCCGACGCGATCGGTTGCCACGACGGTCCGGCTAAAGCCGGACACGACCGGAGGTACGATCGAGAGCCCCTCGAACGACGAGGGCGCCGCGACGCCGACGAGATCGAGAACGGTCGGCGCGAGATCGATCAGCCGCACGAGCGCATCTGATGCCGATCCGGCTCCAGCCCCCAGCCCCGAGCCGCCAGCCCCCGTCGAAATGATCCATGGCACTCGCATCGTTGCGTCGTAGACGAAGACGCCGTGGGTCCGCTCGCCGTGCTCGCCCAGGCTCTCGCCGTGATCGGCGGTGACCATGATCAACGTGCGATCGAGCTGTCCGGCCGCGCGCAGATCCGCGAGCAGCCGGCCGACCATCGCGTCGGCATAGGCGACCTCCGCGTCGTACGGATCGTGCTGCGACGCGTACGGTTCGGGGGCCCGGTAGGGTTCGTGGGGATCGTAGAGGTGGACCCAGGCAAAAAAGGGCTGAGGGCCCTGCCCGATCCAGGCGGCCGCGGGCCTGATGACATCTTCGGCGCGGCGCTCGGCGCCTTCGGCCGGATCGCCGGCGGCTTTCTCTCCGTAACGATCATCGTAGGCGTCGAAGCCGCGGTTCAGGCCGAACCGCGCGTCCAGGACGAACGACCCGACGAAGGCGCCCGTCCGGTAGCCGGCCGATTTGAGCACGGTCGCCAGCGTGGGCAGGCTCGGGCCGAGACGGAACAACCCGTTGGCGCGAAGGCCGTGCACAGGCGGAGAGACGGCGGTCAGGATCGAGGCGTGCGAGGGAAGCGTCAGCGGCACGGCGCTGTAGGCACGCGTCAGACGGAAACCGCCGGACGCGAGCGCGTCGAGATTGGGGGTCAGACCCCCGCGCCCGCCGAATGCGCCGACACGATCGACGCGCAGCGTGTCGATCGTGATCAGCAGCACGTTGCAGCCGCGGCACGCCCCCGGGATGAGCGCAGGCGCCGCCCCTCGCCACCACAGCCAACCGCCGATCAGAATCACGACGATCAACGCAGAACCCGCCGAAACCGCAGAAAACGATCTGGCTCTGCGTGTTCCGCGGGTTCCGCGCTTAGCGTCGTGATCCGACGACATGCTTTCTAAGACGATACGGCAAGACCGTGTTGAAGGGCGAACTGCGAGTTGGACAGGTAGAGCGTCCGGCGCAAAGCACGCCGGTGGCGGCGCTGTAGTATAGGTCCGGGCGTGCGCCCGGCTTTTTTCTTTCATGCCTGCGAAGCTTCGTTCGAAGGCGCGAACCACCAGCCAATCCAGGCCGCCGCGCGGCGGCCTTCTCCGATCGGCGACGCTGATCGTCATCGTCGGCGCGCTGACATTCGCGAACGGTCTCTCCGCGCCGTTCATCTACGACGATGCTGCCGTCATCGCCGCGAACGCGACGAGTCGATCGCCCACGCTCGTGGCCAGACTGCTGACCACGCCCGGCGGCGCGGCGCCAACCGCCGGCCGGCCGCTGGCAAACTTCTCGTTTGCCGTCAACTACGCGATCGGTGGCCGGGACGTGCGTGGCTATCACGTCGTCAACATCGCCGTGCACCTGATGTGTGCGCTGACGCTGTTCGGGATCGTCCGCCGGACGCTGGCCCGGTCGGCTGAGCGGGGGCCTGATGCGATCGCGCTCGTCTGCGCGCTCGTGTGGATGGTCCATCCGCTGCAGAGCGAAGCGGTCGACTATCTTTCGGCTCGCACGGAGTCGTTGATGGCGCTGTTTTTTCTGCTGACGCTGTACTGCAGCATTCGCGCGCGCGAGGGCTCGGCTTCGGCGGTGTGGCAGATTGGCGCTGTCATCGCCTGCGTGCTGGGAACGGCGTGCAAGGAGTCGATGGCCGTCGCGCTGCCGATCGTGGCGCTCTATGATCGCATCTTCCTGTTCCCGTCGTGGAGGGAGGCCGTGCGTTCGCGCTGGTCGCTGTATGCCGGTCTTGCTGCGACCTGGATCGAGCTCGCCTGGCTGATGTCGAGCGCTCCACGCGGCAGCTCCGCGGGGTGGTCGCCGGATCCCGGCCTCGTCGCGCCGGTGACGCCGTGGGTCTATCTCCTCAATCAGGCCGTCATGATTGTCCACTACCTCCGGCTGACGTTCTGGCCGAACGGAATGGTGCTCGACTACGGCGTGCCGCGGGCGCTGACGTTGGCCCAGGTTGCGCCACAGATGGCGATAGTGGCGCTGCTCGAGCTGCTCACGATCGTCGCGCTCCGGCGCGCGCCAGCCGCCGGCTTTCTGGGCGCGTGGTTCTTCGTCACGCTGGCGCCCTCCTCGAGCGTGATGCCGATTCATACCGAGGTGGGCGCCGAGCGCCGCATGTATCTCGCCTCCATGGCCATCGTCGTGCTCGTCGTGGTTGCGGTGCACCGCTGGGCCGGGCGAACGTTTTCCCCGTCAGCTCTCAGCCCTCGTTCGGGGAGAGTGCTCCTCGCGACAACACTCGCCGTCGTCGGTGCGCTCGCGGCCACAACGATCGCCCGTAATGCTGAATACGCGTCCCCGCTGACAATGTGGCGGACCGTCGTCGATCGGTGGCCGAATGGCCGCGCGCGCTGGGCCCTGGCGACGCAACTGAAGGCCGCCGGGCGCGCTGACGAGGTGCTGCCGAAGCTCCGTGAGGCGGTCGCCGACTACCCGGAGGCGCACCTCGGCGTCGGAGAGGAACTCTTCGCGCAGAAGCAGTATGCAGAAGCCGTTGATGAGCTCGATGCATTCATCCACCTGCGGCCGAATCATGTCAACGTCATCGACGCCCACGAGTTCGCCGGGCGCGCATTGGCAGCGCAGGGGAAAGTGGACGAAGCGATCGGACGGTTTCGCCTCATCCTGAAAATGGTGCCGACGTACGCGGCCGCGCATGGCCGGCTCGCGGACCTGTACTTTCAGCATCAGCGCTATGCCGAAGCAGCAGAGGAATACGCCGTCTTTCTCGCCGCCCGTCGCGGTGAGGCCGGGCCATGGACGAACTACGCGATTTCCCTCGTCGAGACCGGTCGCGGCGACCAGGCGGTCAAGGCATTCGAGCGCGCGGTCGCGCTCGAGCCACGGAGCGGCAACGCACGCCGCAATCTCGCGAAGGCGTACTACGCGCAGCGCGACCTCGCCGGTGCTGAGCGCGAAGCGCGCGAAGCGCTCCGGATCGATGCGCGCGACTCGGAGGCGCGGAACATTCTTGCGGTCGTGCTGAACGACTCACGACAAGGAACGCAAAGGCCGCAAAATCCGCGATAAGACAGCCGCGTGCATCGCGGGCTTCGCGCGCTTTGCGTTCCTGACCTGCCTATCGGGGGGCGACGCCGAGACCGCGGACCTTCGCGCCCACGATCCGGATGCCGACCTTGACGTCGTGCGGCTTCGACCCGACAGGGACGAGATACTCGATCATCATCTCGCTGGTGAGACGATCCGCAAGCCGATCGAGCGCGGCCTGGTACGACGAGGACGAATAGATCACCGTGAGCTCGCCGCGCGACTGCTCCGCCAGCGCGCGGAGGGTATTGTTTCCGCGGCCGCCCCCCGCGATCTGCCCAGGCCGGTTCGCGACGATGTGCAGGATCGCGTTGCTGTCCACGAGAGGCGCGATCATTTCGTCCGCCGGGTTGCGGCTGGCGTCAATCGGCGTCGCCGAGAGGATGACCACAGCGGAGAACAGGGTGCCGGTCGCGCGAATCGTTTCACCGGCGAGCGCGGCCCCCTGGAGCAACAGGCTGCCGGCGGACGTATCCGCCGCGATCGCCGCGAGCCGCTGCATGACCGTCTGCCGCTCGTCTTCGAACGTCGCCACCAGCTTCGGCACGTTGCCGAACGTGCCGATCGCAATCGGTCGCTGTCCGATGCGATCGAGGAAGTGCGTGGCCGCCTTCTGCATGAGCGGGAAATCGGCGCGCGCGTCGTTGCCGGTGTCGATCAGGATGACGATCGGGTAGTCGGCCGGCCGGACGGACAGAATGTCGCGCGGCGTGCCCGCTTCCTGGATCACAAAGTCGTCAGCACTGACGTCGACGAGCGGCCGGTTGCGAGGATCGGTCACGCTCGCCAGCGCGACGCGGCTGGCGCCTGTTTGCTGATCGGCCGATTGGCCTGTGGCCGCAATCGCGACCGTCAGGATGAGCGCTAACACTGCGAACGCATTATAGACGTCGCCGATCGAACCGGCACCCGACGTCCGCCAGACGCCAATTCTCGAAAACGGAATTTCCTGTTTTTCTCAAAAACGGAAATTGCAGATCGTCGATTCTCAAAAACGCAATTGGATGTGTCGCGAATGGTGGATGAGCTAATGACAACATTCAAGATCGTGAACGTCTGTGGTTTCCCTGGCAAAAATCGCTCGATGTCCAAGTCCGAGCGCTGTATCGCGGGCGATACGATGGCCGGACGGTTCGAAAGGAAACCAAGGAGCAACTGCCATGCGATGTTGGAGTCTACCCGTAGCTTTGGCCATTTTTCTCGTCAGTGCGTCCACTGCGATGGCCCAGGAAACGACCGGGACCATCAAGGGGCGCGTCACGGACGCGCAGGGCCTCGCCATTCCTGGCGCGACTGTCACGGTGACCGGCCCACAGGGCGCGAAGTCGGCGGTGAGCGACGCCGAGGGGCGGTTCAGCCTTCCATTCCTGACGCCCGGCGCGTACTCAGTGCGTGGGGAGCTTCAGGGATTCAAGGCGGTCGAGCAGAAGAACGTGACCGTCAGCCTCGGACAGACGATCGATCTGCCGCTCAAGCTCGAGGTCGGCGGTCTTTCGGAGACGATTCAGGTCACAGGTTCATCACCAGTCATCGACACCGGATCGACGACGACCGGCGCGGTGCTGTCGAGCGACATGTTCAGTCAAGTACCGGTCGGCCGGCGCCTGAGCGATACGTTGTACATGGCGCCGGGCGTGAGCACCGGCGGCAGCGTCGGCAGCGCGAACCCGTCGATCTCGGGCGCCAGCGGTCTCGAGAACCAGTATGTGATCGACGGCGTCAACGTGACGAACCAGGGCTACGGCGCCCTCGGCTCGTATTCGATCGTGTTCGGCTCGCTCGGCAACGCGACGCCGTTCGACTTCGTGAAGGAAGTCCAGGTCAAGACCGGCGGCTACGAGGCCGAGTTCGGCCAGTCGACCGGCGGCGTCGTCAACGTGGTGACCAAGAGCGGCTCGAATCTGTTCCGCGGGTCGCTGTTCGGCTACGCCAGGCCGACCAAGACTGAAGGCGACTGGACGCAAGTCACCTCGCCCAACGGCACCATCAACACGCTCAGTACCCACGTGAGCGACGCCGGCGCCGAAGGCGGCGGCCCCATCGTGAAAGATCACCTGTTCTTCTTCGGCGCGATCGATCCCTCGTGGGAGACGCGCACCTCGCTGGTTCCCCCCGGGTTCCCGCTTCTGAGCCAGTTCCCCAACGGGCTCGATCGCGATCGACGGACGGTCTCCTACTCCGCGAAAACGACCTATCAGCTGAAAAGCGGCCACCGGTTCGACGCGTCGTTCTTCGGCGATCCGTCCAAGGGTCCGAACGGGCCGCAGCGCGGCAGCACGCTCCTCAACAACGACACGTCCGGCTTCAGCTCGATCACGTATGGCGGCCACAACCAGACCGTCCGCTACGACGGCGTGCTGTCGAGCAGGTTCCTCGCCGAGGCGTTCTATGCGCGCGCGCTGAACGACATCAACGAGGTGCCGTCAGTCAACACATGGTTCGTGCGCGACCGCACCGTCGTGCCCAACGTCGTCTCCGGCGGCATCGGCCTCTACGAGGCGGGCAATCACAGCCTCAATAATCAGTACGCGGTCAAGCTGACCAATGTCTTCGCCGGCCACCAGGTGAAATACGGCGTCGAGTACGACGATGTGACCTACAGCAACATCAACCAGCGCACCGGACCGACGTTCAAGACGCCGGTCGGGGATCAGACGGCGACCGGCGCACAGATCGACATCATCGCCGACCCGACGTTCGGAAAGATCTACCGCGTCACCCGCGCCAACCTGAACACGGCGCGGACGACCCTGCAGAAGTACGTCAACTTCTTCGTGCAGGACCAGTGGCGAGTGGGGAATCGCCTGACGATCAATCCGGGCCTGCGCTATGAGCAGGAGACGATGTCGGGCACGCTGGTGTCCGATTTCAAGTTGAAGAACAACTGGGCGCCGCGCATCGGGGCGACGTTCGATCCGGTGGGCGACGGCCGGTCGAAAATCTTCGGCAACTTCGGCATCTTCTACGCCCGCGTCCCGAACGACCTCGCGGCTCGCGCGTTGTCGGCCGACGCCGGCATCGGCGCCGACTACTTCGACGCGAACCTGACGCAGCCGATTCCCAACGGCGTCAACGCCGGCGGCAAGACGGTGCACTACTCGATCGCCGGCGCCGGCGCCGACACGATCGATCCGAATGCGAAGCTGTCGTACGTGCGCGAATTCGTCCTCGGCGCCGAGCGCGAAATCCTGCCGAACACGACCCTCGGCGTCCGCTACATCAACCGGCGGATTCCGCGGGTGCTCGAGGACGTCGCCAACTGTCCGATGGCGGCCTACGATCTGGCCGCGACGTCGGTGCCGTGCGGCAGCGTCGACTACATCCTGACGAACCCGACCAGCGCGACGCCGGTCAACCCGGCGGTCATCGCCATCGACCCGCGGTTCGCGGCGGTGCAGTTCGCCGATCCGGTGCACAAGTACGATGCGGTCGAGCTCACGCTCAACCGCCGGATGGCGAACAACTGGACGTTGATCACGTCGTATCGCTGGTCGCGGCTGCGCGGTAACTTCGAAGGGTTCTACCGCGAAGACAACGGCCAGTCCGATCCGGGCATCTCGTCGCTATACGATTTCCCGACGAACGATCCTACCTACACCTCCATCGGCACAGCGCTCGGCTATCCGGGCGACATCCGCTTCCTGAACGATCCGAACGGGATCCTGCCGCTCGATCGCCCGCACCAGGGGAAGATTTTTGCCAACTACGCGTTCCGGTGGGGGCTCAATCTTGGCGCCGGCATCAATCTCTCGTCAGGCAAGCCACTCACACCGCTCGATCCAAACCCGAACACGAATTATCAGAACGGCGGCGAGATTCCGGATGGACCGCGCGGTTCAGGCATCCAGACGATCGATGGGTTCAAGACCCGGACACCGTTCCAGAGTCAGCTCGACTTCCAGGTCGCGTACAACTGGAAGATCACCGGCACGCAGAAGGTCTCGTTGATGGCTGACGTGTTCAACCTGTTCAATCAGCAGATCGTGCTGGACTACGACAACTGGACGTCGATCACCTACGGCGCCGGCCCGAATCCCAACTTCGGCCTGCGCACGTCCAGCCTCTTCGCCGGCAACCCGCCGCAGTTCCAGACGCCGCGTCAGGTGCGCTTCGGCATCCGCTACGAGTTCTAGTCGTCCGCCGTCGCGATAAAATGGGGGGCCACGCCGGCGTGGCCCCCTTTTTTGTTCGTCGAGAGGTGCCCAGTGATTCCACGCCGCGTTACGGTCGTCGCCGTACTGGCTTCCGTCGCGATGGTCCCGCGGCTCGACGCTCAGCGGCTCGCGGATCCCCAGAGCCGCCGCGAAGCGCTGGCGTTGTATCGAACCGGGCAGGAATTCTTCTCGGCCGAGAAATTCGAGCGCGCCGCCGAGGAGTTCACCAAAGCGACCGTCAAGGATCCGCTCTTCGCGCTGGCGCATTACCAGGCCGGCCAGTCCTACATGAACCTCAAGCGGTATGCGAGCGCGATCAAGGCGTTCCAGCAGACCATCGAGGCGACCCGGGCGCTGTACGGCATTGCGCAGACCGACCGTTTCGCCGTCGAGAAGCAGCGCGATGACGAGATCCGCGAGATGCGCGAGACGGTCAACGCGTTGCAGCAGTCCGGCCACCCGCTGCTGGCGACCCGCGCCGAGCAGCATCTCACCGACCTCGAAAAGCAGCGCACATCACTCACCAGCGGATACCGTCCACCTGCTGAGGTTCTGCTGTCGCTCGGCAGCGCTCACTTCCGCAACGGTGACCGCGACGCCGCCACGACGCATTGGAAAGCGGCGGTAGAGGTCAATCCGAGGCTCGGCGAAGCCCACAACAATCTCGCGGTGGTCTACATGCAAACCGGCCGGTTCGCCGACGCCCAGGCGGAGCTCAAGGCGGCGGAAAAGGCCGGCTTTCGCGTCAACCCGCAACTGAAGGAGGACGTAAAGAAGGGGTTGGCTCGACAGTAGTGCCGCCAGCATCCCGGATTTTGAATCCGGACACCGCCCAGATAGACCATTTTCGAACAAAATGTGCAATTACGCGTCCGTCACGCGCTACGATGCGAGCAGGAGATCTTCGGTGCCGGCCAGGACGCTCGGAGAAGACCGTCAAACGTCTCGTGCCGACGACAGTACGTCTGTAAGTTCCTGTCTCATTCAAGGGAGGACGAGACGACATGAAATCGCACAACGTTCACTTCGCATCGCGTGTCGGGCGGGTATGTTTCGCGATCGTGACAGTCCTGGCGCTCGCGGCAACGTCCGTTCTCGCCCAAACCACTGGTCAGGTGATCGGCACTGTTGTCGACGCACAGGGCGGCGTGCTGCCCGGTGTCACCGTGACCGCATCGAGCCCGCAACTCCAGGGAACCCGCACGGCCATCACTGACGGGACCGGCACGTTCCGATTCCCGACACTGCCACCCGGCACGTACTCCATCAAAGCGAATCTCGCCGGCTTTCAAGATGCGGGGCAGGAAAACGTCACCGTGTCGCTCGACAGGAGCGCGTCGCTGAACCTGAAGATGCAGGTGGCGGGCGTCAGCCAGACCGTCAACGTGCTCGGCACGTCACCGGTCGTCGATACGCAGAGCTCCGCAGGCGGCGTCACGATCGACCAGTCGATGCTGACCCAGCTGCCGGTCGCCAGAAACTTCTACTCGCTGGCGCGGATTGCTCCCGGCGTCACGACGGATAACGTCGGCGCGACGATGCTCGGATCGTCCGGCGCGGAAAACAAGTACATCATCGACGGTATCGACGCGACCGGCATCATGGCCGGCCAACAGAAGAAGACCCTTCTGTTGGATTTCATCGATCAGGTCAACGTCAAGACCGAAGGCGCCAACGCAGAATACGGCGGCGCGACCGGCGGTGTGATCGAAGCGATCACCAAGTCGGGCGCCAACGCGTTCCACGGCAGCGCGTTCGCGTACGGCCAGGGCGGCGGGCTGATCGCGACCAACACGACGGCGGCGCTCAGGCCGACGACGACCACGACGGTGTCCAGCATCGATCACCAGTACGATGGCGGCGGCACCCTCGGCGGCTTCCTCGTCAAGGACAAGCTGTGGTTCTTCGGCGGCTACAATCCGCTGAACCAGCAGGACCTGGCGACAGTCATCCGTCCGATCGGGACGGTTCCCGGCACGCCCGGCGTCGGCAGCACCGTGCCGCTGAAGACCACCCGCAACCTGTACTCCGGCAAGCTGACCTACAACGTGGCGCAGAGCCAGTCGCTCGTGTTCACGGTCAACGGCGATCCCAGCAAGCAGGAGGGCAACCTCTTTACGATCTCGGGACCGCCGAGCACGTGGCAGGGCACGCTCAATTCGGGCGCGGCGGACTTCAGGGTCGGCTACGACGGCGTCTTCGGCAACTCGTGGTTGTTCAAAGCGCAAGCGGCGCGCCATCACGAGCTCGAGACCTACGCCGGCGCCGGCGCCGACACTCCGCTGCTGATCGACGCGACCGTCAATCCGAACCTGAGAACCGGCGGTTTCGGCGGGTTCGAGAACCACGACTTCAAGCGGGACGGCTACCGGGCCGATCTGACCCGCTATCTCGGCGGGCACACGCTGAAGGGCGGGCTCGATTACACGAAGGTCGATTCGCTCGACAACCGGTTCTCCGGTGGTGGCGGACAGAGCATCACCAGACGCAGCTCGCTGCCGAACGGCGCCGGCGTCGTCTACTATACGCACCGCTACTACGTAAACGATCAGATCGCGGGTTTCTCGCGCACCGATCCGACGACCTGGAAGATCGCGCTGCCGCTCTCGTCCGAGCCGATCAACAAGAACACGTCGGCCTACGTGCAGGACACCTGGCGCGTGCTGCCGAATTTCACGATTGAAGGCGGCGTCCGCTGGGAGCGCAAGAACCTCGGCGATCGGTTCGGCAACAGCGTTATTGATCTGAAGAAGAACTGGGCGCCGCGCATCGGCTTCACCTTCGATCCAATGAACGACGGCAAGGGCAAGATCTTCGCCCATTACGGCCGCTACTACGAGGACATCCCGACCGACATCAACATCCGCGCCTTCGGCGGCGAGCTGCAGGCGCAGGCCCAGAACTTCAGCCCGGACCCTGCGAACCTCTTGCCGGTTTCGGGGACACCCGGCAAGAACTCGCTGCTCGGCGGCAGCACCGAGCCGGTCGATCCCAACCTCAAGAACCAGCACATCGACGAGTTCCTGGTCGGCTTCGAGCGCGAGGTTGCGCCGAACCTGTCGGTGGGCATCAAGTACAACCATCGCAAGCTCGCGGACGTGATCGAGGACTTCCTGGTGCCGTCGGTCGGCGACTACTTCATCGCCAACCCCGGGCAGGGGACGCTCGGCCAGAGCCTCGGGTTCTACGACGGCGGCTCGGCCCCAGCGCCGCTGGCAACCCGTACCAACGACGCTGTCACGGTGAGCGCGACGAAGCGATACTCGGACAACTGGCAGTTCATCGCCAGTTATGTGTGGTCGAAGCTGGAAGGGAACTACGACGGCACCAACCAGATTTCGACCGGCCAGCTCGATCCGAACATCAACTCGGCCTTCGACTACGGCGACTTCCTGATCAACGCTCAGGGGATGTTGAGCAATCAGCGCAGGCATCAGTTCAAGGTTGACGGCAGCTACAACCTGAGCAAGGGCATGCTCAACGGCCTCCAGTTCGGTCTTTCGACGCGGTGGTACTCCGGTCTGCCGCTCACCGCACAGGGCTATTCGTTCGCCTACTCGAACTGGGAGTACTATCTGACGCCGCGCGGCACGCTCGGATTCGGACCTTCGGATTATGAAATGGACGCTCACCTCGCGTATCCGATCAAGTTCGGCGGCGGCACCTCTCTGATACTGGTCGGCGACGTCTTTAACCTGCTCAACCGGCAGGCAATCACGCAGCTCGACAACCGCTACAACCTGCAGTCCGGGGGCCATTGCTCCGGGGTTCCAGACGCATTGTGCAACGGTGACGGCGGGCTACAACACTCCGGCAGCACGACCAACCCGATCGGCCAGCTCACCAACCCGATCGCGACGGCGACCAACCCGGACTTCCTGAAGGCGGGCGCACAGGTTCCCGCCGGCGTGAACAGCCAGGGCTATACCGGTCAGCGGGCGCTCCGGCTCGGCATCAAGCTCACGTTCTGATCGGCCGGCGGGTGATTTGAGTCGTGGTATAAGGGCCTCGTCAGCGATGACGAGGCCCTTCTTTTTTTTCTGTCCTGTCATCGCGCTGCTGGCCACCGCGTGCGGATCGCCGACGTCGCGCGCCGCGTCATCGGCGGCGACCAACGGACATCCGGTCATCTTCGTCGGCCTCGACGGCGCCGACTGGCAGCTCCTCGACGACTACATGTCCGCCGGCATGATGCCGAACCTCGCACGCCTGGTGCGCGAAGGCACCAGCGGTGTTCTGGAGACGATCCGCCCGCCGCTCTCGCCGCTCATCTGGACGTCGATGATGACCGGCGTCAGCCCCCTGGATCACGGGATACTCGATTTCGTGCAATTCAATCCGACAACCGGCGCGAAGGAACCGATCACGAGCAGCCTGCGGCGCGCACCGGCGATCTGGAACATGGCATCGTCTGCCGGCAGGCGTATCGCCGCGCTGGGCCTGTGGGCGACCTATCCGGCGGAAACGGTGAACGGCACCATCGTGTCCGATCGCCTGTTCACGTTCTTGTTCAAGGAGCAGACGCCGCCGGCCGGCGTCGTCTATCCCGCCGATCGCGACCGGTGGGCGCGCGACGCGCTCGCACGCGCGAGCCAGTCGGTGAACGAGTCTGTGCTGAAGGCGTACCTGCCCTGGCTGAGCCACGACGAGTACGCGCGGTCCGCCGAGTCCGACGATCCGTACGGGCAGCCGGTCAGCGCGCTGCGCCGCATCCTCATCGACACGCAGGTCTATGACGACCTCGGACGCGACGTTCTCGCGCGCGATCACCCGGATCTGGCGATCGTCTATTTCGAGGGCACCGATACCGTTGGTCATGTCTTCGCACCCTTCGCGCCGCCTCGCCAGCCACAGGTGTCGCCGGCCGATTACGAGCGTTATCACGGCGTGCCGGAGCGTTATTTCAGAATGATCGACGACCGGCTCGGCGACTACCGCCGATTGGCGGAAGCGTCGCATGCCGTGCTCATGCTCGCCTCCGACCACGGGTTCCTGTGGAAGGAAGGCCGGCCGACGACGCTCTCGAGCAACGCGACGACGACCGCCGCGAAATGGCACCGGAGCGAAGGGATGTATCTGCTCTGGGGGCCGGGCATCAGCCCAGCGTCAGGGCACTCCGGCCGCGGCAGCGTCCAGCAGGTCTGCGCGACGCTGCTGGCGCTGCTCGGCTTGCCGCCGGGACGCGACGTCGACGGCCCGCCGCTCCCCGGTGTCGCGGCGCCCACGGCGGCGCGCGTCGACTATGTCGCGCAGTATCATCCAGCCGCGCCGCCAGCTTCGACCGGCGCGGCCGTCGATCGCGACACGCTGGCGAAGCTGAAATCACTCGGCTACGTGGGGGACGGCGGACCGTCATCGAGCCAGACGGCCGGCGCGACGCGCACCCCGGGGTCATACAACAACGAAGGGGTCATTCTGAAGGAGCATGGCAAGGCGGTGCCGGCGATGGCGGCGTTCGAGCGCGCGCTGGCCCTCGACCCGAATCTCTCCTCAGCGTTGTGGAACCTGAGCGATCTGCTGTTCGCGCGCGGCACCGATCTCGATCGGTCGGACGACTTGCTCGTTCGCGCTCTGAGCCACGGATTGCCCGATGGTCCGCACCTGCTGATCGGCCGCGCCATCGGTTACCAGCGGTCCGGCCAGGCGAATCGCAGCCTTGCGCTGGTGAACGCGGCGATCAAGGAGCATCCGGAAGAGGCGGAGTTCTCGCTGTTTCGCGGGCGCTACCGCGTCGAGGCACAGGACTGCGCCGGCGCCGTTGCCGACTTCGAGGCGGCCGAGCGGCTCGCGCCGCAGAATGCGCCGGCCTATGCGTCGGAAGGTGTCGCGCGGTTGTGCACGGGGGACAAGACCGCCGCCCGCCGCGCGTTCAGCCGATCGCTTGCGATCGATCCGAATCAACCCAAAGTGCGCGAGTTTCTGCAATCGCTCGGGAGGACGCCATGAAGAACATTGTCGTCGTCTGCGTGGTGTGCGCCGCCGCTTCTCTGTTCGCGTCGCAAGGGCAGCTCGGCAAGGCAGTCGTCGATCGCGATCGCGTCGACGCGCTCAGACATTACCGGGTGGGCCAGGACGCCCTTCGCAACGAGCACCTCGACGTGGCTGAAAAGGAATTCCAGACCGCCGCCAGGCTCGATCCGACCCTCGAGCTCGCACCGTACGGTCTTGGTCAGGTCTACATGGCGCTGAAACAGTACCGGCCGGCGATCGTGGCGTACGAGAAATGCCGCGACGTCATCCGCGCCAATGCGGTCGTGGTGGCGGGCGATGAGATGGTCTATCAGCGACGCATCGACGAGCAGATCAAGGCGCTCGAAGACGAGCAGCGTCTGTATTCGCAGCCAGGCAGGACCGCCGCAAGCGCAGCGGCGCAGGCCAACATCCGCACGATCGAGATGCGGATTCGGGCGATGAAGGATGCGAAGCATCGCGTGACCGGCGGCACTCCGGAACCGACGCCGGCGTGGCTGTCCCTCGCGCTTGGCAGCGCCTATTTCCGCAGCGATGCCCTCCCCGACGCCGAACGGGAGTACCGCGCCGCGATCGAGGTCGATCCGAAGCTGGGCGAAGCGCACAGCAACCTCGCCGTGGTCTACATGACGACCCACCGGTATTCGGAAGCGGACGCCGAAATCAAGGCGGCGGAGAAAGCCGGCTTCCGGGTCAATCCGCAGCTGAAGGAGGATGTGAAGAAAGCGTTGGCCCCCCGCTGATCCACGTCGCCACGATGCCGTCCGGGCTATCATGGACGGCACATACGTGGAGGACTGCTGGATGATGCGTCGGATCAGGATGGCCGCTGCTGCGGCGGCATTCATGCTCGCGCTGGGGCTCGCCAATCCCGCGCGTGCGCAGGTCTTCACCGGACGCGTCGACGTCTCGATCGAGGATCCCAGCGGCGGGCGGTTGCCGGGTGCGACCATCGATCTCACCGGACCCATCTCGCAGACGCAGGTCGCCGACACGTTCGGGCAGGCGCACTTCCTGAACCTGCCCGTCGGCATCTACACCGTCAAGGCGTCGCTGCCCGGCTTCGCCAACGCCACGAACAACAATGTCGAAGTGCTCAGCGGCGCCAGCACGCCGCTGCTGATGCGCATGAGCATCGCCGGCGCCGCCGAGACGGTCGACGTCACGGCCATCTCGCCGGCGGTCGATCTCACGCGCGCGACCACGACGACGCACGTGACCGTGGAGGAGCTGCAGAACCTGCCGAATTCCCGCGACCCGTGGGTCGTGATGCAGACGGTGCCGACCGTCTATATGGATCGCGTCAACGTCGGCGGCTCGGAGTCCGGGCAGCAGTCCAACTACAACGCGAAGGGTGCGCAAGCCACCGACAATACCTGGAGCATCGACGGCGTGCCCGTGACCGACATGGGCGACAGCGTCGTCCGGCCTGAGCACGCCACGGGGTCGTCCGCGTTCTATTTCGACTTCGACAGCTTCCAGGAAATGGCCATCACCACCGGCGGCGCCGATGCCCAGAATGCGACGCCGGGCGTGCAACTCAGCATGGTCCTGAAGAAGGGGCTCAACGCGCCCCACGGCGACCTGCGCTACTACTTCGAGAACGAATCACTGCAGGACGTCAACATCTCGCAGACGCTGGCTGCGGCCCTCGGCAACACGAGCGGCAAAGGCAACCGCACCGACAAATACCAGGACTACGGCTTCAATCTCGGCGGGCCGCTCCTCGAGAACGTCGTCTGGATCTGGGGAACGATGTCGAAGACGGGTATCGATCTCCTGACGCTCAACGGCGCCTCGGACAACACGTCATTCACGAACTACGCGCTGAAGGCCGACGGCAAGCTGAACGATCGGGTTCGCGGCAACTTCACGTTCTACGAGAACAACAAGACGAAGACCGGCCGTGATGCCGGCCCGACGCGGCCGCCGGAAACGACGTGGGACCAGGCCGGTCCGTCGCGACTATACAAAGGCGAAGGCACGTTCATCGGGGGAAAAAACTTTTTCGCGTCGGCGAAGGGCGCGTTCGTCGACGCCGGCTTCACCCTGACGCCGGCCGGCGGTCTCGGGACCGATTACTACATCGACGACGGCGGCGTCGTCCACAACTCGTACTATCAGTATCAGAGCACGCGGCCGCAGCACTACGCCGGCGGCGACGCCAGCTACTTCGCCGGCAGGCACGAGCTGAAATTCGGCGGCGGCTGGCGCAAGACGCCGGTGCAGACGCAGCAGACCTGGCCGGCGAGCCACTTCGTCTCGAGCTGGGACACGTACCCCAACATGCTGGTGCAGGTGGCGCGCGACTATCAGGCGAACACGGACGCCAGGTACATCAACGGCTACGTCACCGACACGATCTCGCTCGACCGCCTCACGCTGACCGGCGGCATCCGGTTCGATCGTCAGACGTCGTCGCTCGAGGCCTCGTCCGTGCCGGCGGTTGCGGGCTTCGAAACGATCCTGCCGGCGATGACGACGACGCCGATCGCCAACGCCTTTGTCTGGAACAAGCTGACACCGCGGGCCGGCTTCACCCTGGCCCTCGATCAGGCGCGGAAGACCATCGTCCGGGGCAGCTATGCGATGTTCGCCTCGCAGTTGCCGGCCGCGCAGGCGGCGTTCGTCTCGCCGATCCAGTACTCCTACGCGTACTACAACGCCGTTGACCGCAACGAGGACGGCGTCGCCCAGCTGAGCGAGATCCTGGTCAACCAGGGGCTGCAAGGATTCGCCGGTTTCGATCCGAAGAACCCCAAGTCCGCGGTGAATGCTGTGGCCGCCGGCAGCAAACCGGCCGTGACGCACGAGTTCCTCGCCGGCTTCGACAAGGAATTCACGCCGCACTTCTCGGTGAGCGGCACGGTCACCTATCGCAAGATGATCGATTTGTCGTGGACGCCGTTGACCGGCGTCACGCAGGCGAACTACTCACAAACGTCGACGCTGACCGGCACCGCTCCGGAAATCGGCGCCTTCAGCGTGCCGCTGTACGCCTTGAGCGCGTCCGCGGTCCCGCCCGGCGGTGGAAAGGTGTTCGCCGTCCGCGAGGGCTATCACCAGCGCTACCTGGGGCTCGAGGTCAGCGCCACCAAGCGCATGTCGGATCGCTGGATGGCGCGCTTCGGGTTTTCGACGAACGACTGGCGAGAATACTTCGATGATCCGGCCAAGGCGATTCTCGATCCGACGCGCGCCCCGGCGCCGTCGGCGGCCTGGCCGTTCGCCGGCGCGCAAGTGGATGGGGGCACCGTCGTCCGATCGTCCACGGGCAGCGGCAAGAGCGGTATCTACATGGTCGCGCCGGCGTATCAGTTCGTCGCCAACGGCCTCTACGAGGCCATCTGGGGCATCAGCATCGGCGCCAACCTCGTGGCGCGTCAGGGTTATGCCGAGCCGTTCTTCCAGAGCAACGTACCGACCGGCGATCCGCTCGGCCACAAGACCGTTCTGCTCGTGACGCACGTGGACGACTTCCGCCTGCCGGCCGTGACGTCCCTGGACGGGCGGCTCGAGAAGAAATTCACGTTCGGCAGCTCGAAGCTGTCGCTTGACTTCGACGTATTCAACCTGCTGAACGCGGGGACGGTGCTCGGCAGGCAATACGATGCGCGCCTGACCGGCGCGACCGGTTTCGGCAGCACGCTCGAGATCATGAACCCGCGCATCGCCCGGATCGGTGTGCGGTTTACGTTCTAGCGAGCCGATTTCTCGAAGCGACGTCCTTCGGCGCGCACCGCCTGAGCCTGCTTGCGATTGCCGAACATCGTGTAGAGCCGCGCCGCGAGCGCGTAGCTGTCCGGCGCCGGCGTGATGCGCAGCATATCAGCCACGACACGGGCGGCTTCTTCCGGCTGGCCGCTCGCCTGATACAGCATCGCCAGCCCGCCGCGCGCGCGGATGTTGTGCGGGAAATACTTGAGCTCCTCGACGAACTCCTTTTCAGCCTCCGGGTAGCGTTCCATCCGCGCCAGTGTGTCGGCCGCGTAGAAATGCAGCTCGCCGAGCTGCACGGTGCCCGGTTTTTTCAGATCGGCGATTGCCTCGAGGAAGCCTGGCAACGCGTCTTCGTACCTGCCCTGATCGTAGAGCAGCCGGGCATCGACATAGGCCGGCAGCGGCAGCGCCGGATCCTCGGCGCGGGCCAGCGACGCTTCCTCGCGGGCGCCATCGCTGTCGTGCCTGGCGAGGGCAATTCGCGCCAGCATCTCGTGCGCCGAGGCCCTGGATCGACGGTCGTTCTTGCGCGCGACGTCGGCCGCGAGACTTGCGTGTTCGCGCGCCTCGTCCAGTTTCTTCAGCTTGAGCAGGCCCGCGGCGGCGCCGAGGTAGGCCGTCGGCTCCTGCGGCTTCAGCGCGATGTAATGCTTGTAGGCGTCGACCGACAGATCGGAGCGGTCGAGACGTGCCGCGAACACGCCGAGCTGGCTCCAGACGTCGGCCATCTCGGGGTCTTCGCGCAGGATCTGCTGAAGCAGCGCGATCGCCTGCGGCCATCGCCGCTGGCCCGCGAAATCGATCGCGGCGCGGTAGCGCTCGAGGATCTCGCGCTTGTCCTTCGGATCGGGCAAGGCGTCGCCCGCCTGCGCCGGCACGTCGCTCTGCGCGCCGACATAGCCCAGCGCCTGCAGACGCTCGCGCGCATCGGCCGGGACCGCCGAGGGCGCAGGAATCGTGGCGCCTGCGGCGATGCGAGCGAGCGCACCACGCAGCGCCTGCGTCGGCTGCGGATGGTCGCCGGCGATGTTGGTGCGCTCCTGCGGATCGCGTAAACGATCGTACAGCTCTTCGCGCGGCGCCTTGATGTAGCGGTAGCGCTCGTCGGTGAGCGCGGTCAGCTCGCTCCAGCCGAAGTGATAGCGCGCGTACAACGCCTCGGAGTAGATCGTGGGAGGCTGCAGCTTACCCGTGCCTTCGAGCAGCGGTTTGAGCGAACGGCCGGTAAGGCTCCCGACACGCGGCGCCTTGACCAGATCGAGAATCGTCGGGACCAGGTCGATGTGCTGCACGAGGTCGGCAATCCGGCGGCCGGCGCCGGCATTGCCTTCCTGCTTGACGATCAGCGGCACATGGATCGCCTCGTCGTAGACGAGAAGGCCGTGCTCCTGCTCGCCGTGATCGCCGAGCCCTTCGCCATGATCGGACAACACGATGATCGTCGAGCGATCGTAGAGCTGGTGCGATTTGAGATATTTGACGAGCCGCCCGACGATCTCGTCGGTGTAGGCGATCTCGCCGTCGTACGGCGCGTACGCGGCGAAGCGCTCCGGCGGCGCGTACGGCTTGTGGGGCTCGTACAGGTGCAGGAAGAGGAACGCGCGCGCGGTGCCGATCGAATCGAGCCAGTGCTCGGCGATCCGCTCCGACTCGCCGCCGTCGCGCTGCACCTGCCCGACCGACAGCTCCGGCGAGCCCGGCGGCATGTCGCCGTCGAAGAAGTCGAAGCCCTGGCCGATGCCGGTCTCCTTGCGCAGCACGTACGCCGAGACGATGCCGCCGGTCGTGAAGCCGCGTTCCCGCAGCATCTGCGGCAGCAGCCGCTCGCCCGGCTTCACCGTGAAGCCGACGTTGTCGCGCACGCCGGTCTCGAACGGCAGCTGCCCCGAGAGCATCGCCGCATGTGCCGGCAGCGTCTGCGGCGCGTGCGAGTAGGCGCGCTCGAACACCGCGCCGTCCGCGGCAAGCGCGTCGATCGCCGGGGTCTTGACCTTTGTGTAGCCGTACGCCGGCAGGTGATCGGCCCTCAGCGTGTCGATCGAGATGACGATGATCGGTCCGCTGACCGGCGCCGAGGCACGCGCGTAGCGCCAGCCGCCGACGGCGGCCAGACCGGTGCCGACCGCCGCGAAGAGGAGGATGAAGATGAAACGGAGAGGGCGGGACACGCCCGTTCTACTTCTTTAGCTGCTCGATCACGGTCTTGGCTTGCGCGGCTTCCTGCGACATCGGGTCGGCGGCGATGACCTTCTCGAGCATCTTGATCGTCGCGTCCTTGTCGCCCTTGTTCAACTGGACGAGTGCGAGCTTGAAGATCGGCTTGCCCCACGACGGGTCGAGATTCGACGCCTTCTGATACAAGGCGGCGGCTTCGTCCGCCTGTCCCTTGGCGAACTTCACCTCGCCGAGGTTGTAGAAGACCTCGCGCGTCGCCTTCGGGTTCTCCGCCGCCCGCGTCAGCGTGTCCTCGGCGGCCTTCAGATCGCCTTTCTCGAGGTTGGTCATGCCGATGCCGACGATCGCCTTGTCGTTGGCCGGGTCGGTCTTCAGCAGGTCGTTGTAGGCCGCGATCGCGTTGTCGTACTCCTTCTTGTTCCGGTACGCCGCGGCGATCTGCAGGTTGATGACGCTGAGCGCCGGCGCCTTGGCCATGATCTGGCGATAGGCGGTGATCGACTCGTCGTACTTCTGCGCGTTGAAAAGCTGCTCGGCGTTCTGAAGGTCGGCCTGGAGATCCTTGGCGGCCGCGCCCCCGAGCGCGCTGGTGGGTCCGGCGGCGCCGCCTTTCTTCATCGTGAAGGTGAGAGGCGGGTTGGGCGCGCCGATGGTGGACACGTTCAGCTGGCCGGCCTCGGGTCCGAAGCCCGGCGCCTGCGCCGAGAACGACCAGCGCCCGGACTTCAAGCCGATGATCGAAAACCGCCCCTTGTCGTCGGTGGTGGCGGTAAAACTGCTGGGCGACGCGCCCGGATTGTCGGCCGTGACGGTCGCGCCCTTGATCGGATTGCCAGCCTCGTCCTTGACGACGCCGCCGACGCGGCCGGTCTGGGCGGCGACGCTTCCCGCCAGCACCACGACGAACAGCGCGGCCAGCACACCTCTGAAGAAATGAAGACGCTGACGCATGCTCGAAACCCCCTGCAAAGGTTCAGTATATATTGATTTCCGTGAAACATCCCCTCGCGGCGCTCCCCGTCGCAGCGCTCCTGGCGGTTGCCGGTCTCGCCGCGCAAGTCCCTTCCGCCCCCGTGGCGTCGAGCGCCGGTTTCGCGCCGATTGCGCCGCTGATCGAGGCCGCGATCGCACGCCACGAGCTGCCCGGCGCCGTCGTCCTGGTCGGCCGCGGCGATACGATCGTGTACCGCCACGCGTTCGGCCAGCGCGCCGTCCTGCCCGCGCCGGAGGCGATGACGGAAGACACCATCTTCGATCTCGCCTCGCTGACGAAAGTCGTGGCGACCACGACGAGCGTGATGCAGCTGGTGGAGGAGGGGCGCATCCGGCTGAACGATCCGGTCATGCACTTCATTCCGGAGTTCGGGCGCTACGGCAAACACGACATCGCGATCCGGCACCTGCTGACGCATACGTCGGGCCTGCGGCCCGATCTCGAGCTCGAAGTCGAGTTCCACGGCCCCGACGAGGCGATCCGCCGGGCGATCGAGGAGACACCGACGGCGCCGCCGGGAGAGCGGTTCGTCTACAGCGACATCAACTTCTTCCTGCTCGGCGACATCGTACGGCGCGTGAGCGGGGAGCGGCTCGATCGCTACGCCAAGGCGCGGATCTTCGATCCGCTCGGGATGACGGAGACGGCATTCCTGCCGCCCGAGTCGTGGCGGCCGCGGATCGCCCCGACCGAAGCCTGCGCGCCGCTGGCATGGCCGTGTGCCGCCGGAATGCCGTTCCTGCGCGGCGTCGTGCACGATCCGACGTCGCGGCGGATGGATGGCGTGGCCGGGCATGCGGGGCTCTTCAGCACTGCGGCCGATCTGTCGCGCTTCTGCCAGATGCTCCTCGGCGGTGGCCGCCTCGGCGCCGCGCGAATTCTGTCGCCAGCGACCGTCGCGCGGATGACGTCGCCGTCCACGCCGGCGGAGATGCGCGCGGTGCGCGGCCTCGGCTGGGACATCGACTCGTCGTTCTCGTCGAACCGCGGCGAGCTGTTTCCGATCGGATCGTACGGGCACACGGGGTTCACCGGGACGTCGCTCTGGCTCGACCCGGGCTCGATGAGCTACGTGATCTTCCTGTCGAACCGCGTGCACCCGGACGGGAAGGGGGACGTGACGCCCCTGCGCGGAAAGGTGGCAACGGTCGCTGCTGCCGCGCTGCTCTCTACTGCTGATGTAGCGCGAAGGCTTCCCTTCGACGGGGCTCAGGGCAGGCAGCCGGGCGATCTGCCGCGGGGCTTTCAGTCCGGCGACACCGGCGCCTCCCGCTCGGCTAAGGCCTTCGCGCTGCGTGAACCGGTCCTCGCCGGCATCGACGTGCTCGCGAGCGAGAACTTCGCGCGGCTGCGCGGCAAGCGCGTCGGCCTGCTGACGAACCAGACGGGGCGCTCGCGCGACGGGGCGAGCACGATCGATCTGATCGCGAAGGCGCCGGGCGTCACCCTCGCCGCGTTGTTCAGCCCGGAGCATGGCATCCGCGGCGACGCGGACGACCGGATCGAATCGTCGCGCGATCAGAAAACGGGTCTCACCATCCACTCGCTCTATGGCAAGACGCTCCGTCCGACTCCGGCCATGCTCGACGGCCTCGATATCGTCGTCGTCGATCTGCAGGACGCCGGCGCCCGGATCTACACCTACCCCGCGGCAATTGCCTACCTGATGGAGGAGGCGGCCGCGCGCAAGCTGCCGGTTCTCGTGCTCGACCGGCCGAACCCGATCGACGGTTTCGACATTGAAGGGCCGGCCCAGGACGCCGGCGGCAACCGCTACGTCGGCTACCTGCCGATGCCGCTGCGCCACGGCCTGACGATCGGCGAGCTGGCCCGGCTGTTCAACGGCGAAGCGCATATTGGCGCCGACCTGACGGTGGTGCCGATGAGGAACTGGCGCCGCGACGACTGGTTCGACGAGACGGGGATCGCATGGGTGAACCCGTCGCCGAACCTCCGCAACCTGGTGGCCGCCACGGTGTACCCGGGGATCGGCGCGATCGAAGGGACCAACCTGTCGGTCGGGCGCGGCACCGACACGCCGTTCGAGCAGTTCGGCGCGCCCTGGATCGACGGTCCGGCGCTGGCCGCGGCGCTCAATACGAGCGCGCTGCCGGGCGTGCGCTTTTATCCCGTGACATTCACGCCGGCGGCCGGCGCCAAGCTCGGTGGCCAGGCGTGCCACGGCGTGTTCCTGATCGTCACCGATCGGGATCGGCTGCGTCCGGTTCGTGTCGGCCTGCAGATCGCCTCGACCTTGTCGCGGATGTACGGCGCGCAGTTCACACTGGAGGACGCGACGACGCTGTTCGGGCCGAAGGCGATGCTCGACAAGATTCGCGCCGGCGCCGATCCGGCGGAGATCGCCGCGTCGTGGGCGGCGGACGAAGCGAAATGGCGTCTTACGAGGGTGCGCTATCTGCTGTACTGAGACGCTGCTCGGCGCGGCGCGAATAGGTCCCGAGTACCCACTTGAACGGGCCGATCAGGAAGTAGATCGGCCCGGCGATCGCCGCGGCCGCCCGCGGCCCGCCGAACGTCGCGATCAGGAACGACAGCACCCCAATCGCCGCGAGCCCCGCATTGTCGATGATGTTGACCCGTGCATCGAGCGTCTGGCTGGCGTCGAGCTCGAGCATCGCCCGCTTGCGATAGGCGTTGCGGTACATCAGCGCGAAGACCGAGAAGACCGCGATCACGCCGCCGCTGTAGATCTGCATCAGGCGCGGCGCCTCCGACACCTCGATCGTCGGCGTCTGCGCGCCTGGCAGGCGGTTGAAGCCGAACAGCTGGTCGACGACGAGTGTGAACACGAACTTCAGCGGATACACGTAGAACAGGACCACGAAGAGCAGGATGCCGGTCAGCACGATCGTGGTCGCGTCTTCGAGACCATAGCGGCGGAAGAAATTGAAGTGCCTCCACCAGACCTGAAACAGCAGCGCGAAGCAGATGCCGAACGCGAAGAACTGGCGCATCGCCACCCACAGCTCCTCGAATGTGTGAGGCACCTCGAGTGACACGACGAGCAGCGTCACCGCGAACGCGAACACCGCGTCGCTGAACCCTTCGATGCGAGAGACTTCGCGGCGGTAGTGTTCCGCCCGGGATGCGTGCGGCATGGCGCGGAGTGTATCGGGTAATGGATTGAGCGGCTAGAGGAGCCAGGTCGGCTGGTAGAGGAGGACGTAGACCAGGACGCCGGTCACGGATACGTACAGCCAGATCGGGAAGGTCCAGCGCGCGATGCGACGATGCTGCGGGTAGCGCCCCTGGAGGCCCCGCGTCATCGAGACGATCGCCAGCGGCGGCACCGTCGCGGCCAGCACCACGTGCGTGATCAGGATGGTGAAGTAGAGCGGTCGCACGAAGCCCTGGCGCGGGAACGGCACCGAGCCGACCTGCGCGTGGTAAACGAGGTAGCAGATCAGGAAGAGCGACGACACGGCGAACGCCGCGATCATGAACTTCCGGTGCAGATCGATACGGCGGAGACGCATCAATGCGTAGCCGCAGAGCAGAAGGACCCCGGACACCGCGTTCAGGCTCGCGTTGACGGCGGGAAGATCGTGGACGGAAATCATCAAGCTCTCAGCCTCGAGGCGGACCTGAGCTCGACACGAATCGATGTCTGGTCCGGCTGCAGCCGGACACTACCGTGGTTCGGCACGGACTCCTAGAGTTTGTTCGCAATCATCGCGATCCAGAGCAGCGGCAGATAGGTGATCGATCCATAGAACAGCGCGCGCGCCGTCGCTTCGTTGCGCGCGGTGGCGAACCGCACGGCGAGCAGGAACAGCGCGACGCCGAGCACCGCCGCGACCGCGAGGTAGACGTTGCCGGCCAGTCCGCTGAACGTCGGCTCCAGGCTGGCGAGCAGCAGCAGAAACGCCCAGTACACCGCCTGCTTGCCGGCGCGTTTGCCGTCGGGGTCGATCACCGGCAGCATCGGGAAGCCCGCCAACGCGTAGTCCTCACGGTACAGCCACGCGATCGCCATGAAGTGCGGCAGCTGCCAGCAGAACACGATGGCGAAAAGCGCCGCGCCGCTGCGATCGATGCCGCCATGCGACGCCGTCCAGCCGATCAGCGCCGGCAGTGCACCGGGCACCGCGCCGACGATCGTCGACAACGGCGTCCGCCGTTTCATCGGCGTGTAGATCACGAGGTAGGTGATGAGCGTCGCGAGCGCGAGCCCCGCCGACAGCCAGTTCGCGCGGGCCGCCAGAATGACGAGGCCGCAGGCCGACAGCGCAAGACCGAAGATCCGCGCATCGGCCGGAGCGATGCGGCCGGCGGGCAGCGGCCGAAGCCGCGTGCGCCGCATCAACGCGTCGGTGTCGCGTTCGTACAGCTGGTTCAGCGCTGCCGCGCCACCGGCAACGAGCGCCGTGCCGGTGACCGCCTGCGCCATCGACACGAAGTCGGTGCTGCCGACGCCTCCGAGGTAGTAACCCGCGGCGCTGGTCGCGACCACAAGGAAATTCAGGCGCGGTTTGGTCAGCGCGACGTAATCGGCGAAGACAGAGGCACGGCGCACCTCGGGCATCGGCAGCGTCGCGACCGCCGGGGTGTCTTTCACGCGCGCCCTCGACGTTCCGGCCCTTCGAGGGCCTCAGGGCCGCCCTGAGCCAGGCCGAAGGGCGGCTGAAGCCGAAGACTGCCGACGAGACCTCGTTGTTCTCTCTGCGTGCTTTGCGCTCTCTGCGGTTCCATCTGTACGTGATACGCGAAGCTTCCGCGCCACGCTCGCAGCGTGATCACCAGCGAGGTCGTCAACACCAACGCTCCGCAGACGACATGGAAGCTGTTGATCCAGGGGTCGCGGCGGCTGAGGACGGTCAGCGCACCGAGCGTGACCTGCAGCGCCACGAGCGCCACGATGAGCGCCGCCGGCCGCATCAGCTCGCGGCGGTCCCGATAGTGCGACCGCACATGAATGAAGAGGGCGGCGAGACTCAGTGTCACGAGCAGCGCCCCGACACGATGCGTGAAATGGATCGCGATTGCGGTGCTCCAATGATCGGGGAGGATATGGCCGAA
>Ga0068858_100001340_pt1 | contig 25398 bp, 37 predicted proteins | sample KBSSwiS12_FD_66589 | JGI IMG/M metagenome (GOLD analysis project Ga0068858, IMG submission 66589) | Switchgrass rhizosphere microbial communities from Kellogg Biological Station, Michigan, USA - KBS Switchgrass S1-2 | ecosystem: Host-associated > Plants > Roots > Rhizosphere > Soil ... | reverse complement strand
GACCGTGATCGTGCGTTGCCATGGCGCGATGAATGTACCGCTTGCCGTGGTCATGGCGGGAGCACTGATGCTAATCGTCCCGTTGAATAGGTCCGCGCCGAATGGCGTATGAATGACATCAGTAACGGTGGTTTGCGCGGCGAACAGCGGGACCGCCAGTAGGTAGAGTAGTAGTCTTTTCGTCATTTCGTGATGAATCTCCCCGTAGCGTCCCGTTCGAACATGCGCGGAAGCGCCCCGTGTTCGTCGCACCGATGGTTCCGCTGTCGAGCCAATGCAAGGCTCCACATACCGCACGGACAGCGGGCAGCAATGTAATCCAACCCTCGGCTTGGCGTCTTTCGTTCCTTGTCAGAAACCCTAATCCGCACCGTGGCTTTCGCGATTGCCGCGTACAAGAGACGGTTTCCTGCTCGCACTCCACCGCACATCCCAACGTAACTATTCGCTGGGTCCATCGTGCTCCGCGGGAATGCTCGGGGTCCGCCGATGGCTTCGATCTCCAATAGCTCCATATAGCGCCGCTCCGAAAGGATTCCAGATCGGTCCTGATAGTCATCGCGCCACGCCTTGCGCGCCGCCACGATATTCCATGCATTCGCCGCACGCTTGCACTCCGCGCACAGTTTGTGCCCGTAACGGGCGCGTCCGTCATTGCACGATGAACATTGGTGCCAAGCTGGCATATTGGTGTTGTGCGGAGGCCCACTGCGGAGCCTCCGCTGTCTGGTGTTTACGGCTGGCTGGGGGCGGGAGTCGGGGTGGGAGTAGGTCCGGGGTTGGCCGCTACCGCAGTAGCAAGGGCATCCCGAGATGTCTTGAGTTTGGCGAGCGCGTCCGCCACGGCTGCATTGGCGGTCGCGGCAGCGGCATCGTCAACTGCGTTGTCGGCAGCGAGCGCGTCGGAGACGGCCTTCTGCACAATCGTGCTGACCCCGGCAAGGACTGCGGAGGCGCTTGCCTCTACTCCTACCGTATCAGTCACCTGTGCGGTGAGAGCCGCGATGGCGGCGGCGAGTCCAGTGAAATCTGCTGGCATTGTGTTCTCCTATAGGTTCGTTGGAACGACGCCCTTCAGCGCCGTGCTGGATTGGTTGAGCCGCTGGGTCTGCTGACCGAGTTGGGCCGTGATTGCATCGATCTGGGCTTGCTGGCTGGTTTGAAGAAAGTTCACAAGACGGTCCAGAGCCGGAACATCAACGCGGATCGTGAAAAGGGCGCTTCCGAACATCTACGCCTCCTTGTGTTCGTCACTCGCTGAGAGTGATACCGAGTGGCGCGATGCGGATCGCGCTGACGACGGCGGGCCTAGCGGTAGGGCCCGGCGCGTCGAAGTCGATGATTAGTACGTTCTCTGCTACGGCCACAACCACGGATCGCTTGAGTACGCGATTCGCTCCGCCCGTGATAGCAAAAACGTCGAGCTTTGAATAGATCAGTTGCTGGTTGATCCGCACGTCAAAAACCCGCTGTCCCTTTGCGGTCGCATTGGGCTCGACGAAATACAGCGTCACGACGTACAGCCCGCTGTTCATCGGAGCACGGTAGCTAAAGTTCGACGCGTACCGAACCTCAAGGGCCGTCGGCGAAGCGGACCAAAGAGTACCTGCGCTCCAGCCCGTCAGTGAACGCGCCTGAGCGCAGACCTGATCGGGGTCACATTGGATTGATTGGCCGTAGCAGGATGCGGCGAGTAGGGCGAGTATAAGGATTTTCATATCAGTGATCGTTCGCCTCGGTGAATGCGTGGATGTCGTGCGTGACGACCTTGCCGTTGAACAGCCACGGCGGTGACGTGAGACCGTCGGTCGTTACCAGCGGCTGAAATTCCTCGAAATGGTCAAGATTGCTCGACCACAGAAAGTGCCACCACCAGCCGTGCCGGGAGCGCCTAACAATGAAGTAGCCATCGTCCTTGACGAACTTCCTCAAGGCGAAAAACAGGCAGTTGTTTAACATCTCTTTACTCGATTCGGATAAACACCATCTCCGTCTTGGACTCGCGGGCGTAGTGCGGACACGGATTGCGCCTACTTACCAAATTGAATGCTTTGCACATCGGGCACGGCGCGCCGAGAACTCGACGTCCACGGAATTCGATATAGCCGATTGGCCTGCGCTCGAACAGCGTCTCTGATTGGACTCGGATGGTCATTACCAGTGCTTGATGATCTGAGCGGCCCCGAGAAGCGTACCGAGAGCGACGGCGATTTTGGAGATCGTGCCCCAACTCCACTCGATACCTATGCGCGTGCGCTTCAGGCTCTCTACGTCAGCCTCAACGCGGTCTAGCGTTTCCCCGTCACGCGCCTGATCGCTCTTTATATCTGCGATCTGCTGCGTGTGCTGTATCAACGTTGAGCGAATTTCAGCACGGTCCTTTTGGGATGCCTCCTGAAAAGATCGCACCCCCAGCGTCGTATACGTCGCCTCTATGGTCGCAAGTCTGTCCGAGTGGTTATCCACTTTAGCTCCGATCCTGTTTACGCCTTCAAGCACTTGATTTAAGGCACTCCCGAATCCTTCTATCTTGGAGATCAGTGCTCCTATGGAGTTCTGCTCGTCGTTGGCCATTGTTTGTCCTTTGGAGGGATTTCATGAGCGTGTCCAGTGGCGAGCGAACCCGCCACTGGTTTCGTACTGCTAAGCGGTCTTTACTGCTGTAGTGGTCGGAACCTCAGCATGCTGAAACGAATTCAGCAGACCGACGATGTTTTCGGCCAAGCCCTGAACGGACTTGAGGAACAGCGCCTCGTCCGCCAACTTTGCCCCAGTGCTGGCTTCGATGGATTGGACAACAGGAGCGAGCGTGACCCGCAGAAGGTTCACGACCATCTGCATCTTGCCCGCGCCGTTGCCTTCGCCCAGCGTTGCTTCGACAGTGAGCACGGTATTGACGACCGCCGTCATGATCCCGGCAATGGGCAGAGTCGGGAGGAACGCCTGAACAAGCGGGGTCGCGATTGGAGCGCCGAAGCGGATTACGCTCCCGAGGACTGACAAGAATTTCTTCATGTGCCTCCTTACTCCTCCTGCCCGGTCTGCACGAAGTGGTCAACCGAATTCGCGATGACTTCGAAGGCGCGACCAGCCTTGATCGTTTCGTCATTCACCCACGTCGATACGTCGGATGTGAACATGCCTCCGCCGCTCTTGCGCTTGAACACGGCCTGCGTCTGCGGCAAGCCAGCGAATGGCTCGAAGTAGAAGACCGCGAACTCCACCTTGTCGGCCAACTCGTAGCCATGGAGCTTTTTCAGTGTGAGGTTGAGGCCGTAAAACTGTGCCAGATTGGGGGCGGTCTCCTTGAGCTTGCCCTGTCCTTCAGGGTTCAATTTCGAACCCACTTCATCTAAAGTGATCATTTGTTTCGTCCTTCGTGTTTGGAGTTTGCGCAGATGCGCAATTAGGGCCTCCGCTGAAACCGCATCCGGCGCACGAAGGCACGCACCGTGTAGCAGCGTCAGCAGCGACCCTAGCGGGGCAGCTACGTTATGGTTGGGGATTAATTGAGGGGTTCTAGCGCCGCGCAGATGGCCTGCACGGTCTTATCGTTGCGGTGCTTCGCGCAGAGCGTCCATTTGAATGGGATCACCTTTGCACCGCCGAACGTCATGTTCGGACAGATGCCGTCGGGTGACTCCACATCTGGAGCATCGCAGCGCTTTGGGGCTGCTTTCAGATCCTCGAAATAGATGATTGCTTCGGTTGCCATGGTTGCCTCAATATGCGTAGTTCAAGATTCCACTGGACGGGATCGCACCGCCAGCGTACGGATTTAGCCACCAGTTATCCCAAGCCCCGAACTGGTGCGTGAATCCACCGCTCCAGTCTGGAGCGAACACTGCGTGGTACTCTCCGTCGTCTAGGAGTCGCGCGGAGCAGTCGAAGAAGTCGTTAGCTGGATCTCCGCCATCCCAGAAGATCACTTCAGGCGGGATGCTCCCGAGGTCGTCAGCCACGAGATACTTCATCTTCCGCTCGATCCCGCTGGTTCCGCGAGACCCCCAAAACAGAGTGAACCCCGTCGGAGTAACTACGACATCTCCAGACTTCGCATATCCACCAGCATTGGGACTCTGCTCGATGAAGTACGTAGTCCAGTTAAAGTTAAATCCACCCTCGCTCGTTAACGGGGCGCTCAGTTCCGCCGTGTCCGAATACAGCGCGAGCCAGTCTTGGAAGCCATCTATTCTGTCAACTCGACACCAATACATTAGATGGCCTTGAGAGAACTGTACACTCTGTGGGGATAGTCTAGATGTGGTAAGTCCAACCGATACCCAGTCCGGGCCGCTGAGGGTAGTTCCATCCACAATGCTATGTCCAACATTCAGAGATGCCCCTACATGCTTGTGGAATACATGCACGCGGCCTGCGTCATCAACGCACGCTCCAGCAACCGCGTAGTTCGCTCCCCCCATTCCAGAGCCTAGCGGTACAGTGGTCCACGCCGCCCCGGATGAATACGATACAGACGGCACGGATCCAGGGTTAGCCAAATGGAGAACGTAGTACGCTCCGCGTGCGTATCGCACATAGTTATCGCCATTCTCGACGCCCGTCAGATTGGGAATCGTGGTTATGGTCTCGGTCGCCATGTTGAACGATCCTGCAACTACCTCAATCAGCGCACCTACTGCCTTTCGCACGGCAAAATAAAACACGCTGGAGGTGCCATCCCAGTAGTAATCCGATCCGATCTGATCTGACTCGATCCCTGTAGTTATTGGGCTCCATGTGATGCCACCGTCAAGCGATTTGTAGATGTAGAACGTCCCCTGCGGCACCGTCAAGTCAAAGGCCGTAGTGTAAACGGCCCCGCCATACGTGGCGATCGCAGCTTTCTCCCCGAACGAAGCGGCGACTCCCGCTGCACGCGCTACGTCAATCTCGTACGCCGTGGTAACTGGATAGGGCATTAGCGGGATATCACCAAGAAGAGGGAAACGCCAGATGCTCCGGTCACGGTCAGTTCTGAAGTTTGGTAGGTAAGGACCGCGCGCAACTTGTCGTATTGCTTGAGGCGGTACGGCCTCGGCGCGCCGATAAACGCCCTACTTGTGACCACGCTCGTTGAGCCAGCCGGAACAGTAATCTTTGAACTGAAGATCGTCAGACCATTTCGCAATATGTCCAGTTTGACGTTCTGGCCTGTTGCTGGCGTAGTGATATGCGCAATCGCGATCATGGCGTTTCCGCTAAATTGCACAATATGCTGATTGCTTGAGCTAACCCCTCCAGTGAGCGACCCGCCTACGCCGAGAGCGAACGGAGCGGTTTCGTACTGAGCCTGTGGAGCCGCTACAGCACTCTGTGAGACGATACGCTCGTTATATGACGTCCACGAACCGTCGTACGACGTTGCCGGAATACCGGGATCGGTCGCCGCTGGATCCTGAATCGCCGCGTCTTGGATCTTCAGTAATTCGATCTGCCGCGTGAAAGACGACCCGCGGCCTTGGCTCTCCGTCCCGTTCGGGTCAATCTCTGTGCCGTCTTTGCTCGTGCTGACGATCTGAGTTACGAGGTAGTCGCCGACCAGATCGTAGTCGGGCAGGTTGATCGACTGCACTTGCCCCGGTTGCCAGTTGGAGCCGAAGTGGGTATACGTCACCTTCTCCGGTATCACCGATGCGCGACGAGCGATACCCGATGCGATGGCCTGCGCTTGGGACGCGTCGGTCAGCCCCTTGACGTCCACCACGCGCACATAGTCACCTGTGCGATTGTTCGCGCTTTGGTCCGTGATAACGAATGGCGTAGAAACCTCAACCGCGTTCGATATCTCTGCTTCGTAGTCGATTACGAGCACTACTCCCGCATCTGGCGGAACCGCATCGCCACGATAGACGGAATGCCCGTCGGGTTGCCAATACCAACTAGCCTGCCCCGGAGCATCGTCGCCCTCGGTCAGAAGCTGCACGGCGACATCATCCAGCGTGACGTCGGGCCTGAACGACATCGCGTTGACCGTGGAGACGCTGAACGCAACGCCGTCCATGGTCGTCGTTTCGGTGTACCTTATGATGTCGCCCATTGGTTATGATTGAGGGGTGGAACTTAAGCCGTACGAACTATTCGCACTTGAGGATGCCGCTACTACCGGGATGCACCAGCAGACACGGCCCGCATACGCCAGCCTCGACCGCATTGTCTCTGCCGGACTTCTCGCCACTCACGCTAGCCAAGAGCGCACGCTATATCCAGACCGCTTTGTAATTACGGAAGCGGGCCGTGCGCTTTACGAATCGGTAGCCGCTCCGATGGGGGAGTGGTAGCCCCCATGAAGATTACCCCAGAGGCTGCGGCTAAATATCCGGCGATATGGGCTGCCTGTAACGCATATTCAGTAGACTGCAAGGAAGCCGTCAAAAGATGCCTAGACCTAAAGAATCGGAAACTACCTGAAGATTTCTACGCCTTGGCGCATCCCTCGATGGTCGATGATGACGAAGTGCGGTATCTGTTTGAAAGTGGGCAGGCACGCATCGTAAAAATTGATGGCGGCCACTCTCTGGAGATCAGCCGATTATTTGCTAAGTCTCCATATTGGTTATAATTGAGCCAGGCTGATGTTGGACGAGTGGTTAAAGCCAGGGGCCGCTTTGAGCCTCCGCTCTTGAGAAACTGAGCTACGCGGGTTCGAATCCCGCACATCAGCCTAAGTTCTGATCGCTCCGCACAATCACCGAAGTAGCGAATCCCGAGCCGTCCGTGTTGATCGACATATCTTGGAAGAAGTGATCGCCCGATGTGAATGCGTACGGTGCGGTGTCGCCATCTCCAGCCACTGCGAAGTGTAGATCGCGGTTATAGTCGAGCCACCACTGCCCGCCGCATAGATCGCGCAGCGCGTTCAATAACTCGCTAATGGTCGCGTTCTCTTTCTTCAAGTCTGCCGTGAGTACCGCCGAAGTGCTGACGTGTGCTCTCGTCACGCTCTCGCCTGCTAGTCCGCTGCTTACGATGTCTAGAATGATCGCTGCCACTGAAGTTCCGGCTGTCCATGTGCCCGTGAATACGTGGCGGTCTAAGAGGCTGATCATGTCTACGCAAGAGCACGACCACTGATGCAACAGCGGTGATTGCGGGACGACTTTCCGCGTGAGTGATTCCAGCCAGCCTGCAAATTCCTTGCGCTGATTCTCATACACCTCCACGTACTGCCCGACTACTGGAACCGTCATCGTCGCGGGTGATGCCGCGCATATCGACGTCAGATCCCAGAGAATATCGAAGGTCGCAGCGCCCCGAGAGTTGAGGGTGGCCGTGATGTTCAGGCTCCCGTTTCGGATCGGCTGCACCGTACCGTTGATCTTGACGCTGATGGGCTCGAACGCTGAACCCCGCACGAATCGCGGGAAGCCGAACGCCTCTCCGCTATCGATACCCATCGGCAATACCGTCTGCCGGCCGCCTTGGATTAGGAACGTGGTGCCGAACGCTTCAGTCGATGCAATGCCAGCAGTGACCGTAATGGTCTGTGTTGCTGTCGGATCTACGAGCGCCGCTGTGCCGAATGCTTCAGCCGAAGCGATGCCCGATGCGGTTACGGTTTGATTTTGCCCGAAAGCGGAAGTTCCGAACGCCTCATCCGACGCGATTCCGCTTGGATACAGCGTCCCCTGACGGTATATGGATGCTGTTCCAAATGCTTCAACTGAGGCAATGCCCGAAGGGTACAGCGTAGTTGCAAATTTGCCCCCAGGCTGTAGTTTCGTTGCCCGGTAGAGCCTATAGGGATCGGAATATAGAGTCTCGATCTCCGTTCCGGTCAGTACCCGATTCCATATTTTCAGGTCGGCGAAATTGATATTCGCCTTGCCGATTCCGTCTCCGGGATTCCCGTCGGCTACGATCAGGTCAAGCGTGCTGTCCGACGCCGTGATGGCAGTACCGCTCGAAACAGCAAAAGATGCCGTCTGTAAGACTCCATCGATGTACCACTTGATGACGTTAGCACCGACAATCCCTCCGTCATGGGTAACGAGCAGATCGACCCATACACCATTAACCAGAGCAGACGCGGCTTCATTTTGAACGAAGCCTCCAGAAGTGTTCCGAAAAAGCCCGATCCTATTTGAGGCAGTCGAGTAAACGACCCAGCCGCCCACCCCCTTTGAAAGTATGCCCTTGCTTCCGGCATAAGTCGGCATCATGACCCTGAACGATATCGACAGGGTTGTCAGATTATCAAGCGCACCGCCTTTCGGCACGGTCAATAACTGCGTCGATCCATCGAACAGTAAGCCGCGTCCGAACGGCGTGACGATAGAAGATGGCCCACCCGTTCCGGTGGCGAACTTTCTGTACGCCAAATCGCGGAACGTGTTACCGCCGTGCTCGCTGAACGGAATCGCCAATACGAGCCCGCGCGCAAGGGAACTCTTGCGATTCAGTACAGGCAGCGGAGGCTTTTGGCGGTTGGGCTTAGACATTAACTACTGGACTTCTGGGATGTAATAGACATAGCCCTTCAGGTGATTACCTTCGGTGCTGTTGAGCGCTTGCGTGCTGGCGTTCTTGACGGCTATGCCCCATTCCGGGCCAAGTGGACCAAGCGGAGAGGTGTCGAACTCCCCATAAAACGCTGTGTTAGTCGAAGCGCTCAGGGCAATCGTTCCCAATAACTGCGCGTTCACTATCGACAATGCCGCATCGCTCGCACCCGCCCCGTCGGTTCGGTACGTCGATGAACTCGCGTCGTCCCCCCGCAGTAAGTAGATCTCGTACGCGTTACCTGCTGTAGGCGCAGACGCTCCGGTCGTGATCTTCATCGTGATGAGTGCGGCGGGGTAGTTGTTGCTATTGGCGATCATCGTTGACTGCCGCCCGCTGCCGCTCGCAAGGGACGCGAGCGTGCAAGTGAACGTAGCTTTCGCGATCGGCTTTACTCTTATTTCGTTTGCCATATGACTCCAGTGAACGCGCAGACGCAGAAAAGCCGCCTAATACACAGGCGGCTTGTTCGGTCTTGTATTTTTAAGTCTCTCGGCGTGCTACGGCTGCGAGTACTCAATGATGGCCGTGCAAATCACAACTAGGGCAGCTAGGAGAATCAGCCTCCCGGTCATCGGAGCACGTCACCCCCGCCAATCGCCATCGCCTCTGGTATCCACTCGCGCGGGATCCCATTCCGCAATGCGGTCAACGTGTCTCCCCACGACTCGAAATCCCACACAAGCCCATCGGTCAGATTTCTGGCCTGCGCAAATTGCGGGGCGTTCCAGTTTTGCGAATCTCCCGACTCGCGGATAGCGGAGTGAATAGCTTGCGTGATCTGCAAAGAACGTTCCATACGAGCATCTATCGGCATGATCTAGGCGGTCCTTTAGCCCAGACTATTCTAGCGCTACTTCAGGCTGATCGGAACGACGTTATGCGATCCGCAGTCAGCACAGCAGAAAGCTTGCCCAGGACCGTGCTTGCCAGCCCGGAGTTGCAGGTTTTCGATTCGGTTGTCGGCTCGGTTGCCGTTGATGTGGTGGACGGTCTCGTAGGCCAACAGGGATCTTTGGCGTAGCACGCCGCCGCATTCCCTTGAGCATGTCGCTTGGTGATAGTGCTTATTCCAAAACTCTACATTGCAGACCGGGCATGTCCTAACCTTACGCTTAGCTTTTCTCAGCGCATATCCGCAGACCCGCGAGCATCCGATCTGAATCGCTGAAGATGGCTTAAACGGCTTCCCACATTTCGGACATTCCCGCTTTGCCATATCAGTCCGAGATCGTCCCAATGCACAGCATTGAACAGAGCAATAGACCCCGTGCGAACTCCCCTTCGGGTGGAAGCTTGCGCCGCAGTGCGCGCAAACCGTAGTGCCGCGCCTACCGCATCCAGAACAAAACCTCTGCCTGCCGCTGTTGGGCTTAAACTTTATTCCACATGAACCGCATTCCTTCTCCGCGTAATCACGTATCACCATGCAACCATTATAGGTTACAAACGGAACATATAGCACTACAATTTCAGAATTTTATTGCTACCATTGTCCCAGATCATGTCGATATCCGAGCCGTTGCTGGTAACGGGCAGGTTCGTAGCCACGTTTATGTTGGCGATCAACCGCGACGTAGCAGCGCTGCCCGTGTCCTGATAGATCACCGCTTGCGTTCCGGTGCTGCCACCAGCGACGGCAGACCATACGGTATCAGCCGCGTCGAACACTCCAGCCGTGGTCGTTTTGCTCGCCAGGTTAGCCGTCGTCGCGATCCGATTCCCGCCCGAGATATCGGAGAGGAACTGATCGGTTGAGGCATTCGCCGTGTAGCCCGACGAGCACAGTACGACCTTGATGTTGTCCGAGGTAATGTTGATTTCAGCCTTGAGAAACGATTCTCGGGCCTTGTCGTAAACGAAATTTGCCATAAGGCTCCTCCTGCCTCACGGCAGTAGTTGAGTTGTGATTTGGTGGGGTGCTACTTAGCCGATGAGGCCCTTGGAACTGGCCTTGATGCGGTCGAAGATCACCGAAGCGATCTGGCTCGGGTCGGTCCCGTAGTTATCGCCACTGATGTTGATCTGTACGGTTGGAGTGCCCCCACCCGCCGCCGCTTGCTGCTGCGCTGCTACGTACTGCGTGGTGAGATCGCTCCAGCTTCCGATGGTGGAGTCTAGCGTCTGCGCCCACGCCGGGATGTCCTGCCCGTCCGACGTGCCAGTGAACCAGCGTAGGTAGGCGTCGCGCTCCTGAAGGGCGTTGTAGTCGCCGCGAACGCCAGTCTGGGTGCCAGTGAAGACTCCGGGAAGCGTGGATTCTTGGGTGCCACGATCAACGGCTAGCCCACTGTTTACGCCGTAGAGATTGCCCGCTACGGATTGCGAATAGATCGGGGTCCCATACTTGACCATCTGCGCATATTGGGCGTTGAGAATATCGAATTTGTTTTGCGCGGCTTCCTTTTCGGCTGGTGTCCGCTTCTCATCTTGGACGATTTCGCCAAGAGCCTTCATGTCGTCGCCGATGGCCTTGATGACCTTTGCGAACTCGCCTGGATACGATTTCAGACGAGCGGTCATGGCGTCGTCCTGCTCTTTCAGCTTGGCAGCAAACACGTCCAGCGTGGCCTTCATGGTGTCGCTGAAGGATGGACCAGTAGCGGTCGGAGTCATCCCCTGAGGCAGCACCGAAGTAACAGGACCGCCTGTTACGCCGCCTCCGGCGGACGCTCCCGTCCCAGTGTCGCTGTAGGCGTTGGTCCAACTTCCGCCCTTGTTCACGATGACGTGTGATCCGCTAGTGCTCACGTCGGTGTTAGTGGTCGATCCGTTGGCGGCATGCATCCAGTAAGGAGCAACAGGCGTATCAGTGCGCGGTATCGGTGTCGTGGAAGTCGAAGTCCAGCCGTTGAGCGGAGATACCCCAGCGAATCCCGTCCCGTCGATGGACTTGCCGATCAAAGTCGCCTTGAGATCGTTGTATTCCTGCGTGGTGTTGTACATCACGCCGTCAAAGGAACTGCCGATGTCCTCCAGTTTGGCGCGGACTTCTAGCACGCTCATAGTCGTGGTATTGACAGCATCCGCGACTATACCGCCGCTTTCGATGACTGCTTGTGCAACCGCCGTCGAACCAGCCGCCGAAGTCTGCGCGACGTTGTAGTCACCAGCCGCGATTCCGTTAGCCAGTATCGAAGTCGAGTCTGACTGCGACATCATGACCGCATCGGCGATCGTGTGCGCCGTACGCCCGCCGACGAGATAAGTCGCCTCGCCGAGTTGATTGACCGAGCGAAGTACACCGCTCATTACCTCAACGGCTGGGTCGGTGGCTCCGTCGGTCGGAGTCGGCGTAGTATCTGCCGCTCCACTGCCACCGCCGCCCGTGTTGTCTCGCAGCCATGGACCAAGCGTCCCGCTCAGGAAGTCTACGATTCGGTCAATGGTGACCGTTACGGGGTCGAACAGCGCGGGGCGGATCTCGGACACACGAGCCCTGATGTCGTCCAAGAATGCACGCGAATCATGCAGGGTTTGAAGGATCGAATCGGACTGCTCTCCGGTCACGATCCATGTCTTGCGGGTCGATTCCTCGATGCGACCGAGCGCCGTATTCATGTGCGCGAACTGGAAGTTGCTTACAACGCCGGAGATTGCAGAAACTACTCCACTAACCGCCCCCACGATACTAGTTACGGATCCAAGCCCCTCTCCGAGACTGCCACCCGCCGACGCAGCAGGTGCAGCCGCCGCTCCGGTAGTCGTCTTTGCTGCATCAGCACCGACACCGAACACCTTGCCTATTTCCGTTCCGAGTTCCTTAACTGACTTGGTGATACCGCCGAATCCATCGCCACCAATCAGGCTCTTGATTGACTTCGCGATGAAGTCTCCGATGGCTTTATCCATCGGCTTGATGAAAGCGTTAACGAAGTCCTTGGCAATGTCCTGCCAGAGCGAGTTGAGCGCACTCTTCAGGTCTACCTTGCCCTTCGTGAGCAGTTCGGTCCAGATGTTGTCGAGCCCAGTGGCTACCGTTTTTCCAACCGACGTGGTGAATTCCCCCCACAGGTTGATCATGGTCTTATGACCGTCTTTTGTGATCTGGGCCAGCTTGTCCATCTGGACTTTCCAGTCCTCAGGAACGGCTTTACCAGCCGCGATCATGGCCGCCGCGTCTGCTTGATACTTTGCTAGGCGTGCCCGCTCGACATCGCCGATCTCAGCGTCGCCTTTCTTGTACGACTCAACAATGTGGTTGTATGCAGCCGTGACAATCTCCGCGTTATCCTGCGCGGACTTAGCCGACTTAGATCCGATCGCGTCGAACGCCTGCTCCAAGTCCATGTGGGCCTTGGCGAAGTCCGTCTTCATCTGATCCAGCCTTAGAACGTCCTGATCGCTAATAGTTTTCCCAGCCTTACGATCAAGATCGATCATTTCCTGGTAGTGCTTAATCCAAGCCTGTTGCTTTTGGTCAATCGTGCTTTTGTTGCTGTTAAGAACGGTCGCAAGAAAAGTATCGGACGCTTTAGTGGCGTCGTCGTACGCGAGCTTCGATACGATTCCGAAATGGTCGAACGCGTTGGCTAGATCGGCAATATCCTTGATAGCCTCACGCGCCCACTTCATATCGAACGCGGCGTTCGCGTCCGCAGTGGTCTTGATGGCCTTCGCCATTACCTGATACTGGACTAGAAGCTCTTCGAGTTTCGCCTTCACCTCGTCCGCTTTGGCGTCGAAGTCGCCGAACATCGACAGGGCTAAGCTGACATTCTCCGTTCCATGGAACTGGTTCTCGAACTTGGTCATCTGTGCGCCAAGCTCTTCCATTTTTTTGCGGTGCGCCTCTATCTGTGCTGCGGTTTCTCCATGCTTCTTCCCGAGCGCATCGAGTAGGCTGGTATTTGCCGCAATCGTTGGGGATAGGTTTTTATGCGCTAACGCCAACTGCCCAGCGGCGATAGCGGAATCGGCCGTTGCCTTCATACCCACCGTCATTGTCGCGTTGAGCTTCTGCTGCGCGGCGTCCATCGCGGGGTAATAGCCCACGAGGATCTTGAGATTCGTTACGACATCGGCGAACGCTTGCCGCACTGCCCCTAACGGAGTCAGCAGGCTAGTCCACGAGATGGCGGACATCTTTGATCCAAGCTCATCAAAGAATCCAGCAGCTTTCTGGACCGAAATGCAGAGCGGATCAATCTCGTTCTTGGCATTGGCTCCAGCAGCGGACCACGCCTCGAGACTCCCGCGCGAATTGGCGGTATTCTGCTCTACAAACGTCAGGACGTTACCAAGTTCATGAAAGTCAGAGGCGATGCCCTTGATCTCAATTGCCGCCAACGCAGTTCCTGCCGCGACGATTCCGAGGGCCAATGCCGCCGACCCAGCCGTTACGGTCGCAATCGCTGGATTTAGATCGGACAGGTAGGTTACGAACTTAACCATACCGACTAACGCAAGCCCGAATGCGGGAGCGAGTGCGGCAATACCTGATGCCATTTGCCCAATCAGCATCAGCAGCGGACCAGCCGCCGCAGCCGCACCGCCAAGGGCCAGTATCCACGTCTGCGTCGATGGGGCCAATTGCGAGAACCCGACGGCTAGATCATGCACCTTATCCAGCAGCGGCTTCATCCCGTCAAGCGCGTTCTCCATCGCACCCACGAGCACCTTACCGAGCGGTTCGAGCGCAACTTCCAGTTCATTCCTGAAGCGCTTCAGTTTGTCCGCAAAAGACAGCGTATCCTCTGCCGCCTTGTTGATTGTGTCGCCGCCCTTTTTCATGGCCGCAGTGAGGTCGTCTAGGTCCAGACGTCCCTCTTTGATCGCTCGGAACATATCGACGAAAGCCCTGCCGCCCACCACCGTCTTGGTAAACAGGGTGGCCTGCGCGTCGTCGAGTCCCTTCACCTTTTCAATGAATGCCTTGAACGCATCTGCGCCTTCGAGCCCAGCGCCCGCGAATGTCTTGATTGCAGTCCGCAATCCGGGCATCACGGTCTGAAGATTCACACCCGCCTTTTCAAAGGTCCCCAGCATTACCGCAGACTGCTCAAAATCGAGACCGAGAGCACGCAATGGTCCTCCGAAGTTTTTCAACTCCGTGGTCAGCGTGGTGACGCCCACCCCAGTGCTCTGCGCTACACGGTAAAGATAGTCGAGCTTCGCGCCGGCATCAGAAATGCTGACGCTCCAGTCATTGAATGCATGCGATACAGACGCGCCAAGTGGGGCGATTGATTCCCCCATGAGTCGGGATAGGTTGAGCATTTGCGTGCTCAACTGCTCCAGCGGCTCCCCTGTCGCTCCCAATCCGATGCGGATCGTAGTTAGTGCGTCGGTGACGTCCTTGGCGGAATTCGGGACGCTGGCAAATACACCCCTGAAAGACTCCTCCATGCGCGCTAGATCGGCCCCTACCGCTCCAGTTTTGGCCCGAATGGTATCGCTTGCCTCATCGAAATCCATCGCTGCCTTGCCAGCAGCTAGGCCGATAGCGGCCAGTGGAGCGGTCAAAGCGCCCGTCAGCCCGACGCCTAGGCTGGTAAGCCTATCGCCTATCTTGTCGAGCGCCGCAAAATTGCGATCTACAGAAGTAGCAAGCCCTTCCAGCTCACGCGCAAACCCAGTTATCCCGGCTACACCATCCGCGACGTCAACGCCGATACGCATCATGAGTGTGCCGAGATCTGCCATGGGTTTCCTATCTAGGTTTTGCTGCTTGGAATCGCCGTCTTAGATCGTCTTCGGTCTGCGGTACAACGCTCGTCATGAAGTCACGAGCGATATAGGGCAGTGGCCGCTCTTTGCCGTCGCGCTTAAGCTCCCACATGCCCGCTTTGATTAAGCAGGCAAGGTACTCTTCCCATCGATGCCGATCTCGCCAGCGCAAGTAAAGCGCCATAAAATCGTCAGGACACATCTCCCAAAATTCAGCGTCCGAAACGCCGAACTCGATAACGGCCATCGACCACGCCTCTACGATTGGGTCGAGATGGACTACTGGACATCCGTAGAGATCGGTGTCACGTTCGACTGCGGCTCCGGTTTGGGCTGTACCGTGCCGCTCTTCGACTTTTTTACTGCGTCCATGATGTCGCGGCCAGTTGCCGCTCGCAAGACAAGCGCGAAGTACTCGTCGCTCTGCTCTCCGTCCATCAGGTCGGCAACCTCCCCGACAGTTGGTGGCGTCAGGCTTTGCAATTTAGCCGCACACTCCAAGCCAATCTGAACCAAGACGGGTAGTAACTCTTCGTCTGCCTTATCGAAACCCTCACGCTTGTTGAAGGAAATTCCGAATTCATCGCGGATTCTCTTGAGGGCACTGTACGGATAGAACAGTGCCCTTTCGATCCCGTCCGCGAGGGTGATCTTTACTGCGGGGGTTGCGCTCATTTTCTCCTCAGGTTTGGTGTTAGACGTAGTGCGGTACGGTGGTCAATCGGAGAGTGACGTTCCGCATGATGATTCCCGACGGGTCGAAGGCGGATCCGATTTTCTGAACGAATCCCTCGAATTGCTTTGTTCTGTTGCTCGGATCGGACTCCTGAAGCCTCCACCGACGGACTTCCTTTGCGCTCTGCATGGTTTCCAGGGCCTGGTGCGTCACGTCGGCCCCATTCCAAACAATCGGGAATGAAATCGTTCCCGGTTCAGGGAGCGTGGGGCGATAGGTCTTGCCGACTTGCGTCGCAGTCGGTGTGCCGTGGTTGGTCGTTTCGATTTCACCGAGCGTTACTTCCGGTCCAGTGATCGTCATGACTCCACTGACCGGAACGTAGGTCTCTGGCGATCCGCAATCGCCATACATGATGTAAGTGCCCTGGGCGGGAGTTCCCGCAGATGTCACGCAAGACATGGCTGTTCTCCTCCTGCCTCACGGCAGTAGTTGTGGTCGTAAATGGTGACCGAGGGCGTCTCACGACGGCCCCGGCATCGCCTGTCTCGCGACAGTCGAATGTAGTGTTGTGGAAACTTTGGTAGCTCTTGCTGGACTCGAACCAGCGCGCTCTGGGTTATGATTCCAGCGCTCTACCAACTGAGCTAAAGAGCTATGCGTGCTGTTGGCGTGCCCAGTCAGTAACGGGCCATGGCTTCATTTCGTCCCACGGCTCGACCTTGAGTGGTCCTGCGTGTACGAAGCGGCCATCTGCTGGCACATCGGTGATAAATCGGATATCGGAATCGTTGAGGTGCCCTTCGCGCATCCTCTGCTGGATACGCGGCAACTCTTCGAGGCGCGGGGTGTCCCCTTGGCACATGTGCCTGTAGCAATCTTCCGCCGCGTTTTTCCAGTCGATCGACGTGTAGAAGTCCAACTTACGCACGCGATCTTCACGAGCGACGTAGCCGTAATGCTTCAATCGCGCTGGGCAAAGGCCGCGACCGTGAATGAATCGCTGAGGAACCGATGAGCAGTGCAGGTTAGGCTGGTCATTGCCGACCGTGCGTCCGAATGGAGTCGCCATGAAGCGAAACTCACTGAGCATCTTGCGCGTGTCTGGGACGTTCGGGTCTTCTTTGTACGGGCGAAACAGAGACGGTCGCCAGAAGTCTCCGTAGATTCGATCCGTGCGCACAGAATGAAGATCGTTCCACATAAACGCGATTTGCAGGGAGAATGAGTTACGTTCGGAGCCTTCGCACGTCTCGCGAATGATCTCCGGGCCGAGCTTCTCCATCACTTCGTCACCGTCGATACATACGATCCATTCCGCTTCCACCTGCGAGACGATCTGGTCGTACAGCCAGTTCTTATCGCGGCTCTCATTCATCCCCTGAAACGGGGAGCGGAACACTGTGACTCCATAGCTTTCACAGATCGCTACCGTATCGTCAGTGGAGTTGTCATCCATGACGAAGATGCGATCACAGAGCGGCAGAATGCTCTCAAGGACCTCTCCGATCCAGCGAGCCTCGTTTTTGATCCGTAGCATCGCCGCGAACTTGCAGGTTGACCGCACGAACTCGTGAGTAGATCCCGAATGCGCCGCACGAACCGAACCGCAAGACGCGCAGATCCAACCGTCTGAGTTCCCGATCTCGGTGTACGTTGTGGGTCTAGATAGCTCGGCCAGCATAGGGTCCTTTGGGCTTCAGTACTTCAATCACGTCCATCTCTCCAACTCCGGGTACGCTGACTGATCGCGGTGTCTTGTTCCAATCGGGGAAGTAATGTAGGGTCATCCGCTCCAAGAACAGCGCGTTGGCATTCCAATCCGTGTATCGCAGGGAGCGCGGGTCGTAAGCGGTCATGCAGTACTTCAGTTGGTCGCCGCAAAAATAGCCGTTCCAGTGGTTCATCCACCGGACTACTCCGTCATGGATGCGCTGTGCGCTCTCTGGCGACCGCGTTGCGCTCTCATCGTGCGTGACGCTGATCTCAGGGATGCAGCCGATCGTGTATCCGGCCAGCCTCATGCGGGTCATCAGATCGACTTCCTCGTGATGACCTAGCTCGGTATTCATCCCGCTTGCGAGCCGTGGGTGCTCCAGGGCCGAACGTCGCAACATCCAAAAGTAGCCAGCGCTCCAGAGGCATTCGCGGTACCGCCCATTGTGGAAGCCGTAGTGCCCTGCTCCTGAGTAGACCTGACCGCACTCCTTATTCGCATCCAGCATCGCGGCCATTTGTTCGTCCCAGCCGTGCGTGTGTACGTAGGCGTCATGGTCGAGATAGGCAACTAGGGGAGTTTCTGCCAACTCCAAGAGCAGTTTATTAACGCCCCCGGCATAGCCGATATTCTTCGGTAAAGGCACATGCACCATGCGCGTATCGCGTGCGGCCCAATCTGCCGCGAGTGCCGCTGCCTCGGTGTCCGTAGGGTGCGGATTGACGATAAGGAACAGTCGCCAGTCTGTTACGCTGTGCTCCCTGATCGCGTTGATGCAGTTGCTCAGCGCTGCCGCATTGCCGTAGACAACACAACCGATATCCAGTCGCCTCACTTAGCCAGAGCCTTTCTGATCGTCTCGAAATCGCACGAACTGCAGTAATCGCTTAGGCGAACCTCAGTGCCGTCTTGGAATGTCAGCAGCCTTCCTCCGGGGTCGCACATCTCCCCAACCAGTACGGATTGTTTGATCAATTCCTTTACGTCCGATGGAATCTCGGCAATAGTCTCGCCACCGCACTCACCACAGATCATCAAGCCCTCTCCTCTACTCGCCAAACACTCACGCCGAATTCAACCGCCGCGAAGGTCGCGACCGCCCGTCCATCCTGCTCGATTCGCGCCGTGCCTCCGTTCTGCCTACACAAGCCCCACGCGGTCTGCCGTGCGATCCGTATGCAGTCCGTTTCCGGCGACTGCTTCACTTCGTTATGGAAAACTGAGTACAGAACCTTCCCCCGTATCCCAGTCATCCACTGGCCAGTCGTCTTGATCGTCTTTCGCCCATGCGGGACTCGGCATATTTACCACGAAGGCGGGACTGGGGCCAACGTTCCGAATCTCGCAGGGCGTCCCCGGTGGCACGATCACAGGTCCGTTGTTCGGGCTCGCCTCGTAGCGCACGTAGTAACCATCTACCCGCAGAATGAATGCGACTTGCCCTGAAATGCAGTGGAAGAATCCGCGCCGCTTCATGTGCAAGTGCGGCCCCTTGCTCTTGCCGGGATCGACCACGGTCACGTACACCTGATCGGGCCGCAACCATGGGGCCTCGTTCACGCTCCACAGCGGGATCAGGTAGCCGTTCGGCTCGCCGGATTTATCTTTGGTTGGGATTGGCCTCATTTGCTTATGAATTGGATACATCCGAAATCAGCCGAACACATTACCTGCGCCGCATGTTCCTCGGAGTCCAGCGCGGTTGCTTTAGAGGAAACGCCATGCTCATTGCATGGATCTCCGTCAGCGCTACCCATCAAACCGCACATCCCCATGGTGCTTTTCCAGTCGCGATGCAGTCCGAATGAAATCGGGCTTTCCCAGTACCTGCAATCCCCGCATCTCACGCTGCTACCTCGACGCCGACGGGCCGCTGGTACCAATTCGGTCCATGCTGACGAAAGCCGATCTGCTCCAACGTCGGATCCCACAATTGCTCGTACTTGTCATTGCGGCTGAGGTGCATCGGAATACTGCCGTCCGGCCCACTGCCGCAATTGAAGGCGTTCTGCGCGACGAACCAGCCTCCGGGCTTGAGTACGCCGTGAATGGCGGCAACCCAGCTTTCTACATTACATACGTGTTCCAGGAAGTCCAGCGAAACGACAGCATCAAACTGGCTCAAAAAGGCGATATCAGGCTCCCACCCTGCCGTCATCAGGTGCGTTGGTGGCCGTCCGTGCCTTGAAAATCGGAACCTAGCGAACTCATAAGTTCGGCTCCCGGCTAGATCGTGGTACGTGGCATGCAGCCCAGCCTTGAGCAGAGCCAACGTCAAATCCCCGATGCCGTCTCCGAGACACAGAACAGTTTTGCAGCCCTTCGCCACGAGCGCTTCCGCAATCCCTTGGCACTTTCCCGCGTAGTTGTATCCGGGGTCTGTGTGGTAGGCGCTCAGTTCCCAGATATATGCCTCGGTCGTGCGGTACCACTCCAGCAGCTTCGCGTCGTCGTCGCCGATGTTCGCCGCTTTGAAGTCAGCCGTTACCTCGTGGTGCAGCGGGATGAAGCCGCGACTGAGCTTCGCTAGGCACTCATCCTCACGTCTCCCCAAAAACAGCGCGATCTCCCGCGCTCGGTCTGCCACGTTCATCTGTTGTCGATCCTCGTAGTCCTGTTTGGCTTGCTTCAGGCCGTCCTCAAGGCTGCTGTAATGCAGCGAATCAGGCGGGTACGTCGTGTCTAGCGGCCTCGGTGCCAGTCCGGTGAAGGAATCATGCGATACCGCCTCGCAGGGCACTCCAGCGGCCACAGAGATGTCGTAGCGGCTGACCCTGATCGGCGTACCGATGTGGACAATCTTGCGTTTCGGCTGGTCGATCACGAGTCGCCATAGCGCCTTGGCTGCATCGCGGGCGAACAGCGGACTAAACCAGCGGTCGGCCACCTGCTTCGTGTGCGATCCGTCCAGCATCGCCTCTAGCGGATTCTTGCGCCCCTGGTGCGGCATTGGGCGGATGCCGAGAACGAAGGTTAGGCGGGCGATTGTCCAGTTGTCCCCATTCGCCGCTACCAGTTTCTCAGCCGCCAACTTCTGAATCCCATACTCGTTAACAGGGCCGCCCAGCACGGCTTGACTGGATGCGTATATCAGATGGCTCCCGTTTCGACCGCAGAGTGTGGATAGGGAGCCCGGGAAAGATACGTTTACGCCCCTGCATGCCCTCGGATTCTTCTGTACGGTGTCAACGTCACACTCTCCAGCGAGATAAACGACCGCGCCTACTGGAGAACGCTTCTCAATCCATTCGCGCAGGGAAACCGCCCCGTTTTCTAAATCCGTGCCGAAATGCCACGCATCCGCCGCCTTGCGGTGCCAGATCGGTTCGATGCCGGGAGGAACGCAGAGGCGCATGCTGGACCCCACGATCCCCGATGCTCCGAGAATCAGGACTTTCACAATGATTCCGTATGGAACGGCCCCCGGACTCCCGCGCTGTGCTGCTCTGCCGCCTCAAGGGTAATCTGCATCCGCTTTTCAGGCTCCATGCCCTTCGTAGCGAACAGCGCCCCAAGGCAGGCGTCCTCGCCGCATCCAGCCGCATCATAACCGCAGAGCGATTCGCCAACCTGGTAGTCGCTGGCGACCCTGAAAATCCTGCCGCGATATCCGACTAAGAACGTACCGCCCTTCTCGGCATCTTTATCTTTCTCTGCGAATCCGCCATCTTTCAGGCAGGTACGCACCGCATCTACGAATGATGTAGCCATGTACTCGGCGGTGTCTTGATCCGCATTTTGCTGCGGAGGTTGCAGTTTGTAGCGGAGCAGTTGCCCCATACGAAATGATGACGTGAATCCAAAGATGAACTCGCCCTTGCGGAACACCTTACTATCCGCACGTACCGTCATGCTCCAGCCACTTACCCCTGCGCTATCTCCCCCGATGTAGACCTTGCCGCCTTCACAGAACCCCGCTATGGCTGTCATCCTGCGCGCCTCATCATCCACTCTTCCTGCGTCATCGTTCCTTTCAAGTGATTGCACCGCTTGCAAAGCATCTGGCGATTCTCGATACCGTTAGATCCGCCGCGAACTACGGGCGTCCTGTGATCCGCGTGAGCCCTCTCGTCAATCGGCCTGAGGCATCCGTTGCACTCCCAATTCTGCTGGTTCAGGAGTGTGATCCGATCGTCCTTCGTGAATGTTCCGGGCAGGGCCGCTTCACGATCCTCACGCCGCTTATTGCGCAACTGAAACGGTGTAGGATCACGGCGGTATTGCTCTCTGAGTTTCCTGTTTTCTTCTTCTCTGTTCGCTTGCTTAGCCTCTGACGTCGCCTTCTTGTAGCGCTCGCCATGGATCGCGAAGTTTTTGGATTTAGATTCTGCTACCCGATCGGGGTATCGCTTCTCGTACGCCTTCTTCGCAATCCGAACCTTCTCTCGGTTTGCATCGGCCCATCTCTTGGCGTTCAGGCTCTGGCACTTACGGCAGCAATTGAAGCGCTTTCCTCTCGTGAGCGGAAAGTCGTCTATCGGCTTCCATTCGGCACATTTACTGCAGGTCTTGTGTAAGGGTGCGCTAGTATCTTGGGTAGGCACTTGATCTCCAATCCAGATCGGGTGATTAGAGCCTTGCGGTGCTTCCAACACTGCTTGGCTCGACTACTATTTTACCGCTTAATCCTCGAAACACTCAGGAAATTGGGAATTTTCTTTTGTTTTTCCCCAGTTGTCATGGCCCCACTTGCGAATGAAGATCCGCAGATTGGGCCGATAGTCGCCGCTCCCCTTGCCGCGATACTCGCTCTTCAGAGATCCATGGTCAACGAAGACGGAATCTAGAATCCCGAGCTTCAGCCCGGCATTGCGGACCATCAAGGAGTAGGAATCATCTTCCATTCCGTACGCTACATAACACTCTTCTAAAAGGCCCACAGCATCGAAAGTCTTGCGCGGGATGTATACGCACGAGAAGCACAGCATGCGGTCGTCATACCGAATCCCTGTTGAGCCCTTCGCTTGATTCTGGTTCGTGTTGCCGACGTTGTTGATCGCAGGGGAGAGGATGCCAATCTCGGGGTGCGCCGCGCATGCCTCAGCGAGCAGATTGAACCCGTTTGGTGTAGTCAGCAGGGCATCGTCGTTCGTGAGCAAACAGTCATCCGTGCCCGCGTGCCGGATACCGATGTTGTTGTTCCGCGCGTACACGAAAGGCTTCTCGCCTTGAACAATCGTGAACGGGAACACGCCGCCAAACTCGCGCATCAGATCGCCGATGCTGAGCCCGTCATTGACTACGATGATTCGGTCAGGCGTCAGGTCCGGCTGGTTGCGCAGGATCGCTTTGACGCAGGCGGTTAGGTTGTCCTCATTGCGCGAGCAGATTACAACGCGATATGGCATGTAAAGTCCAGACCAGCCTTTCGCATACGCTCCAGTTCAGCCTCCCATTGCTTGCGGGTTTCTTCTTTCTCGAACGTCCTGTACCTCTTGAGGTGAGTCGCGCACAGTTCGGCGATTTCAAAGCCAGCGGGGACGATTTCCAGTCCATCGCGTGTAGCCTTGCACGCGGCGCATTCCTTCACTACTTCCTCGGCAACGTGCAGAACCGTCGCTTCCTTCATGTCGTCGCGCCATTGATCTAGAGGCTTGTACCAATACCGATGGTCGCCACAGCCGTACATAACCTCGGCATCGTCAACCTCACCGATTACGTAGGCGCTTCCATCGCTGAGAATCGCATCCCCAGCGCGTGGCTCCGTCCGTGGATCTCTCACTTGACTGCCTCCAGAACCGCCGTCAACTTCCATACCTCGTCGGCGAGCTTCTCGTGCTTCTGCTCGATGATGCGGAAGTGGTGATTCATTCCGTACGCGGCCTTGAATCGCGTGTTGTGCGGGTTGTTGTATTCGAGATAGAACAGGCTGTTCGGGTTCCAGTAGCTCTTGTGGTCCACGTCCTGCCACGCGCCGCGCCCGTCAGTCGTGGGCACGACCATCTCGCAGCGTCCGTTAGGGACAAGCACGCGGTAAAGCTCGTTCAGTGTGTGCTTCTTGTCTGCGATGTGCTCGAAGATGTCATGCGCTCGCACGAAGTCAACAGTGGAGTCATCCCAAGGCCAGCGCTCTGCGAGGTCCGCGATTTGGTCCGCAGGCTCCGCGATGTCAACGTTCACGTATCCGGGCTCAAGCGTACTTGAGCAACCGAGGTTCAACCTAAGCAAGCAACCCTCCTGTATCCTTCCGGTAATTGATCGAAGCTCCAGTGCGACCACTCGTACTTGGGCGGGTTCGTTTCGCCCATCTGAATCCGAGCTTGCCGTGTTCTCTCACGATCTTCGATAAGGTCCATCGCGCCGTCTTTGTCGCAGGTACCATCCTTGTGGACCGTCGCGACCATCATTTGCGATCCGTCTACGCATGCCGCTCGCCCGACGTGACCGAGGAACGTGTTATCTTCCGACTTCTGCATGTCGAGAAACTGATGACTGCGCCACCACCCACGCCAGTACATGAACGATGTGCCGATGGCGTAGGACGGTCGCGCTTCGTAGCGGAACACCTTTCCGTCGGTCAACCGATGGAAGCCCATGGCGTAGTAACCAGTCAGATGCGTGTCGGGGTCGGCCTTGAGCAGTTCGATCTGAGTAGCGAGCCGTTCAGGGTGCGACCAGTCGTCGTCGTCCCAGTGCGCAATCACGTCGCCGTTCGCTGCTTGGCACGCCATGTTTCGCTTGGCTCCGACCACGCGCCGAAACTGCGAATGGTAGTAGCGCACCCGCCTGTCATGCGGGATCAGATCCTCTACGCGGTCTATCCCGTCATCGAGGATGATTAGCTCGCTGTCGGTGTACGTCTGAGACAGGAAGCAGGCGATGACACGCGGTATGAAATTGCGACGGTCCCGCGTCGGCATAATGCATGAGATCATGGTTCTTATGAGCCGACCATTGACACTGAGCTACAGGGGACAGATTTATCCGCTCGTGCTCACCGCCACTAAGGATGAAACCGGAGAAACTGTCTATGCCTGTCGTTTCGCTGATGAGGCCACGATGCCCAAGGAATTGATAGAAGAGATCCTTGACGCATTACGAATGGCTCCCGAGATAAACTAGCCTCGTCATTGTTCCACCGTCCACTTGCCGTGCCCCTTCGGACACGCGTACGTCAGCCCCGTCGAGTCCTGCGTGGTGAAGTTCTTGCCCTTCTCTCCGCACTCCGGGCACTCGTCTACGGGCCGTGCCGCCGCTTCCCGCGCATCGTCAGCGGCTTCGAGCTTCTCGTATACCTTCTGCGCAATCAGTTCGGCTAGCACCTCGATGTCAATCTTTGTTACGCTGACGAGCATTTCTGGCATCTCGGCCATTACACGACTCTCCCGGCTTATCGCCTTTTCCATCTCCCATCGCAGCGTCTCTTCTTCTCTGTAGGGAATCACTTGTACATCACTCCGAATTGCAGCTTGTTCGAGTGCAATTTGGTCTCCTGCTCGTACACTGTGGTTTCCATCTCGTACTGAATGCGCACCGTGAAATCGCCCATTGGTCCGCTGTAGCCGTCGAGCATGAATTCCAGCGTCCGAGAGATCAACTCGCATTCACGCTGTGATGTGGCGAACACGGCAACCTGTAACGACCTATCCTTGAGCACGATCGGGCCGCACTGCGTGTGCGTGGTTCGAACTGAAACCCAATCGATGACCGCGAATGGCTGCGTAGGCCGCTCTGGAGCCAATCGGTAGTAGATGCGACCACTCACTCCGGGATCGCTAGGCGTAGGCTGCAGATACGCGATGATCGAGTCTTCAATCGTCATTGACTTGGCGCTGCACTGCTAGCTCAATCAGCCCTTCCAGTTCGGTCTTCACATTGCTGATAACTTCAGCCT
>Ga0068858_100001339_pt1 | contig 25415 bp, 22 predicted proteins | sample KBSSwiS12_FD_66589 | JGI IMG/M metagenome (GOLD analysis project Ga0068858, IMG submission 66589) | Switchgrass rhizosphere microbial communities from Kellogg Biological Station, Michigan, USA - KBS Switchgrass S1-2 | ecosystem: Host-associated > Plants > Roots > Rhizosphere > Soil ... | reverse complement strand
CGGACGAGACCGACGATTCGCACGCGCCGTCCCACTCGCATCCGGGCTGCTCGGTCGTGCCGGCCGCGCTCGCCGCGGGCGAGCAGTTCGGCATCGACGGCGCGCGATTCCTGCGCGCCGTCGCGCTGGGGTACGACATCGGGTCGCGTGTCACCTTCACACTGGGCGGACTCCCCTTCCAGATGGCGTCGCACCACAGCACGCACAGCATCGCCAGCGATTTCGGCGCTGCGGCGGCCGCGGCGTGTGCCGCGAACCTGTCGGCGCGGCAGATGCGCTGGGTCCTCGATTACGCTGCGCAGCAGGCGTCCGGGGTCGCCGCGTGGCAGCGCGATACGGAACACATCGAAAAATCGCTGGTGTTCGGCGGGTTTCCCGCGCGCAACGGCGTCTCGGCCGTCCTGCTCATTCAACTGGGCGGTACCGGCGTCGAGGACATCTTCTCGGGGCCGGACAATTTCCTGATGGCGTTCGCCCCGAAATCCGAGGCGGCCTTGCTCATCGACAAGCTGGGCGAGCGCTACGAGGTCACGCGGACCAACATCAAGAAGTGGACAGTCGGATCGCCCATCCAGGCACCGCTCGACGCGATTGAGAACCTGCGAAAGCGGCGGCCGTTCGATGCGGACCAGGTACAGAAAGTCATCGTCCGCGTGGCCACGAGCGAGGCGAAGACGGTGAACGACCGCGAGATGCCAGACATCTGCCTTCAGCACATGGTGGCGGTGATGCTCGTCGACAAGACCGCATCGTTCGACGCGGCGCACGACAAGCCGCGCATGAAGGACGCGGCCGTCCTGCGGCAGCGCGCGAAGGTGCAGCTCGTGCCCGACGAGGACCTCGAGCGCCTGTATCCGCGCCGTGAGGCAATCGTCGAGGTGACGCTCACCGACGGCACGCGACTCAGCGAGCGCGTCGCCGCTGTCCGCGGCACGGCCGACAATCCGATGACGCGCGACGAAGTGGTCGCGAAGGCGCGCGACCTCATGACGCCGATCGTCGGCGCCGCCAACGCCGGGAACCTCATCAGCACCGTCCTTACGTTGGAGACGGTTAAAGACGTCCGCGCCCTGCGACCGTTCCTGCAGCGGTAGCGGGTCAGCGGTGATCGTCCTCTTGGGCAGGAGGTCTTCGATGTCCCATCCGAATCGAGTTGTGCGGACACCACTGGTATCGGTCGCGTCGGCGACGGCCTTGAGTCTGATTGGCGCACTCCTCATCGCGGGAGGCCAGCCCCGCGCGCAGGCACCTGGTGAATCGGCTGCCGGGCCCGCCGCCAATTCCTGTGGGGCGCCTGCTCAGGCTCCCCAGCCGACCGGTGGCCGCGGTCAGCAGCCGGTTTTTCCATCGGGTCAATATCCAGTCCAGCTGCCTGCGGTATCGCTGCTCGGCGCGCGCAACGATCTTCCAAATCCGTATCGACCCGGCGTGGACTGGGGCCAGTTGCCTTCGGGGAGGAAGTGGGGATCGACCGCGAGCGTCACCACCGCGCCGGACGGTACGATCTGGGTCGTCGACCGGTGCGGGAATTCGGGAGCCGGTGGCACCACCTGCGGCGGCGCCAGCGCCAGCGTCAACCCGATCTTCCAACTCGAACCGTCTGGCAAGGTGCTGAAGAACTTTGGCGCCGGCATGTTCGTCAGCCCCCACAAATTGACTGTGGACAACGACGGCAACCTCTGGGTCGCGGACAACGGAAGCCATCAGGTCTTCAAGCTGAGTCAGGATGCGAAGGTCTTGTTGACGCTCGGCAAGAAAGGCATCGCCGGACCGGGCGTCGACGAATTCGATGCGCCGACGGAAGTCGCCTTCGCTCCGAACGGCGATGTGTTCGTCGGAGACGGGCACTCCGGAGGCGGCACGGCCACGGGCAACGCGCGGATCATGAAGTTCGACAAGAACGGGAAGTTCATCAAGACGTGGGGAAAGAAGGGAATGGGCCCGGGCGAATTCGACGTGGTCCACACCCTCGCCTTCGATTCCCGCGGGCGGCTGTTTGTCGGCGACCGTCAGAACAACCGCATCCAGATCTTCGACCAGGACGGCAAGTTCATTGCCCAGTGGTTCCAGTTCGGACGCCCGAGCGGACTGTACATCGACAAGAAGACCGACACCCTCTACGTGGCCGACTCGGAATCGAGGGATGGTCGGACCAACACCGGCCAGTTCGGGCTGCCTCAGACCGGGTATGGCTTCAACCCAGGGACCCGGCGCGGCATCAGGATCGGAAGCGCCAGGGACGGCTCCGTGAAGTACTTCATTCCAGATCCGTGTCCGTATCCGTACGCCAGCGGCTCGAGCCTGGCCGAAGGCGTAGCGATCGATGCCGACGGCAACGTTTATGGCGCCGACTTTCTGACCGATGTCAGAAAGTTCGTCAAGAAGTGAGCGCTGAGTGGCGCGTCGGCCAGAATGTTGCTAGAAGCGATCGTTTGAGGAGCGATCCTCGTCAACAAAAGTATCGCGTCTCGGACCACGTGAATCCTCTTGCGAGGGCGACGGGCGATCGTGTGCAGGTGATCAAGGAGGACGTATGTCTAAAAAACCGGTGTTCGGCGCATTCAACCAGGGCGAACTTCCAAAGATTGCCTGCTTCAACAAGGCGACGATCCCACTCGGCGTTGACTTCGACAAGTTGATCGCCGCGATGCAGGTGTACGTGGACAAGTACGTGGCTCCGGTATGGGCGACGCCGGCGAAGCTGATCAAGTCGACGGGATTCATCAAGGGCGCGTGGGCGATGGTCTTCCTCGACGACGCCGATCAGCCTGGCGCCCTTGCCTACCACGACCTCACGCCTGACGGGCTGCCGCAGTCGAAGGTGTTCGTCAAGACCACTCTCAACGACCACCAACTGGTCAGCGTCTCGGCGTCTCACGAGCTGGTCGAGATGCTGGTGGACCCGGCGATCAACATGATGAGCACCGGCCCGGATTCGAAAACGATTTACGCCTACGAGAGTGCGGATCCCGTCGAAGCGCTCACGTTTCCGGTTAACGGGATTGCCATGAGCGACTTCATCTTTCCCGCCTACTTTGAAGACTTCCACAAGCCTGGCAGCGTGCAGTTCGACTATCTGAAGAAGGTCACCAAGCCGTTCCAGATTCTCCCGGGCGGCTACCAGATAATCTTCAAGAATGGAAAATGGAGCCAGGTTTTCGGCAGTGAAGCCAAAAGGAAGAGCTTCGCTCGCGAGGACCGCCGTGGCCACCGCAGTGAGGAGCGCAAGCGGGGCGACGCCAAGCAACGCGCGGACGTGAAAGCGATCGAGCAAGCGGAGCGAAGACGCTGAGCGATCACCATCGGGCAGGACCTGTCTGCTCGAGGGTTTGTCTCATCAGCTGCGGCTGACGTTCATGTAGCGAATGGCCGGCAGCCGTGGCTTTGCGTTCTCGAGCGCACTCACGATGTCCCGTTCCGTTGGACCGTCGCCTTTGGCAATCACGGCTTGAATCTGGACGACCAGGTCCGCAGCGCCGTCAATGGCCGCCTTGAGCTCGTCGTGTCCAGGTCTAATCGCCGGCGGCGATGGCGTGCGCGGCGAGCACGCGGTCGACCATTTCGCCACACAAGCCGAGATAGTTTGCGGGATCGACGAGCTGCGCCAGTTCGTCCCGCCCGAGGTGCGCCGCGATCTCCTGATTCTCTGCCAGCAAGTCGACAAACGGCCGGCCGGTGGCGATCACCTGCCGGCAGATGTCGTACACGAGATCGTGGGCGCGCTGCCGGCCGAGCGCAGCACCGAGGCGCATCATGACCGCTTCCGACACGATCAGTCCGCCCGTGAGCTCGAGGTTCTTCCGCATCCTCCCGGCATCGACCTGCAGCCCACCCACCAGAAATCGCGTCTGCGCGAGCGCGCCAGCCGAGAGCAGGAAGATCTCGGGCACGGCAATCCATTCGATCTCCCAGGGCCCCGTCGAACGCTCGTGGTCCTCCACCATCGCATCGAGCAGCGCCGCGACATGCTGTCGCACCATCGCGGTGCAGGCGTGGATGTAGTTGGACGAAATCGGATTGCGCTTCTGCGGCATGGTGCTGGACGACCCGCGGCCCGAGGCGAACGGCTCGTACGCTTCTTCGACCTCGGTCTGCATCATCAGCTTCACGTCCATCGAGATCTTCCCGAGCGTGCCGGTCACCAGGCCGAGAAAGCAGCCGACTTCGGCGACGCGATCGCGCATCGTGTGCCACGCGATCTCCGGCTGGCCGAGACCGAGCTCGTCGCAGAGCGCGGCCTGCACCCTGAGACCATCCGCGCCAAGCGACGAGAGATTGCCTGCGGCGCCGCCAAACTCGCCCACGAGTACGCGCGGGCGCAACTCGCGCAGGCGCGCCAGGTGCCGATCGAAGCCCGCCAGGAGCACCGCCATCTTGTAGCCGAACGTGATCGGCACGGCCTGCTGCAGGTTGCTGCGGCCCGCCATGGGCGTGTCGCGGTATCGCTTCGCAAGGCCGGCAAGCGATGCGGCAATCGCCTGCAGTTCCTCGCCGACGAGCGCGAGGGCGTCGCGAATCTGCAGGACCGTTGCGGTGTCGGTGATGTCCTGCGTCGTGGCACCCCAGTGGCACCATTCCCCGTATCCGTTGCGACAGAGCGCGACGAGCTGCTGCACAACAGGCAGCACGGGGTACCCGATGCGCTCGGTTTCGGTCTTCAGCGTCGCGAAGTTGAACTCGTCAGCGTGACAATGCCGGCAAATCTCTTCGGCCGCCTCGCCGGGGATGATGCCGAGGCGGGCCTGCACGCGGGCGAGTGCGGCCTCGATATCGAGGTAATACTGGACGCGCGCCTCGTCGGCAAAGAGACGGCGCATCGCCTCGGTGCTGAAGATATGACGGAAAATCAGGGAGTCGGTCGCAGTTGCAGGCATGGTGATGGTCCTGTTAAGGTCCACCAGTATGCGACGAGGTGAGGGAAGGCATCCACAAATCCGGCGGGCCGGGACGCTGCTGGCATTGCCGGTGGCGCTACTCCTGGCTCACAGCGGCGTGCCGCCCGCAATCGCCCAGACGCGGCCGCCGGCACGCGCAGGGCGTGGCGAGGCCGTCGAGCCCAGCCCGCCGCACGTGACATCGGTGCGGCTCTACGTGTTCGATTGCGGCGTGCTCAAGCGCGGCGATCCGACGGGGTACGGCCTCACGCGCAGCCAGGTCGGTTCCACCGATTTCTCCGACCCCTGCTATCTCGTGGTCCATCCTCGCGGCACGATGCTCTGGGACGTCGGCATCATTCCCGACGATCAGATCACGCCTGGCGGCGTCGAGCAGCCGGCAGCCAGGGGAACCAACATCGCTACACGTACACTGCGCAGTCAGCTGAAGGCGATCGGGTACACTCCCCGGAACATCACCTATCTGGCGGTGTCGCACGGGCACGCCGATCACGTCGCCAATGCCAACGAGTACGCCGGGTCGACCGTCCTCATCCAGAAAGCCGAGTGGGACTTCCTCTTCAGCGAAGAGCAGCAGAAGCAGCCCTTTTCCGCCAACTACCGCGCCCTGAAAAACAGCAAAACGCTCAAGCTGGACGGAGACCACGACGTATTCGGGGACGGGACGGTCGTCCTGAAGGCGACGCCGGGTCACACGCCGGGCCACCAGTCGTTGTTTCTCAAGCTGGCCCGGACCGGTCCTCTGGTGCTGACGGGCGATCTCTATCACTACGCCGCGGAGCGCACGCTGCACACGTTCAGGTTGGAAGACAATATCGAGCAGACCCGGGCGTCGCGCGCCGCCATCGACAAGCTGTTGGAGGCAACCGGAGCCCAGTTGTGGATCCAGCACGACATTCTCAAGAACGCGACGCTGAAGAAATCGCCTCAGTACTACGACTAATCGCGAAGGTCCGCGTGAAGAGCGTTTGAAAGAGTCGGCTTCGGCTTCGGGCTTCAGAATACGGGCTTCGGGCAACACTCCGAGAGACTTTCCTGTAGCCTGAAGCCCGGAGGCCTGAAGCCGGAGGCCTATTTCGCAAACTCTTCGCCGGACCAAAGGAGGATCACGATGTTTGCTCGCCTCGTCACGATGTTGCTGCTCGCCGGTCTGATGCCGTGCGCGATCGCGCGCGCGCAGGAACGGATGCCTCCGATCCCGGCCGACAAGATGACCGACGCGCAGAAGAAGGCCGTCGCGGAGTATAAAGCGCTCCGGGGGACGGAGATGACCGGCCCGCCGTGGACGGTGCTGCTGCGCGTCCCGGACCACGTGATCCCCGCGCTGCAGATCCGGCTGCATTATCTGAACAAGAGCGTGCTCGGTCCACGACTCACGGAATTCGCCATCCTGTTCGGTGCGCGGCGCTGGACGAACAACTGGGAATTCAACGCGCACTCCACCGCGGCGACCACGGCTGGTGTGAAGGCCGAGATCATCGCGGCGATCGCTGAAGGCCGGCGCCCCGAACGGATGGCCGATGATGAGGCGCTGGTCTACGATTTCTGCGCGGAGTTGCAGGACAACCAGAGCATCAGCGACGCGACTTATGCGCGTGCCCTGGCCAGGTTCGGCGAGCCCGGAGTCGTCGAGCTCGCGAGCATCCAGGGCTACTACACCTACCTGGCCATGGTGATGAATGCCGCGCGCGTCGGGGTTCAGCCGAACACGAAACCTCCGCTGGAGCGCTTTCCGCGATAAGTGATTCACGAAACGAAGTCAGCCCTGCACGGTGCAGGTGCAGTGGCGTCCCGGATGTTGTGGATGGCGGTTGAGCTGACGATCCGCTGCGGGACTGGGGGCTGAATTCCAGCGGCTGTGTGGTTTCGACCGGCACAAAACAGCGTTGAGTGTTCTTGCTCTGCGGACTCTGCGTTGATCGTCGTGGTTCAGCGGGCCGGCAGCGCGAACGCCGTCAGCGTCAGGCCGGCGGGCGTCAACACCCATTGGCGGCCGTCGACCATGTAGGTGACCGCCGCCGCTCCCCACAGCGGCGCTCCCGTCTGAAAACGCCAGAGCGCCTTCCCGGTTGTCGCGTCGAACGCCTGGAAGTACCCGTCGTTGTCGCCGGTAAACACCAGCCCTGAGGCCGTCGACAGAATGCCGCCCGTCAGATCGAGCGACACGGTCGACGGATACGGCCGGTACCGATGCTCCCAGCGCCGCTCGCCGGTCGTTGGATCGATGGCGCGCAGCGCGGCGAACTGATCGCGCCCTTCGACAAGCTTTCGACCGCCGCTCGGCACGCGCACACCCAGACCAATCGGCGGTGTCGGCTTGATCGGCGTCCACGTGGCGCAGGTCTCGTGGGCGGTCACGAAAAACAGCCGCCGTTCCGGATCGTATGAGGGCGGCATGAAGTTCGTGCCGCCGTGATTGTCGGGTAGACACTTGTCGGGTGTCCCGATGTTGTCGAGCACGATTGGCCGGCCGTCCGGCCCAATCTCCTTCGCCCAGTTCGACCCGTCGATGAACGGCTTCGCGACCAGGAGCTTTCCGGTTTCGCGGTCGAGCGTGTAGAAGAAGCCGTTGCGATTGGCGACCATCACCACTCTTCGGAGCTGGCCGCCAAGCATCAGGTCCCCTTGCACGGGCACGTGCGCCGAGTCCCAGTCGTGGACGTCGTGCGGCGTGAATTGATAGTGCCACCGCAGCTTGCCGGTGTCGGCGTCGAGCGCAACGAGCGAACAGGTGTACAGGTTGTCGCCGAGCCGATCGTCGCCGTAGTAGTCGGGATTCGGATTGCCCGTGCCGTAGTACACGAGATTCAGCACCGGATCGTAGCTGCCGGTCACCCAGACAGCGCCGCCGCCGCGCGCCGCGACTTCAGGGTTCGGCCACGAGTTGCTGCCTGGCTCGCCGGCTCCCGGAATCGTGTAGAACCGCCATGCGCGCTCGCCGGTCTGGGCGTCGTAGGCGTCGATGTAGCCGCGGCTCGAAAAGTCGCCGCCGGCGACGCCGATGATCACCTTGTTCTTCACCACGAGTGGCGCGGCCGTAATCGCATTCGCATTCTTGACATCGCCGACCGGCACATCCCAGATCACCGCGCCCGTCTTTCGATCGAGCGACAGCAGATGCGCGTCGAGCGTGCCCATGTACAGCCGATCGCCGAGGATCCCGAAACCCCGGTTCACGGGCCCGCAGCACACCGACGCCGCGAAGTTCGCCGGAAGCGTGCGCCGGTAGTTCCAGATCGGACGGCCGTCCGTCGCGTTCACCGCCCAGGCCTGGTTGTTGTTGCCCGTGATGTACAGGATGCCGTCGACGACGATCGGCGAGGTCTCGATCCCACGCCCGGGAATTCCCGGGATGTCTGTCTGGAAAATCCACTGGGGAGAGAGCCCGCTGACATTCTGCGGGGTGATCTGCGTCAACGGGCTGTGCCGCTGACCGGTGTAGTTGCCCGAAAAGGTCAGCCAGCGCGCAGGGTTCTTCAACCCGGCGACGAGATCGTCACCGGTCACCGTTGGATGGGCCGGCTGCTGCGCGGTAAGCGTCAGGCCACCCATGGTCATGGCCAGTGCGACGATACGAACGACGCGATGACTCGTCATGTCAGCGCCGCTTATACCACACTGCTGCGCCGGGAACACTCGGAAGCCGCCGCTCTATTCCCTTCCCGTCCTTGTAGTTAGACGTGGTCAGATTCCAGCGAGTCTCCGGCCTGGCAGCGGGCTCGGCTCTCTATAGCTGACGTGTGAACCGTGAACTTGGACTATTGAGTCAAGTTTCGGGGTTCTCAAGGGTTCGATGGGCCCGGTCCCGTGATACGTCACGATCGGATCAGCGCCGCAGCATGGCCCTCAAACTCTGAATCTCCGCCAGTATTTCGTCGATGTCCGCGCGATCGAGCGTCACCTTCCCCGACGACTTCAGGCTTCGGCCATCGTCGCTCTGCTGTCGATTGAGCAGCATCTCCATCCGCTGAAGGAGCACGATTGCCTGCGCAAGGTTTGTGTCAGTGACGGCCGAGGCCGGCGGTTGAGTCGCGGTGACAGGCGTCGCTGACGCTGGCGTGGTGGCCGCCGGTGTGATGGCGGCTGGCGACGACGAGAGTGTCGACGTGTAGAAGCTCTCCAGCCGCGTTTGAAAATCCATGAGCGCCGTACGAAGGCCATCGTCTGGCGCATTCGCGCCAGTGCTCGTCGCCAGGATGCGGCCGAGGTCTGAATTCACCGCCGCATATTGCATCCTCCAATCTGTCGCGCGAGCCGACGCCACGGAGCCTGACGTTCCGACCGCCGCTGCCTCAGGTGCCCCGATCCCGATCGCGCCGGTTGGACGTGGGATCGCCGGAGTCCCGTTCACCTTCGACCCGGCGGCGCTCTGAGCGTTGAACATCGACAGCAATTCTTCAAAATCGCGGCGGAGATCGTTCATCGGCGCTGTCGTCGCGGACGGAGTCTTTGGCAGCGCGGCCAGCGCCTGTTGGGCCTCGTGGAGCCGATCGAGCGATCGAGATTGAGCGTCAGCCTGTGATGTCGCCGACTGAGCCTGTGACGGCAACGAAGTCGCCTGATTGCCGAACGCGGCCAAGGGAAGACAGAGGATGACGATCGCTGCAGCAATGGTTCGTTTCAAGCCTGAAGTGCGCATGGCTCCATCCCTCCCGCCTCGACTGTTACAGTCGAGAACAGCGGGATAGACGCAAGTGAAATGCCACCGACTGATGAGGTGGGGTCTTCGGCCGCTACCGTGTGCTCCGGACCGCAGCGTTGCACTCTCGCGGATCGCCAGAGTCCATGCCGCGCTTGAAGTATTCGACGCGCTGCGCCGATGTCCCATGCGTGAATCGATCCGGCATGACATGCCCGGTCGTCATCTTCTGCAGCCGGTCGTCTCCGATCGCCGCCGCCGCCCGCAGCGCCTGTTCGGCGTCGCCAGGTTCCAGCTCGACGTGCCCCGCTTTGAAGCGGCCGGTCTGCGACGCGGCATGGCCCCACACGCCGGCGAAGCAATCCGCTTGGAGCTCGAGCGCCACCGACATGCTGCCCGGCCCCGAGGCTGCGCCGCGACGGGAGCCCTCGTCCAGGCCGAGCAGATGCTGAACGTGGTGGCCGAGCTCGTGCGCGATCACGTACGCTTTCGCAAAATCCCCGGGCGCGCCGAATCGACGCGACAGCTCGTCAAAGAATCCGAGATCGAGATAGACCTTGCGATCGCCCGGGCAATAAAACGGGCCGGTCGCCGCATCCGCCTGGCCACAGGCCGACTCAATGGAGTCGCGGAAGAGCACCACGCGCGTACGCTGGTAGCGTGCTCCGAGCAGTTGCTCCCACGTGCCCTGCGCATCGTTGGTGACGGCATCGACGAAATCGACCATCCGCTCTTCCTGCGGCGGCCCCTTCACGGGACCCGACGCGTCACCAGCCGACGAAGGGGCAGCACCCTGTGAGTCGAGCAACGACAGAAAATCAGTCCCGGTCGCCCAACTGAGCACAAGGAGGACGAGGACGCCACCGATGCCGAGCGGTACGGCGCGGGAGCCCGAGCGACCGCGCATGTCTTCGATATTCCCGCGATCGCCGCTGGACCACTGCATCTGACGCCTCCAGGCCCCTCAAGGGCACGAGATCAACCAGTTCACCGGCCGTCCCGACACGGCGTGCTCTGCAATTTCGAGACCGTCGCAGGTGAAGACCCCCTGCGCGTGTGGACCAGCGTCAGGCCGGCCGCCCAAATGCTATCCGTGCGCGCTGGGCTTGAAGCTCGTGCAGCAGTCGCATGACGTTGTACGCCGTCAGCTCGACCAGGACGTTCGTCACATCCGTGTGCAGCTCGTCGCTCAACTCGGCTTCGAGGTGCTTCATGGCGACGACGAGACGCTTCTCCTGCGCGGCCAGCTCGTCGTTCTCGACGACGCCGTCGGCGAGCGCGCTCGTGAACGACTCCAGCTTGTTCACACGATCGAGAACGGCGGGATGTTCCGCCTCTTCATCAAACCAACTCGTACGCGCCATGATTTTCCCTCCGGGAAGTTCGGACCAGTTATCCACCCAACAACGTCTTGCCGCAGAGCTCGTCCGCCTGCGTTCGCGGTGCATATCGGCGAACTTCGGCGTGACTCGCCGAAGCTCGCGTCTTCGCCGCAAGCGAAGGCGGGCAGCTCTCACAGCTCGTTCACGATTTGCTTCAACGCGGTCAGTCGCGCCTGAAGCTTCGACCGTCCTCCATCGGCATCCATCTTTTCAAGAACCGCCGCGGGCAAGAACTGTCGATCCGTGCATTCGATCGTCGCTGCCGTTTCCTGAAGCTCGCGCTCGAGCCCCTGCGTCGACGGCATGAACTGCGAGACGACCTCCGCGAGCGCATCGCGCGTGACATGCGGTTGTCCGGCCAGCAGCGATTTCCGCAACGCCCGTCCGACGATGCCCTCGATATCGGCGCCCGAGAGGTGACCACGCTGGGGAATCGCCGGCACGTCGTCCGGCGACAGGTTCGATCCGAGCTTCTTCGCGAGAATCACGAACATCTGGCGGATCTCGGTCTCGTCGGTCGGGTAGAAGAGAGGGATGTGCACTTCGGCGCGGCCCTGGCGCTTGAGGTCGATGGGCAACAGGTCGGGCCGCGCGGTCAGCAGCATCCAGATAATCCGGCCGCGATACCGGGTGTCGCCCATCTGCGCGGCGATCATCCCGAAGACCCGGCTGGACGTGCCGGAGTCGCCATCCTGCTCGCGGCTGCCGAGCGCCGCGTCGGCTTCATCGATCACGACCACCACTGGCCCCATCGCGCGCAGCACCGACAGCACGCGCTCGAGGTTGCCCTCGGTCTCGCCCACGTACTTCGAGCGGAAGTTCTTCAGCGTCACACAAGGCACGCCGATCTCTCCGCTCACGCACTGCGCGAGAAACGACTTTCCAGTCCCGACCGGACCGCACACGAGATACCCCATCGGAAGGCTGTCGAGTGCCCCGCGTTTGAGCAACGCGGCGTCCTCGCGCAAACGCGCCTTGGCCGCCTCATGACCCACGACCGTATCGAGTGTCCACTTCGGCTCGACGAACTCGAGCAACCCATGGCACTGTCGCTCGATCAGCCGCTTTTTCAGCGACCGGAAGACGGCAGCATCCAGGCGCCGTCCCGTTTCTCGCGAAGACTGAACGAGGACGTTGAGATCGGTCAAGGAGATGCCCGCGGTCAGCCGCGCGAGGTTCGGCGCATCGAAGTCCGAGAAGGCCGCGAGCGCAGACGCGTCCACGTTGGTCTGGATGAATCGCTCGCGCGCCGACTCGTCCGGCAGCGGCACGTCGATGGCCGCCACGTGGGGGTTGCCGGTCAGCCGTTCGCTGAGATCGGCGAGCTTCTCGTCGAGCAGTACGAACGCCATGTTCAGCCGCTTGACGTGGGGGCTCATGGCCCAATTGAGCATCATCACGAGCTGGGAGGACGATTGGGCGTTGAGGCGGCCCGGCTCGCCCGCCGGGAAGACGTAGGACGCCTGATCGAGGATGAATGCCAGGCTGAGGCGATCCGCGCCTTCCGCCACGATGTTGTTGCGCACGAAGCGATCGAGGAGCGCAAAGGTGGCGGCAGGCTCCTTCGTGAGGGCGCTCAGGTCGCCCACTTTGCGGTTGGCGAGCGTGACCATTTCTTTCAGTCGATGCTCGTCCCGCCCCGCCAGAACGCGCAGCCCCCGACCGAGGTCGTAATGCAGCACCAGCGACCAGCGCCCGAAGAGCTGCTCGGCCAGAAACTCCGCCAGCGCCCCGTACCGTGTCTCCGGGCCGTCGCCGATGCGCACGTAGTCGTACGTGTTTCCGTACAGAACGAACGCCGAGGTCGTTCCGGAAAAATACAGTTCGGCAAGCTGCGCGGCCCACGGCGGGAACCAGCGCGGCAGATCGGCCAATGTCCCGCCGCCTGCAGGACGAGGCTCGCCAGCCACGCCTACGTATTTCGCTTCGGGAGCGGCGGATGGATCAGGCGTCATGCCGCAGCACCTCGCGCAGGTCGGATTCGAGGATCGCCGGCGGCTCCTGCAACTCGTCGGCAAGACCCGTCAGATGCTGCAGCTCGCTCACCGCCTTCTCGGTCTGTCTCATGCTTTCCGCGGCCGAATCGACCTGACTGCTGAGGAAGTCCGGATCCTGCCGGTTGACCGCCACTTCGGCGAGCGCCTGGATCTTGCCCTCGATCCGGTCCAGCTCGATGGACACGAATTGGGCGTTCTTCTTCGCGCGCTCGTAATTGTCGAGACGCAGCTCGCTCATCGCGATACTGTCCTGCAGCGATTTGGCGATTCGCTCATCGCTCGCGCTCTGCGCGGCCGCGAGATCCTTTCGCAGCTGTTCGAGGCGGGCGACGATCTCCTCGTTGTGCATGCTGCCCAGGAATCGGTCGAGCGCGGTCTTCGACAGCAGCAGGCGAAGAAAGAGCCACAGGAGCCGGTCGAGGCCCGGCGTGCGAATCTCCTCCGCGGAGGCGCCCTCGCTGCCCGCGGCGCCCCGGACTCCGGCGGCAATGCCGCGCATCTCGACACAGCGGGCATGAAGACGCTCGAACCGCTGGCGCGCGTCGCTGGGAAGACCGCCGAGGATGGAGACGAGCGACGGCGCCGGCGGTCCCGGCGTCGCGGTCTCGCCCTGGGCCTTCCGCGCGGCATGAACTTTTGCGTCGATTGCGCCGCGAAAGCGCGGAATGGCAATCAGGCCCGCCAGATAGCTCAACTCGGCGGCCGTCACGAGCGGCAGCATGATGTCCGACATTGGCGCCATGGCCGCAGCGGCCACGCCGCCCAGAAAAAACAGCAGGTTCCATCGGAAGAGAAAGGCTTCCTTGAGATAGTCCTTCAAGCCGGCGCCAAGCGGCGCGCTCGCCGACCGATCGTCGCGGAGCGGAGTGGACATGGGCGTCAGTCGTCGCCGGCGCGGGTCGACGCTTCGAGCGTATCGATGGTATCGCGTATCTCGAACACCAGGTCGATGAACGCCTTCTCTCGCTGCATCTCCTTCGGGGGCCGGTCGGGCGCCGGCACCTCGATCTCCTTGAGAATCGTCCCCGGCGAGGAGGAAAACACGTAGACGCGATCGCCCAGGTACACCGCCTCCTCGATGGAATGGGTGACGAAAAACACCGTCGCCTGCGCTTCCCGCCACAACGAGACGAGCAGTTCCTGCATGTGCAGCCGGGTGGAGGGATCGAGCGCCCCGAACGGTTCGTCCATCAGGATGATCCGCGGCGACAGGATCAGCGTCCGGGCGATCGCCACCCGCTGGCGCATACCGCCGGACAGCTCGCTCGGATACTTCCGCGCATCGCGAATCACGTCGAGGCCGACCTTGGCAATCCACTCGCGCGCCCGCTCCCGCCGCTCGCGTGCCGGAATGCCACGGCACTCGAGGCCGAACGCCACGTTGTCCTCCACGCTGCGATTGTCGAACGACGTGTAGTCCTGGAACACCATGCCGCGGTCGGCCCCGGGATGGCCGACCGGCGTCCCCGCCACCAGCACGCTGCCCTGGGTCGCCGGATGGTGTGGCCGGAGTGCGGCTATCAGACGCAGCACGGTCGACTTCCCGCAACCGGACGGCCCGAGGATCGAGACGAACTCGCCGCGGTCCGGACGATCCTGCACCGCGAACGTCACGTCGCGGATCACCGTGAAGTCGCCGAAGCGTTTCGTCACCTGGCGAAACTCCACGATGCACGGAGTCTCGACGGTCATTCTTCGACCGCGCGGTACGGAAAGAGACCGCGCTGCAGCCAGAACAGCGCCCGGTCGATGCCGAAGGCGAGCAGACCGATGATTAGAAGAATCAGGATGATGTGCTCTGACAGCCCACGCCGCTGGCTCGTCATCAGCAGATAGCCGAGCCCGTACTTCGCGTTGATCAGCTCGGCCAGCATGATGTACCCGAACGCCATGCCGAACAGGTGCCGCAGGCTGTCGTAGATGTCCGGCAGCGCCAGCGCGACGAGCACCTTCGAGACAATCTGCAGCGGCGAAGCCCCCAGGGTCTGCGCGGTTTCGACGTACCGGTCGGGCACGCCGGCAATCGCACTGACCGCGGCTGAATACACGAAGGGCACGCACGCGACGAAGATGAACATCACCTTCTGCGTCTCGTCGATACCGAACCAGAGAATGGTCAGAGGGATCAAGGCGGCGACGGGAAGGTTGCGGCCGAACAGCGCAAGCGGGGCGGCGGACGCCTCGACGATGCGCCAAGAGCCGGCGAGGATGCCCAGCGGAACACCGAAAAAAATGGCCAGACCGAAGCCGATCAGCACGCGCTTCAACGTCGCGGCGATGCTTTGCACCAGCGCGCGCTCGTTCAGCAGGCTGGAAAAGCTGCCGATGACCTCGCGCGGGCTCGGGAGGATCACGGGCGAGATGAACCGTGCCTCCGGCGACGATCCGATGGTGGCGAGCCACCATAGGATCACGACGAAGGCCACGGCCCCCGCGCCGAGCAACTGGCGCACGATCCGAGGCGGAGCGACCCGAATCGAGAACAGCGGCGGCCTGGACTCGCTGGGCATCTATTTGGCGGCGGTCGGGCTCTCCGCCGGGTAGACCTTGATCTCAACCCGGCGATTCTTCGCGTGGTTCTCCGGATCCGCGGGGTCGGCCGGCCGGTCCCACCCGATTCCGGCCGTCGAGAACTGGTTCGGCTGCAGCGACGGGAACTTGCGGACCATCGCTTCCTTCACCGAATTCGCCCGATTGAGCGACAACTCCTGGACGACGCTCTTGGGCGCGTTCCCCCGCATCGAGGAGTCGGTATGGCCTTCGATGACGATTCGCGCGGCGCCGTACTGCCCCGCCAGCTTGCCGATTTCCTCGACCACGAAACCGACATTCGGGTCGTAGAGCTCCTCCACGTCTTTGCCATCGGCGGTCCGCGTGATCTTCTTGTTGAGATCCCAGGAGTTGGGGAAGAAGTGGATCACCACCGTCTTGGTGAGGATCTCGTCCTTCTCACCGACCGCTCCGGCGGTCGTCGGCGCAAACTGGACGTCGTATTCGTTCTTCTGGCTCGCGTACTTCGGTTCGCTGCCCAGCTTCTGGATGACCGAGAAATCCATCACCTGGTCGAACGGCGTCTGCTGGGTGACCGCGTTGATCTTCTTGTAGAGAAAATACGCGGTGTTCCAGGTGCGCTCGAAGTTGGTGGGATTGTTCTGGTTGAGGAAGAAGTCCCGATTCTCGGCGTAGTTGGTCGAGTGCGCGTCTCCGAGCATTCCAAGGGCATCGCTCTCGGGAACCGAATAGCCCGTCGCCATCAGCTTGGCGACCTTCTGTTTCGCGTCCTGCGCCTTGAGATCCTGCATCGCGTCGAAGATGCCGCGGACGATCCCTTCCATGATGTCGGGATTGTCCTTGGCAAAGTCGGCGCGCGCGAACCAGACGTCGGCAATCAGCTTGTTCGCCGTGGCGGTCGTGACCATCAGCCGGTTGCCTTTGATCTTCTCGAGGTTGTAGATGTCGGGCGCCCAGCTCACGGCGCCGGCCAGGCGCTTGTCGGCATTGAAGGCGGCCGCCGCCTGGAACGCATCCTGCGTGAACTTGAAGTCGACTTCCGCCGGCTGCACCCCCCCGTTGATGAGCGCGTTCAGGACGAAAAAGTGCGACGGCGAGTTCTGGGCGAGGACGACCGTCTTCCCCCGCAAATCGGCCATCGTCTTGATCGCCTCGCGCACGACGATGCCGTCGCCGCCGTTCGACCAGTCGACCTGCTGATAGATGCGCGGCATGACCCGCGAATCCTTGCGCAGCCCTTCGAGGAAGAGGGGCACCATGTCGAGCGTGGCCCATCCCACGTGGAGGTTGCCGGCCGCGAACGCGTCGCGCATGGCCACGGGGTCGTCGATCAGCACGAGCTCGAGCTTGAAGTCCTTCCCGCCGGGCGTCTTCCAGACGCGCCCAGGCTTGAAGCCGTTGTTCGCGTAGATGATGGGGCCCCAGCCGGCCCAGACGTTGATCGCGAACCTCACCGTCCGATCGATCATCGGCGTGTAGCTGGAGATTCCTTTCACCTCAGGAAGCTTCGCCGTGGCCACGAAGTTGTATTCCTTGACCGTGGTGATGCCGGAGCTGTCGGGCTTCTCGGCCTTCCCCGCGTTTCCCGCCAACTGCTTGAGCTCGTCGCTCGAGAACTGACCGCCACCGCCGCCCGGTCCGGCGGCGCCGAAACGCCAGATCGCGACGCCCACGAGGCCGAGGATCACAAGAAAGACGGCAACGTAGAAGATTGGTTTCGGCTGTCCGTTCGCCATGTATCAACTCCTCAGAGCGTGTGAAGGATTACGACGTTCTCACGCAGCGTACGCAGAGATCGCCGGGAATTTCTGGGATTCTCTCAGCGGGCTCTGCGGTCGCCGCCATTGAACGGCGTTTTTCACGGGCTCTCAGTTCGACTGCTTTTCGATGATTTTCTCTGTCGCCGGACCCAGATCCTTCGCGGCCGGCGCCACCGTCGTCGTCTCGGGCGACTTCAGACCGAGCTCCACTTCGAAGTCGGTCAGCGCCTGTTCGGCCAGCTCCGACTGCATCCGTTCTTCGGCTTGAATCTCCGCGATCCCCTCGTGCGACAGGTCGGCTGCGACACGGACCTTGCCGCGGTTCTGGTCGATCTTCTGCTGGATGACCGATTCGATCTGTCCGAAGTCGGTCGTCAGGTTGATGTTGAAGCCCTCGGCCAGCTTCGCGATCTCGGCTTCCGCCGTGCTCATCTTCAGCTCGGCGTCGTACTTGTGGATCTTCTCCTTCAGCTCGATCAGTTTCTCGTTCGCGTGCTTGATCTTCTTCAGGTTGTTGCCGTACGCCGTCTCGTGCAGCTGGTACTGCTGCTCGTTTGCCGCGAGCTCGCCCTTCGCCTTCTGCAGCTCCAACGCGAACTTCGCGGCCGTCGCACGATCGCCCGCTTTCAGGTAGGCCTTCGTCTCGGCCTCGAGCTTCTGCACGTGGGACCGGTTCGCCGACACTTGCCGCGTGACGCGCTCAACGAGGCCCCGGTACTGCTCCAGGCCAAGACGGCCTTCCTTGAGCTGCTCGACGGCGCGATCGTATTCGTACTGCATCTGCGCGATGGGATCGGCCTCCCAGAAAATGTTGGCGATCTTGTTCAACTGCGCCATGAACGCCGACCAGAACTTGTGCACAATCACGTCGTTCTCCTTTATCAGGCGCCCGGACGCGCCTGAACGCAAACGTAGAACACCCCTTGTGGAGTCCCGGAGACATTTTACGTTTTTGGCATCCTCCTAGCGCTTGGCCGCTGGCTCCTGCTCGCCCGGGGTGATCGCCTCGGCGAGAATCTTCCCTTGATAGACTCCGTCGAGCGCTGTCCGCAGCTCGGCGGCGTTACCAGCGCCGATGACGTCTCCTCCCGCGTCTTTGAGGAAGGCGAACTTCTGCGGGGAGGTGTCGAACGCGACGAAATAGATCTGGACCGCACCGTCGCTCTTCTGGTGAATGTCGCGCGCGACATCGTCGGGGCTGCGGCCGGCCGTGTTGTCGCCGTCAGTGACGACCAGGAGGTATTTTCGGAATACACCGGCGCGATAGAGGTCGGGCCGTGCCGTGCGCATCGCCTCGCCGATGGCTGTGCCTCCCCCGGGCCGCGGCAGTTGGGCCAGCGCGTCGCGCACGGCGGCACGGTTGTAGGGGCCGATCGGCAGCTGCGTCGAGACGTGGCTCGAAAAGCTGTAGATGCCGATCTTGATCGGAAAGTCGGGCCGCTTGCGGACGAACGCATCGGTGGCGTCGAGCATGGTCTCGAGCGCCTCCCGCGCCACGATGTATTTCGGCCGCGAATCCCCCGGTGCATCGTCGCGCATCGAGCCCGAAGTGTCGACCAGGATCGCTACCGCGGCGCCGATCCCTTCTTCAACGTCGGCCTGATACGGAGCGGCCTGCTCGAGATCCCGGGCGCGGTTGCGGCGCTCGCGACCGCCCGGCTGGCACGCGAGCATCCCAGGGACCAGGGTCGCCACCGCCAACATGGCCGCTGCCTTGCCGAAAGGAACACTCCGAAAAGGCATCAACTCCCGTGGCATTCGAATCAATGGGCCCGCATCCTATCGTTACGGTTGCTGACGGATCAAGGTTCAGTTCCCAGCCGCTTCCGTGCCTCGGCCAGGCCGTTGAGGTGCGCCTTCGAGACCTTCGGATAGGCCAGGTCGAGGCCCTCGAGGGCCTCGACGATGAGCTCCGAGATCACGAGACGGGTGAACCACTTATGGTCGGCCGGCACGACGAACCACGGGGCGTGCGCCGTGCTGGTGCGCGAAAGCGCCTGCTCGTACGCGTGCATGTAGTCGTCCCAGCGGTCGCGTTCGCCGAGATCGCCCAACTGGAACTTCCAGTTCTTCGACGGCTCGTCCAGGCGCTCGAGCAAGCGCCGCCGCTGTTCCTCCTTCGACACGTGGAGAAAAAACTTCAGGATCAGCGTGCCGTTACGGGCGAGATACCGCTCGAACGCGTTGATGTCCTCGTAGCGCTCCTTCCAGAGGTGTCGTGTGACAAGAGACTCTGGAAGCCTCTCCCCGGCGAGAACCTCCGGGTGGACGCGAACGACGAGCACTTCCTCGTAATAGGAGCGGTTGAAGATCCCGATCCGGCCGCGCTCAGGGAGTGCCTTGACCGCCCGCCAGAGGTAGTCGTGGTCGAGCTCTTCGTCCGAGGGCCGTTTGAAGGCGAACACCTGTGTTCCCTGCGGGTTCAGGCCGCTCGTGACGTGCTTGATGGCGCTGTCTTTCCCCGCCGCGTCCATCGCCTGGAAGATGAGAAGGACGGCCCAGCGATTGTCGGCGTAGAGCTTGTCCTGAAGCGCAATCATCCGCTCGAGACCACGGGCGAGCCGACCCGACGCCTTCTGCTTGTTCTTGAACGATCCGGTGTGCGCGGAATCGTAGTGGCGCAGGTTGAGCCTGTGGCCGGAACGCACGCGAAAGGGGCTCGTGTCCATACACCGAGCACACTATTAGCCGGGCCGTGCGGCGTCAAGGACCTCACGCGCGGGCCCGACAAGACAGCGCCTTTGGACGAAAGCGGCATGGATATTTCAACAGAGCCTCGTGCGCCATGAAGCACGCAACAGCTGTCTGGGTGGTTCTGGCTCTTCTGGCCGCAGTCGATTCGTGTTTGGCTCAGGACTCGCCCACGGTCGAAACGAAACCCGTCGCCGACAATCACGAGCTTCTTCGGAAGTACGTATGGTCGCCGCTTGGAGCGGGAGGAGCGATCCACGCGTCGTTGGCCAGTGCTCTCGAGCAGTGGCGGGGCGCGCCGCCCGAGTGGGAAGAGGGCGCGACAGGTTACGCGAAACGCTGGGCGTCTGAGTTCGGGGAGGCAGCCGTCGCCGACACGACGAAGTACGTGGTCGCTCGAATGCTCCATCACGATCCGTCGTTCACGCGGTGCGAGTGCGCGGGATTCGGACGGCGACTTCGCCACGCGCTCCGTTCGCCTTTTGTGGCCCGCACGCGTGACGGGCACACGGTTTTTTCACCGGCGACTGTCGCAGGCCTGGCGGCCGGCCAGATCGTGCCCGCCATCACGTGGTACCCGGCTCCCAACGGCACGCGCGACGGACTCGCACACACGGCGGCCGGCATCGCCGGAAAGTTGGGAGTGAACGTGCTCAGGGAATTCATGCCGCGCCCGAGCGACATGAAAGCTAAAATCCGGTCCGCATTGCCATGATCGCGAGTCCGTCGGGCGCGAGTCCACCTCCGATTCCGGCGAGATAGAGATTCTGCCGCGTCGGGATGTGTGTGACGTCCTCCTTCAAGCCTCGCAGGAGCGCCCGCACGCCTGTGTGAGGCGGCGTCGGCGGCTTCTTGTCTTGAGCGTCGCCGGCTGTCTTTTCCTGAGGTGTTGAATCAGCGTCAGGTTTTGAATCAGCGTCTGCCTGCGTCTTTTCCTGAGGTTCGTCGATCGACGACTCGGGCGCCGCGTTCTGATCAGCCACCTCGGCCGAAACTCCCGGCTCAGTTGGGGGATTCAGACTCGTGGGCGCCGCTACAACGAGCAGCAGGAGCGAGTCGACGCGAGGACCATCGTTACCGATTAGACCCTCAGTCGATAGGAACGCGATGTACCAAATTAATCACGAGGACCGCCCTCATGAGGTGCCGCCCCGTCTTTTTCAGCCGGCTGAGCCTCCAAAAGGCAGTCACAGTCGTGATTCGATTCTTGCAAGGTCGAGGAGCGTGACCAAATCCACTTACAAGATCGTCAGCGCATTGGCCATCAGTGCGATCGCCCTTTTGAACACGCCTCGCTTGATGGCCGCCAGAGCTCCCAATCGAGCCACCGGGACCGATGCGCTCGAACTCCAAGTCCGGCTCGACCGGGCCGGGTTTTCACCAGGCGAGATCGACGGGCGGGACGGCCAGAACACGCGCAAGGCTGTCGCTGCCTTCCAAAAAGCCCGCCAGCCGTCTTCCGGGAATGAGGGGTTGCTCAAGGCGCTGAGCGGGGACGCGGCGGAGACGACCGTTGTCTACACGATTACCGCCGAGGACGCCGCCGGACCGTTCACCGAGACAATTCCGGATGACATGGCGGCGAAGGCGAAGCTTCCAGCGCTGCACTATACGACTCTGCTGGAAGCGCTTTCCGAGAAATTCCACTCGGCGCCAGCCTTGCTCAAACGCCTGAACCCCGGCGCCAGCTTCGCTGAAGGGGAGCAAATCAAGGTGCCCAACGTCTCACGGACTGACGAACCGGCGGCCGGGTCTGCCCGGAAGCCTGCGGGACGTGTCAAGGTTGTGGTTTCGAAGAGGGCGTCGGTGCTGACGGCATACGATGAAAAAGGCCAGACGATCTTCCATGCGCCGGTAACGAGCGGCAGCATGCACGACCCCTTGCCACTGGGACAATGGGCCGTCACTGCCGTCGTGTCCAATCCAACGTTCAACTACAACCCCGAGCTCTTCTGGGATGCCGAACCTTCCCAGACCAAGGCAAAGATTCCACCGGGTCCCAACAACCCCGTCGGTTCCGTCTGGATCGATCTGACCAAAGAGCACTACGGCATCCACGGGACGCCTGAACCCGGGCAGATTGGGCATTCCACTTCTCATGGGTGCGTCCGTCTGACAAACTGGGATGCGGTGAAACTCGCGGCCCTCGTGCAGAAGGGAACTCCCGTCGTGTTCGAAGAATGAAGTGATGAGAAGACGACGCTCACCTGCGTCCAGGACGGCGACGGCGGCAGTGGCCGGCTTTCTCGTCGGTGTCGCTGCGACGGCCCTCCTGGCGTGGCGCCTTCCGGCGCTGACAAGGTCGCTGGAGCAGCCTCCCGCTCCACCAACCGCCGAGGAAGTCCGTCGTGAAGTTCCGATCACACCGAGCCGACCGTCGACTCCTCCGCCGGTTGCCACGTCCGCATCTAATTCTTCGACCTCCGAGCCACTGATCGGAACGAACCCGTCCGCCGAACTGCGCGGTCGGCACCTCCAGATGCCGATACGCAGTGTGACAAGGGAAGATCTCCACGACTCGTTTGAGGAAACGCGCGGCACGACGCGGCGGCACGAGGCGATCGACATCCTGGCGCCCCGGAACACGCCAGTGCTGGCGGTTGAGGACGGCACGATCGCCCGTCTGTTCCTCAGCAAGGCTGGCGGCATCACGGTCTATCAATTCGATCCGACCGCCACCTACGCGTACTACTACGCGCACCTCGAGCGCTACGCGGACGGCCTCCGGGAGGGCGATCCTGTCAAAGCCGGTCAAGTGCTGGGAAGCGTCGGCACGTCGGGGAACGCGGACAGGAACACGCCCCACCTCCACTTCGCAATCTTTCGCCTTACGGACAAGAAGCGATGGTGGGAAGGGACCGCGATCGACCCGTACGAGGTTCTGAAAACCCCCTGAGGCGCGTCAGGACTTCGCCTCCCATCCGTATCCGGGTTCCGTCGTCAACCGGGTGTCGTCGACCGGCATCCCGACGGTGAAGTGATAGAGGCTCTGAAAGGCATGTCCTTGAAGGCCCAGCACGTCGTGGACCGGATCGTCGTAGAAGCATCCGATGCCTGTCGAACGCGTGCCGGCGGCCTCGGCTTCGAGATACAGCGCCTGGCCCACCACGCCTGATTCCCAGAACAGATGCCGGTAGAACGACCGGCCGTGGGCGCCGAGGCTCGCGTCGAAGTCGGCGATCATCCCCAGACTGAAAAAGCCATCCGCCGCGATGTCCTGGTCGCAACTGAGACGCTTCGCGAGCATCCGACAATCGCCGCGCGCCAGACACATCACCGGTACCGTGTCGTGCGCCGGTTCCCACAGAAACTCGCGGCCACACGACGCCTGAAGACGGTCGAGCGCCTGCGGATCGCGCGCCAGCAGGTAAAGTCCCGGTGCGACACCGTCGACGCGGTGCACGAACAGCACGAGATGAATGCGAGGTGTCCACCACAGAACATCCCAGGGCGCGTGCCGGCCAGGCACGATCCGCGACAGCATGTCGAAGAACACCAGCCCGTCGATCGCCGATTGGCCGTCGAACGCCACCGCGCTGCGGCGCCGTAGGATGATCGCGCGCGCATCGAGTTGACCCGCGCGATATCCGCGGGCCTCACCAGGCTCGCCTTGCGGAGGCGAACAGTCCACCAGACGCGGAGACACCGCGCTCTGGGAAACGAACGCAGGGCCCGTGTTCCTCGCGAGAGTCTCGAACACGACGGGATGGCCGGGATCCTCCGTCTCGCGGGCGATCTCGTCGATGAACGTCCACTCGACGTGATTCTCACTCAACTGACTCGCACGCCCCGACCATCGTCCATTGCGAACGGCCTCTACGAGCGCGTGGCCATCCCGGTTGAGGGCGGCGGGGACGTCAGTGGCGGAGACCGCCAGCAGGCATGCAGGCTCTTCGCGTTCGGCCTCGATGAAGTCCTCGTCGCGATCGATGCCCGAGAGTGTCGCGATCGATCGATGAGACCACGCGGGCAGCAGCCTGGTGCGCCAACCCGCCAGCGCCGCAGACACCCCGACGGCCGCCATCGCGTGCCCGAGGTCGTGCTGACAATAGCGAAACGCACGTTCGCCGTACTTCCACGCTTCCCGCCAATGAATCGACGTCAGCGCGATGAGCAGGATGTCTTCGCGCCCGGCGCACGCCGACATCCACGCGGGCGCGTCGACGGCGCAGCGCAGCTCGAGACTGTGACGGTCCGCGGCGTAATGGTAGACCGCCGGCGTTCCGCTCAGCCCGGCGACGGCTCCGCAGACGATGTACGCCTCAGTCGGGTGGAGGTTGCCGCTGGACGGATTCACGCGCAGCGACCAGCGTGATTTCTCGAACCGTTTCCACGCGGAGAGTCCGAGCGCGTGCCGGAGCACGTCGCCAATGGCCGCCGCGCTTACCTGTTCGACAACGCCGTCGCCATCGAACAACTGGGCATACGTCGTCGAGCGCGGGGTGTAGCCGCCGGCGGACACGGAGGGTGTCGGATACAGTGGAAACGCCTTCGTCCCGGCAAACGTGCGAAAGGGCCGTGGCTGGGACGACCAGTCCAGATAGCCGAGCGACCTCGCGAAGTTGTTGAAATGGTGCTTCGTGCCGTCGTGGTAGCGGTGGACGCTTGGAAAGGTCACGGACGAGTCGCTCTCGGTCTATCATCACATGTATGGTCCGAACCGGCCGGTGGAGTGAGGAGGCCTTCGCGAGGAGGTATCGTGGGCTCTCAGCAGGATCAACCAGGTGGCGCCGTCAAGGAACGGGTCGCGCCGAAAAAACAGGAGCCGGCGCTCTACAAGGTCGTGCTGATCAACGATGACTATACGACGATGGAATTCGTCATCCATGTGCTCGAGACGGTGTTTCAGAAATCGCCCGCCCAGTCGTATCAGATCATGATGCATGTGCATGTGAACGGACGTGGGGTGGCCGGCGTGTATCCGTGGGAAGTCGCGGAAACGAAGGCCGACACAGTTACGTCGATGGCTCGCGAGGCAGGCTTCCCGCTGCGCGCCACGCTCGAAGAAGACTGACGATGTTCTCCGCCTCTCTCGAAATCGTCCTCACGATCGCGTATCGGGAAGCGTTGTCGCGGCGGCACGCCTACGTCACGCTCGAACATCTGCTGTACGCGCTCGCGCACGATGCGGACGGCGAGCGCATCCTCGGCGCCTGTGGGGTGGATCTGCCTCGGCTGCGCCGCGAGCTGGACAGCTACCTGCACGACTCGGTGGAACAGGTCAGGCGCGGCCAGGAGCGGCAGCCGGAGCAGACCGCCGCCTTTGGTCGAGCCCTGCAAACAGCCGTGCTCCACGTGCAGAGTGCGCAGCGGGAAGAAGTGCAGGCGGGCGACATCTGCGCGGCAATCCTGCAGCAACCCAAGACGCACGCGGCTCGCCTGCTTGCCGAGCAGGGCGTGACCCGTCTCGACGTGCTCGAGTACATCTCGCATGGGATTACCAAGACCCCGGGCGCCGGTCCCGCCGAAGGCGGCGACCACGCCACGCCGGCCGGTGCGGGAGACGAAGGGTCGGCCTCAGCGCGCGATCCGCTTTCTGC
>Ga0068858_100001338_pt1 | contig 25419 bp, 28 predicted proteins | sample KBSSwiS12_FD_66589 | JGI IMG/M metagenome (GOLD analysis project Ga0068858, IMG submission 66589) | Switchgrass rhizosphere microbial communities from Kellogg Biological Station, Michigan, USA - KBS Switchgrass S1-2 | ecosystem: Host-associated > Plants > Roots > Rhizosphere > Soil ... | reverse complement strand
TCGCCGAAGTTGAGCGTGTCGAGCGTCTCGACGAACTCGTCGCAGCCGTACTTGCGCACCAGCCCTTCCTGCCGGCGATAGAGGCGCCGCCACAGGTCGTGCTCCGCGGCCGAGTAGGCGTCCCAGTCCTGGTCGACGGTGTAGTCGGGCCGCATGCGGCTGTAGTCGCCGCGCAGGTTGTGGTCGGTCTCGCCGGTCACTTGAGCTTCGCCTTGTCGAATTTCGCCCAGACGGCGTCGTAGTCGCGATCGAGCGCGGGCGTGCCGAGCGCGAACGCCGTGGGCTCGAACACGTAGCGGCTCTCGAACATGAACGCGAGCGTGCCGCCCAGGTATTGCGGCTCGAGCTTCGCGGCGACGGCGCCTTCGTAGGACGCACGGTCGGGACCATGGCCGCTCATCGCGTTGTGCAGGCTCGCCGCCCCCGGCACGAAGCCACCCTTCTTGGCGTCGTATTCGCCGCGCACCAGCCCCATGAACTCGCTCATCACGTTGCGGTGGAAGTACGGCGGACGGAACGTGTTCTCGGCGACGGTCCAGCGCGGGGGGAAGATCACGAAGTCGACGTTCGCCGTGCCCGGCGTATCCGAGGCGGACGTGAGCACGGTGAAGATCGAGGGATCCGCGTGGTCGAAGCTCACCGTGTTCATCGCGTTGAAGCGCGCGAGGTCGTACTTCACCGGGAAGTAGTTGCCGTGCCACGCGACGACATCGAACGGCGAGTGCGGGAATTTCGCGCTCCACAGGTGGCCGCCGAACTTGGCGACCACCTCGACCGGACGATCGGAATCCTCGTACGCCGCCACGGGCGCGAGGAAATCGCGCGCGTTGGCGAGGCCGTTGGAGCCGATGGGGCCCAGCTCGGGCAGCCGGAACGGCGCGCCGTAGTTCTCGCACACGTAGCCGCGCGCGCGCGCCTCCGAGAGCTCCACGCGGAACTTGATGCCGCGCGGCACGAGCGCGATCTCGCCCGGAGCCGCGGCGAGGCGGCCGAATTCGGTCACGAGGACCAGCGCGCCATCCTGGGGAACGAAGAGGAGGTCGCCGTCGGCGTCGTAGAACGCGCGGTCCACCATGGGGCGATTGATCGCGTAGCCGTGCACGCCCACGCCATGCTGCATGCGCGCATCACCACAGGTCGCGTACGTGCGCAGGCCCGCGACGAAGTCGGTGGGCTCCGAAGGCATCGGCAGCGGCGCCCACCGCAGTCGATTGGGCGGGCATTCGGCCTCGGCACACGGCGCGGTGCGCACGAAGCCATCGTCCACGCGCTTGAACGGTGCATGCATCGCCGAGGGACGCAGGCGGTACTGCCACGAGCGCAGGTTGTGGGCGCGCGGCGCGGTGAACGCCGATCCCGAAAGCTGCTCGGCGTACAGCCCGAACGCGACCTTCTGCGGCGAGTTCTGCCCCTGGGGCAGCGCGCCGGCCACCGCCTCGCTCTCGTGGTGGGACCCGAACCCCGAGAGGTACTTGAAACCCGCTCCTATCGATTGGTCATTCATCGGCGGTCATCGGCGTACATCGGCGTTCGCCCTCAGGTTCAGATGACGCCGCGAGCGATCTGGTCGGCCTCGATCGACTCGAACAGCGCCCGGAAATTGCCCTCGCCGAAGCCCTGGTTGCCCTTCCTCTGGATGATCTCGAAGAAGATCGGGCCGATCACGGTCTCGGTGAAGATCTGCAGCAGCTTGTCCTCGTGGTGGTCCTTGTCCATGCCCTCGCCGTCGAGGAGGATGCGGTTCTTCTTCATGCGCGCCAGGTCCTCGCCGTGGTCCTTCACGCGTGCGTCGACGCGGTCGTAGTAGGTGTCCGGCGTGTGGAGGAAGCGGACGTTCTGGGCGCGCAGCTTCTCGACCGTCTCGAAGATGTCGTGGGTCGACAGCGCGATGTGCTGGATGCCCTCGCCGTGATACGCGTCGAGGTATTCCTGGATCTGGCTCTTGGTGTCCGAGGGCTCGTTGATCGGGATGCGGATCTTGCCGCAGGGGCTGGTGAGCGCCCGCGACGTGAGGCCCGTCATCTTCCCCTTGATGTCGAAGTAGCGGATCTCGCGGAAGTTGAAGAGCTTCTCGTAGAACTGCGCCCACGTGTCCATGCGTCCCACGTAGACGTTGTGCGTGAGGTGGTCGATCTCGAGGAGCCCCGCCCCGGCCGGATGCTGCGGCACCCCGTCGATGGGAACGAAGTCCACGTCGTAGACCGAGAGATTGCCGCCGTTGCCCGGGTAGCGGTCGATGAGGTAGATGAGGCTGTCGCCGATGCCGCGGATCGCCGGGATGTTGAGCTCCATCGGGCCGACCTTGCCCTGGAAGGGCTTGGCGCCGAGCTGGATCGCGCGCTCGAACGCCTTCGCGGCGTCCTTAACGCGGATCGCGAAGGCGCACGCCGAGGGGCCGTGCACGCGCGCGAACGACTGCGCGAAGCTGTCGGGCTCGCGGTTCACGACGAAGTTGACGCTGCCCTGGCGATAGAGGATCACGTCCTTGGAGCGGTGGCGGGCGACGGCGGTGAAGCCCATCTGCTCGAAGAGCGCGCCCAGCTGGTGCGGATCGGGCGCGGTGTACTCGATGAACTCGAAGCCGTCGGTGCCCATCGGGTTGTCGTGCGGGGCCATCGTCATTTCTCGCGGGGGAAGTTCGGTATCGGCCTAGTTTACGCCGGGCATCCCGCAATTTGGTTGCGAAATGAAGCGCGGAGAGGCACTCTTACGCAATAATATTGCGTGGACGGATCATGGAACGCCTCAACCGCACCGACCGGAAGCTCCTCGAGATCCTCCAGCGCGACGGCCGCGCCACCAACCTGGAGATCGCGGGGCGCGTGAACCTGTCGCCCTCGGCGTGCCTGCGCCGCATCCGCGCGCTCGAGTCCGCGGGCGTGATCCGCCGTTACGTGGCCCTGGTCGAGCCGCGCAAGGTGGGCCTGGGGCTGATGGCGTTCGTCACGGTAAAGCTCGAAAAGCGCGGGCGCATGCCCACCGACGCGTTCGCGAAGGCGGTGAAGGACTGGCCCGAGGTGCTCGCGTGCCACTCGCTCACCGGCGACATGGACTACCTCCTGCGAGTGCAGGTCGAGGACCTCGACCACTTCTCGCGCTTCGTGATGGACTCGCTGCTGAAGCATCCCGGAGTGCTCGACGTGAAATCGAGTTTCGTCCTGGAGGAGGTCAAGGAAACGACCGCCCTTCCGCTCGCCCAGTTGGGATAAACTCGCGCCCGCCCCGAGCTAACGGAGCCGTTACATGCACCCGCGTCGCCTTCTTGCAGGACTCGCCGCCCTCGCCCTCGCCGCGTGCTCGCAGAACGATGCGCCCACCGCGAGCAAGCCCGCACCCCGCGCCGCCGCACCGCAGGCCCCCGCGGCCACGCCGGCGGCACCGGCCGACATCGATCCCGCGCTGAAGGAACGGCTCGCCCGCCAGGAGGCCGCGGCCAGGATGTTCGAGAAGAACGTGCCGCAGGCGCCGCCGCCCAGGGCCGCCCAGCCCGAACCGCCGCCCGCGCCCGCCGCAGCACCGAAGGTGGAGCCCAAGCCCGGGCCGCGCACCGAGATCGCCAAGGCCCCGGTGCGCGCCGAGCCCGCGCCGCAGCCGGCTGCACCGAAGGCCGCGCCCGCGAAGGCCGAACCCACGCCGCCACCGCGCACCGATGTCGCCGCCGCGAAGCCCTCCTCCGCACCGGGTCCGGCCCCGGCCATCCGCCTCGTCACGCGCGTGGATCCCGATTTCCCACGCGAGGCCATCCAGGCCGGCGTGGACAAGGGAAGCGTGAAGGCGCGCATGACGCTCGACGAGACCGGCAACGTGACGCGCGTCGAGGTGATCGAGGCCAATCCACGCCGCGTGTTCGATCGCGCCGTGGTGCGCGCGCTCACGCAGTGGCGCTACAACGACGGCGTCGCCGGACGGACGGTCGAGGCGGAAGTCGACTTCAACCGCTAGCTACTTCGTGAGCTGGAGCTCCCACTCCATGTCCACGACGTGCCCCGGCGGAGTCATGCGGTGCTTCGCCACGAGCCTGGCGGGGTCCGCGTAGGGGAGCTCGACGCTGCCCATGGCCTCGGGCGGATTGGTGCCGAAGAAGAACCCGACCTGCTTGCTGTCCTTGTAGGCCCCCGAGCGCGAGTTGACGCACTTCATCGCGACCGCCTTCATTCCCACCAGCGCCACGAACATCGAGTATTTCTTCTTGCGGTGATCGACGTCGAGCGCGCCCTGGGCGTTCATGGGCACGTCGGTCGGCGCCGCCAGCGAGCACTTCCAGCTGGTGATCTTGCCGTCGGAGTCCGGGGAGGCGTTGCGCGCCTCGAGCTCGAAGGACGTGACCGTCGCCATCGCGCTCGGCTTCTCCACGTCGCCGGCTTCCGCGCGAGTGAGGTCGCCACTCCTGTCGGTCACCGGCAGGTTCACCTTGATGGTCGCCTTGTAGTCGATCTTGCCGTGCTTCTCGATCTCCGATCCCGCGATGGACACGACGCCCTTGTACGCGCCGAGCTTGCCGTCCTGCGCAAGGCCCGCGGTCGCCGCGCAGGCAGCCGCCATCACGACGATCCTCACGACTGCGTGCATTTCCGTCTCCCGGTCTTGTTGTTGGACTACGCGAACTCTATTACGACTCGGCGACTTCGGGCGCTCTTCTTCTCGATCTTCACGACCCTGATGGGCCCGATCTCGCGGGTATTGGCCACGTGCGTGCCGCCGCAGGCCTGGAGGTCCACGCCGTCGATCTGCAGCAGCCGGATCCGGCCCACGCCGCGCGGCGGCTGCACCGACATCGTGCGCACGAGCTCGGGCTTGGCGTCGAGCTCCTCGTCGGTGATCCAGACGGTGCGCACCTCGTGCGCCTCGGAAACGAGCCGCGCGAGCTCGCGTTCCAGGTGCTCGCGCTCCAGGGGCTCGACCATGTCGAAGTCGAGGCGCGCGTAGCCCGAGGTGATGGAGCAGCCATTCGTGGGATGCGGGACGATCGCGCACAGGAGGTGCGTCGCCGTGTGGAAGCGCATATGCCGGTGGCGCCGGTCCCAGTCGATGCGCGCGGTGACCGGCGTGCCCGGCTCGAATGCCGCGAGGAGCGCTTCCTGCCCCGGCGCGGGCACGTGGAGGATGTCCGCCTCGCCCTCGCCCTTCACCGTGTCGGCGATCGCGAGCTCGCGGCCGCCAGCCAAGGCGAGCACGCCGGCGTCGCCCGCCTGCCCTCCGCCGCGGGGATAGAAAACGGTGCGATCGAGCCAGATTCCGCGCTCGTCGCGGCCCGCTACGCGAGACGGCGTTTCACGTGCGTAGGGTTGCTCGCGGAAGAGAGTTTCAGTCACGGTCCTGTTATTATGCGTCCGCTCCTATTCCAAACAAAATCAAGCACTTTTCCGAGGGGAACCCGATGATCACGACTCGCGCCGCCCGCGCGGCATTGGCCGCCACCTGCCTCGCGCTCGCCGTCCTGCCGCTGCACGCCAAGACCCTGCGCTGGTCGAGCGCAGGCGACATCACCACCATCGATCCGCACGGCAACAACGAAGGGTTCACCAACGCCTACCTCGAGAACATCTACGAGACGCTGGTGACGCGCGGCAAGGACCTCAAGATCGAGCCCTGCCTGGCGGTGTCGTGGTCCAACGTGAACACCACGACCACGCGCTTCAAGCTGCGCGACGGCGTCAAGTTCCACGACGGCTCGCCCTTCAATGCCGACGACGTCGTGTTCTCGTTCCAGCGCGCCCTCTCCGACACCTCCAACTTCAAGCCGTACCTCGCCGGCGTGAAGGAGGCGAAGAAGGTCGACGACCTCACCGTCGACGTGATCACCGAGGGTCCCGCCCCGGTGCTCATCCCGCAGCTCACGGAGGTGCGCATGATGAGCAAGGTGTGGGCGACCAAGCACGGCGTGACCAAGCCCCAGGACTACAAGAACAAGGAGGAGACCTACGCGTCGCGCAACGCCAACGGCACGGGGCCCTTCATCCTCAAGTCGCGTGAAGCCGACGTGAAGACCGTCGCGGTGCTCAACTCCAACTGGTGGGGCAAGCGCGAGGGGAACGTGACCGAGATCGTCTACCAGCCGATCAAGGCCGACGCCACGCGCCTGGCGGCACTGCTCTCGGGCGAGATCGACTTCGTGCTCGACCCCAGCCCGCAGGACATCCCGCGCCTCAAGCAGGACCCGAAGATCAAGATCGTCGAGGGCAACGAGAACCGCACGATCTTCTACGGCTTCGACCAGTATCGCGACGAGCTGCAGTACTCGAACGTGAAGGGCAAGAACCCGTTCAAGGACAAGCGCGTGCGCGAGGCCTTCCAGCTCGCCATCGACACGCAGGCGATCAAGACGCAGGTGCTGCGCGGCCTCTCGATCCCGACGGCGGTGATGTTCGCCTCGCAGGTGGACGGATATCCGAAGGACCTCGACAAGCCGGTGAAGCCCGACCGCGAGAAGGCGAAGAAGCTCCTCGCCGACGCGGGCTACCCGAAGGGCTTCGAGGTGACGCTCGACTGTCCGAACAACCGCTACATCGGCGACGAGAAGATCTGCGTGGCGACCGCGGCCATGCTGGCGCAGATAGGCGTCACGGTGAAGGTGAACGCGATGCCGCGCGCCGCCTACTTCCCCAAGATCCAGAACCTGGACACCAGCTTCTACATGCTGGGCTGGGGCGTGCCGACCTTCGATTCGCAGTACGCGGTGCAGAGCCTGCTTCGCACGCGCATCGAGAAGACGCCCGACGGCGACTACAACCTCGGGCGCTATTCCAACCCGAAGGTGGACGAGCTGATCGACCGCCTCAAGACCGAGGTCGACACCAAGAAGCGCGCGGCGATCGCGCGTGAGGTCACCGACATCCACATGAAGGACGTGGGACACATCCCGCTGCACTTCCAGGTGATCCCGTGGGCGATGCGCTCCAACGTGAGCGTGGTGCACCGCGCGGATAACCGGCTGACGGTGAAGTGGGTCAAGATCCAGTGATTTTCAGGGTCTCGAGGGCGGCGCTAGCCGCCCTTTTCTTTTGTGGGACGGCCGGCGCCGTCACGCTCAAGTACGCGAGCCAGAACGACCCGCAGACGGTCGACCCGCACGCGGCGAACCTGCTGGTGAGCGCACGCCTCACCATGCAGATCTACGACACGCTGGTCTACCGCGATCGCGGATGGAAAGCGATCCCGTGGCTCGCGGAGTCGTGGACGCAGGTCTCGCCGCTGGCCTGGCGCTTCAAGCTGCGCGAGAACGTGAAGTTCCACGACGGCACGCCGCTCACGGCCGACGACGTGGTGTTCTCGCTCGAGCGCGCCATGTCGCCGCTCTCGCAGATGCGCACGTCGGTGCAGGGCATCGCCAGGGGACGCGCGATCGACGCGCGCACCGTCGAGTTCACGCTCTCGGAGCCGAATCCCGCCCTGCTGCAGCACCTCACGCAGTTCCGCATCATGAGCCGCGCGTGGGCGGTGAAGAACCGCGCGGAGAAGCCGCAGGACTACAAGGCCAAGGAAGACACCTACTCGGCGCGCCACGCCAACGGGTCGGGCCCCTTCATCCTCAAGGAATACACGCCGGACGTTCGCGTCGTGCTCGCCGCCAACAAGGACTGGTGGGGACGCAAGGCGGGCCTCTGGGAGAGCAACCTCGACGAAGTGATCATGATCCCGATCCAGTCGAACGCGACGCGGCTCGCGGCCCTGCTCTCGGGCGAGGTGGACTTCGTCATCGATCCTGCGAACCAGGACGTGGAGCGCCTGCGCTCCAACCCGCAGATCCGGATCGTCGAGGGGCCCGAGATGCGCGTGCAGTACCTCGCATTCGACATGCAGCGCGACGAGCTCGCCTACGGCAGCGAGAAGAAGAAGAACCCCTTCAAGGATCCGAAGGTGCGGCTCGCCGTCGCCCACGCCGTCGACGCGGACGCCATCCGCCAGAAGGTGATGCGCGGCCTGTCGAGACCGATCGGCGCGATCATCCCCGACCTCATCGGCGGCTACCACCCCGACGGCGACAAGCGCGTGCCGTTCGACCGCGAGCGCGCGAAGAAGCTGCTCGCCGAGGCGGGCTACCCCAACGGCTTCGAGGTGACGCTCGACTGCGGCAACAATGCCCCGGCCGCCGAGATCTGCCAGGCCGTGGCCGCGATGCTCTCGCAGGTCGGCATCCGCACGCGGCCGAACATCATGCCGCAGACGACCCTCTTCCCGAAGCTCGAGACCTACGACACCAGCTTCTACCTGCTGTCGTGGGGCGGCGGCATCACGTCCGACGCGCTATACACCCTGAACGCGCTGTATCACACCCCCAGCCACGGCCACGACGGCGACTTCAACATGGGCCGCTGGAGCAATCCCGAGGTCGACCGCCTGCTCGACGACATCAAGGTGCAGATGGATCCGGCGAAGCGCAACGAGTCGATCCGCAAGGTGATGGTGATCGCCAACGAGACCCGGGCGGTGCTGCCGATCCACCAGCAGCTCTTGCCCTGGGCGATGCGCAGGAACGTGGAGGCGTGGTTCTCGCCTGTGAACACGGTATATTTCTACCGCGTGAAGAAACAATGATCGCGTTCGTCCTCCAGAGGCTCCTCCAGGGCATCGCCGTGATGCTCGTCGTGGGCTTCATCGCCTTCTCGCTCTTCAACTTCGTGGGCGACCCGGTCTCGCTCATGCTGCCGCCGGAGGCGACCCAGGCCGACCGCGAGGCGATGCGCCAGTCCCTGGGCCTCGACAAGCCGTTCTACAAGCAGTTCGCGACCTTCGTGGAGAACGCGGTCCAGGGCAATTTCGGGATCTCGCTGCGCCTCGGGCGCCCGGTCTCGACGCTGCTGGTGGAGCGCCTGCCGGCGACCCTGGAGCTCGCCATGACCGCCGCGCTCATCGCGCTGGCGGCAGGAATCCCGATCGGCGTCTACACGGCGCTCCGGCGCGACTCCTGGTTTGCGCGATTCCTGCTCACCACGTCCCTCGTCGGCGTGTCGCTGCCCAACTTCCTCATCGGCATCTTCCTCATCCTCATCTTCGCCGTCTGGCTGGGGGTCCTGCCGTCCTTCGGACGCGGCGACACGGTGGCGCTCGGCGCCTGGACCACGGGATTCCTCACGACCACGGGGTTGAAGGCGCTGATCCTGCCCGCCGTCACGCTGTCGTTCTTCCCTCTCACGCTCATCATGCGGCTGGTGCGCGCCGAGATGCTCGAGGTGCTGCGCACGGACTACATCAAGTTCGCGCGCGCCCGGGGCCTGTCGGACCGCGCGGTGCATTTCCGCCACGCGCTCAAGAACACGCTGGTGCCGGTGATCACGATCGCGGGCCTGCAGCTGGGCGGCATCATCGCCTTCGCCATCATCACCGAGCAGGTGTTCCAGTGGCCGGGGATGGGCCTGCTCTTCATCCAGGCGGTGCAGTTCGCCGACATCCCGGTGATGGCGGCGTACCTCTGCCTCATCGGGCTCATCTTCGTGGTGATCAACCTGGTGGTCGACATGCTCTACTACCTGGTCGATCCCAGGCTGCGCGCCGAGCGCGCCGCGGGGGGAGGGCACTGATGCCGCAGGAAATCGGATTCGGCACCACCGCCGGCGTGCAGGCGCCGCCGCCGGGCGCTTTCCGCCGCTTCCTCCAGGGCGACATCTTCCATGCGTTCAAGCGCTCGCCGCTCACGATCACCGCGTCGCTGATCTTCCTCACCATCGTCGTGGCGGCGTTGTTCGCGCCGTGGGTCGCGCCCCACAACCCCTTCGACCTGCGCACGCTGAACCTCCTGGACGCGTTCACTCCGCCCTCGTGGACCGATCGGGGCAACCCGACCTATCTCCTGGGCACCGACGACCAGGGCCGCGACGTGATCTCGGCGATCATCTTCGGCTCGCGCATGTCGCTGGTGATCGGCCTCGCGGCGACGGTGCTCGCGATGATCCTCGGCGTGACGCTGGGCCTCCTGTCGGGATACGTCGGCGGCAAGTTGGACGCGTTCATCATGCGCGTGGCCGACGTGCAGCTTTCATTCCCGGCGATCCTGATCGCGCTCCTCATCGACGGCCTCGCGCGGGCGTCGCTGCCGAAGGAAATGCACGACACGCTTGCCGTGTACGTGCTGATCCTGGCGATCGCCGCGGCGGGCTGGGTGAACTACGCGCGCACGGTGCGCGGCTCGACCCTGGTCGAGCGCAACAAGGAATACGTCCAGGCGGCCCGTGTCATCGGAAGGCACCCGCTCGCCATCATGTTCGCCCACGTGCTGCCCAACGTCCTCGGGCCCGTCCTGGTGATCGCCACGCTGCAGATCGGCGCGGCGATCATCACCGAGTCGTCGCTCTCGTTCCTGGGCGTGGGCGTGCCGCCGACGCAGCCGTCGCTGGGCACCCTCATCCGCATCGGCAACGATTTCCTGTTCTCCGGCGAGTGGTGGATCACGGTGTTCCCGGGCGCCGCCCTCGTCATCCTGGTGCTGTCGATCAACGTTCTAGGGGATTGGCTGCGTGACGCCCTCAACCCCCGACTTCGCTAAGGAGGTCTGCATGAAACGATCCATCCTCGCCGCTTCCATCCTCGCCGCTACCGCCGCCGTGGCCGGTCCCTACGACGAGCCCTACTCCATCATCACCGTCGATACCCTCAAGTCCGCCGACCCCAACCTGCGCAAGGTCATCGTGAACCGGGTGGACGGCGTGACCATCACCACGGTGGACAACAAGGCCGTGGTGGCCCCCGGCCCGCACACGGTGACCATGGACCTGCCCCCGCGCCAGGGCTTCCACCAGGCGACCCAGGCCGATTTCCCGCTGGAGACCAAGGCGTGCACGCGCTATTACGTGGCCGCGAAGCTGGATTCCCCGGCGCTGCAGACCTGGACGCCGGTGGTGCGCAGCCAGGAGCCCATCGGCGAGTGCATGCGGAAGTTCAAGATCGCGAAGACCCCGTGAGCTCGTCCGCGCCCACGCCCTCCGCCAAGGCGGACGCCGCACCGCTGCTGCAGGTGCGGCACCTCCGCGTGGAGTTCAACACGCGCAAGGGGACGCTGGTCGCGGTCGACGACGTGAGCTTCGACATCGCGCCCGGCGAGGTCCTGGGCGTGGTGGGCGAATCGGGCGCGGGCAAGTCGATCACGGGCACGGCCATCATCGGGCTGCTCGAGCGCCCGGGACGCATCGCCGGCGGCGAGGTCCTCCTCGAGGGCAACCGCATCGACAACCTGCCGGCGGAGCAGATGCGGCGCATCCGCGGCCGCAGGATCGGCGCCATCTTCCAGGACCCGCTCACGTCCCTCAACCCGCTGTACACCGTGGGACAGCAGATCACGGAAACGATCCAGCAGCACCTCACGCTCTCGGCCGCGCAGGCGCGCGCCCGCGCGATCGAGCTGCTGGGCGAGGTCGGCATCCCGGCGCCGGAGCGGCGCATCGACCACTACCCGCACCAGTTCTCCGGCGGGATGCGCCAGCGCGTGGTGATCGCGCTCGCGCTGTGCGCCAACCCGCGCCTCATCATCGCGGACGAGCCCACGACCGCCCTCGACGTCTCGATCCAGGCGCAGATCATCACGCTGCTGAAGCGCCTGTGCAGCGAGCACGGCACCGCGGTGATGCTGGTCACCCATGACATGGGCGTCATCGCCGAGACCGCCGATCGCGTGGCCGTCATGTACGCGGGGCGCATCGCGGAGATCGGGCCCGTGCAGCAGGTGATCCACGATCCGCAGCATCCCTATACGGCGGGGCTCATGGGCTCCATCCCGTCGGTCGGCCAGGACCTCGAGCGCCTGCCGCAGATCGAGGGCTCGATGCCACGCCTCAACGCCATCCCGCCGGGGTGCGCCTTCAATCCGCGCTGCCCGCGCGTGTTCGACCGCTGCCGCGTGGATCGTCCCGGACTTCTCCAGGCCAACCACACCATGGCCGCCTGCTGGCTGCACGAGCCGCAGCGCAAGGCGCCCGGCGCGGGCAGCGACTGGAGCGAGGGAGCGGTGCATGCATGACGCGGCGCAGGGAGGGGCCAGACCGCTGCTCGAAGTCGAGAACCTCGAGCGCGTCTTCGACGTCTCGCGCCCCTGGCTCAATCGCGTCATGGAGCGCGCGCCCCGGCTGCTGCTGAAGGCCGTCGACGGCATCTCCTTCACGATCAACCGCGGCGAGACCCTCTCCCTCGTGGGCGAGTCGGGCTGCGGCAAGTCCACGGTCGCGCGGCTCATCTGCGGGCTCTACACGCCCACCAGCGGGCGCATCGTGTTCGACGGCAAGGACCTGGGGGCGACCCCCGCGAACGAGATGCTGCAGCTGCGCCGGCGCTTCCAGATGATCTTCCAGGACCCCTACGCGAGCCTCAATCCGCGCTGGCGCGTGGAGCGCATCGTCGCCGAGCCGATCCGCTCCCACGACCTGGTGCGGGGTACGGCCGCGATCTCGAAGCGCGTGGGCGAGCTGCTCACCGACGTGGGCCTCTCGCCGCTCGACGGCGAGAAATATCCGCACGAGTTCTCCGGCGGCCAGCGGCAGCGCATCTCGATCGCGCGCGCCCTGTCGTCGAACCCCGAGTTCCTCGTCTGCGACGAGCCCACCAGCGCCCTCGACGTCTCGGTGCAGGCGCAGATCCTGAACCTGATGAAGGACCTGCAGCGCGAGTACGGGCTCACGTATCTCTTCATCTCGCACAATCTTGCGGTCGTGTCGCACATCTCGACGCGCGTGGGCGTGATGTACCTCGGCCGCATCGTGGAGATCGCCGACACCCGCACGCTCTTCGAGCGGCCGCTGCACCCCTACACGCGCATGCTGCAGAGCGCGATCCCGGACATGACCATGTCGGGCAAGGCGCGCACGCCGGTCGCGGGCGAGGTGCCCAATCCGCTGGATCCGCCTTCGGGCTGCGCCTTCAATCCGCGCTGCCCCTTCGCGCGCGACAAGTGCCGCGCGGAGCGGCCGGCGCTGTTGCCCTTCGAGGGTGCGGCGGTCGCATGCCACGGCATCCATGAAGGTTGGGTGCCGATCCAGGTGCACGCCGCCGTCCCGGCGTAGCTCGGCCCTAGGCTCCCGAGCCTTCCGCGCGCGGCGGATTGAGCCGCGCGAACACGGCGCGGATCCCGCGCCACACCTTCGGGATGATCCACGCCAGCAGCAGCAGGAACACGACGAACATCACCAGGAAGACGGCCGGGTGCGCGAACGCGAGCCAGATGCCGCTGGCGACCATCGCGTCCTCGGTGAACGACGCGCCCCAGTTGGAGAACGGCTCCGGCGAGGTGTTGATCACGGCGCGCCCGCCCGCCTTCGTGAAGTGCGTGCCGGCGGTGATGGTCCCGCCCAGCAGCCCCGCGGCGATCGTGATTGGCGTCAGCGTGTCGCCGGTCGCGCCGGCGGCGAGCAGCGCCCCCGCCGGGATCCGGATGAAGGTGTGCACCGCATCCCACGCGGAGTCGATCGCGGGCACCTTGTCGGCGAGGAACTCCATCACGACCATGAAGCCCGCCGCGCCGATCACCCACGGATGCTGCAGCACCGCGAGCCCCTTGGGCAGGTCGATGTAACCCTCGTAGCCCGCGAGGCCCACCGCGAACACCACCAGATAGAGCCGCAGCCCGCTCGCCCACGCCATCAGCGAGGCGAGCGCGATCGTCTGCAGCGTGGTCCACTCTCCCGGGCTCATGGCGATTTGACCCCGGTTTCGGGAAAAAGAGCCGGGACGAGCCTCAGCACCGGCATCGGCGGCGCCTTCGCGTCCACCGTGGTGTTGGTGCCGAACATGACCATCACGACCTCGCGCCGCGCGTCGATGTACAGCCCCTGCCCGCCGAATCCGCCCTTCATGTAGGTGCCCGCCTCGTTCACCTGGTCCCATTGGTAGGACGCGTGGGTGAACCACTTTGGATGATCGGCGGGCAGCAATGCCGGGCGCCCCTCCTTCAGCATCCGCTGGCGAACCGCGGCGGGAATGGCAGGAGCCGCGCCCGTGTCCATGAAGAGCATCCCGAAGCGCGCGAGATCCCGCAGCGTCATGGCGAGCCCCGCGTGGGCGATGGCCACGCCGCGCTCGTTCACGAGGAAATCGGCGTCCGATTCCGCGCCCATGCGCGACCAGATGCGCTCGGATAGCAGGTCGGCGAGGCGCCGGCCGCTCACGCGCTCGAGCAGCTGCGCCAGCATCAGCGTGTCGATGCTGCTGTACTGGAACCTCGTGCCCGGATCCCGCCCCTTGCCCATGGTGCGGATGTAGCCGTACGCGTCGCCATCGCGCACCGCCTGCGGCATGTCGTCGCGCCGCGGCTGCCACCCGAGCGCGGCCTCCATGCGGTAGATGCGGCTCGCGGGGTTGGTATACGAGTCGGCCTCCTCGAAGCCGTCGATGCCCGATGCCATGTCGGCCACGTCGCGCACCGCGATGTTCTCCCACACCGAGCCCCGCAGCTCCGGCAGGTAGCGCGAGATCGGCGCGCGAAGCTCGATGCGGCCGTCGTTCTCCATCAGGGCGACGAGCGTGCCCACGAAGGCCTTGGTGACCGAGAACGACAGGTGCCGGTCGTCGGCGCGCATGCGCGGGTACGACTCGAAGACGATGGCGCCGCGGTGGACGACCAGCAGGCCGTCGAGCGGCTCCTGCTCGACGTACTCCTTGAGGGTGTGGGACTCGTCGACCTTGAAATTGGCCACATCGTCGCGCAGCCGCACCGGCAGCTCGCGCACGGAACCGGCGCGCTTCACCGCCGCGGCGGGAAAGACCTCCGACGAGTGGCGATAGACGAAGTTGGAGATCGCGCCGCCGTCGTCCCAGGTCTCCAGGTTCGCCGCCCGGCGCAGCTCCGTGGCGCGCGCCGGTGAAAGGTCGATCGCCTGGGCGGCCGCGAGGGACGCGGCGCCGCAGGCGACCAGGATTGCCAGCAGTCGGGCGGTCATCCACCCATTCTAGGCGAGGCGCATCCTCCCTTCGAGGGCGCCCGCCTCGTCGCGGGAGCCGAGCGCGAAGGCCCCGTCGCCCACCAGCGCCTGCACGACGGTCGCCAGGGCGAGGAACACCGGGTACTCCCAGCCGCCGTTCGCGTTGGTGAACAGCCAGCCGTTCTTCCAGTGCACCCACGATGCGCCGAGCAGCACGGGCAGGAGCGCGATCGCGGCGTAGCGCGTCTTCACGCCGAGGACGAGCATGAGCCCCCCGATCGCCTCGACGGCGATGGTGAGGTGCGCCGAGAGCGTCGGAAGTCCCAGCGACTCGAAGAACTTCACCGTGCCGGGCAGCGTGAAGACCACGAGCTTCAGGTACAGGCTGTGGACCAGGAACATCACTCCGAGGGAAACCCGGAGCACGAGCGCCCCATAGGGCGCGGTCCTGTTGTCGATCATGTCGGTCTCCTCACGCGGCCTTCGGCGCGGCGGTGGCGATGGGATAGCTGTTCGCTTCCCAGGTCGCGAAGCCGCCTTCCATCTCGACCACCGGGTAGCCGTTCTTCAGCAGCTCGATCGCCGCTTCGGCGGCCATGTGGCACGTCTGGTTGTAGCAGTAGAGGACGTTGAGCTTGTCCTTCGACAGGCCCGCGGTCTCGTGCCACTTGCCCTTCGGCACGTTGATGGCGCCGGGGATGTGGCCCTTGCGGTAGTCGGTCGGGAAGCGGACGTCGACGATGACGATGTCTTCCTTGCGGTCGATCATGCCGGTGAGCTCGTGCGGCCCGGTGGTGAAGCCCTGCTTCGCGGCGAAGTGCGCCTTTGCGGCCTGGATGTCGTAGTTCACGCTGCGGTCTCCTGTTCGGTGGGTGGGTGAGGCGAACTCTAGGGACCGGCGGCCTTTTGATAATCGGCCCGCGTGGCATATGATTGTTCACGGAAACGAACTAATCCATGGACGCCCTGACGGATATCGCGGTCTTCGTGCGCGTGGTCGAACGCGGCAGCTTCACGCTCGCCGCGGGCGACCTCGCGCTGTCGCGCGCGGTGGTGAGCAAGTACCTGTCGCGCCTCGAGGACCGCCTCGGCGCCCGGCTCCTGCACCGCACCACCCGGCGCCTGTCGCTCACGGAGGCGGGCGCCGCGCTCTTCGAGGCGAGCCGTGGCGCCCTCGAGCGCATCGAGGAGGCCGAGGCCGCGGTGGCGCAGTTCCAGTCGAAGCCGCGCGGCCGGCTGCGCGTGAGCGCGCCGATGTCCTTCGGCATCCTGCACCTCGGGCCCGCCATGGCCGACTTCGCCCGCGCCTATCCGGAGATCACGCTCGACGTGCGCCTCGACGACCGCTTCGTGAACCTGGTGGAGGATGGCTTCGACGTCGCGGTCCGCATCGGCGCCCTCACGGACTCTTCGCTCGTCGCCCGCAAGGTGGCCACGACCCGCGCGGTCGCGTGCGCGTCGCCGGGCTATCTCGCCGAGCACGGCGAGCCGGAGTCGCCCGAGGACCTCGCCAGCCACAACTGCCTCGTGTACTCGTACCTTGCCGACGTGTGGCGCTTCACCGCGCCCGACGGACGCGAGATCCCGGTCGCGGTGAAGGGAAGCCTGCGCATCAACAACGGCATCGTGCTGGCCGAGGCCGCCGTGGCCGGCCACGGCATCCTCGTCACCCCGAGCTTCTACGTGGCGCCGCTGCTGCGCTCGGGGCGGCTGCGCCAGATCCTCTCGCGCTACAAGCTGAAGGAGCTGGGCATCCACGCGGTCTATCCGCAACGCGGCCATGTGCCGCCGAAGGTGCGCGCCTTCGTCGACTTCCTCGCGCAGCGCTTCGGCCGCAAGCCCGACTGGGAGAAGTACTGATGGCGATCCCGTTCTCGCTTCTCGAGATCGACCACGTGGTGCTGCGCGTGGCGAACCTGCAGCGCAGCGTCGATTTCTACCTGGACGTGATCGGCTGTTCGATCGAGCGCCACCAGGAGGCCATCGGCCTCATGCAACTGCGTGCCGGCCGGTCGCTCATCGATCTCGTGCCCGTGGACGGGAAACTCGGCCGCATGGGAGGCGCACCCCCGGGCCTCGAGGCGCGCAACATGGACCACGTCTGCCTGCGCGTGGATCCGTGGGACGCGGAAGCGATCACCGAGCATTTGCGCACCATGGGTGCCTCGCCCGGAAACGTGGCCGCCCGTTTCGGCGCCGAGGGTGAGGGCCCGTCCATCTACGTGAGCGATCCGGACGGCAACGTCGTCGAGCTGAAAGGTCCCCCGGAATGAAGAACCTCCTGTGCACTGCCATGGCCGCGCTCTGGCCGCTCGCATCCGTCGCGGCGCCGAGCGAGGAAGTGCCGTTCGTGGTCACGCCCGACAACGTGACGCTCGCCATGCTCAACCTCGCGAAGGTGGTGCCCGAGGACTACGTGATCGACCTGGGCTCGGGCGACGGGCGCATCGTCATCACGGCCGCGAAGCGCTTCGGCGCGCGCGGGCTGGGCGTGGAGATCGTGCCCGACCTGGTGGAGAAAAGCCGCGCCGCGGCCGCGGCCGCCGGCGTGTCGCAACGCGCGCACTTCCGCCAGCAGGACCTCTTCCAGGCCGACCTCTCGCCCGCGAGCGTCGTCACGATGTACCTGCTGCCGGAGGTCAACATGCAGCTGCGCCCGAAGCTGCTGCAGCTTCGCCCGGGCACGCGCATCGTCTCGCACGACTGGGACCTGGGTGACTGGGAACCCGACAAGACCGTCGTCGTCGACGTGCCCGACAAGGCGATCGGGCGCGAGAAGCTTTCGCGCGTGCACCTCTGGGTCGTGCCGGCGCGGGTCGACGGCGCGTGGTGCGGCACCGGCAAGTTCAAGGGCGTGTCGATGCGCATCGACCAGTCGTTCCAGAAGTTTGCCGGCACGCTCAACGACGCGTCGGGAGCGCGCGAGTTCGCCGGCAAGATCACGGCGGACGTGCTGCGCGCGCCGCCCGGCCTCACGATGAGCTTCGACGGCGCGAAGCTGAAGATGAGCTACACGACGGGAAAATATTCCGCCCTGCGCGGCGCAACCTTTGCGAGGCAACGTGGCCAAACCTGCAAATGACCCGCGCGCACCTCGTGCTGCTCGTCGCGGGCGGCACGATCGCCGCGTGTGCCGCCACGACGCCCATTCCACCCAACGCCGGCGTGGGGCCGAACCCCACGCTGCCGCCGCCCTCGCATAGCCTCATTCCGACGGTCCACGTCGCGAAGGCCGGCTCGTGGGCCGAGGGCGCGGCGCCGAAAGCCGCCGACGGCCTGAGGGTCAACGCGTTCGCGCGCGGCCTCGATCACCCCCGCTGGGTCTACGTGCTTCCCAACGGCGACGTCCTCGTCGCCGAGACCAATGCGCCGGCGCGCCCCGAGGAGGGCAAGGGCTTCAAGGCGTTCTTCATGAAGCTCTTCATGAAGAAGGCGGGCGCGGGCACGCCCAGCGCCGACCGGATCACGCTCCTTCGCGACCTGGACGGCGACGGAGTGGCCGAGACGAAGACCGCCTTCATCCAGGGACTTCATTCGCCCTTCGGGATGGCGCTCGTGGGCGATACGCTCTACGTCGCGAACGCGGACGCGGTCGTGAAATTCCCGTACAAGGCCGGCGAGACGCAGATCGCCGCCGCCCCTGCGAAAGTGGTCGACCTCCCGGGCGGGCCGCGCAACCACCACTGGACCAAGAGCCTGGTCGCGAACCGCGACGGCTCGAAGCTCTATGCGGGCATCGGCTCGAACAGCAACGCCGCCGAGAACGGCATCGAGGCGGAGACCGATCGCGCCGCGGTGGCGGAGATCGACCCGCGCTCGGGCACGCGCCGTACGTTCGCCAGCGGCATCCGCAATCCCGTGGGCCTCGCGTGGGAGCCGGCGAGCGGCAAGCTGTGGGTGGTGGCGAACGAGCGCGACGAGCTCGGCAACGACCTCGTCCCCGACTACCTCACGTCGGTCAGGGAGGGCGCCTTCTACGGCTGGCCGTACAGCTACTACGGCCAGAACATCGACGAGCGCGTGAAGCCGCAGGATCCGGAGCGGGTCTCCAAGGCGATCGCGCCCGACTACGCGCTGGGCTCGCACGTCGCCGCCCTCGGGCTCACGTTCGCCGAAGGCTCGGCGCTCGGGGCGCGCTTCGCCAATGGCGCGTTCATCGGCGAGCACGGCTCGTGGAACCGCAACCCGCGTTCGGGTTATGCCGTGGTGTTCGTTCCGTTCGCGAACGGCAAGCCTGCAGGCACGCCGGTGGACGTCCTCACCGGTTTCGTCGAGAACGACGCGGCGCACGGCCGGCCCGTCGGTGTCGCGATCGACAAGCGCGGCGCGCTGCTCGTCGCCGACGACGTGGGCAACGTCATCTGGCGCGTGAGCGCCGCCACGCGCTAGCCTCGATCCGCATCCGGAAGACTCCCTCGCCGGCGGGATCCACCGCGGCGTCCCAGCGCGCGGCTTCGCCGGCCGGCGGGTCGTAGCGGCGCATTCCGAGCTTCCGGTAGACCGCCTGCCCGCGCTCGTTCTTGTCGCGCACCAGCAGCCACACGAACTCCACGCCTTCGCGCGCGCACGCGTCGTCGAGGAAACAGGTGAGCGCCGCCGTTCCCGTGCCGCGCTCCTTGTCGGCCACGAGGATGCGCTTCACGTAGATCCCGGCCGCCCGGTCGGTCGCATCGTAGGCGATCAGGTAGCCCGCCTTCGCGCCGTCGCGCTCGATGATCCAGTGCTCCCGGCCCCCGACGCGATCGATCGCCGCGCGGTGCTCGTCGTCGGTCCACTGGCCGATGTGCTCGCGGTTCTCGGGTAACCGTTCCAGCGTGGTGATGAACGGGAGGTCGGCGACCGTCGACCGGCGAAGACCTACGCCGGGCGCCAAGTGGCCGCGACCGGGCGCGGGATCGGAGGAGGCGCCTCCACTTTTTCCTGCAGCAGGAAGAGCGCCGCCTGCAATCCGGCCGACACCAACACCCCCGCGATGAACACCAACACCCGGGCCGCCTGTCTCCCCATGACCGGAGGTTATGTTAATCATCTTGCATTTGTCAATTAACACTGTTAACAATGGTCCACGGGCACCGGCCGGCGCCCGGCAACCCAAAGGAGATCCGACATGGACCAGGCCAAGCGCACGAACGATGTTTCCTGCGGCGAGAACGAGCTCGGGCTCCAGGCGCCCGCACCCACTTCGACGGTGGTGCGGACCCTGAGCGAGCTGGAGCTGGTGCTTTGCGGAGGCGGAGACGGGAATATCAGCTGGCCGGGCTGACCGGCGACTCAGGCGGCGATCCTCAGCGGGCCGCCGCCTTCTCCTTCACCTTGGCCGACGCCTTGCCCGAGGGCTCGCCGCCGAACGGCCGCTCTCCCATCGCCACCAGTTGCTTGCGGGCAGTTTCGGCTTCGGACCATAGCGCGTTGGCGGCCTCGCGCGCCCGCGCGAGATCTCCTCGCGCCTTGTAGGCGTGGAAGAGCAACGCAAGCGCGGTCTGGCGCGAAGATGCGTTCGCCTTGTCGCCGGCGAACTTCGACAACGTCGCAAACGCATGTGGATCGTCCGACTGCAGCGCATCCCGCAGCGCTCGAATGAGGGCCGTCTCGCGAGCCGAGGCGCCCGGACCCGCCTTTCGCTTGTCCGTCAGCCTCGATGCGAGGCGGTCGGCCGCCAGCGAATAGCCGCCTGCCAACAATAGACAAACGAGCAGCGCGGCCTCCGACGGCGAGTCGAGGACGAGACCGGCACCCTGGTCGAGATCGTGTGCGCGCTTGGCGTACGCCCAGTCGCCACGCAGCAGAGCGCGCCACAACATTCGCGCGCGCACGCGTTTTTCCGTCAGCTTGGGGTCAGCTTCCTCGCCCGCCATCTTCTGGCCGACTTCCCAGACCTTGCCGTAGGGGCCGACGAAATGGCTCATCACGCCGAGCGCCGTGTACAGGTCTTCCTCGACGGCCATGTCGCCGAAAAGATCGCCCGTGCCCGCCTTCTGCGCCGTCTCGACGGCCTTCACGTCCTCCCGGGCGCGCTCGCGATTGAGGTACCACACGACCGCTTCGGTCTTGTTCGCTACGCCGATACGCCGGTACAGATTGTGAAGATAGACCCGCATGGTGCCTTCCTGGTAACCCATCTGCCGGGCGATCACCCGGCTCGTGGATCCCTGGGACAGCAGCTCGAGCATCCGCTGGTTCTTGGCGTCCAGCCCCGCTTCTTTCATGTTCAAACGAAACCCCTATCTTCCCTGAGCGCCGAGACCAATTCCTGGAAGTCTGCCATGCCGGGACCTTCTTCGAGGTCCACGCCCAGCCCCTCGGATTCGGACCGGATAAGCGCATCAAAGCAGGAAACGAGCGCGGGATCAAATGCATGCCCGGACAATCGATTCAGCTCCGCCAGCGCCTCGCCCATGTCGCGCTTGCGCTCGTGCGCGATGCCGCAGACCATGGAATCATACGCGTCGGCGATCGAGCAGATTCTCGCACCGAGCGGAATGGAGGAGCCGGCCACCCGTGCCGGGTATCCGGCCCCATCCCAGTGAGCGTGGTGATAGCGGGCGATCTCGCGCGCCATGAAGATCATCGGGTGCGCATCGTCCCGCAGCATCTCGGCTCCGGCATCGATATGGCGCTGCACCAATGCGCGTTCCGAGTCGTTCAGGTCGCCCTGCTTCGCGAGGACTCCCTCGGGCACCGATAGCATGCCGATGTCGTGCAGCTCGGCGGCAAGCCCCAGCTCGAGGGCGTGAAGCGGGGCAGCCCCGTTGGCCAGCGCCAGCGCCTTGGCGAGCGCCCCGACCCGCTTGCCGTGCCACGCGGTGTCATCGAACCGGATCACCGCGGCGACGGACAGCCGTTGCAGTGTCTTCCACGCTTCGGGTGCTTCGCGCGGCGCGAGCTGCGACTCGAGGCGCGCGCGATCCTGCTCCGCGCCCGGGTCGATCGACTTTCCGCGGAGGCCCGCAAGCTCGAGATGCTCCCTCGCACGCTCGATCGCGAGGGCGTACATGTGGTCCGCGAGCTCTTCCAAACGCAGCAGCGCGCGCGCCGGATTCCCGGCCGCCTCCTCCGCCCGCACCACGGATGCCAGGGTGTCGCGCAACGTCGCGGGAATCTCCCGCGCCTGGACGAGGGTCCGGTCGAGGCGCGTGATCGCGAAATCGGCCCGCCCCGTCGCAAGCTCGTACGACGCCCGGATGATATCGGCGGCGATGCGCGTCCGGGGGCTGGGGAAGCGTTCGGCGATCTCCAGCGCATCGGCCATGTGCCTCGCCGCCGCCTCGCGATTTCCGCCCGCGAGGTGCGCCCGGACCAGGTTGCGGCGGTGGAGCATCGAGCCATAGGGATTCTGCGTGAAGAATTCCGGCGTCTCCTCCAGCAAAGAGCGTTCGCCGTGTGCGATCGCCTCCGGAACGCGCCGGAGCTGATAGCACGCATCGGACAGGTTCCCGTAGGCCGCATAGCGGCTGATATTCGGCTCCACGATCGGATCCAGCAGCGCGATGCATCGCTCGTAGCTCCGCGCCGCGAACGCGTAGTTGCCCGCGATGCCCAGCGCGATGCCGAGGTTATTCCAGCAGCGCGCCATGTTGATCCGGTCTTCCTCGCGTGCCGCGTGGCGCAGGGCGCGCAGGTGATAGCCGATGCCCGCAACCACGTCGCCGGTGTCCGCGCAGATCACGCCGCACACCATCAGGAAGTCGCGCGTGCGGCGGGCGTTCGAGCTTCGCTCGGCAGCCTCGAGCGCCGCCTGGGCGAGTGGGACCGCCTCGGTGGAACGTGCCCGCGAGTGCAATTCCTTGCAGGCCTGCAGGGTCTCTTCGATCGCCGAAGCGACATCCTCCCCCGGCGTGCGAAGACGCCGCAGCAGGCCCTCGACCGCGACCTCCGTCACCGCCCCAACCCGCGCGCCATGATCACCGCGAAGAGCGGGATCAGCGCGGCGAGGTGCACCTCGATCATCACGAGGCGGCGCACGCGGCGCTGCTCTTCCTCCGGAAGCTTCCACGCCGGATCGTCGAGGTTGCGGCGCCAGCGAATGAACGTCGTGGTGGGCTGGATCGAGATGAGGCCCACCGCGATGAAGAGCCCGAGCTTCACGTAGAACGGCCACGAACCCATGTAGAAGTCCGCGCCCTTCGCGCCGAGGCCGAGGCGGAGGAACCCCGTGAGGAGCACCGCCATCGCCGCGCCGAAATACCAGAGGTCGATGCGGCCGATCTTGCGGATCGCGCGCGCGTCGAGCGGATCGCGCAGCATCACGAGCTCGACCGACAGGAACGCGAACAGGACGAAGATCGCGCTGAAGTGCAGGTAGGCGAGGATCGCGTCGAGGACCATTCGGCTTCAGGCTCCGGAAACGAGCTTGCGGATGCGCGCCACGGCTTCCTCGAGGCGGGCGACGGATTGCGTGTAGGCGATGCGGATGTGGCGCCCGGGCTCGTTCGCGCCGAAATCCTTGCCGGGCGTGATGGCGACGTGCGCCTCGGTGAGGACGCGCCGCGCGAACTCGAAGCTGTTCGAGGCGAGCGCCGAGCAGTCCGCATAGACGTAGAACGCGCCTTGCGGCACCACCGGCACCCTGAAGCCGATCGCCTCGAGCGCCGGCACGAGGTAGCGGCGCCGCTCGTCCAGCTCGCGCCGCCGCGCCTCCACGATCTGCAGCGTCTGCGGGGTGAAGCACGCGAGCGCGGCATGCTGCGCCACCGCCGAGGGCGAGATGTAGAGGTTCTGCGCGAGCGTCTCGATGGTGCGCACCAGCGAAGGCGGCGCCACCAGCCAGCCCAGGCGCCATCCGGTCATCTGGAAGTACTTCGAGAAACTGTTCACCACGAACACGTCCTCGCCATCGGCCGCGGCCGTGTGCGCGTCGATACCGTAGGTGAGGCCGTGGTAGATCTCGTCGACCAGCAGCGTGCCGCCCTTCTCGCGCGCGAGCGACGCAAGCGCGCGCGTCTCCTCCGGCGCCACCAGGGTTCCGGTCGGGTTCGCGGGCGTGGCCACCATCGCCATGCGCGTCCGGGGACCCCAATGGCGGCGGGCGAGCGCGGCGTCGAGCTGGTACCGCGTCTCGGGTCCGACCGCGATCGACTTCGGAACCCCGCCCAGCGTGCGGATGAAATGGCGGTTGCAGGGATAACCGGGGTCGGCGAGGAGCACCTCGTCGTCCACGTCGAGCACCACGCCGAACGCGAGCAGGAGCGCCGCGCTCGAGCCCGCGGTCACGATGATCCGGCTGGCCGGAACCTCGACGCCGTATCGCGTCCGATAGAAGCCGGAAATCGCCTCGCGCAGCGCCGGAAGCCCGAGCGCCGAGGTGTAGTACATCTTCTGCTCATCCAGCGCGCGCTTGGCCGCTTCGACGATGGGTTGCGGCGTGCGGAAATCGGGCTCGCCGATCTCCAGGTGGATGACGTCGTGCCCCTGCGCCTCGACCTGGCGGGCGAGGGTCTGGATCTCCATCACCTCGAACGGCTCGATGTGGGCCATCCGGGCGGCGATGCGTTGGGCGGAAGCGGTCATCGCATCCATGTTAACGGAGGTTCTCGTCCCAGAACTTCTGAAGCCGCTTGGCGGACACCGGCATGGGCGTGCGCAGCTCCTGCGAGAAGAGCGAGACGCGCAGCTCCTCCAGCAACCAGCGGAACTCCTCGAGCTTCGGATCGTGGCGTCCCGCGTCCTGGTCGGCTTTCGCACGCGCTTCGAACTGCTGCCACAGCCCCTGGACCGTCACCGCGTGCTTCTGGTCCCGCTCGGCGTTCGTGCGGTATTTCTGCAGGCGCAGCGCATACCCCTTGATGTAGCGCGGCAGGTGCTCGAGCCGTTCCCAGGGCGTGCGCGCGAGGAAACCGGGGTAGATGAGGCGATCGCGCGCCGACTTCACATCCTGCACCACGCGTCCCAGGCCTCCCGCCTGCGCCAACGCCTGCGTGAGATGCTGGCTCGCCTCCACGACGGCGGCGAGGTGGCGCATCGCGCCCTCGCTCACGGCCGCGAGCCGCGCCCTGGCGCGCTTCTTCTGGTCCTCGAACGCCTTCGGCGTGCGCGGCAGCGGATCGTCGCCGATGAACGCGCGATCGACGATCGCCTCCTGCAGGTCGGCCTTGAGCCGGTCCGCGGGAATCGTGGCCTGGAACTTGAGCGCCGTCGCGTTGAAGCCCGACGGCCCGCGCTCGAGGTTCTTCACCTGCTCCTTGAGGTCCGCCGCCATCAGGCGCTTCACCCCCGCGCGATGCTCGTCCTGCGCACGGTCGCGCGTGTCGAAAAGCCGGATGCCGAGGCTCTTCCCGTCGGCCGAGAGCGCGAGCGCCGGATAACCGGTGAGCGCCTGGTTGCCGCGGCGGAACGTGACCTGCTCCGGCAGCTCGCCGAAATCCCACGCGGCGACGTTCTCGCGCTCCATGCCGGGCCTGGCCTTCGCGAGCGTGAGGGTGGCCGCCTCGCCCAGGCGCTTGCGCAGCTCCACGAGGTCCCGCCCCATCGCGAGCTCGCGCTTCGCGTCATCGACGACGCGCACGTTCATGAGAAGGTGCGGCGGCACCTCCTCCTTCGACCAGATGTCGTCGTCCAGCCGCTCGCCCGCGGCGCGCGAGGCGTA
>Ga0068858_100001334_pt1 | contig 25476 bp, 23 predicted proteins | sample KBSSwiS12_FD_66589 | JGI IMG/M metagenome (GOLD analysis project Ga0068858, IMG submission 66589) | Switchgrass rhizosphere microbial communities from Kellogg Biological Station, Michigan, USA - KBS Switchgrass S1-2 | ecosystem: Host-associated > Plants > Roots > Rhizosphere > Soil ... | reverse complement strand
GGAAGCGGCCCCGCACAACGTGCGCGTCAACGCCGTGGCCCCCAGCCTCGCCCTGCACCCGCACCTGGCCAAGTCGAGCAGCAATGCGCTCATCGATTCGTTGGTGAAGAAGGAAGTGTTCGGCCGCGCCGCCGACCCGCTGGAAGTGGCCGACGTGATCGTGTTCCTGGCCAGCGACCTGGCCTCGTACATGACGGGCGAGGTGGTGTCCATCAGTTCGCAGCACCCATAGGGAGTAGCCGGACTGCTTCGCGTGGCAACGCCAAGAGCCCGGCACGATGGACCATGTGGCACGGATAACCCCCTCCGCGGAGCGGAGGGCCTCGTAAAGCATTTAAAGCATCATGTGCGGAGTGTCGTAATGAGCGAACCTATTCCAAGAGTCGACCAGGCCACCATAGATAAATATATGTCGGCCGGCTTCTGGCGCAACGAAACGCTCACCGACACCATCCGCCTCAACGCCAAGGCCAACCCCAACGGCGTGGCCTACAAGGAAGGCGACAACGTGCTCACCTGGGCGCGCTACGACGAGCTGTCGGATCGGCTGGCGGGCGACCTGATCGCGGCCGGCCTGCCGCGCGGCGGCCACGCCGCCGTGCTGCTGCCCGACGGACCGGGCGTGCACGTGGTGTTCGAGGCCGGCGCAAAGGCCGGACTGGTGCTGGCCGGCATCGGGCCGCGCGCGGGCGACCGCGAAATCGAGCACCTGCTGCGCAAGTCGCGCGCTACCGCCTTCATCACCGAGGCCGAGCACCACGGCCGGTCCATGACGGAACTGGTGGCGCAATTGCGCGCCGCCGGCGTGCCCATTGCCGCGCACATCGTCATCGACCGCATGGGCGAGGGGCCAGGCAAGGGCGGCCGCCCGCTGGACGAAATCGAGCGCCGCCGCCTGGGGCCCAACGACCTGTGGCTGCTCAACTCCACCTCGGGCACCACCGGCCTGCCCAAGTGCGTGATGCAGTTCCAGAACCGATGGTGGTATTTCCACCAGCTGGCGGTGGAATCGGGCGGCGTGAACCCCGCCGACCGCTTTCTCGGCCTGGTGCCCGCGCCCTACGGCTTCGGGCTGTGGACGGCGCATTTCTCCCCGGCCTTCCTCGGCGCCACCACCATCGTGCAGGCGCGCTTCAACGCCGAGGAGGCGCTGGACCTCATCGAGCGCGAGCAACCCACGGTGATCGCCTGCGTCAGCACCCAGTTCGTCATGATGCTCAACGCCCAGGCGCAGCGCCGCCGCAACCTGCGCTCGCTGCGCGTCATGTACACCGGCGGCGAGGCCGTGCCCTATGAGCGCGCCGCCGAGTTCGAGAACGAGACCGGCGCCAAGGTGCTGCAGTTCTACGGCTCCAACGAGACCGGGGCGCTGTCGCGCACCACGCTCACCGACAACCGCGACAACCGGCTGCGTACCTGCGGCCGCGTCATCCCCGACCTGCACGTGCGCCTGCTCGACGACGACGGCCACGACGTGCCGGCCGGCCAGCCCGGCCAGCCGGCGTGCAAGGGCGCGGTCACCTGCATGGGTTATTTCGAGGACGACAAGGCCAACGCCGAGCTGTTTACCGACGACCGCTGGATGCGCACCGGCGACATTGCCACCGTCGACGCCGACGGCTACCTGCGCCTGGCCGGCCGCAAGGCCGACTTCATCATTCGCGGCGGCAAGAACGTCAGCGCCGTGGCGGTGGAAGAGGCCGTGGCCACCTACCCGGGCGTGGCGCAAGCCGCGGCCGTGTCCATGCCGGACAAGGTGTTCGGCGAACGCGTGTGCTGCTACGTGGTGATGAAGAACGGTGGCACTGTCACGTTGGAACAACTGGCCGTGCACCTGGGCGGTCGGGGCATTTCCAAGGAGAATTTCCCCGAGCGGCTGGTTTTCGTGGACGCGCTGCCCATGTCGTCGGGGGGCAAGATCGCCAAAGGCGAATTGAGGGCAGATATTCGCAAGCGCATTGCCGAAGGCAAGTAAGCATTGAGGAAAGCCGCCGGATAGGTAATACTGGCCGCAAATTAAAAAGGCAGCTTGGCATCGCATCAATAACAGGAGGATGAGATGAAGTCCAAAGCTTTCAAGTTGTGGAAGTCCGTCGCCTTGACCGCTCTTGCTGCATCCGCAGTCGCAGCGCTCACCTTTCCGGCAGTGCCGGCGAGAGCCCAAGATAAGTCGCCCATTGTGATCGGCATGCTGGAAGACACGTCCGGCGGCGCGTCCTTCTACTCCCAGCTCACGGCGGGTTCCATCAAGGTCGCCATCGAGGAAATCAACGCCAAGGGTGGCGTGCTGGGCAGGCCGCTCAAGCTCATTGAGGAATCCGACGCCAACAACCCCAGCCAGTCGCCGGCGCTGGTGTCGCGCATGATCCAGAACGGCGCCAAGGTCATCCTGCTCAACTCGGGCTCGGCCTCGGCGGTGGCGTCCAAGAAGACCCTGTCCGAGCAGAAAATTCCGGGGCTCGCCCCCACCAACATCGACACCCGCATCGGCAGCGCGCCCGACCAGGAATATTCGTTCATGCTGCCCAACCCCATCACGGACATCGGCACCATCTATGCCGAGGCGTTCAAGAAAATGGGGGTGAAGACCCTGGGCGTGATTTCCGACGACAGCCCCACCATCGCCGGCATCAATGGCCTGCTGCTGCCCAAGATCCAGGCCGCCGGCGTCACCATCGTGGCGCAGGAAAAAGCGCCGCTGGACGCCAACGACGTGACCGCGCAGATCATCCGCATCAAGGAGAAGAAGCCCGACGCCGTGCTGGTGTGCTCGCTGGGCGGGCAGCTCGAGGTGCTGTTCGAGAACACCCTGTACCAGCAGTTGCGCAAGACGCCGCGCTTCTCGTTGGCGTCCATCGGCAACCAGCCCTCCACCTGGAAGCTGGCGCAGCCCAATGCCCTGGACGGCCTGGTGTACGCGGCCTCGATTGCCAGCAACAACCCGCGCTCCGCCGCGCTGTCCAAGCTGCTCACGGCCAAGCAGGGCGCGAAGTTCCTGGGGCTCACGGCCTACGAGGCGCAGGGCTACGATGCCGTGCAACTGGTGAAGCAGGCCATCGAGAAGGCCGGGCAGGACGATCCCACCCTGATCAAGACCGGCCTGGAGCACCTCAGCGGCTACAAGCCCAGCTTCGGCTCGGAGAAATTCACCATCAGCTTCAACCCGGGCAAGCACATCGGCACCGACGGCCTGTGCGGGCTGGTGCTGATGCAGTTCAAGGGCAACAAGCCGGGCGCGCCATTTAAAACGTACCAGGCGGCCTGCGATTAAAAAAGGGCCGGCTTTAGCCGGCCTTTCGTCTGTATGCCTTCACAGCTCTTCGTCTCCATTGTCGAGATCGGCTGCTTTTTCGCGCTGATCGCGCTCGGCTATCTCATCGTGCTCTATGGGGCGGGCTTTTTTCATTTTGCGCTCGGGCCCTACGCCATGTTCTCGGCGCTGGGCGCGGCCTACTGGGTGACGGCGAGCGAGTGGCCGCTGTGGGTCGCGGTGGTCGCCGGAGTCGCCGCGGCCGTGGCGCTGTCGGTGGTCACCGAGTTGCTGGTGGTGCGGCCCATCGAGAAACGCGTGCGCGGCGAGGAGCTGCCCAGCCTCATCGCCGTGGTGGCCACGCTGTTCGCCGTGTCGCAGCTCGCCGGCACGGTGTTCGGCCGCAAGCCCTTCCCCGGCCAGCCCTGGATGGACTTCGAGGACCCCATTGAATGGGGTGAGGCGGTGATCGGCGGCCAGACCGTCATCATCGTGGGCGTGACGCTGGCCATCTTCATCCTGCTGGCGGCGTGGCTGCGCTGGAGCCGCTACGGCCAGTGGCTGCGCGCCGTGGGCGAGAACCAGGAGGCCGCGCGCACCCTGGGCTTCCCGGTGGCGCGCATCCGCCTGGCGGCGTTCGCCGTGGGCGGTCTGATCGCCGGCATCGCCGGGCCGCTGTTCTCGCCCAAGGCGGGGGTGAACTTCGAATCCGGCCTCAGCTACTCGCTGTTCGGCTTCATCGCCCTGGTGATGGGCGGCACGGGCTCGATCTGGGCGCCGCTCGCGGGCGGGCTGATCCTGGCCGCGCTGCAGATCGCGGCCTCGTACCTGTTCGGCTCGCCGTCGTTGAACTACGCCACGCTGATCGCGGCGGCGCTGTTCTTCGCCTTCAGGCCCGAGGGCCTGTTCGCACGCCGGGTTCGTCACTAGATGAGGCAAGGCGGCTCGGCGTGGGTTGAACCCATCGTCACCCTGGCGCTGGCCATCGCGGCCATGGCCGCGGTGCACGGCAGTCCGTATCTCGAGGCGGTGGCGCTGCTCACCTGCACCTACGCCTTCATCGCGCTGGGCATGTACCTGCCCTTCATCATGGGCGGGGCGCTGTCCATGGCCTACAACGCCTACCTGGGCGTGGGCGCGTATGCGCTGGCGCTAATCGCCGGCCGCAGCGACTGGGACCTGGCGTGGTCGCTGCCCATCGGCATGCTTATCGCGGCGGCCACGGCCGTGTTGCTGGGCTTCGCCACGCGGCGGCTGTCGGGCTTCTACCTCGCGGCGGTGACGCTGCTGTTCGGCATCGCCTTCACCACCTGGCTGGTCGACGCCGAGTCGGTCACCGGCGGCTCGGGTGGCCTGCAGGGCCTGCGCGTGCCGGTGTTCGCCGGGCGGCCGTTGAGCAATTCCACCCTGGTCATGCTCACCATCCTGGCCGTATGGATCGTGGCGCTGGCGCTGTCGCGGCTGCGCAATTCGCCCTTCGGCGTGGCGGTGCGCGCCCGGCGCCGCGCCGCCATCGCCGTGGAATCCTGCGGCATCCCCGTGTCCACGCTGACGCTGGTATCGCTGGGTCTGGGCGCCGCGGTGTCGTCGGTGGGCGGCAGCCTGTTCGCCGTGGCCAACCACGCCATCCTGCCCGAGTCCTTCGCCGTGGACCTGGTGTTCCTGTGCATTTTCATGCCGCTGCTGGGCGGCCAGGACCGCCCCTGGGGCGCGGTGCTGGGCGCCATCCTGGTGGTGACCTTCACTTTCCAGCTCACTTTTTTCAAGGAAACCGGCTCGCTGTTCTTCTCGCTGGCCGTGCTGCTGGTACTGGTGATCGCGCCGCGCGGCGTGCTGGGCTACGTGCTCATCGGCCTGCAGAAGCTGTGGAAGGGAACACGCGGCGGAGAAACCAGGCATGGCTGAGCCATCCAACATGGCTGAGCCATCCAACATGGCTGAGCCATCCAACATGGCTGAGCCATCCAACATGGCTGACGTCATCCTCGAATGCCGCGGCGTGAACAAGGCCTACGGCGCGGTGCGCGCCGTGAACGACGTGTCGCTGGAGCTGCGCGCCGGCGAAGTGCTGGGCCTCGTGGGTCCCAACGGAGCGGGCAAGACCACGCTCGTCGACCTCATCGGTGGCGAGCAACGGCCCGACAGCGGCGCCATCACGGCCCTGGGGAGGCCGCTGGCCGGGGCGCCGTCGCGGCGCGCGCGCGTGAACGGCCTGGCGCGCACCTTCCAGCACCCGCAGGTGGCGCTCGATCTCACGGCGCGCGAGAACATGCTGGTGGGCCTGGCCGGGCCGTCGCTGGCCACGCTGTCCGGCCAGTTGCGCGAGCTGGCGGCCGGTATCGTGGGCGCGGGCTCGCGCATCGAGCGCGACGCGGCCCGCGGCGAGGTGGAGCGCGTGGCCGCGGCGCTGGGCCTCAAGGACATCGAACGCGAATGCCGCGAGCTGACGCTGGGCGAGCTGCGGCTGGTGGAAGTGGGCCGCGCGCTCCTCACCCGCCCGGCGCTCATGCTGCTCGACGAGCCCTTCGCCGGCAGCGACGCACATGGCGTGGCCGGCATCCGCTCGGCCATCGCCGAAATCCTGCGCAACGGCTGCGGGGTGATATTGGTCGATCACAACGTCGACATCGTGGCTTCGCTGGCACACCGCATCGCGTTGCTCAACCTGGGCGCCAAAGTGTTCGACGGCGATCCCAAGGCGTGTCTCGCCAGTCCCGAAATGCAGGCCGTCTATTTCGGGGAACGGGAAGCAGCATGAGCACGGGCCTGGAGGTGCAAGGCCTGACGGTTCGCTACGGCAAGGCGCTGGCGCTCGACAACGTGAGCTTCACCGCGCAGGCCGCCGCCATCACCGCCATGGTGGGGCCCAACGGCGCCGGCAAGAGCAGTTGCCTGAACGCCATCTACGGCGGCGTGGCATCGAGCGGGGCGCTGCTGCTCGACGGCCAGGACCTGAGCAAGCTCACCGCCATGCAGCGCGCCCGCCAGGGCGTGGCGCTGGTGCCGCAGGGCCGGCAGTTGTTCATGCGCATGTCGGTGCGCGAGAACCTGGAAGTGATGGCAAGGCTGCTGGGCTTGGGTGAAGCAGAAATTGACGCGGGTTTGGATCGATTTCCCGTTTTGAGACAACGCGCGCGCCAGTATGCGGGAGTGCTCTCTGGCGGGGAGCAGCAGATGCTGGCGGTGAGCCGGGCGCTCATGGGGAAGCCACGGCTGTTGCTGCTGGACGAGATGGTGACCGGGCTGGCGCCGCTGATTGTGCGAGAGCTGATCGCCACGGCGGTGCGCATGGCGGCCGAGGGTGTGACGGTGATCGTCGCCGAGCCGTCAATCGGCGCCGTGCGCAGCCATACCACGCGTGGGCTGGTGATGTTGCGGGGGTGGATTGTGGCCGAGGAGACGGGCGGTGACGCTTTGGAAGCGGCGTATCAGAAGCACATGGGTATGGCCGCATAGGGCCTCACCTGCTGCGCCCGGCAGGGCTGTCAGAACTTGGTGGCCTTGTCCCGCAGCACGTGCTTTTGCACCTTGCCTGACGGGGTCTTGGGCAACTCGGCGACCAGTTCCACCCGCTCGGGGTATTTCTGTCTCGCAAGCCCCTTCTGTTTGAGGTGCTCGGCAATGGCTCCGAGGTCCAATGATTTGCCGGGGTGCACGACGACGAACGCGCACACGGCTTCGCCGGTGCGCTCGCTGGGCATGCCGACCACGGCGATTTCAGCCACCGCCGGGTGATCGAACAAGGCGTCCTCGATTTCCTTGGCGCTGAGCTTTTCTCCGGACCGGTTGATCAGGTCTTTCTTGCGTCCCGATATCAGAATCCAGTCGTCGTGAACATAGCGGCCGAGGTCTCCGGTCCTGAAATAGCCGTCGGCGTCAAAGGCCTCGGCGTTGTCCTCGTCGTGCAGGTACCCCAGCATCATCTGCGGGCCGCGGAGGAGGATTTCACCTTCGTCGCCCCAGCGTAAGGCGCTGCCCGTGCCGGGGTCGGCGATTTTGAGATCCGAAAAACCGGGGTGTCCGTCGCTCTCGGAATTCCACTTCAGGGCGTCGCGGCTGTTGATTCCGAACGACGTGGAGGGCACTTCGGAGCAGCCGTGGCAGCGGTACATCGAGGCGTTGGTCAGTTGCGCCGAGGCCTGACGCATGAGCTCGGCGGGCACCGCCGCGCCGCCGCAGGCGAACAGGCGCAGCGAGGGAATGGAGGTGTTGCGCGCCTTCGCGGCCAGGTAGAGATCGCGCAGAAACGGCGTGGCGCCGGCCATGAACGTGCAGCGGCGCGATTCGAAAAGGTCGAGCGCGGCGTCGCCGCTCCAGGTTTCCATCATGACGGCCTGGCAGCCGGTCATCCAGGGGAGCTGAAAGGCGAGGATGACGCCGGTGATGTGCGAGACGGGTGACGCGACCAGGATGACGTCCCGTTCCGTGATGTCCGCCAGGGCGGTGAAATGGCGGCCCTGGACATCCACGGTATTGTGGCTGTGCAGCACCCCCTTGGGGCGGCCCGTGGTACCTGAGGTGTACAAGATGAGCTTGACCGCGTCGGGGTCCACCTTGGTCGGGGTTTCCGCCTCATCCCCCGTGGCCATGAAATCCTCGTAGCCGATGAACTCCTCGGCGTCGCCTCGCAGCACCACCACGTCGCAATGCGACTTGAGCCTGGGGAGCACGCGCCGCATCATGGCCCGGTGGTCGAAGCGGCGGAATTCCGCGGGAATGAAAATGAGGCGGGAATCGCAGTCCGCCATCATGTAGGTGAGTTCGGCCTCGCGGAATATGGGCACCAGGGGGTTGTAGACCAGGCCGGCCATGGTGCAGGCGAGGTCCACGACAATGCTCTCGCCCCAGTTGGGCAGTTGGTACGATACCCGGTCGCCGGGTTTGAGCCCGTGGCGCCTGAGCGCGGAGGCGAGTTTTCGCGCCTGCCGGTGGACTTCACCGGCGCGCATCATCCTGTCACCGTCCACCACCAGCACCCGCTCGGGATCCTTGGCGGCGATCGCCGCCGCTTCATCGGCCATGGTCCGGTCGCGCCACTGGCCCTCCTGCTTCAGGCGCGCGGCGCGCTGCTCGTCCCACCTTACCGACCAGCCGCTAGGATCCTTGCGATAGCCAAACATATCCCCCCCTCATTGACGCGATGAGCTCAACAACTCGTCCCGCAGCAACCGCTTCATCACCTTGCCGTTGGCGTTGCGAGGCAGTGGGTGGTCCAGCAGGCTGAACGTCTCGGGAACCTTGTAGTCGGACAGCTTTTCAGAACAAAAGGACTGCAGCTGTGCGGCGGTCAACGCTGGACCGCGCAGCGCCACGAAGGCGTGCACCCGCTCGCCCAGCACCGGGCAGGGTTTCGCCACCACCGCGCTTTCCAGCACGCCCGGGTGTTCGCTCAGGACGCTTTCGACTTCGGCCGAATAGATTTTGTAGCCACCGCGGTTGATCATGTCCTTCTTGCGGTCGTGGACGCGCACGAAACCCTGGGCGTCGATGGAGCCCAGGTCGCCGGAATGCCAGAAGCCGCCGGTGAACTCGGCTGCGGTGGCGGCCGGATTGTCCCAGTAACCCTTGACCACGCCGGGGCCGCCGATCCAGAGTTCGCCCGTTTCGCCCGCGACCGCCTCGCGGCCGTCTTCACCCATGACCAGGATTTCCGCGCCCGGCGCGACCAGGCCCACCGAGTCGCGATGCTCCGCCGTCAGCTCGGGCGGCATGAGGGTGACGCCGGCCGCCGTTTCAGTGGCGCCGTAAATGTTGATGAGGCCGAGGCCGGGCGCCGCCTCAGCCAGCCGCGCGATCGTGGCGGCCGGCATGGGCGCGCCGCCATACCCGCCGACGCGCCAGGCCGACAAATCCAGCCGCTCGAAATCGGCCTGCAGCAGGCACAGGTTGTACATGGCCGGCACCAGCACGGTGTGGGTCATGCGCTCGGCCGCCGCCAGGGCCAGGAAGGCGCGCGCATCGAACGCCGGCATGATGACCAGGCAGCCGGCGCAGGCCGTCACGGCGCCGATCAGCGCCGTGAGGCCGGTGGTGTGGCCCATGGGCACGCAGATGATGGAGCGGTCGCGTTCGTCGAGCTGCATGCAATGCCGGTACACCAGCGCGCCGTGCACCACGTTCAGGTGGGTCTGCATGGCGCCCTTGGGAGCGCCCGTGGTGCCCGAGGTGTAAAGGATGTCGGCCACATCCTCCTCGCCCACGGCGGCGGGTTCTGCTTGCGGTCCCTGTTCGCGCAGCGCATCGAAGGCCTCCGATTCCCGCACGCCGGCACCCACGGCAAAGCGCCATTTCAGTGCCGGCGCCTCACCGGGTTGCGGCAGCCGGTCGGCGAGCTCGGCGCCGTGAATGATGCCGACCGCGCCGCAGTGGGCAAGCACATGCGCCAACTCCGGCTTGGCCATGCGGGTGCTGACGGGCACGAACACGGCGCCGAGTCGCACCAGGGCGAACAGCGATTCGACGAACTGCACGCAGTTGCCCAGCAGCAGCACGACCCGGTCGCCGCGCCCGATCCCGCGCCGCCGCAGTCCGGTGGCGATGGCCGCCGCCCGGTCATGCAACTCGCGCCACGTCAGCCGAAGCTCTCCGTCCACGAGGGCATCGCCTGATGCGTTGCGCTCCACGGCGGACGCCAGCAGGGCGTGGACGCTGGACGGACGCCGCGCGAAGCAGCGCACCACCCTGTCGCCGTAGTGCGCCTCGGCGCGCAACGCGACACGCGACGCAAAATCGCGGCTGTTCCAGGATGCCAAGGGAAAGCCTCCGAAACCGTGGCCGATGAAGCTGCGCTGACGCCGGACGTGGCTTAGCGCTTCAGCATCCGGCGCGGGCCATCAGTCCATCCTCCCGCCGCACATCCGGGCGGGGCACCAAGTACACCGACTCGGCCCCGAACAGAAAATGGCTGGTGGTGCTGGGGCTGAGCTTGCCGCTGACCGCGCTTACCTTGCCGGCCTGCTGCTCGATCCACCGCGCCAGCGTTGGTCCGTCCACCGAGCGGGTGGCTTCGACGGCGGCCTTGAGCAGGTATACGCCGTCATACATGAACGACATGGCGTACACATTCATTTTGTCGAAATTCTCCGGCTCCAACGCCTTGACCCGCGCCAAGAGCGCGGCGAAATCGGATTTCCCTATGGGATCGCTTAGGCAGTAGGTAAACGCCTTGAAAGTCATGCCGGTCACGCGCCCCGACTTGAATACGTCGGGCCCCGCCGTTTTCGTGACCGAATTGGCCAGCACCGCGGCCACCGAGCTGACCACGGGAACTTTCCAACCCATTTCATCCAGGGTTTTGAAAATCAGGCCGCCGTCTTCGCCGGTGCCGCTTTGCTGGATGATGGCGTCGGGATTGCCCTTCCTCATAGCCAGTATCTGGGGCGTGACATCGCTGGCCCTGAACTCGTGTTCCGATTCGGCGGTCAGGGTCAGCCCGCGGGCCGCGATGTATTTCTTGTAGTCGGCCACGACGCCCTTTGACTGGGCGCTGTTGTCAGCCAGGATGGCCACGCGCTTTGCCTTCAGCTTGTCGGCGGCAAAATCGATCATGGCCTTGGCGTAGCCGTCGGAGCTGAAATAGTCGGAGAATCCGTAGGGGGCGATCTGCGGCGTGAAGGCGGACGAGCCGGAATTGATGACCGAGGCGATTTTCGCCTCGTTATAGATGGGCATCACCGCCAGCACGTTGGTCGTGATCACCGGACCCAGCATCAGGTGGACCTTCTCCCGGGTCACCAGGCGCTTGGCCTCGCTGACCGCCTGAGTCGCGTCCGAGCCGTCGTCGCCCTGGATGAGATCCACTGGCCGCCCGGCGATGCCGCCCTTCTCGTTGATCTCCTTGATGGCCAGGCGGATGACCGCATGCAGCCCGGCGGAAGCGCTCGCCGCCGCCCCGGTGTTGGACATGAGTTCGCCGATGCGGATGCGCGCGGGCAGTTCCTGGGCGCCGGCGGTTGGAAGAAAAGCAAGGATGCCAATGCACAATGCCGACCGCGCAGCGAACCGGGCCTCTGAAAAGCGGGTCATGGGTTATCTCTCCTCCAGAGAATGATTTCTAATTATGGTTAGAACGCCGGATTCCTGTCAATCCACAATCGTCCCTATAGGCATCTGGTACATTGTCTATAATTTGAATGACGATTATAAAATGACCTGAAAACAGCGGGTGCGAGATGATGCAACGGAAAAAGCAGCCGGGCGCTAACGCGCGGCGCGAGAAGCCCAAGCCCGTTGCCAAGGCACCGCCCGGAAAAATCCCGAAATCGACCCTGACGCGCAAACGCATCCTGGATGCGGCCGCAAGACTGTTCTGCGAGCGGGCCTACGGTGAAGTCCGCATGAGCGACATCGCAGCGGCGGCTGGCACGCAAAGCGGCGCCATGTACTACTACTTCGAGTCCAAGGACGCGCTGGTCGAGGAATTCCTGCGCGCCGGCCTGCAACCCATGACCGAATACCTCCGCGGGGTGGTGGACAGCGTCCCGCAGGATGCGAGCTTTCGCCAGCGCATCGAGGCGGCCATCCGGGGGCACCTGGTCCGCGTGCTGGAGCGCGACGACTATACGGTCGGCTTCATGAAAATACTGGACCAGGCGCCTGCCGCGGTGCGCGAGCGCTTCGCGGGCTATCCGAGGGCGTATGCCCGGGTCTGGCGCGAACTCATCGATCGCGCCATCGAGGCGGGCGAGTTGCGCAAGGACCTTGACGCATCGGTGGTGAGGAACGCCCTGCTCGGCAGCCTGGTATGGAGCCTGGAGTGGTATCAGCAAGGCAAGCTGCCGCCCGAAGACCTGGCCAAGCAGGTTGCGTCGATGTTTTTCGAGGGGATGGAGCGCAGGAATCGGGCGGCAAGCCGTTCTGGGCGCGATTCGGCGAGGGAGGCTCTCATGGCAACGCTTGCGAAATGCGACGAGGCGACTTTGCAGGCGCTGAATGGGGCGCTGCGAAAGCTGCTTCAGGCCTCCTCGTAGAGCGGTGGGACATGAATGGGCGCCGCACTCAATCCACCAACTTACGCCAATTCTCTCCAATACTCTCGTTCGGCGTCTGCTCTAGCGCTGCTTTAGCCGCGGCCAGCATCGGAAGCGATAATCCACTGAAATCTGCCAGGGCTTTAGCCAGCGATAAGTCTTTGCGGCAAACTGACAGCAACGCTCCCAGCGTCTCCGGGCTCTGAATGTTGTACCGGTACAAATCTTTATGCGCCTCATAGTCACGCGTCGCCAGATTCCGCCCTGAACTTGTCTCCATCACCCGCGCCAGCCACCCCACGTCGATCCCCAATTCCTGCGCCAGACGGGATGCCTCGGTCATGAGGAACATGTTGGCCACGCCGAGGATGTTGTTGACGATCTTCACCCCTTCGCCTGATCCGAGCGGGCCGCAATGCACAATGTTCGTGCCCAGCGCGTCCAGCACCGGCCGTGCCTTGATCAGGTCTTCTTGCGCGCCGCCGGTCATGATGGTCAGCGCTCCCCGCGATGCGCTGACCCGGCCCCCGCTGACCGGCGCATCCAGCGTATGGATGTTTTTCTCTGCGGCCGACGCCGCAACCTCCCGCACTGTCTCCGGCAGCACCGAGCTCATGATGGCGAGCAGCGGCGGCGCGGCTGGGTCGGCCGCTTCCACCAGCCCGCCCGGCCCCAGGGCCACGCTCTTCACCTGCGCGTCGTTGGCCACCATCAGGATGGCCATGTCGGCGGAGGCGCAGTCGGCGACGCGCTGCGTCACCTTGGCGCCGAGCGCCTTCAGGGGTTCCAGGACTTCGGGGCGCAGGTCGCACACGGTCAGGTCGAAACCGCTTTTGGCCAAGCGCTCGGCCATGGCCCCGCCGATGCCGCCCGCTCCGATGAAACTCACGCGCATGTGCTCCTCCATGCCGGTTCGTTTTGTTCCAATCCGTGCGTCCCATGTTAGTCTAAATGCCCGTTAACGGCCGGAGGAGCACGCCGCATGGACGAGCGTGAGCTTCACGAAAATGAGCTCGACAAAAATGAGCTTGCCAAGCTGACCCAGCGCACCGCCGAAAAACTGTTCGGCCCACCCCAGGATGGCGTGGGGCCCTTTGCGCTGTGGCGGGAGTTCGATCCCGAGCTGGCCAAACAGCTTTCGCTGTTCTTCACCGGCCGCCTGTATTCGCGCGAGGTGTTGTCGCAGAAGCAGCGCGAGCTGTGCGCTGTTGCGGCTCTGGCGGCGACCGGCGCCCAGCCGGAACTGGGCGTGCATTGCCGCGCCGCGCTCAATGTCGGGGCGACGCGCGAGGAAGTGGCCGAGGTGCTGTTCCAGGTGTGCACCTACGCCGGCCTGCCCGCCACCATCGAAGGCCTGCGCACGCTCAAGCAGGTGCTGCAGGAGCGCGGCGAATGGAGGCCGGCCGGTTCTTAAGTCTTGAAGCCGGAGTTGGTTCGTTTCACCGCATAGCGGCTTTACAAGGAGGAGCCCATGCTGCAAATCGATCCGTGGAACCTGCGCACTTTTTCGCCGGAGCTGCGCAAGCGCTACCTGAAAGAAGGACTGTGGACCGACGACACCCTGGGGCATTCGCTGCTCGAATGGCTGGGGCGCCATCCCGACCTGCCGTACTGCTTCTGGTCGGCCAAGTGGTCGCAGCAGTCCACGTTCGGCCAGGTACGCGAGCAGTCGCTGCGGCTCATGGCCGGGCTGACCAAGCGCGGCATCGGCAAGGGCGACGTCGTCTGCATGTACGTGCCCAACTCCATCGAGGGCGCGCTGGGCTTCAACGCCGTCACGACGCTGGGCGCCATCCTGGTGCCGGTGGCGCCGTTCTACGGCACCAAGGAGCTGCGCTTCATCCTGGGCCGCTCCAAGGCGCGCATCCTGATCACCGCCGAGGCGCCCACCGGCGGGCGCCTCGAAACCATCGCGCAGATGCGCCGCGAGCTGCCCGACCTCGAGGACGTGTACGTCATCACCGACGACGCGGCGGGCGTGCCCGCCGGCATGCGCAATTACCGCGAGCTCGCCGGCCATTCGCCGGTGACGGCGCTGCCCAAGGTCGATCCCGACAGCGTGTGCGCCATCGCCTTCACCTCGGGCACCACGGCCGATCCCAAGGGCGTGGTGCACACCCACCGCTCGCTCGTCACCGAGAACCGGCTGCACATGGATGCCATGCCGCGGCAGAAACGCGGCGTGCTGGTGGGCGGGCCCATCAGCCACATCACCGGCATGCTGATCGGCGTGTTCCTGCAGCCCTATCGCGGCAAGCCCGTGCACATCATGGACGGCTGGGACATGCCCACGGTGCTGCGCGTCATGCGCGAGCATGACCTGTGCGCCGGGCAGGGCGCCACGGTGTTCATGAACTCGATTTTCAACCATCCCGACACCGGCCCCGATGACATCGCGCGGCTCGAGGACGTGGCCATGGGCGGCAGCACCATTCCCATTCCCTTTGTCGAACTGTGTGAATCCAAGGGCATCAAGGTGGCGCGCTGCTATGGGAGCACCGAGCATCCCTCCATCACCGGCGGCATGCTCACCGACCCCCTGCTGAAGCGCCAGCGCACCGACGGGCGCGCGCTGCCCGGCGTGGAAATGCGCGTGGTGGACGAGGATGGCAACGATCTGCCGGCCGGCGCGGCCGGCGAACTCATCAGCCGCGGGCCCGATCTCTTCGCCGGCTACCTCGACCCGGCCATGAACCGCGACCAGTTCTCGGGCGACGGCTGGTTCCACACCGGCGACATCGGCGTCATCGACGAAGAAGGGTTCTTCACCGTCACCGACCGCAAGAAGGACATCATCGTGCGCAACGGCGTCAAGGTCAGCGCGCTCGAGGTGGAGAATTGCCTGCTGCAGATGCCGGGGCTGATCGAGGCGGCGGTGGTGGCGGGGCCAAGCGAGCGCACCGGCGAATACGGCCACGCCTACGTGCGCGTCAAGCCGGGCGCCACGGCGCCGTCGCTGGAAGAAGTGCGCAAGCACTTCGATCGCGTCGACCTGGCGCGCCAGAAGTGGCCGGAAGTCATCGAGGTCATCGACGAGTTTCCGCGCACGCCGTCAGGGAAGGTGCGCAAGATTGACCTGCGCAACCAGTTAAGAGCAAAGCGGAGCTGAGAGTTTGTAGTTGTTCTTGGACTTGTTTGAACGAGGCCCTCTGCTGCGCAGAGGGGAGTGAAAGGCCCGCTCCGATGACGGTTGTGCCGAGGGAAAGTGGTGAATCCAGCGGGGGGTGGGACGTTATACCCCGCTCCGAAGGAGCGGGCCTCGTGGGAAACAATAGCTGTAATCGCAAAGGAGATGCTTTATGGGCAAGGCATTAGTGGGTAAGGCGGTTGTCGTCACCGGTTCGGGGCAGGGCATCGGCGCGGCCTACGCGAAGCACGCCGCCTCCGAGGGCGCCAAGGTGGTGGTGAACGACATCGACGGCAAGTTGGCCGAGCAGACCGCCGCCGCCATCCGCGCCGCCGGTGGCACGGCCGTGGCGCGCGTGGCCGACGTGACCTCGTGGAACGACGCCGAAGCCCTGGTGCAGTTCTGCGTCAAGGAATACGGTTCGCTGGACGGTTGGGTCAACAACGCCGCGCTGTTCTATCTGGCGCTGCCCGACGAGGAGACCGAGGCGCGCATGCGCAAGTCCATCGAAGTGAACGTCATCGGCGTCATCAACTGCGGCCTGGCGGCGCTACGCCAGATGTACAAGCAGAAAAGCGGCTCGCTGGTGAACGTGACCTCGGGCGCGCAATGCGGCATGAGCGGCGGCGGCATCTACGGCGCGAGCAAGGGCGCGGTGGCCTCGGTGACCTACGCCTGGGCCATCGATTCGGCCGTCCATGGCGTGCGCGTCAATGCCATTTCGCCTTTCGGCAGCACGCGCATGATTGACGCGGCCAGCGACTTTGTGAAGGCGCACCGCGAAAAAGACAGCAATGGCGGCAACATGATGCACTTTGAAATTCCGCCGGAGACCAACGCCCCCATCATGACCTACCTGCTGTCCGACTGGGCGGCCGGCGTGAACGGCCAGGTGGTGCGGGTGCAGAACACCACCATCGGGCTGATGGCGCATCCCGCGGCGTGGCATCCCCACCATACCGCGGACAAGTGGACCACCGAGAGCGTGCGCGACATTTTCGACAAGGATTTTTCCAAGCGCCTGCTGCCGCTGGGGGTATCGGCCATCGAGGGCCGCATCGTGGACTATACTGTGCCCTACGAAACAAAGTCCGCGGCCAAGTAGGCGATACGAAGCCCGCCCGCAAGGCGACGCGGTTATGGACATATGAAAGCCGCCATCCTCCCCGTCACGCCCTTCCAGCAGAACTGCTCCATCCTGGTCTGTGAAAAAACCGGCAAGGGCGCGCTCGTGGACGCGGGCGGCGACGTCGACCGCATCCTGGCGCAGGTCGAGAAGATGAACATCAAGCTGGAGAAGCTGTTCGTCACCCACGGCCACCTCGATCACTGTGGCGGCACGGCCGAGATCGCCAAGCGCCTCGGCCTGCCCATCGAAGGGCCGCACCGCGAAGACAAGTTCTGGATAGACCAGATGCCCGAGAGCGCCGCGCGCTTCGGCTTCGGCAAGGCCGAGGCCTTCACGCCCGACCGCTGGCTGGAAGGCGGCGACACGGTGCGCTTCGGCGACATCGAGCTGCAGGTGCGCCACTGCCCCGGCCACACACCGGGCCACGTGATTTTCTTCAACCCCGAGGTCCAGCTCGCCATGGTGGGCGACGTGCTGTTCCAGGGTTCCATCGGCCGCACCGACTTCCCGCGCGGGGACCACGCCACGCTCATCAACTCCATCCGCACCCAGCTCTGGCCGCTGGGCAACGACGTCACCTTCATTCCCGGCCATGGGCCGGTGTCCACCTTCGGCGAGGAGCGGGAAAGCAACCCCTTCGTCGCTGATCAGGTACTGGCCTCCCAGTAAAGTTTGGGACTGCGGGTTTAACCGCGGGGCCAGCCGCTCGCACTGGGTGCGCGGGCGTAAAATGGGCGCTTATTTTTTAGGGGCGGGCGCCATGGCGGTCGAACATCCTTTCCATCTGGCTTTTCCGGTGCGCGACCTCGCCGAGGCGCGCCGCTTTTACGGCGACCTGCTGGGCTGCGCCGAGGGCCGCTCCAGCGACGCCTGGGTCGATTTCAACCTCTACGGCCACCAGATCGTGGCCCATCTCGCGCCCCAGGAGACCGGACGCAATGCCACCAGCGCCGTGGACGGCGACAACGTGCCGGTGCGCCATTTCGGCGTGGTGCTGTCCATGGCCGAGTGGGATGTGCTCGCCGAGCGGCTGCGCAAGGCCGGCGTGCAGTTCGTCATCGAGCCGCACGTGCGCTTCAAGGGCGAAGTGGGCGAGCAGGCCACGCTGTTCTTTCTCGATCCCAGCGGCAACGCGCTGGAATTCAAGGCCTTCAAGGACATCGGCAGCCTGTTTGCGCACTGAGCGCCTAAGCAGCGCGGGGGAGAGATGGCCGCCGAGGCTGATCAAGCGCTGATCGACGAGTTCTGCGACACGCTGTGGCTGGAGGACGGTCTGTCGAAAAACACCATCGAGGCCTACCGGCGCGACCTCAACCTGTTCGCGCAATGGCTGGGCGGCCGTGGCGCGCAGTTGATCGCCGTGACCGGGCCCGAACTCTCCGACTACTTCGCCGACCTCGGCAAACACGCGCGCGGGCCGGGCACGGCGCCGCGCTCCGAACGCGGCATTCGCGCCACCACCCAGGCGCGCATCCTCTCCAGCCTGCGCCGCTTCTACCAGTTCGTGCTCAGAAGCGGCCGCCTCGAAGCCGACCCCACGCTGCACCAGGACGCGCCCAAGAAACCGCCGCGCCTGCCCAAGACCCTGTCCGAAGCCGACGTCGAGGCCCTGCTGGCCGCGCCCGACGTGGAGACCGCGCTGGGCCTGCGCGACCGCGCCATGCTCGAAGTGCTGTACGCCTGCGGCCTGCGCGTCACCGAACTGGTGACACTGGCACTGACCTCGGTGAGCCAGGACATGGGCGTGGTGCGGGTCATGGGCAAGGGTTCCAAGGAGCGCCTGGTGCCGCTGGGCGAAGAGGCGTTGGAGTGGATGAAGCGCTATGCCGAGTCGGCCCGCCCGGAGTTGCTGGCGGGACGCGTGAGCGACGCCTTGTTCGTCACCACGCGCGGCGAAGCCATGACGCGCCAAGCCTTCTGGCACCTCATCCGCCGCCACGCCGCCACGGCGATTCCCGGCAAGGCCCTGTCCCCCCACACCCTACGCCACGCCTTCGCCACCCATCTGCTCAACCACGGCGCCGACCTAAGAGTGGTGCAACTCCTGCTAGGCCACGCCGACATCTCAACGACGCAGATCTACACTCACGTGGCGAGAGAGCGTCTCAAGCAGTTGCACGAAAAACATCATCCAAGAGGATAAAGAGGACAACGCGCAGCCGGCACTGGGTTTTGACTCTCCATCCCTTCGGGAGCGCCGAGGAGCGCAGGGGTGGCGGGATAATTCCGGCGCGTTGTCTGAGGGAGCGTAGCGACCGAGTTTACGCGCCGGCCGCCACTCCGAGCACCGCAGGGCAGTGGCGCAGCCACCGCTTCTGTAGGGTCGCCTTTTCTTTGGATACTTTCTTTTGGCGAAGCAAAAGAAAGTATCTCGCCCAGCAGGGCGAAACCCAGCGCCTAAACCGCCCGAGTGCGTTCCACGCAGGCGCCCACCCGCCGCGCCTCGCGCAATATACCCAGCTTGGTCACGCACACCTTCACGCGCGGGGTGTGGAACTCATCCAGCAGCAGCTTGGCCACCCGATCAGCCAACACCTCCACCAATCCAAAGTGCTCATCCGCCAGCAGTGCACGCATGCGCTCCACCACCTTGGCATAGTCCACCGTATCCCGCACCTTGTGGCTGGTGAACACGTCGTCGCCCGGCAGGGCGATCTCAATGTCGAACTCGAGGGTCTGGCGCACCGCTTTTTCGTACTTGTAGATGCCGATAAAGGCATCCAGCTTGAGCTCACGAATGAACACCATGTCCATAGCGATTGTCGCCACTCCTGCCGAGTCGTTAAAATGGGCTGATTCATTCTAACAGGGGCTCATGCCGCTAATGGACGAGAGCGCATCGATCGTGCTAGCGACCACGCTTGTGTTCGTGATCGTTGCTTATCTCATCGGCTCGCTGTCCTTCGCCGTGCTGGTGAGCAAGGCCTTCGGCCTTCCCGACCCGCACACCTACGGCTCGGGCAATCCCGGCGCCACCAATGTGCTGCGCACGGGCAGAAAGGCCGCCGCGGCGCTCACCCTGCTGGGCGACGGCGCCAAGGGCTGGTTTGCCGTGTACTTGGCCGGGCGGCTCGCGGACGCTTACACCGTCGAAGCCTGGATGCTGCCCGCTGCGGCGCTGGCCGTGTTCCTCGGCCACCTCTATCCGGTGTTCTTCGGCTTCAAGGGCGGCAAGGGCGTGGCCACGGCGCTGGGCATCCTGCTTGCGGTCAGTCCCTGGCTGGGGCTGGGCACGTTCGCCACCTGGATCGTCATCGCGGTGTTCTTCCGCATTTCGTCGCTGGCCGCGCTGATCGCCGCGGTGTTCGCGCCGCTGTACGACCTGTGGCAATCCGGGCCGCGGTTGATGACGGGTGCGATTGCAATCATTTCGCTGCTCATCCTGATCCGGCACAAGGACAACATCCGCCGGCTGCTCGACGGAACCGAGGGCCGCATCGGGGGCGGCAAGCGCGCGCAGAAAGTGGAGACTGAGGCGAAGACCTGAGGCGGAAGCCTGAGTTCAGGCCGGATCGAGTTCGGCGAGGTCCCAGCGCGGTTTGACACTGAAAGCATAGTTGGGTTGCCCGGACGCTTTGGCGGCCCGCAGACGCAGCGCCCCTGCGTAGGCAATCATCGCCCCGTTGTCCGTGCACAGTTCCATTTCCGGATAGTGCACGCGAAAACCCTTTTGCGCGCCCGCCGCATTCAGCGCCGCGCGCAGCGCCTTGTTGGCGCCCACGCCGCCCGCCACCACCAATGCGCCGAGCCGGCTCGCCTCGATGGCCATGATGGACTTCCGCGCCAGCACCTCGACCACGGTGTCCTGGAAGGACGCGGCGATGTCGTGGCGCGCCTGCTCATCCAGTGCGCCCTGTTCGTCCAGCCGCCGGCATTCCAGCGCCACCGCGGTTTTCAATCCGCTGAAGCTGAAATCCAGGTCGTCGCGCCGCGGGCCCAGCATGGGGCGCGGCAGGCGAAAGCGCCTGGCATTGCCCTGTTCGGCCAGCGCGGCCAGCGCCGGGCCACCGGGATACGGGAGGCCGAGCAGCTTGGCGGTCTTGTCGAAGGCCTCGCCCGCGGCGTCGTCCAGCGTCTCGCCCAGCATGGTGTAGTCGCCCACGCCGCCCACGCGCATGAGCTGGGTGTGGCCGCCCGACACCAGCAGCGCGACGAAGGGAAAGCGCGGGGGGGCGGCCGACAACAGCGGCGACAGCAAGTGGCCTTCGAGATGGTGGATGCCCAGCGCCGGTATGCCCAAGCCGAGCGCAAGCGCGGCCGCCACGCTCGCCCCCGTCATCAAGGCGCCTGCCAGCCCGGGGCCTTGCGTGTAAGCGATGGCATCGAGTTCGCGCAGGTCCGTTCCGGCCTGCGCCAGGGTGTCGCGGATCATGCCCGGCAGCCGGCGCACGTGGTCGCGCGAAGCCAGTTCGGGCACCACGCCGCCGTATTCGTTGTGCAGGGCGATTTGCGAATGCACGGCGTGGGCGAGCAGGCCCTTGCCGTCGTCATAGACGGCCACGCCGGTTTCGTCGCAGGAAGTCTCAATACCGAGCACTCGCATGGGACAAGTGTAGGTGATGCGTCAAGTACCGATGCTGTCCCAATGGCGCTGCGCTTTAGATGGAAACAAAATATCCCGTTTTTAAACATGTACTTATGGTATACGATGCCCGGGAAAGCGGCCGCAGAAAGGCCCCCCGCGGCGTAAGCCGCGGGCATCGAATCCAGCAAAATCAACTCCCTTTACGTCCAATGAGGTCCTTCGCTATAATCACCGGCTCACCAACGTTTTGACGGAAATCCCCTTTTCATGCCGACCGTCCGAGTCAAGGAAAACGAGCCGTTCGAAGTGGCCATGCGCCGCTTCAAGCGCACCGTGGAAAAAACCGGTCTCCTGACCGAGTTGCGCGCCCGCGAGTTCTACGAAAAGCCCACCTCCGAGCGCAAACGCAAGCTCGCTGCCGCAGTCAAGCGCCATTACAAGCGCCTGCGCAGCCAGACCCTGCCGCCGAAGCTGTACTAGTTCCAAAGGGTTTTGCCCCCTGAAGTGGGGGATACAAGGGGGCAGTGCCCCCTTGTTCACTAAGACTTCCGTCGTGGCGCCCGTGGTTCGGGTGCCATGACCGCCCGAACCACGGGCGCCACGGAATGCCGTTCACGCGGTGCCGGGGCCCGTGGTTTTTGCATTCTGGCGCCCCAATATTCATTGGGACCCAGCACCGGAGCCCGCCATGTCAGACCTGAAAGCCCGCATCACCGAAGACATGAAGTTCGCCATGAAGGCGCGCGAGGCCGACCGGCTGGCCTCCATCCGCCTGCTGCTGGCCGCCATCAAGCAGCGCGAAGTGGACGAGCGCAAGGACCTGTCCGATGCCGACGTGCTGGCGGTGATCGAGAAAATGCTCAAGCAGCGCCGCGACTCCATCGCCCAGTACGAATCGGCCGGCCGCAACGATCTGGCCGACAAGGAAAAATTCGAAGTGGGCGTGCTGACGGGTTACATGCCCCAGCAATTGTCGGAAGCCGAGGTCGCGGCCGAGGTGGACGCCGCCATCGCCGCCAGCGGCGCCAAGGGGCCCGCCGACATGGGCAAGGTCATGGGCATCCTGAAGGGCAAGCTCGCCGGCCGCGCCGACATGGGCAAGCTGTCCGGCCTGGTGAAGTCGAAACTGGCCAGCTAGGCACCGGGGAAAGCTGCCGGAATTGGCGCACGAATTTGCCGCGCTAAACCTCGTTCCGGCGGTGGAATTGCGGTAGAGTTTTTACCCACGCCGGCGAAGCCGGCGGCCTCGTGCAAGATGCCGGTGAATTTCCGGTCGCTGTTGAATTTCCGGTCGAGGAAGCCTTTTTTTGATTTCTGATTCTTTCAAGCAGGATTTGCTCAACCGCGTCGACATCGTCGACATCGTCGAGCGCTACGTCCCGCTGAAAAAGTCCGGCACCAACCTCTCGGCCTGCTGCCCCTTCCACAGCGAAAAGACCCCGTCCTTCACGGTCAGCCCCACCAAGCAGTTCTACCACTGCTTCGGCTGCGGGGCCCACGGCAACGCCATTTCCTTCGTCATGGAGTACCAGGGCCTGGGCTACGTGGAGGCCATGCGCGAACTGGCCGAGGGCGTGGGCATGAAGCTGCCGGAGTTCCAGCCCAGCAAAAGGGAGGCGCAGCTCCGCGACGAGGGGCCCGACCTGCAAGCCGCGCTGGAGCGCGCCGCCGCCTTCTACCGCGAACAGCTCAAGGCCAGCCCCAAGGCCATCGACTACCTGAAAGGCCGCGGGCTCACCGGCCAGATCGCGGCGCGCTTCGGCATCGGCTACGCGCCCGACGACTGGCAGGGGCTGCAAAAGCCCTTTCCCGATTACCCGAAGGACAAGAGCCTGGTCGATTCCGGCCTCGTCATCCAGAGCGAGGAAGGGCGGCGCTATGACCGCTTTCGCGACCGGGTGATGTTCCCCATCCTCAACCAGCGCGGCTCGGTTATCGGCTTCGGCGGCCGCGTCATCGGCGCGGGCGAGCCCAAATACCTGAACTCGCCGGAAACGCCGCTGTTCGAGAAGGGCCGCGAGCTGTACGGCCTGTCGCAGGCGCGCATTCCCATCCGTGAATCCGGGCGCGTGATCGTGGTCGAAGGCTATATGGACGTGGTGGCCTTGGCCCAGCATGGCGTGGGTTATGCAGTGGCGACGCTGGGCACCGCCACGTCGGCCACGCATGTGAGCAAGCTGTTGCGCCAGACCGACGAGGTGGTGTTCTGTTTCGACGGCGACGCCGCGGGACGGCGCGCGGCGTGGCACGCCCTGGAAGTGTGCCTGCCGCTGCTGGCGGACCAGAAAACCATGCGCTTCCTGTTCCTGCCGCCCGAACATGACCCGGACAGTTTCGTGCGCGAGCACGGCAAGGACATGTTCGAGGCCAAGCTGCGCGAGGCCTGGCCGTTGTCCAAATTCATGCTGGAAGAATTGAAAAGCAAGGTGGATACCGCGACCCCCGAGGGACGCTCGCGCCTGGTGCACGAGGCCAAGCCGTTGCTGCAGAAAATCGCCGCGCCGGTTATGCAATTGCAGATGTTGAAGGAAGTCGCCCACCTCGCCGATATGGCACCCGAAGAAGCGGCGCGGGCCTGCGGCCTGGCATGGCGATCAGCGCGCGGAGCGGGCAGTCCTACCGGCCCGGAGGGCCGGGCCAACGTGAGACAGAGCGTTGGGCAAAGAACGTACCCGGATAAAGGCCGTTTGATTGAATCCCGGCGGCGTGAAAACACTTATCTACGCTATGTGCTGTTGGTGCCTGCGCTGGCTGAGAAAGTGCCCGAGGAACTGCTCGATAGCGATTCCCCCGAAGGCCAATTGCTGGCACGCATGGTGCGTCATGTCGAGGAGGCCGAAGTCACCCTGACCCGCGACCTGCTGGACTGGCTGGGCGGCCAACCCGAGGAAGATCTGGCACGGTCTTTGAGTGAAGAGGCCATGGGCACGGCTTTTGCCGAAGATGACATTCGCGTGGAGTTCAACAAGGCCCTGGAGCAGATTGAGGAAATCCGTTTCGACAGCCGGATTCGCGAATTGGAGGCCAAGGCCAGGGGCGAGGGTCTTTCGCGCGAGGAGGCCGAGGCCTACCAGAACCTGATTTTCGAGAAAAGGAAGCTTCAGGAGCAGAGGAAAGCCCCTCGCTCTGTGGTATAATTATCGGTTCCGTTCAGGCACTTGCAATATTCTTTATTCGTCCACATATCTGAACTGTTCCAAGCCCTAGGTCCACCTTCCGACACCCAGGAACCCCCATGGCCAAGCCCAAGTCGAAATCTGCCAAGAAAACGCAAAGCAAGTCCGTCCGGCGGACGGCGGCTCTGCACAAGGTTGCAACGCGCAAGGTGGCGACCAAGGTAAAAAGCGTCAAGGCGCCGGCCTCGGCTGCGGCCAAAGCGCAGGCAGCCAAGGCGGCGGCAGCGGCCGCGGCGCGCGAGAAGGCGCAAGCCAAGGTGGCGAAGGAACGCGAACAAATCCGCCTGCGCAAGGAACGCGAACGCGACAAGGCGGCCCAACTGAAACTCAAGGAACGCGCCGCGCGCGAAAAGGCGAAAGAGACTGAACGCCTGGCGCGCGAGAAGGTCAAGGAGAAGGACAGAATCGCCAAGGAAAAAGAAGCCGCGCGCACGCAGGCAATGAAAGAGAAAGAAGCTGCCAAGCAGGCCAAGATCGCCGCCAAGGAAGCCGAACGCCAAGCCAAGATCCAAGCCAAAGAGGCGGCCAAGCAGGCCAAACTGGAAGCCAAGCAACTGAACGCCAAGCAACACGCACAGGAAATGTTGAAGATGCGCACCGGCCGGCCCGGACGCCCCTCCAAGAGCACCCGCGAAGCCGAGCGCGAGCTGCTGCGCCGCGCCGAAGCGCGTCCCGAGGACGCGGAGGCGCGCCGCACGCGGCTGAAGAACCTGATCAAGCTCGGCAAGGAGCGCGGCTACCTCACCTACGCCGAGATCAACGACCACCTGCCCGACGACATGGTGGACGCGGAGCAGATCGAATCGATCATCACCACGTTCAACGACATGTCCATCCAGGTTTACGACCAGGCGCCGGACGCGGAGACGCTGCTCATCTCCGAGAACGCGCCGGCCGTGGTGCCCGACGAGGATGCCGAGGAGGAGGCCGAAGCCGCCCTGTCCACCGTCGACCCGGAATTCGGCCGCACCACCGACCCGGTGCGCATGTACATGCGCGAAATGGGCTCGGTGGAGCTGCTCACCCGCGAGGGTGAGATCGAGATTGCCAAGCGCATCGAGGACGGGCTGCGCCACATGGTGCAGGCCATTTCCGCCTGCCCCACCACCATCCAGAACATCCTCGAGCTCTCCGCCAAGGTGGAGCGCGACGAGATGCGCATCGACGAGGTGGTGGACGGCCTGATCGACCCCAACGCCAAGGACGAGCCCATCCAGGACGTGATGGAGGAGCCCGAGCTGGAGGATGAAGAGGAAGAGGAGGACGAGGACGCCGCCGCGGCCGCCGTCACCGCCAGCCT
>Ga0068858_100001333_pt1 | contig 25485 bp, 22 predicted proteins | sample KBSSwiS12_FD_66589 | JGI IMG/M metagenome (GOLD analysis project Ga0068858, IMG submission 66589) | Switchgrass rhizosphere microbial communities from Kellogg Biological Station, Michigan, USA - KBS Switchgrass S1-2 | ecosystem: Host-associated > Plants > Roots > Rhizosphere > Soil ... | reverse complement strand
CTTTAGAAACGACCCGTCGCTCTCATCGCTTTCCACCACCAGATACTCGCTCTTGCCCAAGCGTGCGTTGGAGCCGTTAATCCCCATGCGCCCGCCCACCAGAATGGTGGGGTCCAGATTGGCGTGGACCAGAATCGCAGCCACCATCGCGGTGGTGGTGGTCTTGCCGTGGCTGCCGGCGACGGCGATGCCGAATTTCTGGCGCATCAACTCGGCCAGCAACTCGCCACGCGGGATCACCGGAAGCTTGCGGCGCCGAGCTTCCAAGATCTCTGGATTGTCCGGCCGCACCGCTGAACTGTAAACCACCATCTTTGCTCCGGCCAGATTCGCCGCCGCGTGCCCTTCGTAAACTAGGGCTCCGCGCGCGGCCAGACGCTCGGTAGTCGGCGAGGATTTCTGATCCGAACCGGTCACCGGATAGCCCATGTCAAGCAGCACTTCGGCCAGGCTACTCATGCCTATGCCTCCGATGCCGATGAAGTGAACGGGCTGAGGTTTAAAAAACATTTTAATAATGTATTGTTTCGGCTTTGCTTAGCGCGTGTCAATAGCCTCGTGACGGTTTGTTCTCACCGCAACAGACTCCAGCACGGCCGCTGCACGTCGAGCGGCGCCCGGTTTAGCGAAGGCTCTCGCCGCCGTGCCCATCTTTTCCAACAATCCTGGACTCTCGATCAGCCTTGTCACTTCCTCTACTAGGCGCGGGCCGGTCATTTCCCGATCCAGCACTAGACGCGCCGCACCGCCGCGCTCGAACGCCTGCGCGTTCTTCAATTGGTGCTGATCGCTTGCTCCGGGCAGCGGCACCAGGATCGACGGCTTGCCCGCTGCCGCAAGCTCGCTTACCGCGCCCATTCCGGCCCGGCTCACTACGATATCGGCTTCGGCAAAAGCCCGTGGCATGTCCGCCAGAAACTCGGCGACCTCCCCGGGCATGCCGGATTCATTGAATTTCGGAGCCAGCTCAGAATACATGCGCGATCCGATCTGGTGAATCAAACGTATACGTGTTCGATCCCACAGTAGCCAGCTCTGTTCGGCAGCGCGATTCAGTGTTTGCGAGCCTTGGCTGCCGCCAGTGATTAGTACGGTGACTACCGAGCTGCGCGCCTTCGGCGGTATGGCGAAGAATTCTTCGCGGATAGGCATCCCCGTTATCTCGGTACGCCCTTTGGGGAACCATCGCTCGGCTTCTGCGAAGCTCAGCAGCGCGCGCGTAACGAATCGCGCCAGATGCCGGTGCGTGAAGCCCGGAATCGCATTCGGCTCCATGATCACGATTGGAATACGCTTCCATACCGCAGCGAGGAGTACCGGTCCCGCAACATAACCGCCCATCGAAAAAACCGCCGACGGAGCGGTGCGATCCAGCACCCGCGCGGCCTGCCAGACGCTGAAGGGCAGTTCGCCAAGCGTCGCTAGCGTCTGGCGAAATCCAACTCGATTCAAGCCTCCGATTTCGATCCACTCGATGGGAAAATTCTCGGCCGGCACCAGCTTCGCTTCCATGCCGCGCTCCACTCCCACAAACCCCACTTGATGTCCACGCGCCCGCAGTTCGCGCGCCACGGCCAAAGCCGGAAGCACATGGCCTCCCGTGCCCCCGCCGGCCATCACGAATGTCCGCGGCAAACTCACCCCTCATTTTCACTCACGCTCAACAGCATTCCCAGGGATGCCAGCGTGCTCAGCAGCGAACTGCCGCCGAAGCTGATCATGGGCAGCGGGAAACCCTTTGTCGGCGCAATTCCCACGACGACGCTCATGTTGATCAACGCCTGCACCACAATCGAAACCGTCACTCCCAGCGCCAGATATTTTCCGAAATCGTCGCGGGCCAACATGAACAGCCGCGCCCCGCGCCACAGGATCACCAGAAAGCCGATGATCACCGCCGTCGATCCCCACAAGCCCAGTTCCTCGCCCACCGTGGCGAAAATGAAATCGGTGTGCGCGTCCGGCAGAAACATCAGCTTCTGTTTGCCCTGCATCAATCCCATGCCGAACACGCCACCCGTTCCCACGGCGATCCGCGATTGGCGCGGCTGATAGCTCGCGTCGCGCACGCTGGTCGACCGCTGCATGTAGGCTTTCAGCCGGCCGCCGGGGTCGATCCTTTCAATCTTGCTGTAATCCGGATCGACGTAAGCGATGATGCGCCCCAGACGGTAGCCGCGCGACGCGATCGCCACCACCACCAGAGCCATCGCGATCAGCCCCACGCGCAGCATGTATTTGCGCTCCAGGCCGGCGATCCAAAAAACGATGACGGCGGTGATTACCGGAACCAGCGCGGTGCCGAGATCCGCCACCACCACCATGAAGCCCAGCATTAGAACCGCGACCAGGGCTTGCTTGATCGTCCGCCGGTCATTGATAATGTGCGCGCGGCGCGCGATGAAATAGGCCAGAAACAAAATCAGCGCCGGCTTGGCGAATTCCGACGGCTGAAACGACCCCACGCCCGGCAGCTTGAACCAGCGGTGCGTGTGCGGATCGACAAAATACACCAGCACCAGCAAGCCCAGCACGATTCCCAATCCAGAAAACGCCCACGTCGGCGAATTCAGCCGCCGGTAATCCATGCGCTTGAAATACATCAGCATTAGGAAAGAAACGAAAGCCCAGAAGATCTGCCGCACCACGAAATAATAGGGCGCAACATGATAGCGCAACTCCGCCACGGCGCTGGATGCGCTGTAGAGCATCACCAGTCCGAAAAAGACCATGGCGACGATGGTTAAAAACAGGATCCAGTCGGTGCGCAGTCTAGCCATGCTTCGCCTCCGCGCCGCCCTCGGTCAATGCGTGCACCAGCCGCTTGAACTCGCGGCCGCGGTGCTCGAAACTCTCGAACTGATCGAAGCTTGCACAGGCCGGAGCGAGCAGAACGGTATCGCCGGCTTTAGCCCGCGCGTGCGCCTCGGCCACGGCGGCCTCGATGGTGCCCGAACGAAACAGCGGAACCGCGCCGCGCAATTGAGCATCGATCTTATCAGCCGCAGCGCCGACCAGCAGCGCGCCGTGCGCCTTCCCACGCAGTGGAGCAGCCAGCACCGAATAGTCGCTGTTCTTGTCTTTGCCGCCCAGAATCACCCACAGGCCGCCTTCAAACGCCGCCACGGCTTTCAAAGTCGCATCCACGTTGGTGGCTTTCGAATCGTTATACCAGTCGACTCCGTTCAGCTTCCGTACGAACTCGAGCCGGTGCTCGACGCCCGGAAACGTCATCACCGCCGCTCGAATCTGCACGTGCGTGACGCCCGCCAGGCTTGCCATCGCCGCGGCGGCCATGGTGTTTTCCAGGTTATGCACGCCGCGCAAGGGAACTTCGGAAGCCTTCATAACGGACGTTCCGTTCAGTAGAATCTCGCCGCTTCTGAGGAACGCGCCGGGCGAAACTTCGCGCGTTGAACTGAACCACACCACGGCTCCATGCCCGCGCCCGGCATAGCTATGGCAGATGGGATCGTCGGCATTGAGTACCTTGAAATCGTCGCTCGTTTGCTCGGTGAACAGGCGCCCCTTCGCGTCGGCATAGCGTTCCAGGGTTCCATGACGATCCAGATGATCTGGCGTCACATTAAGCGCCGCGCCAATGTGCGCCCGAAATGTTTCGGTGGTTTCCAGTTGGAAACTTGAGAGTTCCAGCACGTTCCACTGCCCGGCGCGCGAGGTCTTCACCATTGCCGCGGGGGCCGTGCCGATGTTCCCGCCCACTTGCACCGGAATGCCGCTCTGCTTGAGGATATGGCCGGTGAGCGCCGTGGTAGTGGTCTTGCCATTCGCGCCCGTGATGCCGATGACCTCGCCCTGCAAAAACCAACTCGCCAGTTCCAGATCGCCGATCACGCGCACGCCCCGGCGCCTGGCCTCCTCGAAGATCGCCAGGTCGGGGAAAACTCCGGGCGACAGCACGATCAGTTCAGCATCCGCGAAAGAGGCTTCCGTCTGCGGCTCGACCCCGGCCGCCGCTGGCTTCTGGTCCACGGCGCGCACACGGGCGCCTTTATCGCGCAACAATTCCACCGCCGCCACGCCACTGCGCGCCATTCCCACCACCGCGACTTTTGCGCCTTCCAGTTTCATCTCAGTTTCAGCGTGGTCAGAGCGAACAGCGCCAAGATCAAGCCCACGATCCAAAAACGCGCGATGACTTTCGATTCCTGCCATCCGATCTGCTCGAAGTGATGATGCAGCGGCGCCATTTTGAAAATCCGTTTGCCGCGCAGCTTGAAACTGCCCACTTGTAAGATCACCGACACGGCCTCGATCACATACACGCCGCCGATGAACAACAGCAGGATTTCCTGCTTGAGCAGCACCGCTACTACGCCTAGCCCGCCACCCAGCGCGAGGGATCCCACGTCGCCCATGAAAACTTCCGCCGGATGTGCGTTGTACCACAGGAACCCCAGCGACGCGCCCGTCATCGCGCCGCAAAAAATCGTGAGCTCGCTTGCGCCCGGCGTGCGAGCCAATTCCAGGTAGCGAGCGAAATCCGCATTGCCGCTCAGAAATGACAGAGCCGTCATGGCGCCCGCTGCGATCACCATCAATCCAATCGCCAGGCCGTCCAAACCGTCGGTCAAATTCACAGCGTTCGAGGAGCCCACCAGCACCAGCATCAGGAAGCCGAAGAATGCCGAGAACGCCAGCGGATAAGTGAGCGGGTTGTGCAGCCATGCCGATATCAACAGGTCCGGCTTGAAAGTCTTGACGAACGGCACATTCATACTGGTTGAGTACACGCCGCGCGCGTTCATCGCCAGCAACAGCACGCCGATCAGCAGCGCCGCCAGGACTTCCAGCGCCAGCTTCCAACGCGCCGTCAGGCCCAGATTTCGCTTGTTGCGCATTTTGGTGTAATCGTCCAGGAATCCCACCGCGCCGAAACTGATCAGCCCCGCCAGCGCCACCCACACGGCGGGGACGCGCAGGTTGGACCACAACAAAGTCGGCACGATAATCGATACGCAGATCAGCAAACCGCCCATGGTTGGCGTGCCCGCTTTTTTGCGATGAGATTGCGGTCCGTCTTCCCGGATATGCTGGCCGATCTGAAAGTCGCGCAGGCGGGCGATCAGCCACGGGCCGAGCGCGATCGACAGCAGCATCGCCGTCAGCGTAGCCATACCCGTCCGAAACGTCGAGTATTGAAACACCCGGAAGGGCGAATAATAGTGGAAAAGTTTTTCGAAGAATAGCCAGTAGAACATCCCTCAGTTCCCGGCCTTGATCAGGAACTCTTCCAACGCGCGTTCCACATGCACGCCGCGCGAGCCCTTAAAGAGGATGACGTCGCCCGGCTGCGCCAACCCGCGCACCAGCCGTCCCGCTTCTTCCGGGTCGTCGAAAAAAAACGCGGCGTCGGCCGTTAGGCCGGCACGCTTGACCGCGTCCACCATATAGCAGGCCGCGCCGCGAATTCCAACGAGCACATCAAAACCACACACCGCGGCGTAGTTGCCCACGTCGCGATGTAAGGGCTCGGCCCAGCGGCCGAGTTCGAGCATCTCCCCCAGAACCGCGATGCGCCGCCGCGCCGGAGTGTCGCGCACGACCTCCAGCATGGCCCGCACCGCATCTGGATTGGAGTTGTAGCAATCGTCAAAAATCAGGACGCCATTGTGCTGCAGCCTCTCGCCGCGCATTTTTCCAGGCGTCAATTGTTGAACCTTTTCCCTAAGCCGGTCGGGCGGCACACCGTAGACGCCCGCCACCGCGATCCCCGCCAGCAGATTCGATACGCTGTGCCGGCCAGTCAGCGCGCTCTCAAAACGGCTCGCTCCGACGCGGAAGCGCACACCCGAAGATCCGTCGCCACGCGTGTAAGCGACATCTTCGGCCCGCACCTGTGCGTCCGGCGATTGTCCATAGAGAACGGTGCGGCCATGATGCTTAGCGGCAAACGCCGCCACGCGCTCATCGTCGGCGTTCAGTACCGCTGTGCCGTGATCGCCCAGCGCCTCGATGAGCTCCCGCTTGGCCGCCGCGATGTCCTCGATAGAGTCGAAATTCTCAATATGCGCGTAGCCGACGTTGGTCACGACGCCGACGTCGGGACTCGCGATCGCCGCCAGATCGCGAATCTCCCCGGCGTGATTCATCCCCATTTCAAGCACCGCCACGCGCGCGGTTTCGTCCAGGCGCAACAAGGACAGCGGCAGCCCCACATGATTGTTGAGGTTGCCCTGATTCTTCGCCGTCGCCATTTCCGTCGCCAACATCTCCGCGATCACATCCTTCGTAGTAGTCTTGCCGGCGCTGCCAGTCACAGCTACCACGTCACCCCGCCATTCGCGCCGTGCCCATTCCGCCAGTTGTTGAAGTGCGCGTAACGTGTCGTCCACGCGCAGCACCGGCCCGCTGCTGACACTCTCCTCGACGACCGCAGCGACGGCACCCTTCTCAAAAACCTCTGCGACATGCGCATGCCCGTCATTGACCGGACCTCGCAGCGCGAAAAACAGATCGCCCGCCTGCAGCGTGCGCGAATCGACCGACCAGCCCGTGACCACCGCATCCGGGTTGGCAGGCAGACCCACGCCCAGCGCGTCCGCCACCGCTCCCAGGGAAAACCTCATCTCTCCCGCTCATACCCCATGCTTCTTAAAACCTAGAGATTGTAAAACTTGCCGTGCCGTTTCGCGGTCGTCAAAATCAATGGTCCGGTCTTTCAAAATCTGATATGTCTCGTGACCCTTGCCCGCCAGCAGCACCACATCGCCGGCTTTAGCTTCGCCCAGCGCATGGGCTATGGCTTTGGCGCGATCCGGCTCCGCGACCAGCGGCGTGTCGAAGCGTCCCAGCCCCACCATCACGTCGTTCATGATGTCGAGCGGATCTTCCGAGCGCGGATTATCCGACGTCAGCACCACGAAATCGCTTGCCTCCGCCGCGGCCATTCCCATCAACGGACGCTTGGTGCGATCCCGGTCGCCGCCGCATCCGAACAGCGTGATGACGCGGCCCTTGCCGGCCAATTCACGGCTCACCTGGATTACGTTGCGCAACGCGTCGTCGGTGTGCGCGTAGTCCACCACGACCAGGAAAGGCTGCCCGCCATCTACCCGCTCGAAGCGTCCCCGAACCGGCGGACACATCCGAATGCCCTCGGCGATCGCGCCCAGCTGCATCCCGTAGCTGAGCCCGACGCCCACCGCCGCCAGGATGTTTGACACGTTGATGCGCCCCACAAGCACCGATTCAATCGCCTGCCGTTGCCCCTGGTAGACGGCATCGAAGTGCAACCCATCGAAGCCTGAGCGGATGTTTTCGGCGCGCAGATCCGCGCCTTCCTCCAACCCGTACCGGATCACTCGAGCGCCGCCCGGCGGCAGCATGCTATCGCTCGCGGGATCGTCCACGTTCAGGATCGCCCACTGCGGCGCCGGCCCTTCGTCCGGGGAGAACAGAATCCGCTTGGCCGCGGCGTAATCTTCCATGGTCTGATGAAAATCCAGGTGATCTCGCGTGAGGTTGGTGAACACGGCCGTATGGAAGTGCATGCCATACACCCGCGCCAGCGCCAGGCCGTGCGAGGAAACTTCCATGGTGAGATAGCGTCCTCCGCGCTGCTCCAGTTCGGCTGCCAGCCGGATAACATCCAGCGATTCGGGAGTGGTGTTGGGCGCCTTGCGAATTTCATCGCCAATCCGATATTCGATGGTCCCGATCATTGCTGTCGGCGCACCAGCTTTTCGCAAGATCGCATCCGTCAGATATGCAGTCGTGGTCTTGCCGTTGGTGCCCGTGATGCCGGTAAAGTAGACCCGTTCATCCGGCTGAGCGTAGAAATTTCGCGCAGCGATCGCCAGCGCCTTGCGGCCATGCTCCACTTCGATCCAGGGAATCGTGCCCGAAGTTGCCGGATCTTCGCTTCGCGGCAGCTCGCTCACGACCGCGCACGCACCTCTGGCCGCCGCCTCCCGTGCAAACTGGCGTCCGTCAAAGCGCGCTCCTGCAAACGCAAAAAACAAGGTACCCTTTTCCACTTTGCGCGAATCGTATTCCAGACCCTCGACCTTCATCCCCGCCCACTCGCGCTCCAGCACGCCGCGCAACCGCACACCATCCAAGACCCCGGCCAAAGTCATTTGCGTGGGGGCCATGCGGGCGCTCAATCCTTCATCAACCCGTCACCGCGTAAGCTGGACGTGGACCCGGCTGCCGGGTGCGAGGATCGATCCGGGCGGCGGATCCTGCGCCCGCGCCATCCCGTCTCCTTGCACGTCGATCGGTAGCCCCGTTGCCGCCGATTCCTCCAGCACCGCGCGCAGCGTCATACCGCGCAGATCCGGCACCTTCGGCCCGATCCCTTTCTGCGCGCTTAAAAAAGGCCGCCGGTCCGGGGACGTCCCGAGGGAAGTCCCCGGAGGGGTGTCAACTGCCGAAGCAGCTGAAACCCCCGAAGCCGGCGGCGAGGTGACGGAGGATACAACTTCGGAGCGCATAGCCGGCGGCGCGTAACCTGCCGTCTTGTGCGCGAAATCAAGACCGCGCGGAGGATCGATGGCCGTCGCGGCCCCGAGTTCCAGCGGCGCAGCGCCCAGGCCAGCGATTGCCAAATCGTTTTCATCCCGCTTACTGCTCTTTGCCAAGCGCGGGCTGGTGTCCGGCAGATCTTTAGGAACATCCAGCATACGCAGTGCCGACGTAGCCACCGCGCGGAACACCGGCGCGGCCACCACGCCACCAAAGCCTGCGCCGCCGCCCGAGGTCCCCACCAGCGTCACCGCAATCACGATCTGCGGATTGGATACCGGCGCGAACCCCAGGAAGCTCGCGTTGTAGTGGTGCGTGTAAGCCTTCGCTTTGAAGTCGTATATCTGTGCCGACCCGGTCTTGCCGCCCGAGGTGTAACCGCGCAGGATGGCCTGCTTGCCGGTGCCGTGCAGCACCACACCTTCCATCATCTGGCGCATCTTGATGGCGGTCTCCGGCCGGATCACGCGTTCCGGTTTCTCGGGTACCGTGCGCTCTTCTACTCCGCCGGGCCTCTGCCGCGCCAGGATCAAACGGGGTTTCACGCGCATGCCGCCATTGGCGATGATGGCGCCGGCCAGCCCCAGTTGAATCGACGTTGCGCCTATTTCGTGCCCCATGGCAACCGAGCCAATCGACGTCGCCTCCCACCGGCTCAAGCGGCGCAACATGCCCGCCGACTCTCCCGGCAGCTCGATGCCCGTCTTGTGCCCAAAGCCGAATTTGCGGACGTATTCGTAGAGGTTCTTCTCGCCCACTTTCAAACCGATATTGATCGCGCCGATGTTGCTCGAGTTCGCCAGCACATCCGCCATGCTGAGCGACGAGTAGCGGTTGTGATCGTGAATCACGCGTCCGAATAACTTGATGGTGCCGTTGCCGCAATTGATCATCGAATCCGGCGTCAGGTTTGTGGTTTCAAGCGCCGCCGCAAGCGTGACCACCTTGAAAACGCTGCCGGGCTCGAACGGTGTCGCCACCGCCAGGTTGCTGCGCGCACCCGGAGTCTCCCGCGCGCCGCTCTGCATGCCATTGGGATCGTAAGCCGGATAGTTGGCCATCGCTAGAATGTCACCGGTGTAAGGGCTAAGCACCACGATCGAGCCGGTCTTGGCGTTGGTCTTGGCGACGGCTGTCGCCAGCGCCTTCTCGGCGTCGTACTGCAGATTTGGATCTAGCGTGAGCGTCAAGTTGGTGCCCGGCTCCGGCGCCCGCGAAACCACGGAGTCATACGCATTCTGCCGCACGTCGTTATAAACCTTGGCCAGTCCCGGCCGTCCCGACAACTCATCGTCGAAACTCATCTCGACGCCGCCGTTGCCATGCTCGATCACATCGTCGGGATCGACAATGCCGGTCGAACCCAGCACATGCGACGCGAGTTCGCCGTGCGGATAGAAGCGCCGCATCTCGGGCCGAAATTCCACCCAGTCCAGGTGCAAGCTGCGCACGCGCTCGGCCTCTTCCGCGGACACCTTCCGCTTCACCCATAGGAATCCGCTGTTGCGGACCTTGGCCAGGGAGATGCGATTGAAGAGCGGAGTCCGCTTTAGATCCAGTACTCGCGAAAGCAGATCCGCGGCCACGCCCGCATCAGGAATCTTCATGGGGTTGATGCAGATGGATTCTGCCGGCAGTGTCTTGGCTAGCGGCTGCCCGGTGCGGTCGAAAATCGTTCCGCGCGGAGCTTCGATCTCTACCGTCTTCTGTTGCTGCTGCTCGGCCAGCTTCACCAGTTCGTCATGATGAACCACCTGCAGCCAGATGAGCTTGCAGAATACGGCCCCCGCCCATACCAACAGCAACCTCAGCAGCCACCGCAGCCGCCGGGTAGATAGAGTTTCCGGCATGACTTCCCCTTGAGCGTGCGCCTACCGCTTCTGGTTCAGCGCCAGCGACGAGCCATCCTTTGAATCCAGATGAACCACTTTCTCCGGCTCGGGATCGATAAACTGTTGTTGCCGCGCGAGCTGTTCCATGCGCGCCGGCGAGACCAGCCTCGCTTCCTGCAACTCCAGTGACGCCTGCTCGCTAGCCAGCCTCTGGGCTTCGCCGCGCAGAGACTGGATCTGGTAACCCGCCAGCAATCCGTAAGCGCTCGGCAGCAGCACGCCGATCAAGAGCAGCGCCGCCGCGCCCACCGAGCCGATCATTTTCCAGCACACTCCTCCGGCCTGCGGATCGGTTTGTCGCACCACGCGGCTGTTGTCGATGCGCTTCACGAAGAAATAGATGTCTTCATTGGCGAAGGCCCGCACCGGCACCGCGCGCGTGCCGCGATGCGCCCCGGGCGAGGTCGCCGAGCGCACCGTTTCTCCGGTGAAGAATCTGCTGTAGACAGTTGCTAGAGTTGCCATGTTCCCGTTTCCTCCCCTGCTTGCGGGTCAACCCTCAGCCCCAGGCACTGGAGGAGGAGAGTGCCTGTGGCTGAACGTTGCCCGTTTACTCCCGTCAAATCATTTCCACCGCGCGTAACTTTGCCGATCGCGACGGCGGGTTGTCCCGAACTTCTTCTTCGCTGGGCCGCACCACGTGACGCGTGAGAATGTTCACGCGCCCATCCCGGGCCAGCGCCTGAAAACTCTGTTTGACCTTGCGGTCTTCGAGCGACATGAACGTGAGCACAACCACCCGTCCGCCTGGTTTCACCAGCGTGGGTATAGCGGCCAGCAGCGCGTCCAACTCCTCGTTCTCTTGATTCACCGCGATGCGCAGCGCCATGAATGTCTGCGTGGCGGGATGCAATTTGCCCGTACGGGGCACGGCACTCTCGATCAGCTTGGCCAACTGACCGGTCGTTTTGATCGGCCGTGCCCGCACGATTGCTCTGGCTATTCTCCGGCTCCTCCTTTCCTCGCCTAACTGAAATATCAAGTCGGCGAGCTGCTTTTCCGCTTCGTAGTTGACGATGTCGGCCGCTGTCTGCCCCTGGCTGCGATCCATGCGCATGTCCAGCGGCCCGTCGGCCATCAGGGAGAAGCCCCTTTCTCCCTCCGTCAACTGATATCTCGATACGCCCAGGTCCGCTAGCAGCCCGTCCACTTGCGTGATCCCATCGGCTGCTAGCGCCTGCCCCACCAAAGAAAAAGAAACGTTGTGAAAGTGAATCCGCGAAGCCCAGTCCACGGTGTTCGCTTGCGCGCGCGCCAGACTTTCCGCATCGCGGTCGCACGCCAGTACCAGGCCCGTACTCAACTGCTGCGCGATGGCTCCGGTATGCCCGCCCAGACCGCAGGTGGCGTCCAGGTACACTCCGTCCGGCCGGATTGCCAGATACTCCAGGCACTCGCGCAACATGACCGGAACGTGCATACATGGCCGCTTACTTCAATCCCTTCTTCTCGAGCGTCTTCACCTTTTCGTTCAGGTTCGCCGTGGCGCGATTGAGCCGCTCCTCATGCACGCTCTTGCTGGAGACGTTGATGCGGCCGTTGTAGCAATCGAGATAGACCGGCTGAGATTCGATCTCGATCACGCGCCGCAGCGCCGCCGGCATCAACACGCGTCCCTGCGCATCGATCTCCGAATCGCCGCCATACACTTTCGCGATGTAAGCCACGTCCTCGGCGGTCTCGGCCAGGTCGCCCGCATCGGCAAATAAATTTTCGTTGGCTTTCCACACCGAAATCGGGTAAATTCTAGCTAGCTGGCGATCCAGCGTGGTGATGAAAACTTTGTCGACACCCAGCTTTTTCAGGTATTCCAGGAACTCCGAGGGCAGCTTGAGGCGGCCTTTGTCGTCGACTCTCGCCTGGGCAATCGAGTGCGGCGGCTCCACTGGAACCGCCCCTCCGACGTCATTTCCAACCACTTGTTCTGCCACTTTACACCACAACTAGCCACTTCAGTCCACTCAGTGTAAACCAAGTTTCTAGGACTTAGCAAGCATTTTTGTTGCAGTGGTTGAAGTTACGCCGTTTGTTCGCCTACGGTTGCCTTACCCCGCTGGCGCCGCGTGCGGCTAGAAACTCGTCGCCTGGGTGCCAGGTGGGAAGTTTCGGGGAGTTGGCGGCTTCACGATTGATCGCGAATCCGAAGCGCGCGTAAAGCTCCATCCCCGAGAAATCCCAAGTATCGCGGTACTCATCGGACGGCTGGTGGTAGCGGGCCTCGTTGTATTCATCGGCCAGCCGGTTGCCTGTGCCGGGCGGCTGGCCCACCAGGTCATGGCCGGAGTCGATCGAAAACGCAGGAATGCCGACGCGTGCAAAAGAGAAATGATCGGAGCGATAATATGTCCCTGCGAGCGGACGCGGATCGGGGGAGATGGTGAGATGGAAGCGCCGCGCCGCTTCCTCCACCACCGGAAAAATGGTCGTGCGTTCGGCCCCGTGAACCTGCACGTCGCTTATCTTGCCGAACGGCGGCAAGGAATCGTAGTTGAGGGCCAGAGCGGTCTTGCCTGCGGCCATTACCGGATGCTTTCCGTAATATTCCGAGCCCAGCAGCCCCGCTTCTTCCGCAGCCACCGAGATAAACAGCGCGGAGCGGCGAGGCTTCTGCGGCTGCGCGGCCCAGGCGCGGGCCAGTTCCAGTAAGACGCCGCAGCCGGTGGCGTTATCCTGCGCGCCATTATAAATTGCGTCGCCGCGAATCGCTTCGCCCACGCCCAAGTGATCCCAGTGCGCGCTGAACATCACAGCTTCATTCTTCAGCTGGGGATCGCTGCCCTCCACTTTGCCGATGACATTGCGCGTCCGCATCTCCCGAATCTTCGCGGAGGCGTGAATGCGGAAGCGCAGCGGCAGCGGCTTCGCCCGGAAGCCCCGCGTATCCGCCAGCGCGAGCCACTGGTCCGCCGTGGCGTTTTGCGTGGCCGCGATGCGCTCGCCGGCCTCCTTCGTTACCCAGCCGGCGAAGCCAACGGCGGGAGCTCCCGGCGCTAGTTTCATTTCCAGCTCTTCTTTCGACCAGGAGGACCGCACCACGTTCCATCCGTAGCTGGCCGTCGGCGTGGTGTGAATGATGATCGCGCCGGCCGCGCCGCGGCGCCCGGCTTCCTCGAATTTGTAGGACCAGCGTCCATAGTAAGTGAGCGCCTCGCCGTTGAAGAATTTAGGATCGCGGGAGGGCGGCTCGCCTGTAAAGAACACCACCACTTTGCCGTGCACGTCGACGCCCTGGTAGTCGTCCCACTGAAATTCCGGTGCGACGATTCCATGGCCCACGAATACGGCCTCGGCGTCGAAGTCGACGGTGGGTTTCTGCTGGTACGTGACTCCCACAAAATCGTCCAGCCAGCGGAAAGGAAGGGTCACGCCGCCCACGGTCACGCTCAGCGACGTATTAGGTTGCGGATCGGCGCCGACCAGCGCGAAGTTCTGGAAATACGTTCCGTTATCGCCGGCAGGTTTCAGCCCATCCAGCGCAAACTCGGTGGCAATGTATTCGCTGGCGAGATCGCCGCCGCGCGTGCCGACTCCGCGGCCTTCAAGCAAATCGCTCGCCAGAAATTTCACGTGCGCGCGAATGCGCTCGCCGGAGATGTCCGTGGTCTCGGCCTTCGTGACTTGTGCCGGCGTGATCTGAACCCAAGCCGCGGCTGCCGCGAAAAGTGAAAGTAAGAGCGCACGCTTCATCCAGGCATCATAACAAGACCGCCTTGGCTGCACTGACGATAGCCAGAAGAATTTCGCTAGGCGGCAGGCGCGACGGCGCGCGTCCAGTTCCGCGTGCGACTCAGGTTTTGGATTTCGCGCTCGCCTTGCGCGCCGCAGCCCAGCGTTTACTTTGCGCGGCGGCCATGCGCTCCCGCGCCTCCGCACTCACCGGACGGCGCTTGGACGCCAGGCCAATAGGGCGCCCACGCTTGCCACGCTGGTGAGCCAGCCGGTCGAAAATCGCGATGGCTTCGTCAAGTTGCGCCTTGTACGCCCGGAGATCCGCCAAAACTTTAGCAACATCCATAGCTCAACCAGTATTTGGCATCCGCGGCGTAGAAGCAAGTGCGGGGTTTATGGGGACGATGTTTGGAGCAATGCCTATACTTGAGGGAATGAAGATCGTGATCGACACCACCGCGCAAACCTTGACACAAGTGAGCGGCGCGGCGGAAAACACTGTCGGTCTCTTTACCAAAGAGGCCTTTGAGGCGCTTTCGCTCGCCTGGGTGCGCGTCGGATGGAGCCTGCAGTATTATCACAATTTCACCTGGTTCGGCCTGCCCGTGCTGCAGCTGCCTGAAGACCTGCTGCGCTTGCAGGAGGTGATTTACGCGCTGCGCCCCGCGGTGATCGTCGAGACCGGAGTGTACCGGGGCGGCTCCTTGCTCTTCCACGCGTCACTACTCGCCGCGATGGGTGCAGACAAAGGGATGGGCGAAGGAAAAGTAATCGGCATCGACCGCGAGATCCACCAGTCCACGCGAGAGGCGTTGTGCCGTCATCCTCTGGCGGCACGCATTGCGCTGCTCGAAGGCGATTCCACCGATCCGAAAATTGTCGCGCAGGTGGCTGAACTGGTCGGATCCGCGGGTCCGGTGCTTGTGATTCTCGATTCCGGCCATACGCGCGATCATGTCGCGCGCGAACTCGAATGCTACGCGCCGCTGGTCACCCAGGGATCGTATATCGTCGCCACCGACGGCATCATGAAAGATATCGCCGATGTGCCGCGCGCGCTGCCTGAATGGAAGACCGACAACCCTTTCGAGGCTGCGAATGAGTTCGCCGCCCGGCATCCTGAATTCCGCCAGCAGCCACCCGCATGGCTTTCGCGGCACGGCCCTCTCACTGAAAACGTTACCTATTGGCCGGGGGCTTGGCTCCAGCGCGTGAAGTAAGTCTGAATAGGTAAAGCTTTCCCCCCATCCGTCCGATGAAACTGATATGCGGCAACCGTCGCCGGAGTGCGTCCAGTCGCGGGTCTTCCTGGTCATACCCTCCTACAACGAGGGCCGAGTGCTGGCGTCTACCATTCGCGGTTTACTGCCCCACGGTTATTCTATTGTCGTCGTCGACGACGGATCTTCCGACGGCACCGCCGCCATACTCAAAGACCTGCCGGTTCACTATCTGCGGCACCCCGTGAATCTGGGCCAAGGCGCGGCGCTGCAAACTGGCATGGATTACGCGCTGGCGCAAGGAGCCGAGTATATCGTCCACTTCGATGCCGACGGACAACATCCGGCCGAGGGCATTCCCAGCCTGCTCGATCCCATCCGCCGGGGTGAATGCGATGTTGCGGTCGGCTCGCGGTTTTTGGATCCGGAAAGCGTGAAGTTGATTCCGCGCCGCCGCAGAATCCTGCTGCGCGGGGCAGTCCTGATATCCGGTGTTCTGACGAATCTGTGGCTCTCCGACGCGCATAACGGATTCCGCGCTTTGTCGCACGCCGCCGCCAAAAAGATTCGCCTTCATGAAAACGGATTCGCGCACGCCACCGAATTTCTCGACGAAGTGCGCCGCGCCAAGTTGCGGCTGCGGGAAGTGCCGGTCGCCATTCGCTACACCGACTATTCCCAGGCCAAAGGCCAGCCGGCGTCGAACAGCGTGAACATCCTGATCGACGTGCTGCTGCGGAAAGTTCTCTAGATGCTGCCCATTCAGGCCATCCTGATCGCGCTGCTCCTCCTCATCGGGGGAATCTATCTCACGGCGTTGTCGTCGCGGTTGGTCTCCAGGCTCGCACTGCTGAGCCTGCTGGGAGTGGGGATGGTGTTCGTCGTCAATCCGGAGTTGACGACGCGGATCGCACACGGCGTGGGAGTGGGCCGGGGCACGGATCTGTTGCTGTATCTGTTTTGCCTGGCAAGCGTCACCGTGTTTCTCAAGCTGTATAAAAAGAACCGCGCCATGGAAGAGAAACTGACCGAAGTCGCGCGCCAAGTGGCTTTACACGGTGCGCAGGCACCTAATCGGGAAGCATGATGGACGCCGCGATGACCGCTGGCGTCCTCGCCGAGCGCTTGGAACCCAAGGGCGTGGAGCCCAAAGCTTCGCCTGCCATCAACCTCCCGCTCCGCATTTTGATCCTCTGCGCCACCGCGTTTCTGCTGGCCTGGCTGCCGCGCCTGCGCTGGGGCTTCTGGACCGACGAAGCCGGAACCTTTTGGATGGCCTGCAAGGGTTGGCGCGCAGCGATGATCCGCACCGCAACTTGGCCCGGACAGTCGATTCCTTACAGCGTTGTCGAATCCTTTTTCGTCGCGCCAGGCTTTTGGAAAGAACCGCTGCTGCGCATTCCTTCGGTACTCGCGAGCGCCCTCGCGGCGTGGCAATTGAAGCGCCTCGCGGAGTTGACCATAAACCGAGGCGCCGGATGGCTCGCCATCATTCCGCTGATCTGCGCGCCCGACATGATGAACTTCGGCACTTCGGCGCGGCCCTACGCACTGGCGTTGGCGGCGTCCATCGCATCCTTCCGGTATTTGCTCGAATGGCGGGAATCGCTGGAGCGGAAGACGGCCGTGAAGTATCTGATCGCGTCGGTGTTGACGCTGCACTTCCACTATTTATTTGGATTCATCTTCGTCATCCAAGCGGTGTATCTCGCTGGTTGCCGCGTATTCGGCAAAAGAGTTGGCATTGGCCTGCCACTAGCGGCGGCAATTCTGGTTCCGGCGAGCATGCTGCCACTGGTTGGAGCCCTGCGCTCGACTGCACATCACGCCGACAGCTTCGCCCGCGCAATGCCACCGACATTCGCCCAGTTATTGCAGATCTGCTTTTCTCCAGCCCTCCTGCTGACAACTGGGCTCGGCCTGCTCCTACTGTTGGTCTCGGCAAAAAGCCTGCGCTGGCGGCCGGCGCCGCTGCAGCCGGAGTTGGTGTTGCTGCTGGCCACCTGGGCGACGCTCGCCCCGGTGATCTTTTTCCTGGCGGCGCACCTGACCGGCCAGAGTATATTCGCCTCCCGCTATTTGCTGTTCACACTGCCGGCGGCGGTGCTCATCATCGTCTGGATCATTACTGGATTCGAGCGTCAAGATTGGCGCTTCCTGATTCTGTTGGCCATATTCGCGGGAACCGTACTCCATCCCGGCAGCCTGCTGCTGGCTTTGAAAGAATCCGCGTCGAGCTGGCGCGAACCGTTGCGCTGGGTCGCCACCAACTCCGGAGGGGACGCGCCGCCAGTCTTCGTGACGAGCGGCGTAGTGGATTCCAGCTGGTTGGACTGGAAGACTCAGGATGCCGGATCCAGTGGGCTGTATGCGCCCTTGACGGCGTACCCGGTTCCCAACCGCGCCATCGGATTGCCTTTTCTATTTGGCCCACCGGTACAAGAATTCGTACGGCAAACCGATTTCTCCGCCTATAAACCCGGGCAGCGCCTTTTCCTTGTGGCGGCCGCAGATTCTCCTTTGGGCGACTGGATGTCGAGTTACTTGAAAACGCTTGGATTCCGTGCCCAAATTCAGCCGATTAACGATTATGTCGTCATCCAATATAGCCGTGAGTAGCCCGGCTGGCCGGGAAATGCGGGCATCCGCTCCCTCCCAGTCAAGTCCTGCGGCTTGCATCTGTTGCGGGAAGACGGCTGCGCGAACGGTTTACCAGGTGGGGTCGTTCCCGATATCCCGCTGCTCTTTTTGCGGCTTGGGACGAACGGTGCTAGCTGAAGATTTCGATTTGGAAAAGTATTACTCGAAATCGTATTTTAACGGCAACGTGGATGATGGATATGCCGATTATGTCGGTTCGGAGGAAGTTCTGCGCCCCGAGTTCCGCCGCACGTTGATCCGCCAACTGGCGCATTCCCGCTCCCAAGGAATCTTGCTGGAGGTTGGATGCGCCTACGGTTTCTTTCTGATGGAAGCGGCGCCGTTTTTTGAGCGAGTGGAAGGAATTGAGCTGTGCGAGGACGCGGTGCGCTTCTGCCACTCGCGCGGATTGAACGTGGCGCGAGGCGTTGTGGACTCTGCCACTTTGAAGGGGCCTTACGATGCGGCGGTGGGCCTGGACGTCATCGAGCACATTCCCGACCCCCACGAAGCGGTGAAGCTGATTGCCGGACGGCTTAATCCCGGCGGCACGATTCTGCTCACCACGGGCGATTGGGGATCTCTGCTAGCGCGCTCCATGGGTCCGAAGTGGCGGCTGATGACCCCGCCGCAGCACCTGTCGTTCTTCACCCCGCGATCCATGACGCTGATGCTGGAAGCAGCCGGGTTGCACGTGTTGGAGCTATCGCACCCGTGGAAACGCGTTCCATTATCGCTATTCGCCTATCAACTGCAGCGCTTTACCGGCCTGAAACCCCGGCTATTCCCGGCACTGACCAAGTGGGGAATCCCCATAAATCTTTGGGATGCGATGCGGGTAATCGCCGTCAAATCATAGTCCGGAAACGCCAGCCTGGCGCAGTTCCGTAAGTCTATTTAGTTCTGACATGACATAATGTAGGCGGCTATGGCTGCGTGGCTGGAATCGCCGGACCACCTTATCGTCGACCTGCGAAACATCTCCGCGGCCGACATGGCGCCTCTGCTCGATGAAGAAACGGCGGTGTGGAGGGCGGCGCTCGATTGGGACTTCGAACCCTCCGCTGAATTAGTTCGGCGTTTCGTGGGGATGCAGGCGCTGAACGGGTTCGCGCTGCTCGAAGGCGAGCGCACCATCGGCTATTGCTATTACATTCGGGAAGAAAAAAAGGGGCTGATCGGCGACTTGTACGTGTGCCAACGTGAGCGCACCGTCGAACGCGAAAATGCCTTGATCGAAGCCACGCTCGAAGCATTGTGGCGCGCTCCGGGCGTGCGCAGGGTAGAAGCGCAGTTGCTGCTGCTCGATTCGCCGCTGAAGCGCAAAGTGCCGTTTGCGTCGCGCTTCAAGCCGTACCCCCGGCGCTTCCTGCAGGCCCAGGCGAGGCAGGTCCTGGCTCTCGAGGCGCGCGAACCGGACGGCGTCGCGATCGCGCCCTGGACGGAGGCGCAGCAGGACGATTCGGCGCGGCTGGTGGCGGCATCGTATCGCGGGCACATCGATAGCGAGATCAATGACCAGTACCGCTCGCCGAGCGGGTCGCGGCGGTTCTTGAGCAATATCGTGCAATATCCGGGTTGCGGAACTTTCTTTCCGCAGGCGTCGTTCGCGGCGTTCGCCTCGAACGGGGCCAGGGGCGAGCTATGCGGCATTTCGCTGGCGAGCCTGGTGGCGAGCGACGCGGGACATATCACGCAGATCTGCGTGGCTCCGTCACAGCGTAGCAAGGGCATTGGATACGCGCTGCTGCGGCGCTCCATGCTGGCGCTGGCGGCGCAAGGATGCAGCACCGTGGGCTTGACCGTGACGTCGAAGAATACCAGCGCTATCCGGCTCTATCAGCAGATGGGCTTTTCCGACCGGCGGGAGTTCGCGGCCTACGTTTGGGATTCCTGGTAGACGCGCCGGCGGGCGGTTAAGGTTTCGCGAATGCGCCGCCGATTAAGCTACTGTCCGGCCGATCAGGCCCCTTATGGCGCGCACAACGATTCATCGGCCTGCGGATACACTTGATTTCATGCCGCAGAGTTCGCCTGCGCCCACTGGCAAATCTAAGCCCTTGGCGCACCGGGTTCACCGGGATTTTCGCCTCCCTGTTCTGCTGCGCCGCTATTCTGAACGGCGACGGTTGTGGTGGGGCGCGCTCGCGCTCGGGATGATTGCCTGCCGGGTGGCGCTGCTGCCGCTGCTCCCTGTTCCGGAGCCGGTGGTCCATGACGAGTTCAGCTATCTTCTGTCGGCGGACACCTTCGCTCACGGGCGGGTGACGAATCCCACGCCTCCCGATCCGGAGTTCTTTGAGTCGCCGCACGTGCTGGTCAAGCCGGTCTACGTCTCGAAGTATCAACCTGGCCAGGGCCTGATTCTGGCGCTGGGGCAGAAAGTCGCAGGGCATGCCTACTGGGGCGTGGTGCTGAGCTGCGCGCTGATGGTTTTTCTGTTCTGCTGGTCGGCCGATGCGTGGCTGCCTCCGCAGTGGTCGCTGATCGCCGGCGGATTAGCAGCCGTCCTGTTCTTCATCCCGAGCTATTGGTTTACCAGCTACTGGGGCGGCGCGGTTGCGGCCAGCGGAGGCGCGCTGGTGGTCGGTGGCTTGGGCTACCTTCTGCGCGGCCGCTACACATCCTCGCGATTCAGCCTGGCCGCGGGGGCGTTGCTACTCTATGCGACGCGTCCCTATGAGGGCGGAGTGTTGTTCGTGGCGGTGCTGGCGGTTCTTGCGATCCAATTCTCGAAATCGGACGCGCGCGTGAGGATGCACTGGCTGCGCGCCGTGATCCTGCCGAATATCGCGCTACTGCTGGCGGTGATTCCGCTGATCGGCTGGTACAACCTGCGAGTCACGGGCCACGCGACCCGCCTCCCGTATATGGAGCACATGCGCCAGTACGATCCGGTGCCGGTGTTCTGGCCGCTCGCGCCGCTGCCTCCAAAAGAATACAGCAACGCCAATCTTCGCGCGGCGCACCAAACCGAAATCGACGATTACCGGCGATTTCACAATGCGAGTCTTCCGATGACGCTGGCGCTGCAAGCGGTGAACATATTCCTGAACGGAGTGTGGCTCCAGTTTCTGGCTTTCGGTTTTTTGCTACTGGCGGTGCCGTGGGCGCGGGCGTGGAAACGCAAGAAATGGCTGGTGTTGCTGCTAGCGGCGGGTCTGGCTGCGCTACTACCCGAAGTCTGGATGCGAGGACACTACACCGCGCCCTACGCCATCGTCGAGCTGATTCTGATCGTCGCCTCGACCCGGGCGCTGTGGTATCGCATCGCCGCTTCGCGGGTGCGCGGGCTGGCTTTCGTTTCCCTGCTGATCGTCCTGCTGGTTCCCTTGGCGATCAGTTACGCCGGCGCGATCCAAGCGCAGCCGACGGAACGGGGTCGCCTGGTTCGGAAACTTACCTCCGAAGGCGGGCGTCATCTGGTGTTCGTCGACTACTCGGAAAACTGGGATCCCGTGCACGAGTGGGTGTATAACGGCGCGGACCTGGACACAAGTCCGGTGATCTTCGCGCACCGGCGCTCGCCCAGAGAGAATCGGGATTTACTGAATCACTTTCCGGGCCGAAAGACGTGGCTGGTGCGCTTAGGCCCGAACCTGAAAGACGTCAGCCTGGAACGCTACGGTCCGTCTCTTGCGGGCACATTCTGACTCTCAGCGGCTGCGGCCGGTTGATTCTTGCATTCTAATTTCGGAGCGCTCCTAGCTAGTTTGTAACCCTTTCCAACCACGGATGACGTTATGGCTCGCCACAACCACCACACTGATTTGTGCGTCCGGCGGGGTAGCTGCAGACTTCCGCCGAGCGCGGCCGGGTTAGCCAGTGGGAGGCGCCGACTCTTACGGAATCAAGATACGCCGCGCTAGCGGGACTGCAACGCGCGCCCAAGCGCTAAGTGGAAGCAGTCGCTGGAGAAGTTCGGGGGCGCGATCATGTGAACGCAAATTGGCTTCCGCCCGCGGGCGCCTGTTACCCTAAGAAGAACTCACTATGGCGTGGTTTTCGCGGGAACGTTCGGGGGCAGAAGGGCAGGGCGAAGGCGAAAAGCGCGTCCGCACCGAAGGTTTGTGGCTCAAGTGCGAGGGCTGCGGCCAGATCATCTGGAAGAAAGCCCTGGAAGAGAACGGGCAGGTGTGCCCGCAGTGCGATCACCATTTCCGGGTGGACGCGCGCGCGCGGCTGGCGCTGCTGTTCGACGGCGGCGCCTACGACGAAATGGACGCCAGCCTGACTTCCACCGATCCCCTGCGCTTTTCCGATTCCAAAACTTACGCGGTGCGGTTGAGTGAGATGCAGAAGGCGACGTCGATGTCGGACGCGCTGCTGGCGGGCTGGGGCAAGCTCGAAGGGCGCCAGGTGAACATCTGTGCGATGGAGCTGAAATTCGTCGGCGGCAGCATGGGCACGGTGGTGGGCGAGAAGATCACCCGGGCAGTCGAGCGGTCCATGGAACGGCGGGCGCCGCTGATCGTGATTTCGGCATCGGGCGGCGCGCGGATGCAGGAGGGCGCGATCAGCCTGATGCAGATGGCCAAGATTTCGTCGGCCTTGATGCGCTTAGATGAGGAGCGCCTGCCCTTCATCAGCGTGCTGACCGACCCGACTACCGGCGGCGTGACCGCGAGTTTCGCGATGCTCGGCGATCTGAACATCGCCGAGCCGGGAGCGCTGATCGGTTTCGCGGGACCCAGAGTGATCGAGCAGACGATTCGTCAAAAGCTGCCGGCCGGCTTTCAGCGCAGCGAGTTTCTGCTGGACCACGGTTTCCTCGACGCGGTGGTGAAGCGCGGCGAGATGAAAGCGTACATCGCGAAGGCGCTGAACTTTTTCTGCGACTAGGGGCGGGGCCGGGCTCAGCCACCGTGACGGTCCGGGCGCACCCAGTGGATGATCGAGAGATTGTTGGTACTCTGCGGATATGCTGTCTGCCACTCGGCTCTTGTTACTCGCATCCGTTGTGACGGCCCTCCTTCCTGCCGCTCGGGCGGATGAAGAGCGGCACCTGCGTTTGTATAACACGCACTCGCGCGAACATATCGAAGTCGTTTATCGGCGGGACAATACTTATGTTGGCGATGCCCTTATGCAACTGGACCGATTCTTGCGCGACAGCTTTACCGGCGATGTGCATCACTTCGATCCGCATCTCTTCGACATTCTGTTCGATCTGACCCGGGCGAGCGGGCGTCCCGATGCCGAAATCCAAATCATTTGTGGTTACCGCACTCCTCAGACCAACGAATTCCTACGGACCCATACCTTTGGAGTGGCAAAGACGAGCCTGCACATGGAAGCGGAAGCCATCGATATTCGCCTGCCAGGAGTTAAGACGTCCAGCCTTCGAGATGCCGCGTTAGCACTGGGCCGCGGCGGCGTCGGATATTATCCGGCTTCCGATTTCATTCACCTGGACGTCGGCCGCGTCCGGCACTGGTAAGTTCTCCGCGCGATTCCAGCGTTCTTGCGAGCTTGGCGTCCTGCCCATAAATATCCTCAAAAAAACGAACCTCTCCGCTCTCCAGAACGATCGCCGTCGCGTACACGATCAAAACCGGAATTGGTCTTTCGAGGCGCACGTGGATTGTTTTCTCCCCATTCATCGCCTCTGCGATTCGATTCGGCGTCCACTCGCGCTGGTTTCGCATAACCCACTCAGCGAGAAGCTGCGGCTTCTCTGCGCGAATGCAGCCATGACTGAAATCCCGGCGGGATTTTTCAAAGAGTTGGGCTGCGGGAGTCCCATGTAAATAAACGTCATGCTCGTTGGGAAAGCGGAACGCTACCAGACCCAACGCGTTTTCGGGGCCCGGAATCTGACGCATCCGTAGTGTCCCTGCGCGGAGTTGTGCTAGCGTCGCTTGGTCCACAATCCCGTTCGACACAAACGTGTTTTGCGGAGTCACAACTTCATACCGGTTTTTCAGAAGGTATGCCGCATCCCGATCCAGTTTCGGTATCAGCTCGGCCCGTTGGATACTGAGTGGCACATTCCAATAAGGCCGAAAGACAACCTCCTGCAAATAAGCCAGGAACGCGGGAGTCTGGCGGTACGCCGCTCCGACAACGACCTTCATTTCGAGCTCGGTCCGGAAAGAATCATTCGTAGCCCGCAACTCGAATTCCGGGATATTTATGACGATCGGGGGCTGAGGGAAACCGTGTGGCATCCAGCGCCAGCGCTCCAGAGTCAGCTGCAGTTGCAGGACGCGACGACTCAAGGGCGTATTCATTTGCGCGAAGGTTGCCTTGCCGATCCGCCCGTCTGGATCGAGCCCATGCCGTGTCTGAAAATGCTTCACTGCATCCACCAAGGGACCACCATAAACATTCACATCCAGCGGTATAGTTACACTTTTGGGCAGGTCCCCCAGCAGTCGCAACCGGTCCGCAAGCTGGGCGATCGCGGGATACGAACCGCCTGGCTCGATAGGCTTCCTGGTGACGGGCAGGAATCCAACGCGATCCTCTCGAGCCATCGCGATGTACTGTTGCAATGCACGTTCGGTTCGGCGATAGCTTTGGTATGGAGGTTCGATTCCCTCCAAAGCCGCCTTCACGTCTATCGCAGAAACCAATTCCCGGAGAAAGCTCGGGATATCGAATTTCTCACTCTCGACGTCGGACGCGTCTCGAAAGAGTCCGGGATTCACGCGCCCGAATTGGAGATCCGAGATGTAGCGCACGGCGGAGACGGTCAGTGCCAAGTCGAATTCGGCGAGATCGGTTTCCGGCGGAGGACTGGCGGCGCGCTGCAGCCGCCCGAGCCGATCGGTCCAGCGGGGGGCGTCATATTCTTCGGGGTTCAATCCATTAGTGTCGGATTCTTGGAGCGCTTCGATCACGGCTTTCGCCTGCTCCGTCGCCCTGCCAGCACGAATCCACAGGAAGGTGTAGCCGGCGTTTTGGTACGAGCTCTGGATCTGAGCCTTGTAATCTGAAAAGTCTGGCCAATGAAGGCTGGGGAGGCTGTCTGAAACTAGCAGACGGCATAGCGCTGACCCACAGTCGGCCGGAGGAGGCCCCGCCGAGGCAGGTGGGAGCGAAGCGGTGAGTACCAGCAGCAGGCCCAGAACACGAATCATTTTGATGGCCTCTGTTAAGCGAGCACTCGGAGATCCAATCGCAATCGACATCTAAGTGAAGCGCTGTCCTCATCACCTGTTACCACTGTCCCGTTAAGGCGCATCTTGTGAGAGAAGCGTGACGCTTACCTGAGTGATTTCACGCAGTGCGCGACCACCTCACCTGCCCGCACGCAGGCGCGTGGATCACGCCCCCGGCGCCGAAGAGTCTGCCAACCGTTTGGGCACGTTCGGTGGTCGCGCAAGCGTCCGCTAGAATCGATATAGACTTCTCCGCGAAATGATTCAACTCCAAGGGGCCGGGAAACGTTTCGGCCACAAGCTCCTGTTTGAAGACTGCGACTGGCTGATCACGCCGCGTGAGCGCACGGGATTAGTGGGCGGCAACGGCACCGGTAAATCTACGCTGCTGAAAATCCTGTGCGGGATGGAGACGCTCGACTATGGATCGCTGAGCATGGCCAAGGGCCTGACCATCGGCTACCTGCC
>Ga0068858_100001318_pt1 | contig 25636 bp, 23 predicted proteins | sample KBSSwiS12_FD_66589 | JGI IMG/M metagenome (GOLD analysis project Ga0068858, IMG submission 66589) | Switchgrass rhizosphere microbial communities from Kellogg Biological Station, Michigan, USA - KBS Switchgrass S1-2 | ecosystem: Host-associated > Plants > Roots > Rhizosphere > Soil ... | reverse complement strand
CAACAAGGCCGACACCTGGGACGATCAGGATTACGAATATTTCTTCGGCGACTATCTCGACGACGGCTATCGCGCGCGCGTGCCACAGGAGATGAAGGAACTCCCGCCGATCGAGAACACGCTGTCGACGGCCAGCTCGCTCTCCGACCATCTGATGTGGCAATTGTCGATGCAGACCGACGATCCGATCGTGCGCGAGATCGGGTCCGCCATCATCGGCAATCTGGACGACGATGGGTATCTGGTCGCCTCGTTCGACGAACTGGCGGCCATGGGACCGTGGCCGGTCACCGAGGTCGAGCGGACACTCCGGTTGATCCAGGCCTTCGATCCGACGGGGGTTGCCGCGCGCGATCTGCAGGAATGCCTGTTGCTGCAGCTGCGGCACCTCGGGCTGGAGGGGACACCGACCGAGAAGGTGGTCGCCGAGCACCTGCGATTGCTGCAAAACCACCAGGTGCCGGAAATCTCACGAAAGCTGGGGCTCTCGATCGACGATTTGAAAGAGCACATCGAAATCATCCGGCACCTCGATCCCAAGCCTGGCAGCCGCTTCAACCCGACGCAGTCCCAGTACGTCATTCCCGACGTGTACGTCGTCAAGGTCGAGGATCAGTATGTCGCCGCCCTGAACGAGGACGGGCTGCCGCAGATGCGCATCAGCCCGGTCTATCGACGCCTGCTCGACAAAGGGGCGACGGAGAACACCGACGAGACGCGCGCCTACGTCAAGGACAAGTTCCGATCGGCGCTGTGGCTGATCAAGTCGGTGGAGCAGCGCCAGAAAACGATTCACAAGGTCGCGAACAGCATCATCAATTTCCAGCGCGACTTTCTCGACCACGGCATCGAGCACCTGCGTCCGCTCGTGCTGCGCGACGTCGCCAACGACATCGGCATGCACGAATCCACCGTCAGCCGCGTCGTCACGAACAAATACATGCACACGCCGCAAGGCGTGTTCGAGATGAAGTACTTCTTCCACAGCGGCATCAGCAGTTCGTACGGCGAAAGCGTCTCGTCGGTCACGATCAAGCAGCGCATCCGGAAGATCATCGAGAACGAAGATCCGCGAAAGCCGCTGAGCGACTCGAAGATCGTCAGTATCCTGCAGCGTGAAGGGCTGATGCTGGCGAGGCGGACGATCGCGAAATACCGGGAAGAGCTCAAGATTCCGACATCGAACCAGCGCAAAGTGCTGTACTGATCGCCTGGCCGGTGCGGCCCGGCGCGGACATCCGTTCTGTGGCGCGGGGCCGTGGCCTTGCGATGCGTCTTATGCGATTCGAACTGACCAGCCGACACCTCGACATCACCCCTGCCTTGCGGCGTCTCGTCAACACCAAGCTCGCGAAGCTCGAACGGCTGCTGAACGACAGCGCTGTGTCAGCCCGCGCGGTGCTGACGCGGGAGAAGTACCGGCTGCAGGCCGACATCACGCTGCACGCCCGCGGCGAGAAATTTCTGCACGGCGTCGGCAGCTCCGCCACGTGGGAAACCTCGGTGGAACAGGCCGTCGACAAGATCGCCCAGCAGGCGGCGAAGGTGAAAGGCAAATGGCAGGAGCGCAAACGCCGCGGGGCCAGGAGAGGCGCGCCCGCGGGCGAAGGCGCGACACCCGCCGTCTCACCGTCGGGTGGACGCGGGCGTCCCGCGGCGGGCGCGGGGCGCTCCGAGCCGGTGGAGGCGCGGCCGCGGATGCCTCGCATCTTCCGATCGTCGCGGCAGGAGGTGGCCTCGATGTCCGTGGCCGAAGCGGTTCGCGCGATCGACGCTCGCAGCGACGATCTGGTGGTCTTCCGTGATGCGGAGCGTTCGTCGATCAGCGTCCTGTACCGCCGCAACGGCGAGCTGACGCTGGTGGAGACGACTGGCGACTGAGATATGCCGCCGTCCGCGGGCGTCACGGTCCACGCGCTGCTCGGAAGCGGGTCTGAAGCTTTCGGCCTGCCACTCGAGCTCCTCGCCGGCAGGGCGGGAGTCGACCGGCGGATTACCAGCCCGTATATTCAGAAAACCGGTCTGGCACTCGCGGGGTTTCACGAATACCTGAAACCGGGGCGGGTGCTGATTTTCGGTGAAAGCGAGATCCGCTATCTCGAGAGCCTCGAGACCTCCGCCCGCCTCAACGCGTTGGGGCTGGCTCTGACCCTCGACTTTCCGTGCGTGCTCATCACCGGCGGTTTCACCCCGCCGGCCGAAGTCGTCCGGGAGGCGGAGCGGGCGGCGCTCCCGCTGCTGAAGACACCGGTCGCGACCCCGACCGCGATCGCGAAGCTCACGACGATCCTCGAAGACTCGCTCGCCGAGCACACGGTGATGCACGCCGTGCTGATGGACATTCTCGGTCTTGGCGTCCTCATTGTCGGCGACAGCGGCATCGGCAAGAGCGAATGTGCGCTCGACCTGATCGTGAGGGGCCATCGCCTCGTGGCGGACGACACGGTCGACATCCGCCGCCGGGCCGAGTCGATCCTGATTGGAACCTGTCCCGAGCTGACGCGCCACCACATGGAGCTGCGCGGACTCGGCCTGATCAACGTCAAGGATCTGTTCGGGATCGCCTCCACGAGATCCTCCAAGCGGGTCGAGCTCGTGGTTCAGCTCGAGCGATGGGACGAGACGCGCGAGTACGAGCGGCTCGGCCTGGATGAGGAGTTTTTCGAGATTCTCGCGCTGCGGGTGCCGCTCATTCGCATGCCGGTGGCGCCGGGCCGCAGCGTCGCGATTCTGGTGGAAGTCGCTGCCCGCAACCAGTTGCTGCGATCGCGCGGCCATCATGCCGCGCGCGAGCTCGCGGCAAAGCTCGCGCGCACGCTGGGCGACGCCGGCGGCCTGCCGGCGCCTGACGAAGACGACGAAGAACTCGATACCGGCGGCTCGCGATGAGCCCCCGACCTCACCCTGAACGGCGCCGGCGGGAGAGACGCAAGAGTGCCCTTCCTCCGAAACGGGCGCGTCGGGCTGGCGATTCACCGATCGAGACTTCGACACACCGATCCGGCCACCCCTTCATCGTCCTCACCGGTTTGTCAGGCTCCGGAAAATCACAGGCGATCCGCGCGCTCGAAGATCTCGGCTACTTCTGCGTCGACAACCTGCCGACCACGCTGATTGAGACGCTCGCGAAGCTGTCGCTCCGCCCCGGGGCGCTCGAAAAAGCGGCCATCGTCGTCGACGTTCGCGAGCGGAATTTCGTCTCGCAGTTCCCGAAGATCTTCAACCGGCTGCGGAAAGTGCGCCGGCTCAACCTGGTCCTGATCTTCCTCGAGGCCCACACGCCGACCCTGGTCCGCCGGTTCAGCGAAACGCGGCGGCCGCACCCATTAGCGCGTGACCGTTCGGTGAGCGAGGGGATTCGCGACGAGCGCGCACAGCTGGCGCCGATTCGCGCGCTGGCGGACGAGATCATCGACACCTCGGACATGACGGTGCACGAGCTGCGCCAGTTCTTCATGAATCTGTCTCGAGGAAGATCTCGCGGCCGCCTGGTGATCACGCTTCTGAGCTTCGGCTACAAGCACGGTGTCCCTCTGGACGCCGATCTCGTATTCGACGTGCGATGCCTGCCCAATCCGCATTTCGTGTCGGCGCTGCGCCGGCGGACGGGGCGCGATCGCGCGGTCGTCGCGTTCATGGAGCGGGACGCTTCGAGCGTCGAGTTCATCGAGCGGCTCGAAGAGTACCTGCGCTACGTCGTGCCGCATTACATCGCCGAAGGCAAGAGCTATCTGACGATCGCCATCGGCTGCACGGGCGGCCGTCATCGGTCGGTGATGATCGCCGAGCGCCTCAGGCGGGCGCTCGCCAGTGTCGGCCCGCGGGTGCGGGTGCGGCATCGCGACATTGGACTGTCATGAACCTCACGCTCCAAACCGCTGCCCGTGAACCACAAAGGTCACAAAGATCACCCGTGTGGCCAGGAAGTGTTCATTGTGACCTTCGTGTCCTTTGTGGTTCAATCGTCAGCCGTCCATGATTGGCGTCGTTGTGGTTACGCACGGGCAGCTCGCGACCGAGCTGGTGAATGCCGCCGAGATGATCGTCGGCGATTTGCCGCGGTTCACGGCCGTGTCGATCGGCTGGCACGACGATGTCAACGATGCGCGGGAGGAAATCGCCCAGGCGATCGAGCGGGTGGACGGTGGGCGCGGCGTGCTCGTGCTGACGGATATGTTTGGTGGCACGCCCTCGAACGTCGGCATGACGTTTCTGTCCACCGACCGCGTCGAGGTGATCACGGGCGTGAACCTGCCGATGCTGATCAAACTGGCGGGTCTCCGCAGCTCTTCGGATCTGCTCGGGGTCGCCCGCGAGATGCGCGACCATGGCCGCAACGCGATCTGGGTGGCTTCGGATCTTCTGAGAGGCGAGAAACCCGCCGCGGTATGACGACACAAGAGGTGACCGTGGTCAATCGCCTGGGCATGCACGCCCGTGCGGCGGCGAAATTCGTCCATCTGGCGACGAGGTTTCAGTCGAGAGTGCTGGTGGCCCGCGACGCGCGGCAGATGGACGGCAAGAGCATCATGGGCCTTCTGTTGCTGGCGGCCGCCTGTGGGTCCACGCTGACCGTCAGTGCCGACGGTTCCGACGAGCTGGAGGCCGTGCAAGCGCTGACGGCGCTGGTCGCATCAGGTTTTGGCGAGGACACCCAATGAGGCGATTGACCGGCATTGGCGTGTCGCCAGGCATGGTCGCCGGCCGCGCGGTAATCCTGATTCAGCGTGCACAGGCGCTGCGTTATCAGGTGGCGCCGGCGCGGCTGGAACACGAGCTGTCGCGTCTCGAGCGCAGCCGCCTGCGCTCGCGGCAACAGTTGTCGGACATCCGCGCCAGCGTCGCCCGCCAGCGGGGGCCGGACCTGGCGTCGCTGTTCGACGCACAGCTCCTCATGCTGGACGATCCGATGGTGATCCCGCGGGCGGTCGAGATTGTCCGCGAACAGCGGGTGAACGCCGAGTGGGCCGTGCAGCAGATATTCCACGAATTCAGTGCGCTCTTCGACGAGGTGGCCGATCCCTATCTGCGCGAGCGCCGCGGCGATGTCGCCGACCTGATCGGGCGGCTGCGCATGAACCTGCGGCAAGGACTCGAGTCGCCGCGCGATCTGCTGCGCGAGCTCGATGAATCGTCCGTGCTGATCGCCGACGAGCTGACGCCGTCGCTCGCCGCGCAGGTGGACTGGATGAAGGTCCGCGGCTTCGCCACGGATGCGGGCAGCCGCACGTATCACACCGCGATTCTCGCGCGATCGCTCGAAGTGCCGGCGGTGGTCGGGCTGCACAATGCGAGCCAATCGATTGAGGCGGGGCAACTCGTGGTCATCGACGGCAACGACAACGCCGTGATCGTCGATCCCACCGAAGAGGTCCTGGCGCGTGTCGCCCGTCACGCGCACGACCGCCAACCGGCCGTCGGCGTCGACGCCGAGCGGCGGCGGCCGGCCACGACGGCCGATGGGGTTCGCATCCGTCTGGAGGCCAACATCGAGTTCCCGGACGACCTCGCCGCCGCCCGCTACGCGGGCGCGGAAGGCATCGGGCTCTATCGCTCCGAGTTCCTGCTGTCGAGCACGGTCCGCGACATCGGCGACGAAGACCGGCAGTACGAAATCTATCGGGGGATGCTCGAAGGGATGGCGCCGGGGCCAGTCACGATTCGCACCTTCGACGTCGACGAGGACCAGTTGGCCTTCCACGCGGGGGGGCGTAGAGTCGACGGTGCCTGGGCCGACGAGGATCGCGGGGGGCGGCAGGGTCGGCGCGGATTGCATCTCAGCCTCTTACGTCCCGAGCTGTTTCAAGTACAGGTGCGCGCCCTGCTGCGCGCCGCGCGGCACGGCTCGCTCCGCATGATGTTTCCTTTTGTCTCCGGCGTCGAGCAGGTCCGCGGCGCCCGGCGCATCGTCGATGAGGTCGCGGCCGATCTGGCGCGGCGCGACGGTCCCGTACCGCGGGTGCCGATCGGCGTCATGATCGAGGTCCCGGCCGCCGCCTACACAGCGGATCTGCTGGCGCGCGAAGTCGATTTCTTCACGATCGGCACGAACGACCTGATTCAGTACTGTCTGGCGGTCGATCGGGCCGACGAGCGCGTGTCGCAGCTGTACGAACCGCTGCATCCGGCGATCCTCAGGATGATCGTCATGGTGCGCCGCGCCGCGGGTCGCCAACGGATTCCTCTGTCGCTCTGCGGGGAGATGGCGTCGGATCCGGCGCTGCTCACCCTGCTCGTCGGTCTCGGCCTGACCGAGTTCAGCATGACGCCGGGAGCCATTCCAGTCGCCAAACAGGTGCTGGCCGACGTCCGGAGCGACGAACTGCGGGCGATGGCGCGGCGTATTCTTCGTCTGGCGACGGTCGACGAAGTCGAGCACGAGCTGCTCTCAGCTCTGGGGCGCCTGTCTCACACCCGGGAATAGATGGTCAGTGGTTGTCTCCTCGGTCGACGCCGTGGACCAGGGACACGGACCTGCAGCGGATCAGCAACTGGAAGCCAAGGACGAAGGACTGACAATGAGCGAGGAGATTACGCGAGTCGAGAAGCCGTGGGGATACGAGCTCCACTGGGCGAAAACCGATCGGTATGTCGGAAAGTTGATCCACGTCAACGCCGGGCATGCCTTGAGCCTGCAGTACCACAACCTGAAAGACGAGACGATTTATCTGCAGTCGGGCCTCCTCCTCTTCGAGATCCAGGAGGGAGACGAGCGCGTCTCACGCGAGATGCGGCCAGGCGAACGGGTCCATATCTCGCCGAAAACCGTGCATCGCATGACGGCGATCGAAGACAGCGACATCTTCGAGGTCTCGACGCCGGAGCTTCATGACGTCGTCAGGCTGGAAGATCGGTACGGGCGCCTGGACAACAAGTGATCGGCCCTCCCGGACCAGCGAGGGCCCCGGACCGCGATGGTTCACTTGCGGGCTTCGAGTTCAGAACGGAATGTCGTCGTCGGTGATCGGTTCAGAAGAGGGTTCCGGGCCAGGCGCGTGACCGCCCGTCTCCTCGCCGCCGCCCCTCGAACCGCCGGCGCTGCGGCCACCGCCGCCTCCACCGAGCAGCACGATCCGGTCGCCGCGTATTTCCGTCGTATAGCGCTTGTTCCCGTCTTTGTCGTCCCACTGACGGGTCTGCAGGCGTCCTTCCACGTAGATCTGCTTGCCCTTCGTCAGGTATTCGGTGAGCGATTCTGCCGACTTGCCCCACAGCACGACGCGGTGCCACTCGGTCTTTTCCTGACGCTGCCCCGCCTTGTCGTTCCAGACCTCAGTGGTCGCCATGTTCAGCGTCGCCACCGCGGCGCCGCCAGGCGTGTAGCGCAACTCGGCATCGCGCCCGAGATTTCCCACAAGAATGACCTTATTGACGCTTCCCATAGCCGCGCATTGTACATCGTCGGCTAGCGTGCAGCGGGGCTCACCAATTGCGTGAGCGCCTGCCTGGCAAGCAGAGTGGCGTCGCTCTGGGGGTAGGTCTTGATCACGTACTCGAAGGCCTGGCGCGCCTGATCCATCTGCTTGAGACCGCGGTGCGCGAGCCCTTTCTTGTAGTACGCCTCAGGAATCGCGTTGCCGCTTGGATACGTCCGGATGGCGAGGTCGTAAGCATCCACCGCCTTGTCGAACTTGCCGTCCTGCAGATACGAGTTTCCGATCAACACCTGCGCGTCATCGGCCATGTCTGATTTTGGAAACGACGTGATGTATGCCCGGAAACCGTTGATGGCAAGATCCCAGAGTCCCGCGGCGTAGTCGGCGCGGGCGCCGTCGAGCAGACGCTGTGGCGAGACGCCGACGGCGATCGTCGAGGCAGCCGCCGCGGGCTCGGCCGGCGGGCCGCCTGGTGCCCCGCCGTCCGCCGGTTCGGCGGCGGTCGACTGTCGGGGCACGGTCGCCTGCTGGAGCGCCTGCCGCAACGCGTCCACTTCCTGCGAGATCGACCCGACGCGCGTATTCGTGTCGTCGAGCTTCTCGCGGACGACGGCGAGATCCTTCGACACCGTGTCGATGATCAGCTTCTGGTCGGCGAAGGCCTTCTGATTCGCCTTGCCCTGATCGTCGAGCCGCTGATTCACGGTCTTCAACGCGTCGCTCAGTTGGCCGATGAGGTTCTGAAGCTGCTGCGACTGCTCCTGCAGGATTCGAAGGTCGGCGGCGAGCTGCAGATGCTCCTTGTCCTTCGCCGATGCCGGGCCGCCGGCGAGGATGCCGAGCGCGAACACCGAAGCGACGATCGCACGGGTCGAAGTCTTCGTCATGGAAATCTCATTTCGCGGTGATGACGAAGTGCGCGCGACGATTCTTCGCGTACGCGCTCTCGTCATGGCCGGCATCGAACGGGAACTCCTTGCCGTAGCTCACGGTCCGGAGTCGATCGGCGGAGACGCCCAGCGAGACCAGATACGCGCGCGCCGCGACCGCCCGTCGCTCGCCCAAGGCTAGATTGTACTCGGCGCTTCCGCGCTCGTCGCAATGTCCCTCGATGGTCACTGTCCAGGTGGCATATTGCTTCATCGCGGCGGCGTTCGCGTCGAGCACGGCGCGCCCCTGGGAGGAGATGTCGCTGCTGTCCAGCTCGAAGTAGATCGGTTTCAGCGGCGAATTGCGATTGATTTCGTCGAGCGACCCCGACGCTATCGCGTCCTCTTTCACCGGCTCGGCGGGAACGATCACCGGTTCGGCCACCGGTTCCGGCGGCGCTGGCGGGCGCGGAGTCGAGGGTGTGGCCGACGCCGCGGTTGCCGGCGGGGGAGTGGGCACCGCGATCGGCGGTTTTTTCTTGCCGCAAGCGACCGTCAAGAGCAATCCCACCGCCACGAGCGTCAACGTCGATCGACCGAGTCGCATCATCATGTCTCCCATCGCCCTGATTTACTTGGACCAGTCGGGCTGGTAGTTGTTGCCCACGCTGGTGATTTGCTTGATGTTCTTGCCGTCGCGGCCCATGACGAAGACCTGGGTTTTCCCCGAGCGTGTCGAGGTGAATGCCAGATGGCGGCCGTTCGGCGCCCACGTCGGGCTCTCGTTGGTACCCTCGCCGAAGGTGAGTTGCCGTACCTGGCCGGTCGCCAGCTCGATCACCTTGATGTCGTTTCCCGGTCCGGTCCGCGCCGCGTACGCGATCTCGTTGGTCGTCCCGGAGGACCACGAGGGCCGGTCGGCGTACGACTCCCGCGTGATCTGGCGCAGTCCGAGGCCATCGGCGCCAATCGTATAAATCTGCGGGGTGCCGGTCCGATCCGAGACGAACGCAATGAGAGAGCCGGACGGTGCCCACGTCGGCGTAGTGTCGGCGGCCGGGTGGTTGGTCAGTCGCCGCAGGTTCGAGCCGTCGCGATTGACGACGTAGAGCTCGATGTTTCCGGCGCCGTCGCGGTTGGACGCGAAGCAGAGCCGGGTGCCGTCCGGCGACCACGCCGCCAGGTAGTTGTTGGCGCCGCCCTTGGTCAGCTCCTCCATCGTGCCCTGATAGATGTTCGAAATGAAAATGTTCGGGAGCGTCCGCTTGTACGAGGTATAGGCGATCGATCGGCCATCCGGCGACCACGTCGGCATGATGTTCAGCGAGCGATTGGTCGTCACCCGCCGCTGGCTCAAACCGTCGTAGTCGGCGATGTAGATCTCCTTGACGCTGCGGCTCTCGATGGTGCCGGTCATCCGCTCCCCGTCACGGTCGGAATCGAACGTCAGTTTGGTGCGCGCCACGCCGCGCAGCCCGCGTTGGCTCATATGGAGTTCGTCGGAAATCGTGTGGGCGTAGAGGCGCGGATTGGCGGCCGAGCCGTCGTACGACTTGCCAAACGCCTGCAGCTTCGTGCGAACGTTCAACAGGCGGATCTCGACGTGAACGCCGGTGCCGGTCTTTTGCACGGTGCCGGCGATGACGCCGTCGGCGTTCAACTCGCGCCAGCGATCGAACGGCACGTCCTCGAGGGACTTCGCGATGGGGATCGTCGCGTAGGTGTCCCGCGGAATCAGCGCGAACTCTTTCTCGAAGTTCAGGTCGTCGAAGAGAACCGGAGCGATCGCCTTCGCGACGGCGGCGGTTTCCGCGTCTGGCGACAGCGCGATGAAGTCGGGCACGGCGAGTCGCGGGGGCGCACCGGGTCCGCCGCTGATCGTCGTCGTGATCTCGCTCGGCTGTTGCGGCGGGGGCGTCGTCTGAGATGCGGGCGGCTGTTGCGGTGCCCTCCCGGGACCCGCCGACAGCGCCGCGGCGCCGAGTACCGCGGACAGCGAGACCGTCCAGAACGTGCGAGTGATCACAGTCATCTTTGGTATTCGAAATTCAAGTTGACGGTCAGCGTGGGATTGGGAAACTGCGCCGGAAGCGGCGGCAACTGACGCGTGACCTGGACCGCCCGCTGGGCGGTCAAGCCCAGCGTCGGATCGCGATGATCCTGCTTGAGCGAAATCTGCGTCAGCGTGCCGTCGCGTTGAATCGTGAAGCGGACGATCACCAGACCCGAGCTCCCGGCGTTCTGTACCCAGTTGGAGCGGATCCGTTCAACCATGGTCACCAGATACTCGGGACAGCAGAAGTCGGCAACATCGAGCGTCGATCCCGAGCCGACGCCCCCGCCGGTGGCCAATCCGAAACCCAGGCCGCGGACCCCGGTTTCCGCGACAGCGGTGCCCGCTCGCACTTCCGCACCTCGCGTCGGCGTACGCCCTCGGGCATCGTCGGGTGCGTCGATCACCTTGGCCGTCGGCGGCGCCGCCTTCAGTGGCTTCTTCGCATTCGGTAACGGCACCGTCATTTCAGGTGTTCTGGCTGCGGGCGGCCTCACGGCTTCGCGCTTCGGCGCTTCTTCCGGCGGCGTCTGCACTTGAACCGGGCGGCCGCCGATGGACGTCAGGCCCCCGGTCCGCGGTCCGTCGCCGCCGCCCCCGAGCGAAATAGTCATGACCGACGGGGGAGGATCGCTGGCGGGGGCCAGGAACCCGTTCGGGGCGAACAGCACGCCGGCGAAAAACATTCCGTGCAAGAGGATCGATACGGCCACCATGCGCTGGAGGCCGGCCGGCTGCTGCATTCGATCCCGTAGAACGTCAGTCACGTCCATAATCACTCAGCCGCGAGCGCACGAACGCAGGAAGAACCCTGTCGACGAGTGGTGACGCGCCTCGATCATCGTTCTCCCGGCGCTTTCGTGACGAACCCGACGTGGTCGACCCCGGCCGCCTTCAGCAGGTCGATCACCTCGGCGAACTCACCGAGGTTGACGCTGCGATCCCCGCGAAGGTAGACGTCCTTCTGCGGGGAGGTTTCCATCTTCTGCCGGACCCGCTCCTTCAGGGCCGTCGCACGAATCTGTTCCGTGCCGAAATACACCCGATGGTCCTGGCGATACGTCGCCGGTACGGTGACCTCCAGGCGCTCACCGGTCATCTGCTGTCCGCGCGCCACCGGGAGCGTGACGTCGATCCCGCGCTGCAGCATTGGTGCGGTGATCATGAAAATGATGAGGAGCACCAGCATCACGTCCACGAGCGGGACGACGTTGATCTCGTGGAGGGATGTGGCGACGCGCCGACCGCGCCCTGCGCGACCGACTGACCCACCAGGTGCGGTTTGAAGCTTCATAAACAGCCGGAAAGCCGTCCGGGAACCGGTCCGTCGTGGACCAGCGGCCGCGGCGACTAGGTGAAGTTCCTCTCAGCGATGTTCAAGAACTCCATCGAAAAATCGTCCATCTCCGAGGCAAAGATCTTCGTGCGCTGCGTCAGGAGGTTATAGAAGAGCACTGCCGGAATCGCGGCGAACAACCCCGCGGCCGTGGCGATCAGCGCTTCGGAAATGCCCGGACCGACCGCCTGGAGGTTCGTCGACCCAGACTGGCTGATCTTCTGAAACGCGATAATGATGCCCCAGACCGTGCCGAAGAGTCCGATGAACGGCGCGATACTGGCCGTCGTTGCGAGCCACGAGATCGATTGCTCGAGCTTGTTCACCTCGACCACCGACGCCCGCAGGAGCGCGCGATCGACGGCCGGCAGGCTCTTGAGAGTTGGACGCGGCGGCACCGGTCTTGGATTGGGTCCGTTGGCCACCTCGGGTGACGACTGACGAAGTTGCGCGGTCAGCTCGGCATACCCCGACTGAAACAGTCCAACGAGGGGACTGTCGGCCAGCGACCGGCAGACGGCCTGGACCTCCGAGAACTTGTTGCTGCGCCGGAAAATGTCCACAAACTGCGCGGATTGTCGCGCCGAGCGCCGGAAGATCCACCACTTGTAGAGAAAGATGCTCCAGGAGGCAATCGACAGCAGCCCCAGGATCAACAGCACGAACTTCGAAACGGGCGTGGAGTTGGCGACGAGACTGATGAAGCCGGATCCAGAGGGACTCTCGATCCCAGGCCCGCCTTGCGCCTGCAACTGCAGGGCAAAGAGGCGTCCAAGCGTGCGCAAACAGCCCTCCGAGACAATCGCTATGCGCCGCTGGGACAGCGCCACCGGGAGTGTGGGGACCCCGGACGGAAATGCAAAACTGTATCACAGTGGGAAAACTGCTGTCAAACCTATGCTACGATTGGAGTTCTCCTCTCCAATGCTTCGGTTTCTCAGAATCAAGCGGCTGGCCGTCATCGACGAGGTCGAAGTCGAGTTCGGTCCGGGCCTGAATGTCCTGACCGGTGAGACAGGGGCCGGAAAGTCGATTCTTGTCGAAGCCGTAGGTCTCCTTGTGGGTGGCCGGGCCTCCGGCGACCTGGTTCGGACGGGGTCTGAGTCTGCGACGATCGAAGCGATTTTTGAAAACCTGGGGCAGGAGACGCTGATTCGTCGGGAAGTCACAGCTCAGGGGCGCAGCCGCGCGTTCATCGACGGCGAGTTGGCTTCGGCAGGTGCCCTAAAGGATTTGTCGATGCGGCTCGTCGAACTGCATGGACAGCACGAGCATCACGTCCTGCTGGATCCTGCGACGCACCTCAACGTCCTCGACGCGTTCGGGCGGCTGGAGCATCTCGTAGAGCCGGTCGCGCACGCGTTCGACGTCATGCGTCAGGCTGCGGACGTTCTGGCCCGTGCAGAGCAGGCGACCACGGACCGTCACGCCCGACAGGAGTTGCTGTCATTTCAGATGGGCGAGCTCGATCGCGCGGCACTCAAACCGGACGAAGACGAACAACTGGCGGCGGCTCGCCGGATCCTGGCCAGCGCCGAGCGCGTCGAACGACTCTGTCAGGAAAGCTACGCGTCACTTTACGAGAGCGACCAGGCGGTTCTCGCCCAGTTGGGAGCCGTGTGGCGGCGGGTCGGGGAACTGGCAGGCCTGGACCCGCAGTTTCAGCCGTATCTGGATGCGCGCGACGGGATCAAGTCGCAGCTCGAGGACCTGGCGCTCTTCCTGCGTCGATACGCCGACGGCATCGAGGCCTCTCCCGCGACGCTTCAGCAGGTCGAAGAACGGCTCGCTTTGCTGGAGCGTCTCAAGCGCAAGTACGGACCGACGCTCGCCGACGTGATCGCCAGGCGAGACCGCCAGCGAGCCGAGCTGGACGATCTGGATCACGCCGACGAGCGGTCGGCAGAGCTGGCACGGGTGCACACCGCAGCCCGAACCAGCTTCACGATGGCCGCGGAGGCGCTTTCGACTGCGCGCCGCCACGTGGCGATCGAGTTCGCGGCCGCGCTTGAACGAATGCTCGGGGAACTCGCCATGGATCGGACGCTCGTCGAGGTGAGATTCAACCGTGAGCCGCTGCCGGAATCGTCCTGGAGCGCCGAGGGCGTGGACCGCGCCGAGTTTTTCGTGTCGCCGAATCCCGGCGAGGATCTCCGGCCGCTGTCGCGCATCGTTTCGGGCGGGGAGCTGTCACGGATGATGCTGGCGGTGAAGACGCTGACGGCGGGCAGCCGCCGCGGGTTCAGCGAGGCCGATCACCGCCCGCCGAGCGCTGGCGCGCCCGGCATGATCTTCGACGAGGTCGACGCCGGCATTGGAGGGCGCGCCGCCGATGTGGTCGGTCGAAAGCTCCGTGCCCTCGGCTCGGCCTTTCAGGTCCTCTGCATCACCCACCTTCCGCAGATTGCCGCGTATGCCGATACGCACTTTTCGATCGAGAAGCGCGTCGAGGCGGGACGGACCAGAACCCATGTCACCCTGCTCGACGAGGCCGGCCGGGTTGACGAGCTCGCACGGATGCTGGGTGGAGAACGGGTGACCGAGGGTCTCCGGGCGTCGGCGCGCGAGATGCTGGTCGGCCGCCGGATCGCGGGGGCGAAAGGCGAACAGGCAGTGAAAGGCGAAAGCGAAACCTCGAAGCCGAGATCGCGTGCGGCGACGAAGGCTGTCAAGCCCGCCAAGGATTCGAAGACGTGGTAATTCTTGTGGTCCGTTGCGGTCAAGATCCGACAGACTTGAGGGGCTGTGGCGCGCAAATACCTGATTGAGACGTTCGGCTGCCAGATGAACGTCCACGATTCGGAGCGGATGGCGGGGCTGCTCGAGGAGGCGGGCTTTGAAGCGACCGCCGACCAGACCGACGCCGACGTCGTGGTCATCAACACCTGCAGCGTTCGCGAGCGCGCGGAGGAGAAGCTGTACACCCGCCTCGGTGAGCTTCGCCAGCTCGCGATCGACGAGGGCCACGACCCGATTGTGGCCGTCGCCGGCTGCGTCGCGCAGCAGGAGGGCGAGGCGTTGTTGCGGCGTTCGCCGGGCGTCGCCGACATCATCCTCGGGACCCAGGCGATCCGCCGGCTGCCGATGCTGGTGGACCAGGCGCGTACGGCCCGCCGGCCGCTGCTCGACCTGACGCTGTACGATGACGTCGCGTTCCCCCTCGGGGTGACCCGCCGGGGCGATCCCGTGAAGGCGTACGTCACCATCATCGAAGGCTGCAACGAGTTCTGCAGCTTCTGCGTGGTGCCCTACACCCGCGGCCACGAGCGGATGCGCCCCAAGGCCGACATCCTCGCCGAGGTGCGGGAGGTGGCAGCGACGGGGCATCGGGAAGTGCAGCTGCTCGGCCAGATCGTGAATCACTATTCGGCGCCCGACGATCCGGCGTGTGATTTCACGGGCCTGCTGGAAGCCATCCACGACATTCCCGGGATCGATCGGATTCGGTTCGCCAGCCCCCATCCTCGCCACGTGACCGACCGGTTCCTGGCGGCAATGACGAGGCTGCCGAAGATCTGCCGTCACCTGCACCTGCCGGTCCAGTCCGGGTCGACCTCGGTTCTCGGCGCGATGCGCCGGCGGTACACTCGCGAGCAGTATCTCGAGCTGGTCGCGAGGATTCGGGCCACCCTGCCGGACGTGGCGCTGTCTACCGATATGATCGTCGGGTTCCCCGGGGAGACCGACGCCGACTTCGAAGACACGTTGTCGTTGACGCAGGCGGTCGGATATCACAGCATGTTCTCGTTCAAGTACTCGCCGCGGCCGAACACCCTCGCCGACCAGCGGCTGGCCGATGACGTCCCGGAGGAGGAGAAGACGCGCCGGATCGTCGCGCTCCAGGCGGTACAGCGCGACATTCAGTCGGCGCTCAATCAGCGCCTGGTCGGGAAGGAGGTGGACGTCCTGGTCGACGCGGCAAGCCGGCGGCGGGACACGGAGCTGTCGGGCCGCACGACGACCAACGTCGTGGTCAACCTGCCGGGCCCGGCGGACTGGATCGGGGGGATGGTGCGAACGCGGGTTGAGCGCGCCGGCCCGCACAGCGTGTGGGGGAGGAAGGTCGGAGTGTGAAGGCCGAAGTGGAAGGTTGAAGGCTGAAGTGTGACGTGGAAGATTGACGTGGACGTGCCGGGAAGCGTGACCCGCGTTGCCAGGAAAGTAGAAGGCTGAGCATGCATATCGAGATGACGATCAAGGGTCTGATGGTCGATCCGATCACGAACATGCCGATCATCATCCTGCGGGACAAGGAGGGGCAGAAGGTGCTGCCCATCTGGGTGGGGATCTTCGAAGCAAATGCGATTGCGCTGCAGATCGAGAACATCTCGACGCCGCGTCCGATGACCCACGACCTGCTGCGCAACGTCATTCACGATCTCAAGGCCTCGGTCCAGAAGATCGTCGTCAGCGATCTCCAGGACAACACGTTCTATGCGCTCATCTATCTGTCGCTCGCCAACGACACGGTCGCCATCGACGCGCGGCCGAGCGATGCCATCGCGCTGGCGCTGCGGACCCGCGCGCCGATCTTCGTCGAGGAAACCGTGATCGACCACGCCAAGACGGTCGACTTCTCCTCCGAAAAGGCCGACGCGGATCGTCTGCAGAAGTGGCTGGAGAGCCTGGACCCGGATGATCTCGGCAAATACAAGATGTAGGACGCCCTGCGGTGCGGCTCAGCAGGCCCGCGACGAGCAGATTCTTGTCATCGCACCGCTGTCGCAGCTCCGATCCGTAGTATTCTCTTCGCTCCGACCCCCTTCCCGATGATTGTGGCGATCTGCAACCAGAAGGGCGGCGTGGGCAAGACCACCACCGCCATCAACCTCGCGGCCGCGCTCGCGATGCGCGGCAAGCGCACGCTGCTCATCGACCTCGACCCGCAGGCCAACAGTACCCTGTCGTTCCTGGACATGCCGACGGTGTCCCGGAGCGTCTACGATGCGATCACCGACCCCGCCGTCTCGCTCGAAGACGTGATTCTGCCGACGCCGGTCGAGGGGCTGTCGATCGCGCCGTCACGCATTGCGCTCGCGAAGCTCGAGGCGAAGCTGGTGGGGGAGATGGACGCGCATTTCCGGCTGAAGGACAAGATCGAGCCGATCCGCCGCACGTTCCCGCAGATCGTCATCGATTGTCCGCCCACGCTCGGGCTGCTGACCGTCAACGCGCTGGTGGCGGCGACGCACCTGCTGATTCCGATTCAGTCGTCGTATTTCGCGCTCGAGGGCACCGACGATCTGCTCGAGACGGTCGAGAAAGTCCGGGCCCGGCCCAACCCGTCGCTCAGGATTCTCGGGGTCGTGATCACCATGCACGATCGGCGGACATCGCTCGCCCGCGACATCCGCGCGCAGATCCAGAAGGTGTTCGGCGGCAAGGTCTTCAAGACCGTGATCACCAAGAGCGTCCGGCTCGAGGAGAGCCCGGCCTACAAGGAATCCATTTTCAGCTTCGCTCCCGAGTCGACCGGGGCGACCGAGTATTACAGCCTCTGCGAGGAGGTCATCGACCGTGCCTAAACGCGGGTTGCCCCAGACCATCGCCATGCGCCACGACGAGCACTACGTCGAGGCGCTCGCCGCCTCGGCCGGAACACCGATCGGCCGGCTGATTCCGATTGAACAGTTCGACCCCAATCCGCAGCAGCCGCGCCAGGTCATGGGCGATCTGTCGGAGCTGATGGCGTCGATTGCGGAACAGGGCATCCTGGAGCCGCTGATCGTCCGGCAGCGGGGCGAGCGGTTTCAGATCATCGCGGGCGAGCGGCGGTACCAGGCGGCGGTGCAGGTCGGCCTGCGCGAGCTGCCGGCCGTGCTCCGGGAGGTCGACGACAGTGAGATGCTCGAGCTCGCGCTGATGGAGAACCTCCAGCGCAAGGATCTGACGCCGTTCGAGGAGGCGGAGGCGCTGCATGGCCTGGCCGGGCGGTGCGGCTATACCCACGAGGATCTTGCGCGGCGGCTCGGTAAATCGCGGACCTCGGTGACCGAGTCGTTGGCCCTGTCCGGGATTCCGGAAGAGATTCGCAACCTCTGTCGGCTGGCCGACATTTCCTCCAAATCATTGTTACTGCAGGTAGTTAGGCAAGAGACACCCGAGAAAATGGCCGCCCTGGTCGAGAAGATTGCGGGCCAGGGCGGCGTCACGCGACAGCAGCTGCGGGACCAGGCCCGGCCGCCGAAACCGGGACGCCCGAAGCATTACGTGTTCGCCTTCCGCCCCCCGACCAAGGCGTTCAACCTGAAGCTCTCGTTCACCAAGAGCCGCGCCTCGCGGGACGAGATCATCGACGCGCTCGAAAGCATTCTGAAAGAGCTCCGCAAGAAAAGCTGAACGGCGCGCGGCGGCTCAGGCCGGCAGGCGTCGGAGCAGTCGGTCCGGTACTTACGACGTCCGCAGGCGCGACGTGAGAACCGCGGACCACGGCCCGTAGACCGCAACCACGGCGGACACCGCTCGGCGCAGCAGCGGGAAGGCGGATCCCGGGAACAGGGCGTCCACAAGTTATCCACAGCCCGGATCTATTGCTCATTTTCATTGAGTCTGATAATGGATGTTATGTTAACTTAAACGGCTGGACGCCCGGGACAAGCCCCTCAGCCCACGCACCTGGCCGCTCCGTTCTGCTCGCCCAACCGCCCGTCAGGCGGTCCAGTTCCGGGCTTCGAAACGCTGGTCCGGCACGGTCAACTCCACCAGCCGATGCTGCGGATGGCGTTCGACTTCGATCCCATCTTTGGCGACGGCGATGAAGAAGGTCACCGGCGCTCCCGCGGCGAGTCCCAGCTCGCGCAGGGTCACGGCGGCTTCGATGATCGTGCCAGCTGCCACCGAGGTGCTGGCGGTGCTGTCGCTAACCCAGCTCTGGTCGCCAACGCGGCGGCGCCACCAGGTGGCGGTCCCACTGGACGGCTGACCGCCGACAGTGAGCCGCAGGCCTTGCGGTTGGACGAATGTCAGCGAGAAGGTGAACCCCTCCCGAAGCAAATCGGTCATCGCCCGTCCCGCGTCGAGGCGGACGTAGAGCCGCTCCTTGTCGAATCCGAAGTGCACCCACGTCAGGATGAGGGGGCTGCGGTCGGTGCGGTGCATCGCTCCCATGGCCTCCCGGACCTCGATGGTTCCCGCGCCGAGCCATTCGAAATAGCTCGTTTCTTCCCCGTCCAGAACCGGCGTGAAGTAGCCGGAGGGAGCCGTTTCGGCTGTCCCGGTCGCGCTGGTGGAGATGTTGCTGACGAAGAGCTCGTCGGGAATCGTGCGGTTCAACAGCGTATAGACGTTGCGAAGATGGCGGCGGAACAAGTCGTCGAAAGCGAAATCGTGGGCCGACGAATGGTCGTCGCCATACCACCAGAACCAGTCGCTGCCTTCCGCGATCAGGATTTCTTCGCGCGCCTGTTCCAGGTTCATGCTGTTGACGCTCGAGGCGGCGTCGAGCACCTGGCGTGCCTCCGCCAGCTGACTCCACGCCCGCTGGTCGTCGGGATGCCCGATCCAGATGGAAAAATTGCCGGCGATCCACGATCCGGGAAAGATACTCGTCAACTCCGCCGCCGGGCGCCCACATCCGTCGGCCATCGTGACGGTCCGCAACTCCGCCGTTGTCGAGAGGCGGTGATAGAGCGCACGAAGGAACGGCCGCCCGCCGCCGGCGAAATGCTCCCAGGCGTTTTCGCCGTCGAGAATGATGCTGATCATGGCGTCCTGTCCGCCCGTGTCGGATCGGTAACGGCGGCCGGCTTCCACCAGGCGTCCGACGAAGTCGTCGGCGGCGGCGTCCGCGTCCCAGCCCGCGTACGTGAAGCCGATGAGATCCGACAGGACGTGATCGCGGAACGCACAGGCAATGCGGCTGTTTCCGGCGCTGAGCATGTACGGCGTGTACAGGCGACCGGGCCGTTCCAGATGCCCATAGCCGTCCCGGCCGAGCTCGACGCCGAGCGTCCGCGCCAGAATCAGCTCGTCGGTGGCCATCCATTGGAATCCCGCGGCGGCGGCGAGCGGCGCCATGGCCTCCGATACCGAGCCTTCCGACGGCCACAACCCGACGGGCGCGCGGCCGAACAGCCGCTCGAACAACGCGACGGCACGCCGCAACTGCTCCGCCGCGTCCTCGGGATGGACGAAGCGTTGTCTCGGCATTCGTGATTCGGGGTGCGTCCGGAGGTAGACGTCCGTATCGCACAGCAAGGGCAGGATCGGATGGTAGAACGGTGAGGCGGAGAGTTCGACCTGTCCCCGCTCGGCGGCCGATCGGTATTCCGGGATCACCTTGTTGAGGAGCTCGAGCTCGATGCTCCGCAGCAGTTGTTTGTCCTCTTCGGTGAACCCGCGGTCCTTCGCGACAAGGCCGCGGACCCTGTCGTCGCTTTGCAGGTACGACGGATCGAGCCAGGCCAGCTTGTGCCACACCTGAAGGTCGCGCAGGTCGTCGCGGCTGAATCGGGCCAAAGCGGCGCGGGCTGCCGCGGGCGTGGGCAGGGGGCCGCGGCGGGCCAGCAACTCCGCGTACCGGGGGTACTCGTCGATCATCCGTTGTTGCTGAGCGTGGAAGAAATTCTCGAGGATGAACACCACGTCCGTCTCGGTCAGCTCGTCCGCCGGCGTGAGGCTCAGCTCGAGGTATCGATCGCGGGCGCGGTCCTCGGCGAAGGCTTCGAGCTGCACGAGGAGCGACGGCACCAGGTTGAACGTGACGCGGACGTCCGGGAACTCACGCAGCAGGGCCACCATTCCGTAGTAGTCCTTGAGCGCATGGAGGCGCACCCACGGCAGGATGTGCTCGTGGGTGACCAGATCCTCGTAGAAAGGCTGATGCATGTGCCAGAGGATGGCGACATCGGTCATAGGTGCTACCCTACCCTAAGCCGATCGCCCAGCATGTTCAAGATTCTCGACCGTTACATCGTTCGCGAGGTCCTGCTCCCCTTTTTCCTGAGCCTGCTCGTCCTGACGTTCCTGCTGGAGATCCCGCCCATCCTGCAGCAAGGCGAACCGTTGATCGCCAAGGGTGTCGGATGGATGGTGGTCGCGCGCCTTCTCGCGACGCTCCTCCCCCAGGCCCTCGGCGTCACGATCCCGATGGCGCTGCTGGTCGGGATTCTCATCGGCCTGAGCCGCCTCTCCGCCGACCGGGAGTTCGTTGCCATGCAGGCGTGCGGCGTCAGCATTTTTCGGATGCTGCGGCCGATCGCGTTCCTTGCCGCGATTGCGACCGTCGCGACCGCGTACGTCATGATCGTGGCGCTGCCGAACGAAAACCAGAAATTCCGGGAGATTACCTTCAACATCCTCGCGTCGAGCGCCGAGGGCGACGTCAAGCCGCGCGTGTTCTTTCAGGGGCTCGGGGCCAACCGGGTCCTGTATGTCCGCGACGTTGTCACGGCCGGCGGCTGGCGGGACGTCTTTCTTGCCGACTCGTCCGGCAACGAGACGACGACATACTTCGCAACGCAGGGCCGGCTCGTCATCGACCGGACCAAGAAGACCGTCGAACTGCTCCTCGAAAACGGGACACGTCACGTGACGTACCTGAACAAGCCCGACGACTATGTGGGCACGTTCTTCCCCACACTCGTCCTCAGCATCGATGCGGCGAGCGTGTTCCCACGCACGACGATCCTCAAGGGCGACAACGAGATGACGATCGCGGAGTTGCGGGCCAAGATCGCCGAGAACACCAAGGCCGGGGCGCCTTCCAACACTCAGCTGTTCACCATCCAGCAGAAGTTCGCGCTTCCGGTGGCGTGCATTGTCCTGGGGCTCATCGGCCTGGCTCTGGGTGTCACGAACCGCAAGGACGGCACGCTCGGCGGTTTCGTGATGGGCTTCGTCGTGATCATGACGTACTACTACCTGCTGTGGCCCTCCCGGGCCATGGCGTTCAGCGGAAAGATTCAGCCGAGCCTCGCCGCGTGGATCGCGAACATCGTGTTCGGCGTGGCGGGCATCGTGCTCGTATTGTGGCGCGCCGGACTCGCTGAGCACCGGATTCGCATTCCGCTTCCGAGCTTCCGGCGCCGTTTGGCGACGGAGGCGGCAGTGGGGTTGCCGCCCGGCGGCCGCCGGCCAGGGGTCGTGGTGGTGGTGAGGATTCCCCGCTTCGACCTTCCCTCGCCGCGGCTGCTCGATGTGTATGTCGCGCAGCAATACCTGCGGATGTTCCTCCTCGGATTCGCCGGGCTGCTCGGCGTGTTCTACATCTCGACGCTCATGGAGATGGCCGACAGGCTGATGCGTGGGTCGGCGACGACGGGGATGCTGATGCAGTACATGTATTTCGAGACCCCTCGATACGCGTACTACATCATCCCGATGTCCGCGCTCGTCGCATCGCTCGTGACGATCGGCTCCCTGACGAAGAACAGCGAGCTCATCGTGATGCGGGCATGCGGCGTCAGCCTCTATCGCTCCGCCGTGCCGCTCGTCCTTTTCGCGATCCTCCTGAGCGGCGTGCTGTTCGAGCTGCAGGAGCGCGTACTCGCGTACTCCAACCGCCGCGCCGACGCGATCCTCCACGTGATGCGCGGCTTTCCCCCGGAGACGTTCGGGGTCCTCGACCGCCGCTGGATCGTCGGTAACGAAGGCGACATCTATCACTACGAGTCCTTCGATCCTCGCCGGAACGTGTTCGGCGGTCTGACGGTCTTTCACATCGAGCCATCGTCGTGGCGGCTCGGATCGCTGACCTACGCCCAGGACGTCGTGCTGGCGCCTCCCGCCGGCGAAGAAGAGCGCGGCTTTGAGTGGCAGGGCCGGCAGGGATGGACGCGGGAGTTCACGACCACCCGCGGACGCAATCCGCGCAACGCGGTGAAGTTCACGCCCTTTGCCGTCGCCAAACTGCCGCTCGAGCCGCCGTCATACTTCAAGACCGAGGAGCCCGACGCCGAGCGCATGACCTACGATCAGCTCAATCGCTACATTGCGCAGTTGCGCACCAGCGGGTTCCAGGTGGTGCCCTACATGGTGCAGCTCCAGCGCAAGGTGGCGTTTCCCTTCGTTACTCTGATCATGACGCTCCTCGCAGTGCCGTTCGCGGTCATGACCGGCCGTCGCGGTGCGCTCTACGGCGTCGGTATCGGCATCGTGCTGGCGATTTTTTACTGGACGACCCAGAGCGTATTTGGTGCCGTGGGCGCCGGCGGGGTGATCTCGCCCCTGCTGGCGGCGTGGGCCGCGAACATTCTCTTCGGGGCGGCCGCCGTGTACATGATGTTGACGGTGCGGACCTGAGGCGGAGCTATTTCTCGATGATCCGGGCGCTGGTTTCAAAACGTCGAAAGCGGGAGTACGTCGCAAGGCCGTCGATGTCGTTGCCTCGGGCGGTCGTGTAGGACTCGCGCATCTCCGACGGCACCAGCAGGCCGAGCGTCGGTTCCAGGCGGAAAGCGACCGTGAGTCGTGCCTGCGACGTCGAACTGCTGTCGGTGATGACCCGCAACAGTGTTCTGAACACGACTCCATTTGACGGATCGACCCACACCGTGCCGCGCGTCACCTGTTGGGATCCACCCGGCGTCCTGATGATCGGCGGCCGCCCGTGCTCGACGAAATCAATCTTCCAGACGCGGCGGCCATCGATGCGCTCGTCGCCGGCCTTTCGAAACGAGAATCTGCCCCGGTATCGCGGGTGCATGAAATCGACGGTGAGAGTCGGACTGTTGATGGTCCGCTGCACACGATCGCTCGCGAAATTGTAGCGGGCGTTCTCCTCCACGATGCGCGCGGCCTGTGCCAGCGAATCTCTGGAGCCTTCAGCGAGGAGACGCTCGAGGCGCGCGTCGCGGTCGCGAACCGGTTGGCCGTCGACGAGAAACGTGTCGCGGAAGCCCACCCACGGGGCATTTCCAAGGGGTCGGCTGAACGCGAAATCCGAGACCAGGAACCGGCGATATCGCAGCGGGCTCGCCGACGAGTTCTGGCCGTGGAGCGACTGCTGGTACTGCTCCTCGGCGACAACCAGCGAGAGATCGGCTTCGTAGTCGAGCACGTACACGCCAAGGCGATCGAGGACCTCGTCCAGCGTCGGCTGCTCGGCCCATACCAGCCGGGCCGCGCAGGTCAGCGCGACGATGATGGCGGCTGTTACCGCTGCAGTGCCGCGCTTCTCAGCCATAGGCGGCCGGACGCCCCCGGCTTGGCGTGGGTAGTCTCCACGACAAACAGGATGTCGTGAATGTTCTTCGGGTCCGGATGCGGGGAGCCGGCGACCGATCCGATTGGCGTCGCCTCGTCGAAGCGGATGGTGTGGTCGCGATTCATCTCGTCAAGATACACCGACCACTGCCACCCAGAGGCCCGTCCCAGAGGCTGAAACTGCACCGAGAGACGGAGCGGATGCTCCGCTCGCGCAGTGAAGGTCACGCGATCGTACGGCGCGGCGCCGCCCGGCAACTCAACGCGAAGCGCGGCGTACTGACCTGATGGGGCCCCGCTCGACAATCCGTATCGCATTCGCAGCTCTGATCCGCCGATGGTTGGCGCGACGTCAAGCGCCGCCAGCGAAGTCGGATCGGTTTCGGTCTCCCACCATTTCGCCGTCCGCCCGTCAAAGAGCACCTTCGACTCGGATACGGCGCGCGCCGGCGCCGGCGCCGGGAACGTGACCCCGACGTAGATCGGGTTGCTGATGATCCAGGGAATGGATCCGAGCTCGGGAGGAGCGACGATGGCGGCCCGGTAGATCGCCGGGGTGTCCAGCGTCCGGGTGATGTCCACCTCGTCGCGCAAGGTCGCGAACGGCTCGTCGTCGTGCCAGAGAATCGTGAGAAAGGACGAAGGTGCGTTGCTGCGAACCCGCAACGTCACCGGACCCGCGGCGTCGAGTATGTCGCCTTCGCTCACCGTCCCGTGCGCGTTGGTGGCCGTGAACTGAAAGGACGGCGGCGCCGCCACCCCATCGATGGCCGTGTAGACGTGACCGCGTCGAAGCGCCTGCATGATGGTCGTGGCGTCATGCAGGGCCTCGCCGGTCAAGGGCCGGTCCGGTCTGATGTGCGCGGACAGCGCGCGAAACGATGATTCGTACCCGGGGATCGGCAGTGAAATGCTCCGGTCACTGGGGTCGGCGTTGGTCAGGTCGAGCCTGGCGTGCGCATCGGCGCCGGCGAGCAGTACGACCCGTCGCCGGTGCGCGAACGTTTGCCACCGATTGACCCCGAGGGTGGTGTTGCCCAGAAGTCGGGCGATCGTTTCCGGGGATCGGAACGGATATCCGAGAAGGGCGGTCACGATGTCCCAGCGCGATCGCCAGCCGGGCTCGCGCACTTTGAGCCGCCAGCTCGTGTCCGGGTTCAGCCACTCGATCCCGTCAAACGGCGCTTCCCAGTCGCGCCAGCTCAAGTCGGGCTTCGGCGAGTTCGGATGCGCGACGATCCCGAAGCCACCGAGCCGCCTCACGTCTTCGACGACGCCGCGCGCGTCGCCTCCGAGCGGATACGGGGCGGCGGGCATGTCGAGCGCGAGGTAATGTCCCCCGGTTGTGCTGATCTCCACCGCGTCGAGGCAGAGCACGCCGGCGCGGTAAACGGGAGGATCGGGCGTTCGGGTGGCGTCCCCGTGGTCGGTAAAGACGACGAACTTGAGTCCGGCGCGGGCAGCGGCCGCGGCGATGTCGTCCGGTGCGCTCCTGCCGTCGGATCGATTCGTGTGGACGTGAATGACACCGGGGATGGTGCCGTCGGGCAGGGGCGTCTCGAGAGAGAGGCGGTGCGGAGGGAGGCTGAGTGCCACCAATACAGCGACGGCGGCCGCGAGGGCCGCCGTCACCATACGAGTCTTCTTCACGACCGATGCAGAAGCCTGAATGCGGAATGTCTCAGCATGTCAGCATCTGGCGTCGCCCCGCGCATCGCGCATCTGCATTGACCCGCCCTCAGAGATTCGCGCCCGCTTTGAGCGCCGCAGCCTTATCGGTGCGCTCCCAGGTGAATTCCGGCTCCGTGCGGCCGAAGTGGCCAAACGCCGCGGTCTTCTTGTAGATCGGCCGGCGCAG
>Ga0068858_100001314_pt1 | contig 25673 bp, 22 predicted proteins | sample KBSSwiS12_FD_66589 | JGI IMG/M metagenome (GOLD analysis project Ga0068858, IMG submission 66589) | Switchgrass rhizosphere microbial communities from Kellogg Biological Station, Michigan, USA - KBS Switchgrass S1-2 | ecosystem: Host-associated > Plants > Roots > Rhizosphere > Soil ... | reverse complement strand
CAGCTGGACGCGTTCGGCTGGGACTCTTTCGTCTTCGCGCATATGACGGGCCAGGTATTCGCAGTTGACCACTACGGCGTCGGCCAGTCGATCGGTGAAACGTTGGAGGTGGTGCGGCCACCCGGGACGCAAAGAGCGGTGATAGCGCTGGCTCGAAACGACGACGACGTCGCGGCACGTGCGGGCGACCGGGATGCCGAAAACGATCGCCGGATAATCGAAAGGATGCACCAGCCGGATGCCGTGCTGCCGGATATAACGTCTCATCTGGAGCGCACCCGTGAGCAAGGAAACAGAACGAAAGGAGCGCACTGGGAAGCGAACAATAGGAATGCCGGCCTGGTCCAATTCCTGGCGGCGCAAGCCTTGATCTTGAAAGCAGCCGATGTGAACGGCGTACTTTGAAGGATCAAGCGAGCGCGCCACGGCGCTCAACTGGCGTTCGGTTCCCCCCAGGCCGAGTTCCCGAATCATTAATAGGATAGGAATCGGGGGGGCCATCAGGACCGGGCCGAGGGGACTGTGGATTCCTTCACAAAAACGAATTCATTGCAGCCGAGGCTCCCACCGTCGGTTTTCATTCGCGTGAGAACGAAACCTCGCGCGCGGTAGAAATCGAAGATCTGCTCGGGTTTGGCGACTTCGAAGGGGTATCCACCCACCCAATCGACGACGTCGCGCCACGCCGACATGCCGCGCATCCGTTTGATCTCCCGCCAGCTATGGAACGGCCGCAGCAGCAAAAAGTCCTTCACGATACGGCGCCACCAAAGATGCCAAAAGGCGGGCCAGAGCACTAGAAATCGCAACTGCCGGGGAAGCCGGTTGTAGGCGCGTTTTACTGCCAGCCAGCGGCGGCTAGTGCGGCCTTGGTCGTTATAGATGGCGACAAAGAGAGTGCCATTTTCTTCGACCAGGGGCACCACATTGGCCAACGCTTCCCACATCGCGCCGGTGTGATGCAGCACTCCCCAGGAATAAACCACGTCGAACTTGCCCAGCCGGCTTAAGTAGGCGGCATCGAGCGCCGAACCCATTTCAACGGTCCAGTCGGCGTCGTTTGGAAAGTAGCGCCGGCGGAGTTCTTCCGTGCATCCTACCGACTGGGGATCGTAATCCAGAGAATGGACCCGCGCGCCCATCCGCCGCGCCGCCAAGCTGAACAGGCCACTGCCGGAGCCGACATCCACAAAACTCTTGCCCTTCAAGTCCGCTACACCGAGCATCTCCTGCAACGACGAGCAGGCGCTCGCAATGCGCTGTTCGTCGAGCGATTCTATGAAGGCGGCCCAGTTGCGGCCGAATTCGAAGCGTTTGCCCGCGGCGATCTCGGATGTGCTGGTGGCCTCGGCTGGCGGTGCGTTCATCTTTCCTGGGCCTCTAACTGCGGCAGCGCCGCCGGCTGTTCTATGTCGCGAAACCACAGCTCCAGCATGAGCAGCGACCAGATCCAATTATAATTGTCGCGGCGGCCGCGCTCGTGCTCCGCGATGAGTTTTTCGACAAAACGCGGCGACACAATGCCGCGTTCGAGAAACCGCCGCCCCAGCAAGTTATCGTGCACCAAATTGCGCAGAGGACCGCGGAACCATTTTGCCAAGGGGACGCCAAAGCCCATTTTCGGGCGGTTCAGTAATTTGGCAGGCAGGCGATCGCCTAAGGCCTTTATCAAAATCTGCTTGCCGCCCCCGTCACGGATTTTCCAGCGATTGGGGAGCGCGGCGGCGAACTCGGCCAGTTGGTGATCGAGGAGCGGGCAACGCACTTCCAGTGAATTGGCCATCGACATCCGGTCTACTTTCACCAGCATGTCGCCGGTCAGATTCGCGGCGGTCTCAAAATACATGGCTTGGGAAAGAATATCGGCGCCCTTGGGCAGCAGGCAATGCGAGAGGGCTTGCAGCAGGAAACCGGATTCGGCGGGCAACATCCACTCGGGCTGCAGTAGTTCGCGGCGCAGGTAATAGGGCGCGTAATTACCCTCGAAGTAGCGCTCGAGCGGATTGGCGCGGCTGATCATGCGCAGATAATTCTTGCCGAAGGCTGCGTAAGGAAGCCGGTCTGCGGCCCAGGAGGCCACGCGGCGCAATGCTTGCGGGACGCCGTCCAGGACCCGCAATTTCTCGAGGTCGGCAAAGCGCTTGTAGCCTCCGAACAACTCGTCGCCGCCATCGCCGCTAAGCGCCACCTTCACGAAACGAGCGGCAAATTCGGAGACGATGAAAGTGGGAATGGCGGAAGAATCTCCGAAGGGCTCGTCAAAATGCCGCACCAGACGCGAGACCAAATCCGCCGAATCCGGGCGCACCAGAATTTCGTGATGGTCGGTTTTATAGGCTTCGGCGACCTGGGCCGCATAGGGAAGCTCGTTGAATCCGGCTTCCTCGAATCCGATGGAAAACGTCTTCACGGGTTCACTGGATTGCAGCGCCATGGATGCCACCACGCAGCTCGAATCGATGCCACCGCTGAGGAAAGCGCCGAGGGGGACGTCGGCCAGCATGCGGATGCGAACGGACTCGTCGAACAAGTCGCGCAGCTTACGGGACGCGTCCTCTTCGCTCAATCCGGCCGGACCTTGTTCGGAAGGGGCGGGCCAGCGCCAGTAGGAACCTTGCTCGACGCGGCCGTCGGCGTGATACAGCAGCCAGGACCCGGGTGGAAGTTTCCGCACCTGGCGATAGGGGGACCAAGGATCTGGAATGTAAGTGAATTGAAAGTACAGGCGCAGGGCTTCTTGATCGATGTCGAGGGGGATTCCGGCGGCACGCAGGCATTTCAATTCGCTACCGAAGAAAAGTCCTTCCGGGAGATGCGCGTAATACAGAGGCTTCTTGCCGAAGCGATCGCGTACCAACAGGAGCTGCCGCCGCCGATCGTCCCAGATGGCATGGGCGAACATTCCCCGCAGTTTTTGCAGTCCGTCAACTCCTTCCTGCTCGTATAGGTGCAGCAGGGTTTCGGTGTCGCTGTTGGTGGCGAACTGGTGACCCTGTGCCATCAACTGACGGCGTAATTCCTGGTAATTGTAAATCTCGCCATTAAACACGACCCAAAGGCTGCCGTCCTCATTGGAGATGGGTTGATGGCCGGTGGCTAAGTCGATGATGCTCAGACGCCGCATCCCGATGGCACATCCGCCCTGGGTGTAAAAGCCGTCGTCGTCCGGCCCGCGGTGGCGGATCCGGTCGCACATGGCGCGGACCCGGCTCAACTCGGCCGGGCCGTCCCGCAAAACATATCCTGCTATGCCGCACATAAAGATAAGAAAGGATGCCGCCAAGAGCCGTACATTCGATTATTGCAGAAACGATTGTAGGCACCACTGTGGTAGAGTAAGGGCAACTCGGGCTCTGGCTTGACCATTCTTTGGCTTCTCAACATCGATCCCCATCATGGGATGCGACATGGCGGGACTCTTCGCTACACCAATCTTTCCCGGCGGCTGATTGAGTACGGTCATCGTGTTTACTATGTATTGACCGACGATCCGCGGATCGATCGCGTGCGGCGCAACCAGTATCTGGAAGATTTACGCGGCGAAAATTGCTTCACGGAATACTTCGAAATCGACGCGCCTCCCTACCCTCAGCCGCGCGGCAAGCTCAGCCGTTTTCTGATTCATCCGCGTGCGCGTGATTGGGCGCTGGCTTCGGCCCGCCGCGACTATCAGACGCGCTTCGAGGAACTGGCAAAAGAAGTGCGGGCGGATTTGTGCGTCATCAGTGACCGGGACCGCTTGTTTCTGCTGGCGGATTCCTCGCGGCTTCCGCCTACGTTGATCGACTGGTGCGATTCGTTCGCGCTCCATCACGCGCGGGAAATTCGTGTGTTGATCCGCGCCGGCGCGCTGCAACAATTGCCCCGCAGCATGGGTCTTTTGTCTACGGCTTTCCTGGAGGAGGCTTTCTACGGACGCTACACCGACGCAAATATGGTGGTGTCGGTAGCGGACAAAAAGTGTTTGGACCGTATCAATGGCCGTCCGCGCTTGAATCACGTTCTGCCGAACGGCGTTACGCTACCCGAGGCTTTGCCGGGGCAAAGCAAAGATCCCAACCGCTTGATCTTCACCGGCTCCATGAGCTATGCGCCCAACGAATTTGGCGCTCTGTGGTTTATCGACAAGGTTCTGCCGCTGCTGCTCCGTGCCAACCCGGACATCCGCCTGGTAATCGCGGGCCAGGAGCCACAGCCGGCCTTGCTAGCCAAAGCCGGCAGCCACGTGGAAGTCACAGGCTTGGTTGCGGACATGCAGGCCGAGATCGCCCGCAGCCAGTTGTATGTGGCTCCGCTGTTTTCCGGCAGTGGTTTCCGCAACAAGATCGTGGAGGCTGTGGGCAACGGCACCTTTGTCATCGGAACCACGATGGCGTTGGAATTTCTGGACGATCGCTTGCGCTCGAAACTGCTGGCCGTCGACAGCCCCGCGCTCTTCGCCGAGAAGATTCTGGATTACCTCAAAAATCCCGGCGCCTTCGAGCAGGGGCTTCGCGAAGGCATGCAGATCCTCCGCGAGGAATACTCATGGGAGGTCCGATCGCGGCAGTTTGAGGCCCTCTGCAGAAGGCTCATTGGTTCTGCGACTTAGTAAGGGGTAGTGCCATACTGGAGAGAATGCAGAATGTGTCGCCCACCTTGGCGCCAACTTCGGTTCCCGACGCACGCAGTACGAAGGTAATTCGCCCCCCGGTATTCAACCCGGTCTCGATCCTGCGGCGCCTTGGGGAATTCAAAGCATACACGGACTTGTTTCTGACGCTGAGCCTGCACCGGATCAAAGTCCGCTACAAGCAGTCGGTCTTGGGGATTGCGTGGGCAGTATTGCAGCCTGTTTCACTGATGTTGATCTACATCGCCATCTTTTCCATCGTGACGCAGATGCCCAGCGAAGGCATGCCCTACGCGGTGTTCGTCTACGCCGCGCTTCTGCCCTGGACTTATTTTTCGACCGCCGTATCGGCAGCCACCTCGAGCCTGGTCTCGCACCAGCAAATGGTCACGAAGGTGTATTTTCCGCGTGAAATCCTGCCCTTGAGCTATGTGGTGGTGGGCATTTTCGATTTCATCATTGCCACCTCGGTGCTGGCGTGCTTGATGATCTATTACAAGGTCGCGATTAGCTTTATCATTCTCTGGGTTTTGCCGATCTTACTGGTGGAGACCATGTTCATCGTGGCGCTTTCCCTGCTCTTTTCGGCCATCCAGGTCCAGTTCCGCGATCTCGGATTCGCCATGCCGTTGATCATGCAACTGTGGATGTTTGCGACTCCGGTGGTGTACCCGCTCAGCAAGGTTCCGGCGAGGTTTCGCAGCTTGTACCTGCTAAATCCCATGGTTGGCGTGGTAGAGAACTTCCGGCATGTGGTTTTGCAAAGGATGTCGGTGGACGTCCCTTCGCTGCGGATTTCGTTTGTTATCTCCGCCGTCTTGTTGCTGCTTTCCTATGCCTATTTCAAACACAAAGAAGCCACCATGGCGGATGTGATTTAAGTTTCAAAATCGATGATTGACTTACGCTTCGATAACGTTTCAAAAAGGTACCGGATACGCCAGGAAGACGCGACCCACCACGCCGGATGGCTCAACAAAATGCGCAGCCGTCTGGGTCCGGGGAAAGACTTCTGGGCCCTGCGGGACGTCAACTTTGAGGTAAGGCACGGAGAGACGCTGGGAATCATCGGACACAACGGCTCCGGTAAGAGCACCGCCCTGAAGCTGATGGCCAGCATCACCACGCCCACGCGGGGCGAAATCACTATCCGCGGCCGAATTGCGGCTCTGCTCGAGGTCGCTTCGGGATTTCATCCGGAGTTGACCGGCCGGGAGAATATCTTTTTGCAGGGATCGATCATCGGCATGCGCCGCCGCGAAATCCACGCCAAACTCGACCGCATTATCGACTTCGCCGAAATTCGCCCTTTTATCGACCTGCCGGTGAAGCGCTATTCCTCGGGCATGTTCGTGAGGCTGGGATTTTCCATTGCCGCCCACCTGGAACCTGAGATTCTCCTGCTGGATGAAGTGCTGGCGGTGGGCGATATGACGTTTCAGAAAAAGTGCGTGGAGCGTATCTTAGAACTCAGCCGCAGCGGAATGACTATCGTGTTCATCTCGCACGATCTGGCGGCGGTCGAACGTCTCTGTCAACGCGCGATTCTGTTGGAGCGCGGCCGGGTGGCCGGCGAAGGTCCCGTCAGCGCGCTGACGGCCCAATACTTGACCCGCATGGAGCCTACCGCGGACGACCGGCCGGCGGTTAGCGAGCGGATCGTCAAGATCAAGTCTGTGCAGTTTTTCGATGAATCCGGCCAGGCCAGTTTGCAGTTCCGAACGGGGTATCCACTGCGGGCGCGGATCGACTATGAAGCCTCCACAGAGGTTGGCCCCGCGGTTTTCAGGCTGCATTTCTTCGGTCTAGACGAGCGTCTGCACTGCGAATTTGTCAGTGGAGTGAATGCCGCGCCGCTGGCGGTCACAGCGGGGCCCGGCGCGATTGAGTTCCGCTGCGACGAGATCGGTTTGCAGCCCGGCATTTATCACATGGATGCTAAGGCGGAGCGGCCCGACGGCTCCGAACTGACCGTGCTGCGGCGCTGCGCTCTCATTCACGTGGGCGAAGGGAAGCAAGTGCACGGCACGTTCTATGCGCCGCACACATGGCATCCCGTGAGTGACACTGGTGCCTCTTCCCGGGAAACTTCCGAGCATCTGTCCGGCATCATTTGAGAAGCCGGGTGTAGAGATCCATCATGCGGCCTGCAAAATGTTTCCCCGTGAAATTTTGCAACACCGTCTGCCGGGCGGCTGTTCCGAGACGAGCCGCTAGCGCGGGCTGATCCAGCAAAGCAAGGAATTTCGCGGCCAGGACTGGCGCATCCGCATGGGGCGTAAGGAAGCCGTCGACTCCATCCTTGATCAGCTCCGGAATGCCGTCGACTGCGGTTGCCACTACAGGTTTCGCATAGGACATCGCCTCCAGCAGGGCTAACGGCAGGCCCTCATAATTTGTACTCAACGCCACGATGTCGAAGGCCCCCAACAAGCGGAGTGCGTCGGAGCGATAGCCGGTAAAAATAAACAAATCCGTCAATCCCGCGGCGCGAAGAAGATCCTGCACATGCGCGTAGTGGTTCCGGCTCACTTCGCTCGCGGAGCAGTCTCCCGCCACCATGAAGCGGACATCCGGATGCGCCTCAACCACCTGCGCCGCCGCGCGAATCAGCGTCTCAAAGTCTTTTTGAGGAGTCACACGCGCCAACATGCCGATTAGTTTAGTGTCGGAGGCCAGCCCGAATTCGGCCCGCACCGCGCGCTTCCTTTCGTCTAATGCCGTCAAGGTATCTTCCGGAGGAGGGTCGATTCCGTCGTAGATCACCGATCCACGCCGCGGTCCCACCGGCGAACCAAAATGATTCCAAGTATCCTGGGACACGAACGCAAAATGCGTCACCGGGAGCAGAAAAAGGCGGTCGCGGCGCGTTAGCGCACCGTGCCGGTTGCGGACATGGCACAGCACGGGCACGCCGGCTAAGCGTCCTGCCAGAGCAACCAGGTAGGAAGCGGGGTAGTCGGCACAGTGGACCAGCGCGACGCCTAGCCGCTGGAATTCATCTGCTAGTGCGCGTGACTCCGCGTAAAAACTCTTGCCCCGTCGCAGGCTCGGCTCGGGAGCGGGCCAAGCCATGACGCGGCGATTTGCGTCTCCAAAGAACCGGCGGAGATCGTCGCTGTCATAGAGAAACACCGCGATACCATCCACACCGTGAGGCTCTACTGCCCTCATGATTCGCAGGGTGGCTTGTTCGGTACCGCCGATGGTGGGATAGGGAAGAATATGCGCGACGAGTATAGGAGCAGTCTTTTTTGGGGATACCGTTTCGCTCATGCAAAGGTACTTGTAATTATAAGTGGGGGCTGATCTCCAGCGACGGCGAGGCTGTGCGAAACTCTAGGGAAATGGGACAACCGTGAAATTGAGGGCTCCTTGAGCGCGCCCACATTCGAGTCGAATGTGTGGCGATCGAATATCCGGCAAGGGCTTTCTCGTGCGGAGAACTGGGCCGACGGGCATCGTGGAATCGCCGGGTTGGTGCTTGCTGTTATTTATTTCTTGCAAGCCTTGGGGCGCTCGCCGCAAAAGCTCTTTTGGAACGATGAGTACCTGGTATATTGGACGGCCAAGCTACCAGGCTGGGGGGCCATCTGGACGTCGCTCCGGGAGCTTCCTTTACCGATCGACCCGCCCCTTTACCATTTTTTAACGCATTTGGGCCTGGTTGCTGGTTTGCCATCGGAATTAGCAGTACGCATGCCGTCGCTGCTGGGTTTTGGTGTCATGCTGCTATGCGTCTACGCATTCCTGGTACGTCGTGTAGGGGTTCCTGTAGCGTTCGCGGTGGCGACATTTTTGCAGGCAGCGCCCCTTCAATACTATGAAGTCGAGGGGCGCCCCTACGGATTCGTGACGGGTTGCATAGCGGTGGCTCTGCTTTGCTGGCAACGCGCGGCGGATCCGGAGCGGACTGGGACCCGATGGTGGGCCGTAGCAGGAATCGTGGTCTCTCTCAGCGCGGCGTTGGCTAGCCATTATTTCGCCGGCTTGGCCGTGGCCAGTCTAGCGGTGGGCGAACTGGAACGGACTCTGCGGACACGCAAGATAGACCTTCCGGTCTGGGTGAGTCTGCTTCTGCCGTTTCTGGTGGTCCTGTGTTACCTGCCGCTTCTTCCCGCAGCGCTGGTTTATAAGAGTCTGACAGTAGCGCCTCCCGGCGTAACCGAGTTGTTGGTGGGTTACGAACTGTCCTACAGTCCTCTGCTGCTCCCTGCGCTGGTCGTGGCTATCCTGTGGCCGTGGCGGCGGGATTCCATTCGGCCCACGCCAGCGCAGCCTCGGCACGAGATCGTTTCCGCGCTTACTCTCTTTCTGCTGCCTTGCGCCGGACTATTGGCCGGACGCTTCCTCACTGGACACTACGAAGGTCGCTACACGCTTTCTTTCGTGATTGGAACTGGCATTCTGCTCGGGTACGCGTTGCGCAGGTACCACGCGCAGGCACTGGGCTTCGCGCTGCTGCTAGGAATCGGCGCCCTGATTTTCGGAACTCGCGGCGGATTGTTAGAGCTGTTGCGCCACGCTCCGCCTGCTTCGGCTGCACTCGGCTCCTACGACGCGCCGGTCTTAGAACGATATCCGGACTTAGCGATCGCCATTGACTCAAGCGAGCTCCTGTACGGTGCGGCTATTTATGGGAATCCAGCCTGGAAGCAGCGGGTGGTCGGTGTGGTGAATCCCCGGCGCCTGGTCAACTATGAGACGGGGGGACTGGCCACCTTTCTCAATTGGAGCCGGCGCGGTTGGACGTCCACGCCAGTGCGGGACGAACAGGATTTTTTGGAATCCCATAGGCGCTTTTTGATGTGGGGAGACAAGTATATCTGGCCGAACCTGGTGTCGAAAAATGCGGAAATTCAATTTGAAGGCCTGCTCGGTCCGGAACGCGTTTACCTGGTTACCCTTCCTTGACTAATCATTTTCGACATTAAACCGAGATAAATAGAAGGAGTCTGTTAAACTTCTACTAGCCGCCTACACGCGTGATCAACGGTAAAAAAATCGTAGTCGTTCTGCCCGCGTACAATGCCGAAGTAACGCTGCGGGCGACGGTTCAGGAACTGCCAGAACTCGTGGACGAATGCATCCTGGTGGACGACCATAGCGCCGACGCGACGGTGGAAGTAGCCAAGCGCCTCGGGCTCACCGTGGAAGTGCACGATAAGAACCGGGGCTATGGCGGAAATCAGAAGACGTGTTACACACGTGCCCTGGCTAGCGGAGCAGATGTGGTGGTGATGATCCATCCCGATTATCAATATTCGCCGCTGCTGGTTTCGGCGATTGCGAGCATGGTCGCATACGGAGAATACGATTTAGCGATGGGTTCGCGCATGCTACTCGGCGGCGCGCTGCGCGGTGGGATGCCGTTTTACAAGTACGTATCGAATCGTGCGCTAACCATGATTCAAAATCTGCTGACCGGCGCTCGCCTGTCGGAATACCATACGGGCTTTCGAGCGTTCAGCCGGCAGTTGATTGAGGCACTCCCTCTGGAAAAGAATTCCGATGATTTTGTTTTCGACAACCAGATGATCGCCCAGGCGATGCGGGCGGGGGCGCGGGTGGGGGAGATCTCTTGCCCGACGCGCTATTTTCCGGAAGCCTCCTCCATCAATTTTCGGCGCAGCTCCATTTACGGGTTGGGCGTATTAAAGACGTCGGTCTTGTACCGGCTCGCAAAATGGGGGATCTTTGAAGCCGCCATATTTCAATTTCCACCCCGCAAATTAGAACGCCCCGTGGTGCCGCTGGCGATTGAAAATCAGCGTTGAAGAGGACTAGCAGCTTACGGTTTGCGCAGCAACATCATCAGCGAGGTGCCGGTGGTTTGTTGCGGCAGCCATTCCAGGCGGCTCCACAAATGGAGCAGCGAATTCAGGGCTCCGGTGCGCGAATCCATGCCTTGGGCGATGATCTGATCCTCGCTCGTGTTCCTGATCCAGAAGCGCCGGATCCATAGCAGCGGCATCAATGGCAGACCCCAGTAGGTTGCGGCCTCTATTTCTAGGCCGTTGCGCAGGCCCACTTGCCGCAGTTCCTCCAGATGGTAGCGCCGGACATGTCCTACGGCTTTGTCGTAGCGCGAGTAGAGGCTCTGCAGAGCCGGTACGTTGATGCACAAGTACCCGCCCGGTTTTATGTGATACAGGACCGAGGCCAGGAAGCCGTCCTCATCATCGATGTGTTCGAGGACATCGAACAGGAAGACCAGATCGTAGCGCGCGGCCAATTCCGGATTGCGCTGGTGAATGTCGTAACAGAACAGCGGGCTTGAGCTGATGTTCTGGTGAAGCGGAAGCTCGTTCAGGTCGAAACCGTCGGTGGTGCGTGCAAAGCGATTTTCAATTTGTTTTTGCAGCACACCGTTACCGGCGCCGAATTCCGCCAACTGCTTCGCGCCGACAATTCGGGGAGCCGCCAACGCGTTCAGTACCTCGAAACGGCGTTGGAACCAAAAATGCGAAGGATTGGCGATTTCAAACCACGCGTCGCCCATGCTGACGCTATGGGGCGGCGAGAGGTAAACTACACGCGCCGCGGAAGAATCGGCATCCGCGCTCACGCAACAGGGTCCTTTGGCGGAACCGCCTGCAGCACGCCATAAGCGTGTGGACTTAAATGCAAATCGCCGGTCACTACATCCACCACCGCCGCGGGACGGCCCTTAATTTCTTCCAGAATCACCACCAGATATTCACCGATTATGCCGACGCACAGAAACAGAACGCTGAACACGGCCGTGCCAAAAAGGATGATCGTGGTGGTGCCGCTGTTGGTGCCCACCCAGTAACCAAACAGGGTAAAACGCGGGAACAGCCGGTTCATGAGAATCACCAGCCCGAACAGGAGCGAAAGGCCTCCCATACTCAGACCCACCAGGCTGGCCAGCCGCAGGGGGATGCTACTGAAGGCAATCAGGCCCTGCGCCGCGAGCAGCGCCAAGCGCCGGATGTTGTACTTACTGACGCCATGCAGCCGCGCAGGTCGTTGAAACGCGAAACCTGCCTGCCGCAGCCCAACCCAGGAGCGCAAACCGCGCAACATCCGCGATTGTTCCGGCAGGCTTAGAATCAAGCGCTGACAGCGAGCGGAAATTACACTAAAGTCACCGGCATCCCGCGGCCAAGGGTGCGCCGTCACGCGGCAAATGAGGGCGTAAAACGCCCAATAACCCAGCTTCAAATGCCAGGGGGCATCGCGGCGCGTGCGGACTCCGTAGCATACGTCCAGGTCTTCGGCGACAGCTTTCTGATACATCGCCACCAGCGCTTCGATGGGATCCTGAAGATCGCAATCGATCACGCCGACGTAGCGCCCGCTGGCGTAGGCCAGACCGGCGGCCAGCGCGGGCTGGTGACCAAAGTTGCGGCTGAGCCGGACTCCGGTCACGCGCGGGTCTAGTAAATGTTTTTGCAGGATCAATTCAAACGTACGGTCCCGGCTGCCGTCGTCGACACACACGATTCTCCAACTCCCGCCGGTCATCGCCTCTAGCGCGGGAATGGCTGCCGCGAAGAAGTGGGGCAGCGCATCTTCCTCGTTGTAGCAGGGGACCACCAAACTGAATTCAGGAGAGTCGTACATGACTAGCGCTCAAGATACTTGCCCAGGGAGTACTTCAAACTCACGCGGATCTTCTTGGGAGGGCCTACCGCCAGATTCTTCACTTTGTAAACGGAAATCGTATGCGACATGCCCTGCGCGGGGCCGTAGTGCGCAATACTTTCGAGCCGGCCGGAGCACACTTCCGCAATGCGATTGGCCAGGTGGACATAAGGCTCGGATTGCAGCGCGGGCGATTCGTCTACCACTAGATAGCCCACTTTCGTGGCCTCAAGATCGTTCATAGCTTCTTCGGGAGTCGCGTAGAGCAAGTGCATATTATGACTCAGCCAATCACTGTCGGTCAGGAATTTCGTGGATCGCAGGATGGTCACGCGAGCCCGCGGCTGCATGGCGGCAAATTCAGCAATAAATGCGCCTTCTCCATCCCCATCCGAGGCGATCAAAATGCGCTCTTCTGGAGATATTCTCCCGCGCAACAAGGCAGCCGCGTCGGCGAAACCCAGGCGTTCGCGATGCAAGACGGCGAAATGCATTACGAAAAAGCTGAGCGCGAGTAACGCCATGGCTCCGCCCGCCGCTGGCTTGGCGTAGGGCTGAGTGAAAGGCATCCGCTCCGCGAGCCACTGCACACCCAGTGCGGCCAGCATCAGGAAAGGCGGATACGCCATTGTGATGTAGCGATACTCAATCGAGGCTTGCGAGGTGGTGGAGTGGAACACGATCGTAGCGACCCATAGCGAAACCATTGCCAGCCAGATGGGTTGGCGTTTCTTGAGCAGGACAACCGCAATACCTAGCGCCGCTGCGATGGTCCAGATCCAACCGGTCTGGCTGGGGAAAGAGGACAGATAAATCCGCGCATATTTTACTGCACGGTCCACGCTGGTTGGGGAGAAAGAAGAATTGATCCGGTAGAGATACCAGGACGCAAATAGAAATGGACCCGCTAAAACCACCACGATCGCCGCCGCACCATAGAGCGCCCGATCCTTTAACCGCTGCCAGCTGCCGGAAAAAAGAATCATGAACGGACACATCAGAACTACCGCCACGCCGTTGCCCTTGGCCAGGCAAGCCAGTGCAGTAAAAAGCCCGAAGAGCAGTGCATGGCGTGTCTGCTTGGTTTCCCAGTATTTTGCCGTCCACAATGCAGCCTCCAGGGCCATAGCGGCGACCAGAAGATCGGCCATTACCACAGTGGTTGAGTCCTGGACGATCTGCAGCGCCAGAAATACCAGCGCGACGATGGCTCCGGCCCAAACAGAAATGTATTCGGCCAGCACCTGATAACATCGAAACGCAATCCAGGTGGCCAGCAGGGCCATCCACAGCAAGGCGACTACGGCGGGGGGGAATGGCAGCAGCAGCAACGTGCCCAGTGAAATGTGCAGCAGCGGAGGCCACATCAATAGGCCCACTTTGGGAAAGCTGAGATAGTATTCCTCGGCAAAATGCAGGGGAGACTGACCTATACCGGTCCGCACATATTCGCGGATCAGCATGCTGGTGGTGAAATGAGCAGACTCGTCGGGATAATGGCCTCGTTCGGTTCTATAGACACCGCTTGCCAATTGCAAAAGTATTGTGATCGTCAGCAGGATTAGAAAGGCAGCCACCGGTACGGCTGCGCGCCGGCGTTTCGCTATAGTTAACAATGCTGCATTCCGCGCGACGTCTAGCTTTTCGCCAGAGTCGGGCCTAACCGCATTGTACACGCGTGCCATCGGCCAGCGCCACGAAAGGGTAGGGATCTCCCATCCATGCCGGACGTCGTCGGCCCGAGCGTTCACAGAGCGAAACCTGCGTGCGTGGCGTCGCGGTGAAACATCTCCACGGTTTCGAGCGAATAGTCGTCCAGATCCTTGCCGACCAGCGCCAGTTTGTGCAACAGATCGTTGGTAGCGGTGATGATGTGGCAACCCACGGAGTCCGCCTGAAAGATGTTCAGCAACTCACGCGGACTAGCCCAGATGAGCTCAATGTTCGAGTAGGGCTGCAATAACGCCACGGCATCGGCCATCATGGGAACCGGATCGCGCCCAGTATCGGCGATCCTGCCGGCGAATACCGATACATAGGCCGCGGGGCCGCCCGCTAACGCCGCGCTCACCTCTCTGACTTGATCGAGCGTCATCATGGCAGTCACGTTCAGCTTGACGCCTTGGCGAGCTAAGCGGCAGATCAAATCCAGCGAACTCTCGCGGCGCGTATTCGTGACCGGAATTTTGGTGTAGACGTTGTCCCCCCAGCGTGAGATCTTCAGCGCCTGCCGCTCCATTTCATTGAACTCGTCGGCAAATACTTCGAGCGACAGTGGACGATCCGGAACCGCGCTCACGATGTCTTTGGCAAAAGCTTCATAGTCCGTGATGCCGGCCTTGCGCATGAGGGTAGGATTGGTAGTAAAGCCGCGGATGAGGGGGTTCTCGTACATCTTCAGGATGCCGGCGCGCTCAGCGCCATCCGCGAACAACTTCACTTTCAGATCTTTCACCGGCTTGGGGGCCATAGTTTAAGGCGTTCCGTTTCCAGAATTCCCGTTACCCCACAACAGTTTGAGCGAGGTCACCAGGTAACCATAGATCGGCCGTTTGGGGCGTAATAATAAGGGCAGCCCGGCGGGCCCTCCTGACGGTAATGATAGCGCGCGGTTTTCACGGCTGCTGCCGTATCCAGTCGACCGAAACAGCGTTGGCCGGCCTTCGCTTGGTAGTGGTTCCCCTACGGCGTATATTAGGATATTTGCAGTGGGAACCGCCGCATCAACGCATGACACCCGAGAGTTTTTCGAAGGAATCTGTTGTCCTCTGTGCACATCCCCGGACTACCTGGTCCTCGAACCAGCCCGTTATCCGGTTTCGATGGACCAGCAGCAGTTGAAGCAAATCTTCCGCGCCGCGAGCGATCACGTGCTGTGGGATCAGGTGGTCCGCTGCCGCGTTTGCGACTTGGTGTATGTCAATCCACGCCTGCGAGCCGATTTGATTCTCGAGGGCTACTCCGAAGCCGAAGATCCGGTGTTCGCAGCGCCGAACGAAGCCCGCATCCGTGGATTCCGCAAAACGCTCGAGGGCGTGGTGAAGCGTCTGGGGATCTCGCCCGAGGGGAAGCGTGTGCTAGACGTGGGCTGCGCGGGCGGAGCTTTTTTGGTGGCGGCGCGGGAGTTCGGATTTGGGGTGACCGGCATTGAACCGGCCCGCTGGATGGCTGCCTATGGCCGCGAAAACTATCAATTGGATATCCGCGATGGGATACTCGAAGCCGGTGTGTTCGAAGAGGGCAGCTTCGACGTGATCACGTTATGGGATGTGATCGAGCACCTGCCGCAACCGCTGGAGACTTTGGAAATCGTGCGGTCCTTGCTCAAGCCCGGCGGCGTGCTACTGGTAAATTATCCGGACATCGGAACGCTCGCGGCGAGAACGCTGGGCCGGCGGTGGCCATTTTGGTTGAGCGTCCACCTGATCTATTACACTCGCAAAACCATGACCGAACAGTTGCGGCGCGTGGGGTTCTCGACCTTGTGGTTCGAATCGTTTTGGCCCGTGTTGCCTCTAGGGTACGTGGCGCAACGCGCCGCGCCCTACGGAAAGCCACTGGAGCTTTTGCGGAGCTCAATCGACGCGCTGGGTATCGGAAAGCTGTTTCTCACCTATAACATGGGACAAACTCTGGCGGTTGCAAAGTCTACTCAGTGAAGCGGAATCGTAGTAGCGGCAGCCCTCCTGCGGTTTTCATGGCTGCCGCAGTATCCAGGCGACTGCGGCGCTGAGCGAATTGACGGTCGTCGAGGGCTCGACGGAGGAACGTTTTTCGCGATAGCCGAAGTCGATCCATACGGTCGCGCAACCAGCGCTGGCACCAGCTTCAATATCCCGCCAGCGATCCCCGACCATGAAACTGCGGGACAAGTCGATGGGATACTTTTCGGCTCCCTGCAGGAGTAAGCCGGGGCGAGGCTTGCGGCAATCGCAGTGGTCTGAATCATCGTGGGGGCAGAGGAAGAAATCATCCAGCGGTAGGGCTTGCCGAAGTGCCTGGTGGATGGCTTCGACGGCAGCTTGCGCCTGGGTCCCGCGGGAAATATCGGGCTGGTTGGTGACTACAAGCAGACGAAACCCGGCCTGCTTCAGAGATTCGAGGGATGCCGGCGCGTCCGGCACTATGACCAATTCGTCGACACTCGCGGGCGGATAGGGCTTACCGTCACGAACGATTGCCTGGTTGAGCACGCCGTCGCGGTCCAAAAAAACTGCGCGCTGGCCGGCCACCGCTTAGACCACCGACTCCCACTTCGTTTGTTCCTGCTTGAGATCGGGGTGCGAAACCAAGAGGTGCCAGATCACAGCTTGAAAGGCTTCCGAGTGCGGCGTGATATGCGCGGGGTTGACCACCGGGACCAGCACGCACGCGTGTGCCACTTGCGCGGTGTAGCCGCCATCGCGTCCTACGATTCCGCCGATCTTCGCGCCCACCGTGCGGGCGTATTTCAGGGCCTCCACCAAGTTGGGGCTCACCTGCTTTTCGAGATTGCCGCCGCCAACGGAGAAGATCAGCAGCATGTCGTCAGGTCGCAAGTGGCTGACACGCAGCCAGCGCTCGAACACAGTCGACCAACCTTCGTCGTTGGTGCGCGCGGTCAGCTCCGACACGTTGTCGGTGGGGGCATAAGATTCAATGCCAGTGATTTTGCGGAAGTCGTTGACCGCATGCGAGGCATTACCGGCGCTCCCACCTACACCTAAGATGAACAGCCTGCCGCCGGCAGCACGGGTCCGTGCCAACAAGGCCACTAGCTGATCGACGGTACGGGTATCGATTTTTTTCACTACTTCAGATACTTCCTCGAGAAACTGCTGTGTGAAGGTCATCCGACCTCGCTGGACACGCGTGGATTCGCACTCTGGCTTGGCACTTCCGGCGCTACCCAACTGGCGATGGTGCGCAAACGGTCCGGAAGGAAGTGGGTGATCCAGCCGATCAGTTGGCGGGAGGTGCGCCATCCGAAGGTGGGGAGGTCCAAGTGCACACCGGTTGCAGGAAGTATCCGGCAATAGCGGCGCAGCGGCGGGCCAACTCCACCCCAGAACAGCAGACTAGGAATTCTTGCGGAGATCAAAGCCTCAATCAAATATCCGCGCAAAGCAACGCACAGGGCGCTCTGCGGAAAGTCGCGGTCGTTGTTCATCTGAAAGAACACCACGCCGTAGTCGCGCTCACGCCAGCCGCCCAAGATACTGAGCCACTCGCCATTCCGGTGGCGTAAACCCACATAGACAGGGTCCTTGACGGTTGCCAGCATTCCCAGGCATCTGTGGATACCATCGCGGTAAGCTCCTACGACATCCTTTTCTAGAAGTTTATACGCGGCGCGTTCGAACTCCGCGGGAGGAATCCCTTCGACATAAGTGTGTCCCTCAGCCTCCAGGCGGCGGCGGTAATAGCGGAAATTCCGCCGGGTCCGTTTACCAAGTTTTTCCAGGAACGCTTCATAGCTTGGTCCCAGTTCCAAAACGTTATGATGCTCGACGGTGGAGTAATGGACATCCAGCGGCCGCGAATCCAGGATCTTTTGGATGGCATCGCGCTCTAACCCTGTAGGGGGAATCAGCAATCGCAGGCCGCGGCTTCCCGGTTCATCGATTAAGCGGCGTAACGCCACTTCAAAGACGGACTCCCGATTCGCGGGATCGGCGACTACCATACCGTCCAAGGTTGCGTCCGCATAGATGAGTCCCAGCCCGAAGCCAGCGACTTTTCGCTCCTTGGCGTAGACGATACCAATCGTCATTCCGTCGCAGGAGACCACCACCGCCAGCGGCGACCAGATATTTTTTTGTACCGAAGACAAGAAGAAGTGGGGATCGCAGGTGCTGGATCGTTCTGCCAGAAGATGCCGGGCCGCTTGGGAGAGCTGTGAGAATTGCGCAGAAGAATGAATGATTTCGGTGGAGTACGCACCGCTGCTTACTGCCACTAGCGGCTTCTCCGATTGTTGAATCATAGTCGACGTCTGGCTTTTACGCTCAGATTCTCCGATGCGACTTTCGGTGATTAGTATCTCACCCAGTTTTATCAGTATATATGCAGGGCCAACGATTATCGACCCCGCCTAGTTTAGGGCGTACTAGTCCGTTTGATGATCTTCGGTCTAGTGTCGGTCCGTCAGGTGCAATTCGTTCCCCGGTATTTCCCAGTTCCTTGTAAACCCTTTCGGCGGGAAGGGATCTAACCGTTCGAATGGGCACGGTTGTGACACTTGGCGTGGCGGACACCGGCGGGACCGGCACCGAAAGCTCGCTGGAGTTTGACACGATGGTGCAGGCGTACCGGCCGCGGGTCTTCCGGTTTCTGCTGGCCTCGCTGCGCGACCGGGAATCCGCTGAAAACCTGACCCAGGATTGTTTCCTGCGCGCTTACCGGGCCCGCGACCAGTTCCGCGGCGCGTCCAGCCCGGCGACTTGGCTGATGCAGATCGCCATCAATTTGGTCCGCAAGCACGAAAGCAGCAGCCGCTTGAAGTTCTGGAGGCGCGCGCTGCATCCCGGCTTGCATCCAGAGGACCTCGGGGATTGGATTTCGGATCGCCGGGTTACGCCCGAAGCGGCGGCTCTCGCAAAAGAACAAGTGCGCGCGATCTGGAGCGCTGTCACGCAACTTTCTGAGCGCCAACGAACCGTCTTCCTACTCCGTTTTGTGGAGGACATGGATCTTCTCGAAATCGCCCGAGCTACCGGAATGAAAGAGGGAACCGTGAAGACGCATCTGTTTCGAGCTCTGCAAGCAGTCCGCGCAAAGCTGGAGGTAACCAAGTGAACACGCATCTTTCCGCGCCACAGATATCCGAATGCTGCATCGGCGGAGCGGCGCCATCCGTGGCGCAGCACGCCCGTGAATGCCCTGAGTGCAGGGCCGAGTTGGCATTCCTGGGGGATTCGCTTTCGCGGTTTCGCGGAGCCGTGGGGCACTGGAGCAGCCACGTCGATGGTGCGGAATATCAGGTTGTCTTTCGCAGTACACCGGCACGGCCGGCCTGCGGCTCATGGCGCCTGGCGGGCGTATCGTCGCTGGCGGCTCACGCCATGCTGCTGGCCGCGGTATTCGTGTTGGGCGCATTCCATCCGATGCAGAACCTGGTCAAGCAGCATTTCACGGAGCTGGTAGTCGACTTGCGCCCCTACCAAGCAGAGAACAAGCGGCACTCCGGCGGTGGCGGTGGCGGCGGCGCGCGTCAGCTTGTGGAGGCCAGCAAGGGCAAGCTTCCCAAACCCGAGCCGCGCCACTTCACTCCGCCGCGCGTCGATCCGCTGGAGGCCAAGCTGCAGATGCCGCCGTCCATTATTGCGCCGCCCGACGTGCCTAATTTGCAAGCCAACAACTTCGGAGACCCGCTCAGCAAATTGGGTATTCCATCGAATGGCACTGGCTTTGGCGGGGGGATTGGCAGTGGCGGGGAGGGTGGCGTGGGACCGGGCCATGGCGTAGGCGCGGGCCCAGGCTCAGGCGCAGGTTTCGGCGGCGGAGCGTATGCCATCGGCGGCGGCGTGTCCGCGCCCCGCCTGCTCTTCGAAGTGGAGCCCGAATATTCTGAAGAAGCGCGCAAAGCCAAATGGCAGGGCACGGTGGTGCTCTCCGTCATTGTCGATGAAATGGGTCGTCCGAATCGTATTAACGTGCTGCGGTCGCTGGGACTCGGTCTGGATCAAAAAGCGATTGAGGCGGTTTCGCAATGGCGCTTCAAGCCGGGGCTGAAAGATGGCAAAGCGGTGCCTGTGATCGCCACCATCGAAGTCAACTTCCGGCTCTTGTAGCTGCTTCCTCCGGTTTATAGTGAAGCTATGAACCGCGTCGTAGCAGGTGGCGTTCTTCTCGCCGGAGCAACTTGGCTGCTGGCAGATCGCCTCGAGGACACTTTCTTCATTCCGCTCGATCATCCGGCGATTCAGTACGCGGGCGCGACGACCGATCCCGTAGGGAATCTCGAGAAGCGCCTGGACAGCGGGCAGCTGAAACTGGACTACGCGCCCATCGGCGGCTATCTCGCGGCTTTGCTGAAGCAGCTTGCGATCAACACGGACTCGCAGGTACTGGTTTTCTCGCGCACCAGTATTCAGGCCGAGCGCATTTCCCCACGGACTCCCCGGGCGATTTATTTCAACGACGACTCGAGTGTCGGCTACGTACAAAACGGCGAAGTGCTCGAGTTGACTTCGCTCGATCCCAAGCAAGGTGTGATCCTTTACAGCATGGAAGTCGCGCGCAGCCAGCGTCCGGAGCTCGCGCGGCGCGACGATTGTCTCCGCTGCCATCAAGGTCCCGTGACGCTCGCAGTGCCGGGACTCTTAGTGAGTTCGGTACACCCCGCCAGCGGTCGTCCCGGCGAAGAACACGGCAACGCATTTATGACGGATCACCGGACCCCGTTCAATGAACGTTGGGGCGGGTGGTACGTCACGGGCACGCACGGCGCGCAATATCATCTGGGCAACAATCCGAATCTGTCCGACCCGATCCATCCCGGGCCCGGGCTGCGAACAGGCACGCAGAACGTTACCGATCTCAGCGACCGCTTCGATACTTCGCGCTACCTCGCTCCCACCAGCGACCTGGTGGCGCTTCTGGTGCTGGAGCATCAGACGCGCATGACGAATCTGATGATTCGCATCGGTTGGGATGCGCGTGTCGCTGAAACCGAGGGCAAACAGCTCAATGCGGAAATCGACGAACTCACGGCCTATATGTTGTTCGGAGACGAAGACTTGCTGAAGGAACCGGTGGCCGGGGTTTCGACGTTTTCGAAAACGTTTCCGCAACGCGGTCCGCGCGATAAACAAGGCCGTTCGTTGCGCGACTTCGATTTGAAGAAGCGCTTGTTCCGCTATCCGCTCTCTTACATGATTTACAGCGCCGCTTTCGATGGCATGCCGCCGGCGGTGCGCGAACGGGTGTATCGGCGACTTTACGATATTCTCACTGGCAAGGACGCCAGCAAGTCCGTTGGCGGACTCTCGCTGGAGAATCTCTCCGCCGAAGACCGCCGCGCGATTCTCGAAATCGTACGCGACACCAAAGCAAACCTGCCCTCTTATTGGATGTCTTAAAGCAGGAACGGAATGATGCGGCGCGTTCGCTGCATGTACTGCTTATACGGCTCGCCTAAGGCCGCGACCAGCGCCTGTTCCTCCACGGATATGCGATACCAGTAGGCGATTGCCATGCACACCATCAGTGCGAGCAGGCCGGCCCAATTCCCGAGCGCCAGGCCGATGCCAACTTGCGTCATCAGCGCGCCAGTATAAGAAGGATGGCGGATGTAACGATAGGGCCCGGTGTCAACTACCTTTTGGCCCGATTGAACCGCGACATCGAAAGTAAAAAACCTTCCCAGAATCGCGATGGCCCACCAACGAAATGCGACTCCCGCTAGCATTAGCCCGATTCCAAGGAAGAAGACCAGTTCTCGCCTCCAAACGATGGCCGCTTGCGGGAAGCGGACGGAAAGATTAAAGTCCAAGGTCAGGCCAATGAAAAGGAGTGCAACGATGAGCCAGTACGATCCCTTGTCACGGGCATGAGAGCGGTCGCCGGACCGTTTTGTGCGCGATGCGATAAGTTCGAGGATCATCCACAATAGGAAAGTGGCCCAAAAGATCGGCGCGTAATTGGCTCCGCCGGAGTATGGCATCATTGTGATATTACAGTCCTGAACCTATGGTGGGGCTGCGTTCGTGTGTAACTTGATGTACAACCAGGATAACTGTTAGGAGAACGTCAGGATGAGGCTTTGCCGGTTTGGGGATGGTCGTTTGGGTTTGGTTGAGGGCGCGCAGGTGCGCGATGTTACAGCCGCCCTGGAAGTGCTGCCGGATTGCCGCTACCCGCTCCCTACTCATGATCTCTTGATCGCCAACCTTGACAAGGTTTTGGCGCGAGTGAAGGCTATCGCCGCCAGCGCTCCCACGGTTCCGCTGGCGGGGCTGAGACTGTTGAGCCCGGTGGCGAATCCCGGCAAAGTGATCGCGGCGCCGGTCAACTATCAGAAACATCTCGATGAAGTGAAGGGCGACGCTGCCATCAACCAGGGCAATGTCGCGCATACTATCACGATTCAAAAAGCTGGCCTATTTCTCAAGGCGACGAGTTCTCTGGTGGGTCCGGGCGAAGGCATCGCGCTGCGTTTTCTCGATCGCCGCAATGATCATGAAGTGGAACTGGCGGTCATCATCGGGAAACAGGCCAGCCAGGTTTCGAAGGAAGACGCGCTGAATTATGTGGCCGGCTACGCGATCGGCCTCGACATCACCATCCGCGGAACTGAAGACCGCAGTTTCCGGAAATCGCCCGATACGTACACCGTGCTCGGACCGTGGCTGGTGACCCCAGACGAAGTCGGCAACCCGGATGTGCTCGATCTGAGTATTTCGGTCAATGGCGAAACGCGCCAAAACTCGAATACGAAATATATGATCTTGAAGTCCGCCGAGTTGATTGAGCTGGCTTCCTCGTTCTATACGCTGTATCCGGGGGATATCATCAGTACCGGTACGCCGGAAGGCGTCAGCCCGATCGCTCCCGGGGACACGGTGGTGGCCACGGTCGAAAAAGTAGGCACCATGGAAGTGAAGGTACGAGCCTTTGCATCCGCCTCCACGGCGCAGGAAGAAGTGCTGCTCGCCAAAGGAAAAGTAATATGAGTGTTTCCGCGCTCGATAGTAAACCGGCGCGCACGCCCGAGCGCGAAGAATTCTACCAGCGGCTGCTGCTCAAGAATTCCTCGCCGCTATGGGAAGTGCTGTCCGAAGTCGTCCCTCCCCACCCCAAGCCGCACGCTGTACCGACCATCTGGTCCTACGATGAAATGCGGCCGATGTTGATGGAATCGGGCCGGCTGATCACCGCTAAAGAAGCCGAGCGGCGCGTTTTGATTTTGGCGAACCCGGGAATTGTGGGGGCTTCGCAAATCACGCAAAGTTTGTACGCCGGATTGCAATTGGTCTTGCCGGGCGAGACCGCGCCCACACACCGGCACGCTCCTTCGGCGCTTCGGTTTGTGATTGAGAGCGATGGCGGTTACACATCCGTCGACGGCGAGCGCACCACCATGCACCCTGGCGATTTTATCGTCACTCCGTCGATGACTTATCACGATCACGGAAATCCGGGCGCGGGCCCGGTCACCTGGATGGACGTTTTGGATCTGCCGCTGGTAAACTTCATGGACGCTGGTTACGCCGAGCATCATCCCGCAGACACGCAGCCACTGACCAAGCCCGATGGCGATGCCTACGCGCGCTACGGCGCGAATATGTTTCCCGTCGACTACACACCCGCGCGCAGCTCGACGCCGGTGTTTTCCTACCCCTACACGCGCAGCCGCGAAATTCTGGATCAGATGTATAAAAACAGCCCGCTGCATCCCTGCCATGGGATCAAGATGCGATTTGTGAATCCAGCCACCGGCGGTCCACCCATGCCGGCCATCGGGACTTTCATCCAGTTGCTGCCGCGCGGCTTCAAGGGCGCGCCCTATCGCTTCACCGACTCCACGATCTTCTGTGCCGTGGAGGGTAGCGGCCGCACGCACATCGGCAGCACTACGTTCCAGTGGAAACGCAACGATATTTTCGTGGCGCCGTCCTGGATGGCGGTCTCGCACGAAGCGGACGGCGACGCCGTGTTGTTCAGCGCCTCAGACCGTCCCCTGCAGCAATATTTTGGTATATGGCGCGAGCACGCGCCGTTTCTTGCCTAACTGCTGGCAATAAAAAAGGAGCTCCGCGAGGAGCTCCCCTTTTCTCATTGTTGTGGAACCGCTTGCCTAGAAGATAATCTTCGCGGCAAGCTGCACGATCCTCGGATCCATCGCCGAGGTAATGCGGCCGAAGGTCGGCGTTCCGAACTGGGTGCCGATAAAGGTGCCGAATCCGGAAATGTTAATTCCCGAACAGTTCGCCCCGCCGTTGCACCCTGGGCGGAAGGAATTCGGCAGATTGAAGGCGTCCCCACGGATATCCAGCTTGATGCGCTCCGTGATCGGGAACGTCCGCGAGAGTGACATGCTGATGTCGGTGAAGCCGGGGCTGCGAATCGAGCCTGGGCTCATATTCCCCAGGCTACCTAACGCAGGCAGGCCGAAGGCCGCTGGATTCAGCAAGCCAACGCACGGAGCGACCGTTGCCGGGCAGGCTGCACTGGAGGAATAGACATCCGTACTCAGTTGATTCGGACGTTGTCCGCTAACATTGGTCAGTTGCCGGTCGGTAGTGGCAGGCAGAATCGCAGTCAAAGCGACTCCCGATTGATAGCGCACGATCCACGCCATCTGCCACCCGCTGGCAATCATGCGCAATCCGCGGCTGGCGAACTTGGGAGTTTGCGCCACCAGCGTGAAGTTGAAAATGTGGCGCTTATCAAAGTTGCAATCGCCGCGATCGTATCCGAAATCGAACGGGTTCAGAACCGTCTGACCGACGTTCTGCGTGGTCCCACCGGCGCCCCAACGGTCGTTGCTGATGCAATGCGACCAAGTGTAGTTGGCATTCGCCGTCACGCCTCTGATCAGCGGACGGGCGGCGGACAGGATCATGCCGTTATAGCTTTGCGTGCCACCGGCATTGAATTGATCCATATATCCGATTTTTTCGCCGCCGGAAGTGGGCCGTGCTAGGAACAGCGGGCGGCGGTTGTTGTAGTTGCTGATCGAGGAGCACGGGCCCGTAGCGGTAAGTCCGTACTGACCCGCTGAACAAGTGCCCGGGACAAAAATCGGAGAATTCAAAGCCTCGGTGAGCAAAAGGTGAGCCGTCTGGCTGCCGACATAGCTGCCCGACAAGACCCATGAGCGAACTTGCCGCTGAATGGTGAGGTTCCACATATTGACGGTTGGCGTCTGCAGGTTGTAAGGAGTGGTGAGGAACGGCCCAAACGGAACATACAGCGCATTCTTCGGATCGAAGCTGATGGGAAACGGGTTCCCGCCGGGGAATCCGGCATACGGATTGGTAAGACCATCGATCGTCTGCGATGGGGTGGGACGCACTTCGTCGCCGAAAGGCGGCGCGATCGCGGTGTTCAGGTTCTGCTGGCCATCCGTGAAGTCATAAGCGATGCCAAAGGAAGCGCGAACCACCGTCTTGCCGTCGCCCTTCGGATCCCAAGCAAGTCCCACGCGCGGCGAGAAGGATGCCCATTTCTTATTCGCTCCGGACTGGCCCGGGAAACCGGGGTCGCCGGGATATTGGAATCCCGGAGGCGCCGTTGAATAGATGGTGCTCTTGACACCCTGGTTGAAGCGGTTGATATCGAAGTTGTAGATCGCGTTGTTGGTGACCGAGGGCGGGAACCACGGCTCCCAGCGAACGCCGATATTGGCCGTTAAGTGCGACGAAACTTTCCAGGTGTCCTGCGCGTAGGCGCCCAGGTACCATTGCTTCATGAACAGATTGTTCGGAGCTGCCTGGTCGATGTTATTGAGTCTTCCGGTCAGGAA